>Ga0272448_1001155_pt1 | contig 36920 bp, 45 predicted proteins | sample YNPCB0191_FD_202220 | JGI IMG/M metagenome (GOLD analysis project Ga0272448, IMG submission 202220) | Hot spring sediment microbial communities from Yellowstone National Park, WY, United States - YNP-CB-019-1 | ecosystem: Environmental > Aquatic > Thermal springs > Hot (42-90C) > Sediment...
GTGTATAAACAGTGCCTCGATTATTATACAATTAAGTGGCAGGTATGGGACTCTATTCGGGAACAGCAAGCTACGTTCGCTACAAAATCATTGACACACCGCCGGATCAAATAAAAGAGTTCGTGCTACAACGGCTCAAGGATTTTGCGTTTCGTGACCTTGATCCGGGAAGCTTGTCTGAAAAAGCAATCGGTTGGGTGTCTGCTGAAAACATGGCATCAATCCATTTTGATGACATGCATTTTGTCAAAGAACCTTATCTTGTCTTCTCCCTGCGCATTGACACGCGCCGCATACATGCCATGACCATGAAGGCAGCACTGCTGCGCGAAGAACTCAAGCTCAAAAAAGCAACTGGTCGGGAGCTGCTCAGAAAAAAAGAAAAAGAGGATTTGCGCGAGCAGGTACGGCAAAGCTTAGTAAAAAAAAGCCTGCCCCTGCCTACAGTATATGATGTGTGCTGGAATTATGCCCGGGACACCGTGCTCTTCTTTTCCTGCAGCAACAGCGCTAATGACGAGTTCACCCAGTTTTTTTACCGTTCGTTTGAGCTAAAACTCATGCGCCTTGCACCAACAGGACTTGCCCAACAGGTCTGGCATGAAGATCGTCAGCCGCTGGATCTTCGGCGGATTTCAGAAAGCCTCAGCTATGGACCATGAAGCCGCCCGCATACAAACTTCTCTTGGCAGAGATTTTTTGACCTATCTCTGCTACCTGAGTGATTCACGTGCCGGCACCCTGCACCTTGACCATAAAGGAGATGAGTGCAGTGTCTGGATAGATGGTAAAATCGTCCTTGCAAATGATAGCACTACACCGCCCAGTATCCTTGCCTATAGTGGTGAGGACTTCAGCGCTAATGACCTGAAGCAGGCTATCCGTTCTGGCAAACGGGTCAGGGAAGCGCGGCTGCGCATTGAAAAAGGATCGAGCGCGTGGACATTTACCCTGCGTGCCGACCGATTCGATATAAGCGGTTTGAAAATTGATATGCCCGGTGCACCTGATCCTGAAGAGCGGCTCTTTGGTCGCATCATAAGTATTGAGGCGCTCAATGACATTATTGATAGGTTGTACGGGATGTTTATCCATGCACTGCATGACCCGTCGTGGAAAAAGCGCGGCTATGCTGCGTTTCAAACATGGCTGCATGCACGGGAGGAGGGGTAATGGGTGGTGCGGGCTGCGGTGTTCGTGACTCGTTTTATTGGCACCCTCTGAGACACACAGCACGACTTACGCTTCCCGAAACACGACATACGCACTGAAGTTACCCTTATGCTTGATATAAAATTTATCCGCGAACATACTGAGCTGGTGCGCACAAAACTGCAGAGCCGCGGCATGGTTGCAGGGCTTGATGAACTACTGAGCCTCGATGCCCGGCGTCGGGAAGTGCTGCACGACATTGAAACCCTACGGGCTGAGCGCAACCGTGCTTCAGATGAAATTGCTGCATTAAAAAAACAAAAACAGGAGATTCCTGCCGAGCGTTTCCGTTCGCTGAAGGAGGTCTCCATCCAGATAAAACAGCTTGAAGAAAAGCTGAAATCAATCGAGCAGGACAGTGAGGCGCTGCTGCTCACTATCCCCAATCTGCCCCATGACACAGTTCCAGAAGGCAAAAGCTCAGAGGACAATCCTGTCATACGAACCTGGGGTAAAAAACCGTCGTTTGCGTTTACGCCAAAGCCGCATTGGGACATCGGCGAGGCGCTCGGCATCCTTGATTTCGAGCGCGCTGCAAAAATAGCCGGCGCACGATTCAGCCTGTACCGTGGTGCGGGGGCGCTTCTGGAACGGGCACTCATCAATTTCATGCTCGACCTGCACACCCGTGAACATGGCTACTGCGAAGTATTGCCGCCCTTGCTGGTCAACCGCCAGACCATGACCGGCACCGGTCAGCTTCCTAAATTTGAACAAGACCTGTTCAAAATTCAGGGTTTTGATTATTTCCTCATCCCCACTGCTGAAGTTCCGGTGACCAACATCCACCAGCAGGAAATCATTGATGAGGATGCGCTGCCGATTAACTATGTTGCCTATACCCCCTGTTTTAGAAGCGAAGCTGGCTCCTATGGTAAGGATACGCGCGGGCTTATCCGGCAGCACCAGTTCAACAAAGTCGAGCTGGTAAAATTCACCCGTCCTGACAGTTCCTACAACGAGCTTGAGCAGTTGCTTGCCGATGCTGAACAGGTGCTCCAGCGTTTGGGAATTCACTACCGCGTGGTCTGCCTGTGCAGTGCAGACCTTGGCTTTTCAGCAGCAAAAACCTATGATATTGAAGTGTGGCTGCCGGGACAGGGCGTATACCGGGAAATTTCCTCCTGCAGCAATTTTGAGGATTTTCAGGCGCGCCGAGCAGGCATCCGGTACCGGAAAAAAGAAGGTAAAAAAACAGAGTTTGTGCACACCCTCAACGGCTCAGGACTTGCCGTGGGCAGAACATTTGTCGCGGTGCTTGAAAATTATCAGCACGAGGACGGATCGGTCAGTATCCCAGAGGTGCTCCAGCCGTATATGAACGGCATACGCAGCATTACTCTGCCGCAGACAAAATAATTCCTCACATACCTGCTCACCACAATCCGCCTTTTGCCCAAAGCTATAGGGTTTTCAGTGCCGCTTTACACAATAAAGGGGACTATTATAAATATGACAGGTATCATTTTGCTTTCTCGCCTTTGATAATTTTGTTCTTAAGCCCCTCCTGTGAGGGGGGCGCGGGGAGGGCTTTTCTGCCCCACCCAACCTCCCCCTGGTCCCGCAGAGCGGGATCTACGACAGGGGAGGCTTCCTTTCTTGCCCTTTACCCTGTCTTTTTCCTATTAATTGCGATACAGGCTCTCTCTAAATAAAATGCTCGCCACCGTACCGTCCGATACTGCACAGGTGTCCTACAGTCTTGGCATTATGAAGATCGAAACAGACACCTACGGTACCGTCTTAATGCACGGCAGATTAATCAACGGCTATGCTGCTACCGTGCGGCATCTGCCCGCGCAACATCTTTCGATCGCCGCAACTGCCAATCGCAGCAACGCCGATGTTGACAGCATAGCAGCAGCGATTCTTGCTGTTGTGTGGGCTACCCCCTAAAACAGAAAGGTAAACAGCGTGGTGCTGTGGTGGTCACAAAAGGAGACTGTTCACCGGTAATGGTGTGGATCGCTTAAGCTGCTTGCTTCAGTAAAACTGAGCAGCCTGTCTCAGAATGGCACATCGTCAGGACCATCATTCGGGAGCTTGTTGAAAGATTCTTCGCCGTTGTTCATCGCTGCTACCTGCTCACGGTCAGCGCGGCTCCCCAGCATCTGCATACGCTCAACAAGCACTTCGGTCGTAAAGCGCTTGTTACCGTCCTTGTCTTCCCGGTCCCGCGTCTGCAACCGTCCCTCAATATAAACCTGACTCCCTTTGTGTAAATACTGACCACATATTTCAGCAGTTTTTCCAAATGCTACGCACCGGTGCCATTCTGTTTTTTCTTCACCGTCCTTTGGCTTAAACGAGGTTGCGATGGAAAGATTGGTGACCGCAGTCCCGCTGGGAGTGTAGCGAATTTCAGGGTCTTTGCCGAGCCTGCCAATGAGGATGACTTTATTAACAGACATAGTAGGTCTCCTTGATTTTTAGTATAATAGTGGAGGGTTGGAATTTTTGTTATTCCTACCCCCTCTGCATTCCAAAGTCAAGCTAATATCAAAATGCCTCACGCAGAGCAATTAAACAACCACCTAAACTAAGCGATTTATCAAGGGGCAAACGCAATAAAACGCATGCAGGTGATAACACCATAAATGCGCTCAGTTTGGGAACAATTAGATATTGACTGCACCGGTGGGATACATTACACTAAAAACAATTTTTATTGTTTGATTTTAACCTCTTGATATAGCATCTTTTTTAATAATCGCCCTCCAATGGCAGCCAAAAAATCTTCAACGCGGAAATCCTTTGAGGTCAGCGGTATCATCCTTATAGGCTTTGCGGTCTTTTTGACCTGGTGCCTCATCAGTTATGACCCCAGAGACCCGTCGTTTGAAACCGGCTGGACAGCAATCCCCCGAGACCTTTGGAAGCGCGGTGGTCTTTTTGGCTCATATATGTCGAGCTTTCTATTTCAAGCACTGGGTCTTGGTGCCTTCACCGTTCCCGTGGCTCTTCTGGGTATTGCTTTCAAACTGCTCTTCAGACCTACGTTCCCGTACCTTTTTTTTGTGCACTGCGGACTCTATCTGGGGATGTTGCTTTGCTGTGAAACCCTGCTCAGCCTTGCACTGGGCAAACTCAATATCGCACGCTATAGCTTTCATGCAGGTGGTGCTCTTGTCGGAACGCTGATCGGAGAGGTATTAAAACGCTATATCGGTGTCTTTGGTTCCTACCTTCTGACAACTCTTGTGCTGCTTCTACTCATCATGGCGCGGACGCGGATATCCTATGTAGCACTGTGGACCCGTGTTGCAGCTTCGCTGTTTCACGGTTTCGTGGCTCTTATAGAAAATATCCAGCAGAAACGTAAAAAGAACGCTGCACTCCGGATGCTTGAACAAAAAAAAGCTGCTGCTGCCAAACGCCGGCTGCCTGAAAACACGGCTGCTGCACAACCCCGACTACCGATTGACATAGAGCCGGATGCAATACCAATAAACATCCCTGAGCCTAACGGGATGGCACGCGCCGATCAGGGAGGAGAAACCGACATTGAATTCACCCCTTCACCTGAACAGCATCCCGCAGCATATGCCCTGCCGCCGCTCAGCCTTCTTGATGACCCTGCTGAAGAAGACAGCACGATTGACACTGATGCGCTTCGCCGAGATGCTGAAACCCTTTCCCAAAAACTTGCTGATTTCGGGGTAACCGGCACTGTGGTAGAAATTAGTCCCGGTCCGGTTATCACCCGGTTTGAATTTGAACCCGCACCCGGCATCAAACTCAACCGCATCATCACGCTTTCGGATGATCTCTCCCTTGCGCTGAAAGCCCTGAGCGTTCGTATTGCGCCAATTCCCGGCAAATCGGTCGTCGGGATCGAAATCCCGAACAAAAAAAGAAAAACTGTCTCTTTTAAAGACATCGTGGCGCGAGATGAATTTTTGAATTCACCCTCCCGGCTCACCTTTGGGCTTGGCAAAGACATCGCAGGCGTGCCCATTATCAGCGATCTTGCACGCATGCCGCATCTACTGGTCGCTGGCACCACCGGTTCAGGGAAAAGCGTTTTCATCAATACGGTTATTTGCAGCATTCTGTTTAAAGCGACACCCGAAGAGGTTCGGTTTTTGATGATTGACCCCAAACGCCTTGAACTGTCACCCTATGAAGGCATTCCGCACCTGCTCCATCCTGTCGTGATTGATCCCAAAAAGGCAGCAATCGCATTGCGGTGGGCGGTTGAAGAGATGGAGCGACGCTACCGCCGTATTGCAGAAAAGGGCACGCGCAACATCCTGCAGTACAATAAAAAAATTGATGAAGAGGCAGCACAGGGACAACCCCACGGTGAAGGACACAGCCGCATGCCCTATATTGTCGTGATTATTGATGAGCTTGCTGACCTGATGATGATTGCTGCCCGCGATGTCGAAGGCTACATTGCGCGGCTTGCACAAATGGCGCGCGCTGCAGGAATCCACTTACTGGTGGCAACACAGCGACCGTCGGTTGACATCATTACGGGGCTTATTAAAGCAAACTTCCCCAGCCGCATCTCATTTCAGGTTTCCTCAAAAGTTGATTCCCGAACGATTATAGACATCATGGGCGCTGAAAAGCTGCTGGGGGATGGCGACATGCTGTTTCTTCCGCCCGGCACCTCGCGCTTGCAACGCATTCACGGCGCTTTTATCTCAGAAAAAGAAATCAGGCGGATCACTGAGTACGTGAGGAAGCAGGCACAACCCACCTATGATGAAACAATCCTTACCACGCCGGAAGAACAGGCTGAAGCTGCCGATGAAAATGATTATGACGAACTCTATGACGCTGCAGTTGCGATTGTTGCGGAAACACGGCAAGCATCAATATCCATGCTCCAGCGCAGAATGCGCGTCGGATACAACCGCGCCGCACGCATGATTGAGCGCATGGAACGTGAAGGCATCGTTGGCCCAAGCGACGGCGTAAAACCACGCGAAGTACTGATCAGCAAGCTGTAATAAGCACAAAAGCTCTTGAGCAGGAGTCAGCAATCAAATGGTTATGGTATGATGAGGAGCAAGCATGGACAAAAGGATAACGAAGTCACTCGTGGTTGTGCTTTGCATCCTGTGGTGTCAGGCGTCTGCCAGTGCACCGGAAAGCGATGTTGACCGATATATCGCGGCGATTGAGCAGCGGTATGTCGCACTCCAAGACTTCCACGCTGATTTTGAGCAGGAAACCCGACTTCCCTCAGTAAGCAGCGCGGAAAAAGGGAATGGATCGGTCTATTTCAAAAAAGGGGGTAAGATGCTGTGGCATTATAAAAAACCCGAGGAGCAAAAAATCATCCTTGACGGCAAAACCCTCTGGATCTATATCCCTGCAGAAAAACAGGTTATGAAGAATAATTTTTCTGCGGTCCCGCAGCACATTGTTGTTGATATTTTCAGGGGGCACATCGTTATCAAAGATAGATTTTCGGTCGAGCTTCTCTCGCAGGAGGGGGCAGTGGTTGCTCTTGAACTCGTGCCCCGGGAATATGACCCAACTGTAAAAAAACTTCGCTTGTGGTTTGATTACGAGAAAAAAATTATCATAAAAACTCAACTTGAGGATGAGCTGGGCACCCAAACCACGCTTGTCTTCAAAAACATAGCGGTTGATAAAGGGGTGAAAGATACGCTATTTGAATTTACGCCCCCAAAGGGTGTTGAGGTTTTTGAGCCGCCTCAGGTGCAGCAGCAGTAAGCTGCATGCACACAACTTAGTACCGCTCCACACAATAAAGGGGGCCGTTATTCTTTTGCCCTCTATCCGCCATTTCAGTAAGCCTCCCCGGTCGTAGATCCCGCTCTGCGGGACCAGGGGGAGGTTGGGGTGGGGGCAGAAAAGCCCTCCCCGCACCCCTCCCTCATAGGAGGGGCTTAAGAACAAAATCATCAGAGGCGAGAAAGCAAAATGATACCGGTTACCTTTATCATAGACCCCTTTATTGTGTGGAGGCGTACTTAGGTGCGCATACCTTTCTTTTTCAAATCTTTAACCTTTGCCACAACCTTTGCGAGCACCTCACCTGCAGGACCCTGAATGATGTAGGAGGAAATAAAACTGGTCAAGGGGGTTCGTGAGGGGTTAATTTCCACAATCTTTGCACCTGCGTTTTTTGCAATCTCAGGCATCGAGGCTGCTGGATACACCACTGCTTCAGTACCAATAACAAGCATCAGGTCGCAGGTTTGGGATTCATGATGTGACTGGGTCAGCGCCTCCATCGGAATGGCTTCACCGAAAAAAACCGCATCAGGTTTGACCGGTCCCCTGCATTTCGGGCAGCGAGGAGGAATGGGATCGAGCGGTACCTCAACGCTTGGCTGCTGAAAGCCACAGTCCATGCAGGTCGTTGTCTGCAAATTGCCGTGAAACTCAATCACCTTTTTACTTCCGGCAAGGTGATGTAATCCATCTACGTTCTGGGTAATAATCGAGCTGAGCATACCCATCGCCTCAAGTTCTGCAAGAGCATAATGACCTGCATTTGGTTTTGCAGGCAAAATAGCAAGCTGCATCTCTTTGAGCATAATCCATGCACGTTCGGGATGATGCCGCAGTGTTGTAATGTGCCCATATTCTTCGGGATTATACTTTTCCCAGAGTCCCCCTTTACCGCGGAATGTGGGAATGCCACTTTCAACAGACATACCGGCGCCACTCAAGGCAACAATTTTACGCGCAGCAACAATATCATGGGCAAGACGATCAAGGTCAGCATCAGTGTACATGGTGTCCCTCCTTACCTAGTGTCATGCACCAGCTCTTCCTGGTTAAAAAAACCATACGCATCAACAAGAGAATGCGACGCTGGTGAGGCAGGTGCAGTGCGATACTGGTAATAATTCCTGATATATGAGGAAATGTCCCCAAACATCCGGTGCCAGCGGTCAAGGGTTCCATTTTCTCGGGCAATGATATAGTCGTCTATAATCACCTGAATTTCCTTGAGCATCAACTGTCGCAACTCATCATCAAGGCTTTGGTGTTCGCGTGATCCGGGTGGCACGTGCTTAAGTTTTTTCTGAATCCGTTCTACATCAGTCATGATGTGATGAAAGATCTGGCTTCTGACTGATTCATTAATGGTGCTGCCAGCTTCTCTGTGCTCAATCATCCGTACATAGAGCCTTTCAATATGCCGGATGCTCATGCCCGTTTTCTCCACGATACGTTCTGCATCTGTTTTCTATACAGCAAAGGCAGTCCTGTTTCAACAAATAAAAAGGACTCCCAGCCGAGCAGGCAATGGGAATCCTTGAAAGTTCTTTCTGAAAAGATGGACGGCGCGGTGCTCTCTTATTGCTTGGTTTTCTTCTTTCCCTTGCTCGTATCCTCTGTGGCAGACGCGGGAATGCTAAATTCAATGACCGATATCGGTGCATTATCGCCGTGGCGTCTGCCGATCTTAATGATCCTTGTGTAGCCACCGTTTACCGTCGCAAAGCGCGGTGCAATCTCATCAAACAGTTTTTTTGCAATCTGTTTTTCACGAATAACCCGCATCGCGAGCCTTCGTGCATGGAGGTCACCGCGTTTCCCCAGCGTTACCATTTTGTCAGCCAAACGCCTGAGCTCCTTGGCACGTGTATCGGTTGTCTGAATTCGTTCGTATTTGATCAAAGACGTTACCATATTGCGCAGGACAGCCAAACGGTGACTGGTGTCCATGCCTAATTTTCGTCCTGCCTTTAGATGTCTCATCGCTCTGGTCCTGTTTTCTGAAAGTGCTCCGGGTCTCTATCAGTTTGTCGCTGCAGATGCTGATGATTCCTGCAGTTCGTCCTTCTTCGGCGGTTCAAACCCCTCCAGTTTCATCCCAAGGGAGAGTCCCATGTCCGCAAGGATCTCCTTGATTTCATTCAGCGACTTGCGTCCGAAATTTTTTGTCTTCAGCATTTCCGCTTCAGTACGCGTCACCAGCTCCCAAATATACCGTATGTTTGCATTACGCAAACAGTTTGAAGACCTGACAGAGAGTTCAAGTTCATCAATGCTGCGGTACAGGTTTTCGTTGAACCGTTGCTTCTGGGTATCAGTCTGCTGTTCTTCTTCAGTATCTTCCTCAAAGTTAATAAAGAGCTTGAGCTGGTTTTGGAGGATTTTTGCAGCAAATGCAATCGCATCCTCTGGGGCAACCGCTCCGTTTGTCCATACCTCCATGGTCAGACGCTCATAATCGGTTACCTGACCGACGCGTGCATGCGTTACCGTGTAATTAACTCTCCTGACCGGATTAAAAATGGCATCAATAGGAATAGTGCCGATCGGTGCAGTTTCTTCTCTGTTTTTTTCAGCCGGTCGGTACCCAACCCCTGCTTTTACCGTCAGCTCCATTGAAAGCTTTGCATCAGGTGAAAGTGTTGCCACATGATGGTCGGGGTTTAAAATTTCAACATTGTTGTTGACAATAATATCGCCGGCTTTAACCTCACCCGGTCCTTTTGCCTTGATATAGAGCGTTTCTGGACCATCTGAAAAAAGCTTCAGGTCAACTTCCTTGAGGTTCATGATAATATCGGTTACGTCTTCACGAACCCCGGGAATCGTTGAAAATTCGTGCAGAATGCCTTCTATCTTAACGGCGGTAATCGCAGCGCCTTGAATCGAAGACAGCAGCACACGCCGCAATGCATTGCCGATTGTTAAGCCGAATCCTCGCTCAAAAGGCTCGGCAACAAATTTTCCGTAGGTTGCAGACAGCGACTCCTCGTCAACCTCCAAATACTTCGGCCTAATAATTGTTTGCCATTTTCGACGCATAGTATCGTGCCTTCAAAAAAGGTTGGTTGTACGTACTGTTATTTACTATAGAGCTCAACGATGAGCTGCTCCCGTATCGGCATTGTTATTTCTTCGCGACGCGGCAACGCGATAACCTTGCCCTCAAAATTTGCAGCATCAAGTTCAACCCATCGCGGGATACCGCGCTGCTGGGCAGTCGCAACAGACTCCTTTATTTTGGCGATCTCCCTGCTCTTGTCACGAAGCCGAACAACATCGCCGGGACGCAGCAAATAGGACGGGATATCAACTTTCTTGCCGTTCACCAAAAAATGCCCATGCCGCACCAATTGTCGGGCTTCTGTGCGTGATGAGGCAAATCCCATGCGATACACCATATTATCCAGTCTGCTTTCAAGCATCATGATCAGATTCTCGCCGGTAATACCACGGCGCTGTGATGCTTTATGAAAATAGTTCCTGAACTGACGCTCCAGTATCCCGTAGATACGTTTGACCTTTTGCTTTTCGCGAAGCTGCTCCCCATAGGCAGAGTATTTCGCCCTGCTTTGTCCATGCTGACCGGGAGCATACTGACGACGGTCAAACGCACACGATGGGGTGTAGCACCGCTCACCCTTTAAAAAAAGTTTCATGTTCTCTCTGCGGCAGAGTCTACATTTTGAACCAGTATAGCGTGCCAAAAAAATCTCCTTTCCACAAAACAATACGTACGTTCGTTGCTATGCCTTTGTCTGCTGGTTACACGCGACGACGCTTGGGCTGGCGACACCCATTATGAGGGATCGGTGTTATATCCTGAATCGAGGTAATCGTGAAACCCGACGCATGCAGTGAGCGAATTGCCGCTTCACGGCCAGAACCCGGACCGCGCACGAGCACCTCCAAGTTTTTCACGCCATGCTCTTTCGCCTTTCGGGCAACATCCTCTGCTGCCTGACTGGCAGCAAACGGCGTACTCTTGCGCGACCCCTTAAAACCAACTGAACCGGCGCTCGACCATGCAATAACATTGCCGATGACATCGGTAATGGTTATGATCGTATTATTGAACGTTGCTTGTATATGCGCAATGCCGTTTGGAATATTCTTTTTTTCTCTCTTTTTTTTGATAACTTTCTTTTTCTCTGTCATGCCAGTCCTCGCTCCGATACCCACAGGTTATTTCGGTGACGGTGCCTTCTTCTTGCCGGCAACTGTTTTACGAGGGCCTTTGCGGGTCCGTGCATTTGTATGGGTACGCTGTCCCCGCACGGGAAGTCCTCTGCGGTGCCTGATCCCGCGATATGCCCCGATCTCTATAAGTCGCTTAATGTTAAGCGATACTTCCTTGCGAAGATCGCCTTCGACCTTATAATCCTTAAAAATAATATTCTGGATACGCGCAATTTCTTGTTCGGTCAAAGAACCAGCTCGTTTTTCATACGCAATTCCCGCTTCATCAAGAATGGAACGCGCAGTGGTCTTGCCAATGCCATAGATATAGGTCAATGCAATCCAGATCTGCTTTTGTTTTGGTACGTCAACACCAGCAATTCGTGGCACGTGGTACTCCTTATCCTAAAAAAGTTCTGACCCTCATCCCTGCCGTTGTTTGTGTTTCGGGTTTTCGCAAATAACGCGAACAACCCCCTTGCGTTTTATGATTTTACATTTATCACAGATTTTTTTGACTGAAGCCCGTACTTTCATAGCATTGCTTCTCCCTGCTCACCCCAGCACCTTCTGGGCTACTTTGCCCGATAGACAATTCTGCCCCGCGTCAGGTCATACGGCGAAAACTGCACTGTTACTTTATCGCCGGGCAATATTTTAATGTAATGCATACGCATCTTCCCTGAAATGTGGGCAAGCACGCGATGTCCGTTTTCAAGTTTTACCCGAAACATTGCATTGGGCAATGTTTCCAATACTTCACCTTCAATTTCTATAAGATCGTCACGCGGCATAGCTTTATCAAAAATGCTAAAGACTCCGCTGAAGACTCCACGAGGTGCGTAGCACCTCGCATTGCTCAACGTACACGGCCGCCAATCTGGCCACGGTTAAGAAATCCATCATAGTGACGCACCAGCATATGCGACTCAATTTGACCGACCGTATCCAGAGCAACGCCGACAACAATCAGCAACGCAGTACCGCCAAAGTAGAACGGAATATTAAACCGCTGAATAAGAATCGTCGGCATCACACAGACTGCCGCTAAATACAGCGCACCGATAAACGTTATTCTCACCAGAACCCAGTCAATATAGTCTGCGGTTGACTTGCCAGGACGTATGCCCGGAATAAATCCACCCTGCTTCTTCATCGTATCAGCGATGTCAACCGGATTGAAGGTAACTGCAGTGTAAAAATAAGCAAAAAAGATGATAAATGCCACATACAGAACATTATAAGCGATCTGACCAGGATTGAGGCTGTGAATTATTGCTTCAATCCACGGATGCGCATCAAGTAGTGTGGTAGGCATAAACTGTGCAATCGTGAGCGGGAACATCAGGATTGATGAAGCAAAAATCGGCGGAATAACACCTGAGGTGTTAATGCGCAAGGGCAGATGAGTACTCTGTCCGCCGTACACCTTGCGACCGACAACCCGTTTGGGGTATTGCACGGGTATGCGGCGCTGCGCCCGTTCAATATAGATAATACAGCCCACAACAATAACCATCAGTGCGACGATAAAAAGAATCGTAACCGGTCCCATTTCGCCAGTCTGCATAAGACGCACGGTATTCACGACCGCAGCCGGCATACGGGCAACAATGCCCGCAAAGATGATGAGTGATATACCATTGCCAATACCACGCTCGGTAATCTGTTCCCCAAGCCACATCAAGAATGCGGTCCCTGCGGTGAGCGTGATTACCGTCATGAGCCTAAATCCCCACCCAGGAGCAATAACAACCGGGCTGCCTGCTGGACCCGTCATTTTTTCAAGCCCGACTGCGATGCCGAAACCCTGAATAATACTGAGCACGATCGTACCATAGCGGGTATATTGGGTTATTTTCTTGCGCCCAGCCTCGCCTTCTTTTTTGAGTTTTTCAAGATACGGCACAACCACCGTTAAAAGCTGTAAAATAATTGAAGCACTGATGTACGGCATAATGCCGAGTGCAACAACCGACATGTGCTCTAGTGCCCCTCCGGAAAACATATCCACCAGCCCCAGCAGAGTACCTTTGGCACGTGCAAAGAAAGCAGCAAGTGCTTTCCCGTCAATGCCGGGAGTCGGCACATGTACACAAATCCGGTAGACCGCAAGCAGTCCAAAAGAGACCAAGATACGCTTGCGCAGCTCAGGTATTTTAGGAATATTCTGAAAGCCGCCAACCATACTGGATTATATGCTTTCTATGGTGCCACCTGCCGCCACAACTTTATCATAGGCTGACTTACTCCACCGGTGGGCTTTAATGGTCAAGGGACGGTCAAGCGCGCCGTTGCCAAGAATCTTTATGCCATCATACAGCTTACGCACCAGTCCTGCTGCAATCATTGCTGCTGGATCAACAATACTCCCCTGTTCAAAGCGGCATAAATCCTGAAGCTGTACCAGCGCATACCGTTTCTTAAAAAGGTTGACAAACCCCCGTTTGGGAAGCCGCCGCTGGAGCGGCATCTGACCACCTTCAAATCCATATGACTTGCCGCCGCCAGAGCGAGCTCGTTGTCCTTTATGCCCTCGGCACGAAGTTTTTCCATGCCCTGAACCATGTCCACGACCAACTCGTTTTCTTTTTTTCTTAGCTCCGGGTACGGGATGCAAACTGCTCAGATCCATAGCCATTCCTTGTAGCCGCAGCATCATGCCGCACTATCTGCATGCATTACTGCTGGTGTGTTAATTTTTTTTGACGTTCTTCTGGTCGCTGAAGCTGCGCAAGTCCATTCAGAGTTGCCTTCAGCACATTATGGGGATTACTCGTGCGGATACATTTGGTCAGCACGTTTTTAATACCCGATACTTCCATAACCGACCGTACCGCACCGCCAGCGATAATACCGGTACCCCCGCGTGCTGGCTTCATAAAGACCCTGCCAGAGCAAAACCTGCCAATAACCTCATGGGGAATCGTACCGTCAACAAGAGGAAACGATACCATATTCCGCTTTGCATGCTCAATTGCCTTACGGATTGCTTCAGGTACTTCCCGCGCCTTGCCCAGTCCGCAGCCAACTGACCCATTTCCATCGCCGACAACCACCAACGCACTGAAGCTAAACCGCCGACCACCTTTTACCACTTTTGCTACCCTGCTGATATGAACGACTTTATCAATCAGACCGGATTCCTGCTGACTTGCGTATGCCACTGTTCCGTCTCCTAAAATTGTAACCCTTTTTCACGTGCACCTTCGGCAAGCGCTTTTACTCTGCCGTGATAGAGAAAACCGTTGCGGTCAAACACCACCTGCGTGATCTGCTGTGCTATGGCTTTTTCAGCTATCAAATTGCCCAGCAGCCGCGCCGCCTCAACTGTACCGGTCTTCGCAAGGTTTCCGCGCAGCTCTTTGCTCTTGGTGGAATACCCCAGCAGCGTTCTCCCTGCAGTATCATCCACGAGCTGAACGTAGCAGTGCTTTAGACTTCGATACACGGTCATACGCGGTCGTTGGCTCGTCCCAAAAATTTTTCTGCGGATTCTTTTTTTCCGCTGCTCTCGGCTTTTCTGTTTTTTATGTATATGGTCCACCGTTGCTCCCTTATACCAGAACACTCCACCAGAAGATTCTATTTTGCGCCGGCTTTGCCGACTTTTGTCCGAATCGTTTCACCCACGTAGCGAATGCCTTTCCCCTTATAGACATCCGGTTTTTTGAATTTACGAATGATCGCAGCAGTCTGGCCGACCAAACATTTATCAATCCCTGCAACCTTGATAACCTGTTTGTCAACGCTGATGGTGATACCCTCAGGCTCCTCAAACAGAACGGGATGAGAATAGCCCAGCGATATTTTGAGCGTTTTTCCGCTCTTCTCAGCGCGGTAGCCAATGCCCACAATTTCAAGCTCTTTTGAAAAACCCTCCGTAACACCGTGGAGCATATTTGCTATCAGTGTTCGGGTCAGCCCATGCAACGCCCGTTCCCGGCGTTCATCAGAAGTGCGCTGCACCGTAATCATATCCGGGGTCACTGAAACTTCGATGCCGCGTGGCACCGTATGGGTAAGCTTCCCCTTCGGTCCGGCAACCGTAATCGTTTGGCCATCAATGGTTACCGTGACGCCGCGTGGAATGCTGATAGGCTGTCGTCCTATTCTGCTCATGTCCGCTCCTTACCAGAAAGTGCAAATAACTTCACCACCGATTTGCTGCTTGCGCGCCTCCTTATCGGTAATAACACCACGCGAGGTGGTCAGAATTGCCAAGCCAAGCCCGTTGCGGACAACTGGAACAGAGTCCTTATCAACATAGACCCGTCTGCTCGGCTTGGAAACGCGTCGTATTTCAGAAATGACCGGCTCATTTTTTCTGCCGTATTTGAGAAAAATTTGCAACACCCCCTGCTTGTTGTCCTGAATAACTTTGTAATTTTTGATATAGCCTTCTTCTTTGAGAATCTTTGCAATGTTTACCTTCATCGTTGACGCAGGTATTTCTACGCTTGCAAAGTGCGCCTTATTGGCATTGCGTAGGCGAGTCAGCATGTCCGCAATTGGGTCGGTCATCATAATGCTTTGGTCTCCCTGATGGTCCCGATAAATTACCAGCTTGATTTGATGACACCCGGGATTTCCCCCTGAAGTGCCAGTTTGCGCAAACAGATTCTGCACATATTAAATTTTCTATAGTAGGCACGAGGCCGTCCACAAAAAGGGCAGCGGTTATATTCCCGTACCGCAAATTTTTTTGGTCGCTGTGCCTTTATCCTCAGAGACGTTTTTGCCACGCAGTCGCTCCTTCCCGATTAATTCGTCCCAAACGGCATTCCCATATATTCCAGAAGCGCCCGTGCTTCTTCGTCGGTTTTAGCCGTTGTCGTTATTACGATGTTCATTCCCCTGATTTTATCTATTTTATCATAATCAATTTCCGGAAAAATAATCTGCTCTCTGATACCCAGCGCATAATTGCCACGACCATCGAATGCCTTGGGTGAAACTCCTTTGAAATCGCGAATACGGGGCAGTGCCAAATTCACCAGACGATCAAAGAACTCATACATACGCTCCTTGCGCAGCGTCACCTTGCACCCGATCGGTACACCTTGACGGAGCTTAAAGTTTGCAATAGCTTTCCGTGCCTTCGTCACGACTGGCTTTTGACCGGTAATTGCGGCAAGGTCTTTCTGCGCTGCCTCAATAACTTTCACATTCTGGATGGCTTCGCCCAGCCCCATATTGATAACGATTTTTTCAAGCCGGGGGACCTGCATAATGTTCTTATACTGAAACCGCTTCTGCATGAGCGGTATAATCTCCTGATGGTACTTCTCTTTCAGCCGACTCATCCCTTGCCTCCTACTGGTCTAAGATCTCGCCGCATTTGACGCATGCCCGAACCTTTCTCCCGTCATCAAGCATGCGTTTTCTAATCCGCACATGTGTTGTGCACTTGGGACAAACCAGATTAACCTTTGCCACATGCAACGGACCTTCTTTTTCGATAATACCACCCTGCGGCGCTTTTTTCGTTGGCCGGGTGTGCCGCTTGATAAAATTTACCTTTTCCACAACAACCGTCTGTTTTTTGGGATTCACCTTCAGGACCTTGCCGGTTTTCCCTTTTTCTTTTCCCGCAAGGACCATCACCATGTCGCCTTTTTTGATATACATAGGAACCGTATCCTCTCCCGTACGCCAACCGCTCACACCACTTCAGGTGCCAAGGAAATAATTTTCATGAAGTTCTTGCCACGCAATTCACGGGCAACCGGGCCAAATATGCGGGTACCGATCGGCTCGTTGGCGTTATTGATGAGAACAGCTGAATTATCATCAAATCTGATATAGCTGCCATCAGGCCGCTTCACCTCTTTTTTGGTGCGCACCACAACAGCACGCATCACGGAGCCTTTTTTGACCTTTGAGTTGGGGATTGCTTCTTTAACTGAAACAATAATGACATCACCGAGCGTCGCGTAGCGTCGCCGGGTCCCCCCAAGCACTTTTATGCACTGGAGTCGTTTTGCGCCCGAATTGTCAGCCGCAAGTAACTGTGTCTGCATTTGTATCATAGCTTCTTCTCCACACCAGCCACAGCAAATCGTTCGTTACACTGCCTTTTTCAATATCTGAATCACCTTCCAGCGTTTTTCCTTACTCAGCGGACGGCTCTCCTCAACCATAACCACATCGCCGACGCGACAGCTGTTCTGTTCGTCATGGGCTTTAAAGGTGATACGTTTTTTGATGTACTTTTTATACAGGGGGTGTTTGGTGATGCGGTGTGTCTCCACCACGACGGTTTTATCCATCTTATCACTGATAACCATACCGGTTCGTGTCTTCCGCTGACCTTTCATAGCAGCCTCATTCATTACTTCTGTACGCTTTTCTGCCCGAGCTCTTTTTCCCGCAAGATTGTTTTAGCTCGCGCAATGTCCCGCCGCACCTTGGTGAGTTCTGCGGTATTCGGAAGCTGATTAATCGAAAGCTGTAACTTCATATTGAAATACTTTCCCTGAAGGTCTTTGACCCGTTGTTGAAGCTCTTCAGGGGTTAAATCACGCAGTTCTTTAGCCTTCACTTTCTTCCCTCATGACAAACGTTGTTGCGATCGGCAGTTTGTGTGATGCCAAGCGAAAAGCCTCACGGGCAATGTCTTCACTGACGCCTTCAATTTCATATAAAATACGACCCGGTCGCACTACCGCTACCCAGTACTCAGGCGCGCCCTTGCCTTTTCCCATACGAGTCTCTGCAGGCTTTTTGGTGATCGGTTTGTCTGGAAAAATCCGAATCCAGAACTTACCGCCACGCTTTAGGTATCGTGTCAGCGCCACCCGTGCAGCCTCAATCTGACGAGAAGTCAACCATCCGCACTGCAGAGCTTTTAGACCAAAGCTACCAAACGCAAGTGCACTACCTCGGTAGTCAGTGCCTGACCTGCGGCCCTTCATCATCTTTCTATGCTTAAACTTTTTAGGTGCTAACATAGAATGCCTTTCCCTTGGTAAGGGTCTCTCCCTTAAAAATCCAAACTTTAACCCCGATCACGCCGTAGGTGGTATTGGCTTCGGCAAACCCGTACTCAATATCAGCGCGCAGTGTCTGAAGTGGCACGCGACCCTCACGGTACCACTCATAGCGCGCCATTTCAGCTCCGCCAAGGCGTCCAGAGCACGCAATCTTGATGCCTTTAGCACCAAACTTAACGGCTGAGCTCACGCTTCGCTTCATTGCCCGTCGAAACGCAACGCGCTTGAGAAGCTGCTGACAAATGTTTTCAGCAACCAGTTGTGCATCAAGTTCTGGCCGCTGCACCTCTGAAATCGTTATGAACACTTCGTGATCGGTTAACTTTTGAACCTCTGCTTTGAGTTTTTCAATCTCAGCTCCCTTTTTCCCGATAATAATGCCCGGCCGTGCTGCCCAGATAGTAACCCGCAACTTACTGGCTGCCCGCTCAATTTCAACATTCGAGATCCCAGCCTGTGCAAGTCGCTTTTTTATAAAATCTTTTATCTTGACGTCTTCACGAAGCAGTTTCCCAAAATCCTTCTCAGCATACCACCGAGAGTTCCATGTCTTAATGACTCCCAAACGAAAACCAGTCGGATGTACTTTTTGTCCCAAATGACACCTCCTGCTGCTCTATGCCTCGTCAAGAATAACCGTAATGTGACAGGTGCGCTTCAGAATCCGAAATGCCCTGCCTTGGGGCCCTGGACGGAACCTTTTCAAGGTGGGGCCCGGATCTACATATATTTTTTTTACGTAGAGTGTATCTACATCAACACCAGGTCGGCTCCCTGCATTTGCCACTGCAGAATGAAGGAGCTTGAAAACATAGATACTTGCCGCCTTTGCAGTATATTCCAAAATACTGAGTGCTTCACTAACGGTTTTACCCCGTACCAGATCAGCCACGAGCCGTGCTTTTCGTGGCGAGATCCGTATATATTTCGCTGTTGCCCGTGCTTCCATATGCCGTGATCTCAATGATAAAATACGTGTATGGTTCAGGCCTTCTTGGCATGGCCATGATAGGTTCTGGTTGGTGAAAACTCTCCGAGCTTATGTCCCACCATGTTTTCAGTGACGTATACCGGGATAAACTTTTTCCCGTTGTGTACCGCAAAGGTCATACCCACCATCTCAGGAATAATCATTGACCTTCGCGACCATGTTTTTATAACCTGCTTGCTGTTGGTTTCCTGAGCTTTGCGGATCTTCCGCAAAAGACTTTCATCAATAAACGGGCCTTTTCTGACAGACCGTGGCATGGAGGTAACTCCTCTCCTTATTTCGTCCTTCGCCGTACGATAAATTTAGAAGTGCGTTTGTTTTTCCGTGTCCGGTATCCTTTGGTTGGTTTTCCCCATGGTGTACAGGGATGCCGTCCGCCTGAGGACCGTCCCTCACCACCGCCCATCGGGTGATCAACAGGGTTCATAGCAACACCTCTGACACGTGGGCGTCTGCCAAGCCATCGCGTCCTACCTGCTTTACCGATTGCAACATTGGCGTGGTCAAGGTTACCCACCTGTCCAATGGTGGCATAACAGTCAACATGCACCAGCCGCAGTTCACCTGACGGTAGCTTGATATGGGCATAATTCTTTTCTTTTGCAGCGATTTGACCGCTTGCTCCGGCACTACGAATAAGCTGCCCTCCCTTTCCGGCACGCAGTTCAATATTGTGAATCATGGTGCCAACCGGAATTTTGCGAATCGGCAGCGCATTACCCGGTCGTATATCAGCCTGTTCCCCAGCCAACACCTGATCTCCAACCTTCAGATCAAGGGGTGCAATGATATAGCGTTTTTCACCATCACGATAGTGTAGGAGCGCAATGCGCGCTGTTCGATTGGGGTCATATTCGATGCTGGCAACTGTCGCAGGAATGTTTCGTTTATCGCGCTTAAAATCAATCAGCCGGTACATCCGTTTATGACCGCCGCCGATGTAACGAGCGGTAATCCGACCATAATTATTTCTGCCCCCGGTTTTTTTCAGCGGCACCACAAGCTGCTTCTCGGGAGTTCGCCGCGTAATCTCCTCAAAATCAGAAACGGTTTGAAACCGCCTGCCCGGAGACGTTGGTTTATATGCTCTGACCGCCATCGTCCTTCTCCATCCAGTCAATTCTGCAGAAATTACACACCTTCAAAAAACTCTATGGTTTGGCCCTTCTGCAGCGTAACCACTGCCTTTTTCCAGTTCGGCTTTTTGCCGGTATATCTGCCGACCCGTTTGCGTTTTCCCTCATAGTGCATAACATTAACGCTGGTGACCTTCACATTAAAAAGCTGCTGCACGGCATTCTTTATCTCAATTTTATTTGCCTCAGGATGTACTTCAAAAACGACCTGATTGGCTGCCTGCTTTACTTGATTGCTCTTCTCCGTAATCAGTGCACGCTTGATACATCCGTATATATCTTTCATGCGGCAAGCCTCCGTTGAATTTTTTCAAGACAGGGCTGTGTTATGAATAGCATGTCATAGGAAAAAAGGTCGTAGAGATTGAGCCCCTCGGGCTGTAAAACCTTGACTTCAGGAAGATTTCGGGCACTCAGTTGCAATCGTTCATTGTGGTCATCAATAATAAGCACCCGATGAGCACCCAACGTGGTAAGTATCTGGGTGACATGTCGTGTCTTGATTTCAGGGAGCTCGATCTTATCCAAGATTATCAGTTTTTCAGAGCGCCGTTTTAACGTAAGCGCTGAGCAGAGCGCCTGTCGCTTGACCTTTTTGGGCAGATTGATGCTGAATGAACGTGGCTTGGGGCCAAAGGTGATGCCACCACCACGCCACAGCGGAGAGCGGCTGCTTCCTGCACGAGCGCGACCGGTGCCTTTTTGTCGCCATGGTTTTTTCCCGCCGCCGCTTACCTCACCGCGTAGTTTTGTTGATGCCGTCCCGCTGCGACGTTGTGCCAATTGCATTCTCACCACATCATAAAAAAGATGCTCCTTAACCGTAGCATCAAACACAGCATCAGCAACTTCAACTTCTGCGACTTTTTCCTTCTTTATATTATATACGTCCAGCACCGCCATAATCTGATTACCTGCCTGCGTAATGTCTTTTCACTGCTGGTGCACCGGTCAGCCGGTTATCCCTTATTTTTAAGAATGGTTACAATACCGTTCTTGCCTCCGGGCACAGCACCTTTAACGAGCAGCAGATGCTCATCCTGCCGAAGATCAACAATTTCAAGATTTTTTACTGATACCTTTTCTGATCCTAAGTGGCCGGGCATTCGTTTGCCTTTAAACACATGAGAAGGCCAGGCGCTTGAACCAATCGAGCCAACGACCCGATGAAACTTGGAGCCGTGCGACATTGGTCCACGATTAAATCCCCATCGTTTAATATTCCCCGCATACCCCTTCCCCTTGCTGATGCCAGAAATGGAAACTTTTTCACCGCGAGTAAAAATACCGACATCAATCTGATCGCCAACCTGGTGGGTATCACTGGCATCAACCCGAAATTCCCGCAAGATACTAAATGCCTTACCGTTGAGGTTTTTGAAGTGCCCTTGTAACGGCTTGGTGAGCTTTTCGGGTTTCGTGACACTATACCCCAACTGCAATGCGCAGTAACCATCGCGCTCAGGGATCTTTTTCTGAACTACCATGCACGGACCTGCTGCAATGACGGTTACTGGAATAATCTCGCCGTCTGCAGAAAAAATCTGGGTCATGCCGATTTTTTTACCTATCAGTCCTAATGCCACTGCTTGTTACTCCCTTACAGATCGTGCACCTCAACGACACGATATTCTTTTCAGAGTTTTATTTCAACGTCAACGCCCGCCGAAAGATCAAGCTTCATGAGCGCGTCAACGGTCTGTTCCGTCGGCTCCAAAATATCAAGCAATCGCTTGTGGGTTCTCATTTCAAACTGTTCACGGGATTTTTTATCCACATGGGGGGAACGCAGCACACAAAACTTGTTGATCACGGTCGGCAGCGGAATCGGCCCAACAACCTTGGCGCCCGTCCGCTTTGCTGTATCAACAATTTCCCCGACTGACTGATCAAGCAGACGGTGATCATAGGCTTTGAGCCTGATTCGTATTTTCTGACTTTCCATAAGACCATCAACTTTTTTCATACCTGCGTCCGTCCCCTGTTATTCGATCACATCGCTGATGACGCCGGCGCCCACCGTCCTGCCACCTTCCCGGATCGCAAACCGCAACTCCTTCTCCATCGCAATCGGCGTTATCAACTCTACCGTCATGCTGATATTGTCTCCCGGCATCACCATCTCTACCCCCTCGGGCAACTTCACCACGCCCGTCACGTCTGTCGTCCGAAAATAAAACTGCGGACGGTAATTGTTGAAAAACGGCGTGTGCCGTCCACCCTCCTCCTTGGTCAGTACATACACCTCTGCCTTGAACTTCGTGTGCGGCGTTATCGAACCAGGCTTGGCTACCACCTGCCCCCGCTCCACTTCGTCTCGTTTGGTCCCCCGCAACAACAACCCTACATTGTCACCTGCCTGCCCGTAATCCAATACCTTCCGAAACATCTCTACCCCAGTGCACACCGTCTTCTGCGTCTCCCGAAACCCTACAATCTCTACCTCATCCCCAACCTTGATCTGCCCTCGCTCTATCCTGCCTGTCACTACCGTCCCGCGCCCCGATATACTAAAAACATCCTCCACCGGCATCAAAAACGGCTTGTCAATATCTCGCACCGGCTCCGGTATATAATTGTCACACGCATCCAACAGCTCCTGCAAACACCGAAATTCCTCTGCCCCAGGATCTGACGACGTGCTCTGCATCGCCTTCAACGCACTCCCCTTGATGATCGGTATCTCATCACCAGGAAAATCATACTTGCTCAATAACTCCCGTATCTCAAGCTCCACCAACTCCAAAAGCTCAGGATCATCTACCATGTCTACCTTGTTCAAAAACACTACAATCGACGGCACCCGTACCTGCCGCGCAAGCAATATGTGCTCCCGCGTCTGCGGCATCGGCCCATCCGCCGCACTTACCACCAAAATCGCTCCGTCCATCTGCGCCGCCCCTGTGATCATGTTCTTGATGTAATCCGCATGACCAGGACAATCTATGTGCGCATAGTGCCGCTTGTCCGTCTCATACTCTACGTGCGCTATGGCTATCGTCAATCCCCGCTCCTTCTCCTCAGGCGCCTTGTCAATCTGATCATACTCCATCTTCTCCGCCTTCCCCTTCAACGCCTGATACTTCGTGATCGCTGACGTCAACGTCGTCTTCCCATGATCTACATGCCCTATCGTCCCTATGTTAACGTGCGGCTTCGTCCTCTCAAACTTCTTCTTTGCCATCGGTGCCTCCTGCAATTTATTTCTATGATGGTTTTATGTCTTCTGACGCTTTTGCCCGTCGTCACAAACACAGTGAAGCCCACGACCGGGCTTGAACCGGTGAACCTCTTCCTTACCAAGGAAGTGCTCTACCTGCTGAGCTACGTGGGCAGATACGTACTAAGTTATATGGAGCGGGAAACGGGATTCGAACCCGCGACCCTCAGCTTGGAAGGCTGATGCTCTAGCCAGCTGAGCTACTCCCGCTCACAGCAACCGAAACGAAAAAATGGTGGAGAGGGGAGGATTTGAACCTCCGTAGGCATCGCCAGCAGATTTACAGTCTGCCCCCTTTGGCCACTCGGGTACCTCTCCGCATATCAGTGCCAAGCAAGCTGGCGATGGGATTTGAACCCGCAACCTGCTGATTACAAATCAGCTGCTCTACCGTTGAGCTACGCCAGCATAGCGTTTATGAAACAACTAATTATGAACTTTTTATTTTTCTGTACGCAGCATAACGATTTTTTGCAGCGTCTCATTTACTCTGCCGCTTATTTATAGCTGCGTACAAATAATCACATCAGCTCATCAGGGGAAACGTAACACGTATTGTCATAATTGTTGGACAACCTGTCGGTGGGCACTACTATAGATTAGAAAAATAAAATCCTCTCCTCGCCGCAAGCGGAAGCAGATATCATAAAAAAAACTTTTTCAGTGTGCTTCTTTACGGCTCTATAGGTGCAATAGGGCAGCCCACAAAAATAATCTCTAATTCTTATAGTATTTTATTTTTTTAGTCAATCTTTTTTTTAAAAAATTTTTAGTTGCGTATAGCTACCATACCATACAAAAAAACTTGCGTGCTTTTAGTTGCGGTCATTACTCAAAAAAAGCGAACAGTGAGCAGTGAAAAACAAAGAGGTAGAAGCACTTCCGGCTCCTGTCTCTCTTTAGAGTATAGCTTTTTGGTAGTAGCTCTTTTTCTATTCCGCTTTACGTCTCACGCTTTTCCCTCAGCACTCAGTGCTCGGCACTCAGCACTTTCTTTTCCTTCTCACGCTTCACGAATCACGAACCCCGAGCCACGACCTGCGCTCAACGCAACAGCCCCGACACCGCCTTAAACGAACAGTGTGAAACGTGCCAATGCCGTTGTATCCATGTCCTCAAACATATAAAAAAAGAGGTTTCAACATTTATTGAAACCTCTCAATTCCCGTGGTGGGCGATACTGGATTCGAACCAGTGACTTCCACCGTGTGAAGATGGCACTCTCCCGCTGAGTTAATCGCCCGGATATGCTGGGTGATATTTACCGGATAACGGCAATAATGGCAAGAAAAAATTGAACCGGCAGCACCACAGGCTATTGCGGCGACGGTGTTGATATCCCGAAAAACGGCAAAAGGCTCACAATTTCCTCAGTGTCTTTTGCTGTTGATTTCACGAGGGTATCACTGTAGATAATACCCGCAATATACGCGCCTCGGTAAAAGGCAATGCCGTAAAGCAGGAAAGAATAATAGGTATAGATGTCAGCTTCATAAAACGAACTGTATTCTTTCTTTGCCGCCTGCCATGTACCGTTAAAAAGAATGCCGTCAACCGTGTATGCTCCTGTCTCGTTGTCAAGGTCTGTTGCCTGAACCGTGATACTGAGGCTACCCTGCGTGGCATTGTCGCTGGTGCTTGCGTTGTCTGAAGAAGCCTCCCCAAAGGTCAACTTCAGATTCTGAAACGCACTGCCGGAATAGTCAAAAAGAAAGGTGTAGTAGGTTTTGCCGACAATTGTTGCCTCGGCACACGGCAAAAAAAGCAGAAAACATGAGAGGCTAAGCATAAAAAAACAAAGTTTTTTCTGATGGTTCATAAAACACCCCGCGCGCTTTTGTATTTGAATAAAGAAATAATGCAAGACACATGCCTGAGTTTTCTTACCAGAGGGATTCAAAAAAAAGGTCTTTTTCGGAAAAGTCGCATGAGGGCGGTGCTATACACACAGCTTTTCTGACAATTGCCTCAGCCTCATCAAGCAGCGTCCGGTCGAGCAGTGCCATCTGAGCACCTCGTTTTGACGTGTTACCGGCAAATACAACCCGACCCATCATCTCTGCAGGGAAAAATCCAAGCGTAAAAAATGCATCTATATGCACAGCCAAGCCGAAAGCGCCGCTAAGAATTATGTTGCGGATCGCAGCAGGTTCGATGCCGCCTGCTTCGGCAAGGATACGCAGCAGCATCACCACGGCAGCTTTTACCTTTTGAACCTGCTGCACATCCTGTCGAGTTATATAAATATCAGTTGGAAATTCTCCTGAAGCGCTATACACCCTGAATGCCGTATTCCCCTCAATCATGCACTGTGCCGGAGCCCCACACCCTGCAGCTTTGATTGAACGAACTGAATCCGCAAAATCACCGTCTGCGGTGATACCGCCTGAGGTTTTAAGAGCTGCCGCAAGCTCAATGAGTCCGCTGCCGCAAATGCCGCGGGGCAGACTTTCCCCAATAATTTTTAGATGGACCGCCGTGTCTATGTGCACGTGCTCGATGGCGCCGGTTTCCGGTCGCATACCACAGGTTATGCCGACACCGTCAAACACCCCAAATCCGGGAAGACTGGTTGCGATAATCCTGCCCTTATGGTGGAGCACGGCTTTTATGTCAGTGCCGAAATCAAACAAGAGCATGGTTTCAGACGAGCGGTGAAGCTGTGTTGCAAGAATGCCTGCCGTAATGTCAGCTCCTGCATACGCAGAGATGACCGGCAGCGCATACACACGGGCATGGGGCGATGATTTAAAGTCAAAATGCTTCGCTGAAAAATGTGGAGATTGTCCTGATACGTTTTGCTCCATCAAACCAGCTGCACCTTTCAAAAAAAGGTGTAGCATTCCTGTACTCCCTGAAACCACGATTTCGTATACCTGTTCAGGCGATATTCCACGGGCACGGCACAGCTCAAGGATAAGAATATCAAGCCGCAGCAAAAGTTCCTCACTGAGCACCTCGAGATTCATCACATCGTCGGCGATCAGGCTCATACGCTGCTCATAGTTTTCTCCAAGCTCAAGCTGCGGGTTTGTGTCTATGACCACAGCGATTTTCCTGCCCCGGCACACATCCAGTAGCGATGCCGCAATCGTATTGACCCCAATGTCAAGGGCAACAGCATATTGCTGGTCTGTTGTATCACCCGCTTCAATTGCCACAAGTTCCTGATCAATGACGACCGCAGTACAGCCGTGGTTTGCCCGAGCAAGGGTATCAAAAATTTTTTCCGATAATGCTTGAGTCAGTGCCTGCAGAGCATCATCAGGAATGCCGGCGCCGCGCAAACACGCAATTACGCGTTGCGGAGAAACCTGACGCCCTGATTCCGCCGGACAATAAATCTTGCAAATCCGTGGATTCAGCGTAACACCCGCAACTGCCTCATCAACAAGCAGAATTGAAAAAGGCTGTTTGTATAAAATCTCAACCTCAGTGTCCTGAATCACCCGCGCCTGACAGGCAAGCCGAATGCCTTTTTGCAACTCCTCCTCTGAAAGACAACCCTTTTCCGTGGGGGTCAAGGGTCCCATTTTCTGAAAAGCTCTGATTTTGCATTTTTGGCAGATGCCTTCGGCACCGCAGGCAAAACGAAGCTGGATGCCCTGAGGATTATGTTCAAGGATGGTCTCAAAAATCGTGATACGGTCAGCGACCTCGATGGTCTTGTTCTCCGGAAGAAACGTCACCTTATGATATGTTGTCGTGGCTACCATACACCAATCCTTAAATCCCTTGATTTTTGTTATCTTTATCACATTCAGAAGCACAAAGCCACTTTCTGATTGAAACCGCCTACGTCAAAGACCATAAAACGTTCTTCGGCAATAATGTGTGTTCCCCAATGCGGGATCGTCGCACTTCGCGCGCGATGACAACACATTTTTGTGGCTGCGCCAAAAACCGCATCGCTTTTGACTTCTGCGGCTTTCGCCTTGAGCCGTGCGCCTTTTTCCCTTAGCACTGAGCACTTTGCACTCAGTACTTCAGTTTTTCTCCTGACTCCTGCCTTATTCCCGCTCACTTCTCACTGTTCACCCTTCACTTTTTTCCTGTGCCGTCTTTTACTCAGTACACGGCACTCAGCACTTTTTGCCATTCACTCTTCACTGTTCACATGCTATTCATCATGAGCCACGACCTACAAACCATGTGCCTTGTGTCTCTATTCACTGTCCATACCTCATGCGAAAGTCCAATCCCTGATTGACATCGCCTCCGCCGGAAGATATAAAAAAACATGCACATTCATTCAAATAAACTGTTCTTGCTTCGCCACCGCATACAATGGGGGATACTTATCATGGTATTCATGCTTGCAGGCTGCGCCACTGAAACAGCGCAAGTCACACCCGATGAAATAGCAGTTGGTGTCTATCGCATAAAAGCCTCTCGCTCTAACATCTATCTGCTTGCCGGTGAAACCCTTATCCTCATTGACACCGGCATGAAAGGCGACGCTGCCGCGGTGCTTGCGGCGATACACGGGCTTGGGCGGCAACCAACAGAGGTGTCCCATATCCTCATCACCCACGGTCATATTGATCACACAGGCTCGCTTGCCGTGCTCAAACGTGAAACCGGAGCGACTGTAATCGCAAGCGCTGACGACAGGGATTTCATTGAGGGCAGACGCAAAACCGCTGCAATGGGCAGGGAAGGGGTTGGCGGTAAGATATTCAAGGTGGTTTTGTATCTTATGGAAACTGTCTTTTTCAGGTATGAGCCTGCCGCGGTTGATAGCGCGCTGAGCGGTGATACAGCGCTTAGCCTGCCCGGCATTACCATACAAGCCATTGCAACGCCCGGTCATTCTCCCGGGAGTTTCAGCTTTTATCTGCCTGACAAAAAAATCATCTTCACGGGCGACGCGCTGACCGGCGTTCCTAAGCCTACCCTGCCGCCACGTATGGGATGCGCTGACTACGGGCAGGCGATTTCCTCAGCAAAAAAAATTTCAGACATCGCCTTTGACATCTGTTGCTTTGGGCATGGCGATCCGGTGTACAATAATGCTGATACGGTTATCCGTAAATTACTAAACCCATAGTTTCCTAAATAAGCTAGCACGATGTGTATCTTTTCTGCATGAAATGAAAAATTTTTTTTGATGTTTTGTCACAAAAATATGTATTCATCTTGAACCAAGCGGTTAAAATTCTATTGACAGATGCTTCTGAGTATGAGAATGATGTACGCCTGTTTACTGTCTGAAAGCAATACAGTGTTCAATCATGCTGAAGGATTAAAGCTTCTATGAAACTCTATCAGGAAATACTGACAACGACCATTGAAATGATGCTGAACCATTACGGCAAAGATTATTTTTCAGATGTCAGCCGTTCTTTTGTCTGCCCAAAGTGTTCAACCGAATATCTGTGCTTTTCTGCTTCAGACCTTATCCTCTACAAAAAACCTGAAGGCACCGGCTGGCGGGTTTATGGTGTGCGTGAAGAGGAGGAACAACTGGAGGGAATCTGCGACTGTACGTAATGTGCTCACTTGAACACATCCCGCATCATTTCTTTAGCATAACTGCTGCACACAACTCCCCTTTGCTATAGTCTGGGTTGGTCACTACAGAAAAAAATCCATATTTTTTGCTTCCCTGCCGATATGATAACCAGACAAAAAACCATGTGTTGCGCGCAGTATGGCTGGGCAAAAATATGAAAGCTATCCCGTCCTCCATGAGCTGACCCAAACCTACGACAAGTATCTTGCACCCCGCACCTATATTGCCAGCCTTCAGGAGGGCATCATCCAGATAAACGACAAGGCAAAGCTTGCCCTTGCTGCCTTTGGAGCTACCGGACAGTGGAAGCTCACGGAAAACATTCGTTCTGATCCTGAGATTCTCTCCTATGATCTCAGCCAGCTTCGCAACGGCATGCACTCCCTTGGTGCTGACTTCAATACTGCCATGGGTGGTGTTCTGGTCATATTTGAAATGGCACGACCAGAATACCGGGCAATGTTCGACAAGCTCATCAACATCTTTAAGCGCGATCGCAAGGTTGAAGCAGAAGGAAGATTGCGCGATGGACTGAAAGCGTACCGCGATGGGTGCAGACTTCATGATAAACCTGAGCTTTTTTCTGAATCGCTGCGACATCTGAACGTCGTTATTGACAAGTATCGTGAAGTGCCCCTGGTATATTTTCATATTGGGCACATCTACCATTATCAAGACAAAATCCGCAATTTCCGGCGTGCGCTTGATAACTATCTGCTCTGTTTCAGCCTTGCCAAAGCAGACCCGGATCAGTCGCTGCTTGCTGGACAAGCTGCTTTTTTTGCTGGCTGGTTGACCGCTGCAGTGCTGGGGGACATGCAGACAGCGATCGAAATGACAAAAAATGCACTTACCTATGATTCCCAGCTTGGCGAAGCGCATTACCACCTTGCAAAAATATATGGTGCATTTGGCGATACGCGCGAAGCGCTTGCGCATTTGCAGGAAGCCATTGGCTCGTTTGATCGGCGGTACTGCCATAAAATCCTCCTGGACAGCGATTTCAGAATGATTCGGAACGAATTAAAAAAAATGCTCTATGACCTTGCCGAGAAGGATATCCTTGAACACGAAACATGGCTCAATGCTCAGGGCGATGCGTTGAGCAGCGTTCTTCGTTTGCATGCTGAGGACAAACTCGATTATGCACGCCAGCTTCTTGAAACAAATGATTATGAGAAAATCGCCACAGCCGTCGGGCTGCTTGATGAACTCAAAAGAAAGCTCGCCAATCAGGCTCAGGAACAGGAGCTAACCGAGGAGGAAAAAGAGCAACGCAGGCGCCACGAAGAAGAGCAACGCAAAGCTGAAGAGGAAGAACTACAGCGCGCTACTGAAGAAGCCCGCATGAAGGAAGAGCTCAAAAAGCGGATCGAGGAAGAGATGAAGGCTCGCATCATAGCAGAGCGCAAGCGGAAGCGCACAAAAAGGTTCATAAAAGGGTTGGTAAGCGATGTGATGTTGATCGCCTTAGCTTTTAGCATAGGCTCTTTTGTTTTTTATGGTGCTACAACGATTGGTTTTGTGCTCTCGTTGATTACCTGCGTTCTTTTCATAATATGGGTGTACCTCTAATACCCTATCCCATCAAGTGTTCCGATAAATAAAAAAGCAGAGCGCTGTGCTCTGCCTTTTTAAAAACGAATTACCTATCAAGAATTATGGCTTAAGCCTGCTTATGCCTTTTGTACCTTGCCAACGACCTGCGCAACCTGTGCCATATCTGCATCAATAATAAATTGCATCCGCTGCTTTAGTTCCTCAGGCACTTCGGGCATTGCCATGAACTGTTCCATGACCATCTTGGTGAAGTCATAGGGGCTTGCGTCAGCTTCATCAACAACAATCGGGTTTTTCTCTGAAAGGTCAAAAAGGAAATCGAGCTCCTTCACTGTAAAAAAACGCGGGAAGAGAACGCGCTTGGTATAATCTGCCATACGCTTGGGATTGCGGACCCACTCAAAATGATCGCCCCACCACTGCGTGTATTCTTCGTAGCCTTTTTTGCCCTCAAGCTCTTTTTGAACACACTCAGCACCTTTATAGCCGCACATCACAGCACATTGGTACAGGCATTCGCCGAACGCTGCAGAATCACCTGCAAATAGTATATTGCCAAGGTACGGCACAATCATCGGTGACAGAAACTCAATCACCACACCACTGACCTCAATGATTTCAGCATGTTTGAACCAATGGGCAAAAGGGCTTTTTTTGGTAAAGAACTCAATGAGATCCGTAGCCGTTGATGCCGGTAGAACCGACATGGTTTCCATGCGATACACGCCTTCGCCATGGCAGCTTGGCACCATGATAATGCCGCCTGCCCTGCCCCCGAAATTACCAGAGCCAAAGAAAAACATGTCCCCGCGGTCATAGGGACATTCAACCCCGGACAATTCATATTCAATGGTCGGACCTTTCATGCCAAAATTGGTGCGGGATTTGTTTGCACCGGTAACCTTGGCAACCTTTGAAACAAGTCCATCCGCAGCGATCAGTTTTTTGCAGGTGAGGTATCTATCCTTACCATTTTGTCGCACTTTGACCTCAACCCGCGCATCAGTCTGGGTGAGGTTAACAAACACGGTACCGGGCATAAACTGTGCGCCCATTTTTTGTGCCCATGCAAACCGGTCTTTATGGCACTGATGAGGATTAAAGATATGGTAAAAAGGTTTTTTTCTGGTCGAAGCCTGCCAATGCTTGCCAGTGTCAGAAAACATATGAGAGTGGTGAATGCCCTCCATAGAGCCACCGTACACAACCTTAAAACCCGTATCGGTATATTCAAGCTCAGTGGTATCGCCTTTGGGCGTTCGTTTAATCCACTCCCCATTAAACGGCTGATCGAGGAAACAGTATCCTGATGCAGTTCTGATATTGACATCGAGGCTGGGTTTTTTGTCAATGCCAAGTACCTTGATACCACGCCGCGCAAGCTCGCCGCAAGCCATCATACCTGCAGGACCGCAGCCAATCACGATCACATCATAATCAGTCATATCGTCGTAAACCTCCGTTGTCCGGGTTTAAGTGACATAATATTGATTCCGTTAAACTCTCCTTACTCACCCACTCAATTAGGTAAAACAGAGTTTCCCCGGATTGAGAATATTATTGGGATCAATTTCTGCTTTCAGTTTTTTGAGCATCTGGGTGTAATGAGCAGCCCTGTTGTACATCAACGGCGCCCATACACCATAGGGGCGATCAAAGTACGCACCGGCATTTGCAAGTTCTGTGGATGCCGCAAGCCACAAATTTTTGACCGTAGCGCGCTCAGCACACTCAGATGCCGGGCAATGCAAATCAATTTCAACATGCATGGCACGGCTACGCTCCAGCGGCAATAGATACATCCCAAGGTCACGTTCAGGATATCCATGCTGCTGTGCAAGGTCAACGACCACCGCTGCAACCCGAGGCACATTGCTGAGCGGCGTTTTAAATGTCAAATCATGTACCGAGCCTCGGTAATTAAATTTTTTCAAAATACTCCACGGTCGCAAAAGTTCTGAAGCTATGACATGCTCTGCACCAGGCACATTGGGAAGTGCTTCACGCAGTTCGACATTCATGATGTCGCACACCTCACGCAATGCCGCAACCTCATAAGCGATTTTTTCCTGCGTCCGCCGAGCAGGTCCGTTGATGACAACAATCAATGTCCATGCGGGAAGCTGACGCCGGAGACTGTCAAAGTCTTCTGAAGTGACCGCGGCAACCGGAACCTCCGCAGGCACAGACCAGTCCTGCGCAAACAGTGCAGCAAGGTTGAATCGGTTGAGCAAAAAGCACTCGGTGCCAATCTCACGGCGTTGAATTCTTCGCATGGGCTCCACAGCGTCTGCAAGTGTCGAGAACGGAATAAAGAAAATCCTTCGGTCAACAGGTACAAAGGAAACCTGCACCACCATTTTTGTCATAATGCCCAGCGTTCCTTGAGCGCCTGTCCAGAGCCGGTAGATCGTGTTTCGAATCGGTCCATTGGGCGCTCCCGGACGACCGCCGGATGCCCAGTTGCCGGTGCGAAACAGCTCGCCATTGGGGAGCACCAGCTCAGTGTCCATAATCAGCGCATTGCCGTCTTCAAAACTCGGCGCAGCAAGCACCGGGTCGCGCTCCAGATAGCTCGAAAGCACTGAGCGGTCAGGGAAAACCCCAAACGGAACCATGATGCGCAGCCTTTTTTGCAGGAGTGCATCCTGTAATTGCTGGTACGTAACACCGGGTTCAATCACGGCAAAAAGGTTTTCTTCATCAACCTCGATAATCTTGTTCATCCGCGACATATTCACAATAATGCCGCCATGATCCGGAATGGTTGCACCGCGTAAGTTTTTTCCCGAGCTGTACGGAATAACAGGGGTTCGGGTCGTATTGGCAAGCTTCACAAGCTCTTGAATCTGCTCTACGGTCTTGACAAACACCACCATATCAGGCGTGCGCGGCTGCACAAAGCTCTGGTCGTGAGCATAACGCTGCAGCGTCTCCGGATCATCGAGCACATTGCCCGAGCCCACAATTTTTTCAATATCATTTTTTGAAAGTGCCATGGTATCAATCCCTGTCGTAACAGTCGTGAGTTATTCGCCTTTAACCACGGGCGGAAGTCCGTGCATCTGACGCAATTTGTTCAGTCCTGCCAGTGCCTCATCGGGGAATGCATCATATTCCTGTTTACTGAAAATCTGACGCCCTGGTGCGCAGATGCCGCTTGGATCAAACACATCACGTATTTTCCTGAACAGCAAATGGGCTTTGGGTCCAACCTCAGGCATAAACGACGTCACTGGTTCAATCGAAACGCCAAGCCCGTTGGCACCGGGACCATACTTGTCGGCAATCGTGTTAATAATGCCACAGACAACAAGTGCTTGCCCACGTTGCAGAAGCTCAGGCTTTGTCATATCAGGATACACATCAGCCTCAGTCAGCCAGAACCGCCCACCATGGTTGCTTGAATAAAGAAACGGTGTATCGTCCATGCCACCACGGTCGGTGACATAGGTTTCGCCAAAGGTGTTGAGCGCTTTTGACCAGACCTCACGGGTTTTTCGTGCAACCGTATCAACCGGACCACCCAGAATGTTTGAACCGCAGTAGGAATGCCGGTTCATACGAAAACCGGTGACATGCCGGATGCAGTCAATGTTCCACGGTGCAAGCGCGGTGAGCACCTCTGGCTTATACTGGTCAGACAGGAACCTGCCGCCAACTTCTGCGATAATATCCCGTACCACGTTTTCTTCATAGGTGATTTGATCTTCAGAAACCGTGCCTTGAATAATGACATAGAGATTATAGGGTGGGAAAAATTTGTTGTGAACCCGCTCCAGGGTCAAATCCTGCGTCTGAGAGCAGTAGTAAGCGTTATACACGCCGGTTGCATTCAGCCCTGCACCGATGCCCGCATGCCCAATTTTGCGAAGCGCAGCAATTTCAGTCTCAAGGTCATCAAACTCAACCCACAAAAGCTTTGTCCGCTTCGGCGGCGGACCGGTGTCATAGCGTGCATCCATATAGGTTTGGATACAGGGACGTCCTGCAGGCGGTTCGGGCAACTCTTCGCCACCAGGCCACGTATGGAGTTTTACGACTATTTCAGTAATCACGCCGGTCGTGCCGCCACTACCGCGCACAAGGGATAGAAGGTCAGGTCCAATACCATATTCCCAAAATGCGTCCATGCCGGAGACCGCATCCGATCCTGTCACCACAACATCGCCGGTTGGAGTTACAACCTTGATGCTGATAATGTTGCGCGACAGCGTTCCATATTTATGGTCGGTCTGCCAAACACCGGCAAAGGCACTCTGCGATGAAAGCTTACACAGCGTAGTTGCCAGAGGGCTGCCGCCGTTCCAGAGACCTTTTTTCATAGCCTCTGCTTGCAGTTGGGCATAATCAGCATATGCCTGAAGCCGTGCGGTCAGGGTATGTTCATTGATTTCAAGAACCTTGTTCATCCGGCTCACATGGATGCACACCGTCGGTTCAGGTGTGGTCGGCCCATTGAACGTAATCATGCCGTTGGTAAACGGAATTACCTTGATGCGATGCCGGTTGCACAACCGCATAATCGCCTGGACTTCTTCAGTGGTTCCCGGCAGTACGACACAGGCAGGGATGTTGCTCGGATCCTTAAAATGTTTTTTTAACGTGCCGCCAGAGTCAACAGAGAATTTACTATAACATTCCACAATCGCCCGGTCCTGCGAAATGTACTCAGGACCAACAATGTCTTCAAGCGACTTGTAGATATCGGGCGGCAGTTTTGCAGGAATGCACTTCTTTTTCTCCATGACAGTCCTTTCATGGTGTGTTTAGAGGAATAACTCATACTGTAACTTCACCATTCTGTCAAGGCATTTTCAGTGACTTTGTCGCACACCACACCAGAGTGTGCTATCATAGTCATCTGTTTAAATATTAAAAAATTCATTCGCACCAGCCATTGGTTTGTGCTAAAAAAAATAAGTGATAAAATCTCCGAGAGACGAACGCCATGGGGTCGTTGTAAAGCACCCAGAGATGCTCATTATTAAAATGGTTTTCTGGTAGTTAGACAATAAAGCTCTACAATTAATCATTCACTTCTATTTCTTGCTTAGATGGACGTTTTTGTTGCACGCCAGCCTATCTTTGATAGAAAAAAAAATGTCGCAGCCTATGAGCTGCTGTTCCGCTCAGGGACAGAAAATGCTTACGACACCAGCCTTGACGGTGACCGCAGCACCTCACATGTTCTCAGCAATACTCTGCTGATTATCGGTTTTGACAACATCACCAAGGGGAAAAAGGCGTTTGTAAACTTCACCAAAAATCTCCTCTTGCAAGGTGTACCGAGCATGCTGCCAAAAGATGCAATCGCCGTTGAGATTCTTGAAACGGTTGAACCAGAGCCAGAGATTGTTCGTACGTGTCGCGACCTCAAGGCAGCAGGATACCAGATTGTACTGGATGATTTTGTTTTTCACGAACGCTACCTTCCGTTCATTGAGCTTGCCGATATCATCAAAGTTGATTTCATAGCAACCGATACTGCTCAGCGCCGCGACCTACTTCAGCGCTGCAGCACCAGTGGGGTACAGTTTCTTGCTGAAAAAGTCGAAACCCCGGAAGCCTTTCAAGAAGCCCTTGACATGGGCTATAGCCTATTTCAGGGATACTTTTTCAGCAAACCAATGGTCGTTGCGGGCAAGGATATCCCCGGCAACAAACTGAATTATCTCAGGGTGCTGCACGAAGTAAATAAGCCTGATGTTGAATTTGAGCGCATTGAAGAGATTATCAAGCGAGATGTTTCCCTATCGTACAAACTGCTCCGATTTATCAATTCGGCTTTTTTCAAGTTCAGTGTCAAGGTTGAATCCATCAAGCACGCCCTCATTCTGCTTGGCACCAAAGAAATCAAAAAATGGGTATCTATCGTCACGCTCAGCAGTATGGGTTTCGACAAACCGCAGGAACTGTTAACATTGTCCCTAATCCGTGCACGGTTTTGCGAACTACTTGCCTCGCGGACATCCCTTCAACAACGAGCCTCAGACCTTTTTCTCACCGGACTTTTTTCGCTAATTGATGCACTTATTGACCGACCCATGCCGACAATTTTGTCAGAGCTCCCGCTTCCTCATGATGTCAAGCAAGCACTGCTGGGAAGGGATAATAGTGTTCGGGATGTATTTAATGTGGTACTATCCTATGAACGGGCAGAGTGGAACAGAACAGCCCTGTATGCCGACAAGCTACACATCAATGAAAAGGAGCTCCCTGAAATGTTCTTAGAATCTGTGAACTGGGCAAACATAGCCATTTAGCACCAACAGTCATACCCAGGAAAAATTCCTCACGTGAGCGTATCGGTGCCCACAGATAATTTCATGCTTAGGCAAGGATGTCAGGGCATCCCTCGTGGATCTGCGTTACCAGAACACCCACCTTCAGGTAT
>Ga0272448_1001156_pt1 | contig 36863 bp, 39 predicted proteins | sample YNPCB0191_FD_202220 | JGI IMG/M metagenome (GOLD analysis project Ga0272448, IMG submission 202220) | Hot spring sediment microbial communities from Yellowstone National Park, WY, United States - YNP-CB-019-1 | ecosystem: Environmental > Aquatic > Thermal springs > Hot (42-90C) > Sediment...
CGCGCAACGTGCTGGCGGTGCCGCATCGTGTCAAAACGCAAATCGAAGGAGTGAACGATGGAAGAGAATTATCCAATGCTTTCGGTCGAAGATGCGCTCGCGCGTTTTCTCGAACATTTTCATCCGCTCGAACCCGAACGCGTGCCTGTGCTCGACGCGGTCGGTCGCGTCCTCGCGGAGGACCTCGTCGCGGCGTACGACATTCCGCCGCACGCGAACAGCGCGATGGATGGCTACGCGGTGCGCGTCGAGGACACCGCGGGCGCGCGGGACGATGCGCCGCGCCGCTTGCGTGTCGCGGGCGAACTCGCGGCGGGGTACACGCGCGACGCGTCCATCGAACCGGGGACCGCGATTCGGATTATGACGGGCGCGCCGATTCCGCCGGGCGCAGATGCGGTGGTTCCCTTCGAAGAGACGACGCGCGACGGCGACGCGATTCTCGTCACGCGCCGCTATCCCCACCAGGCGAACATTCGCGCGGCGGGCGAAGATGTGCGCGCGGGTGAGGCGGTTTTGGCGAAAGGCGCGGTCTTGCGCCCACAGGAAATCGGAATGCTTGCCGCGATGGGACAAACAGATGTCGCGGTGATTCGGCGTCCGCGCGTCGCGATTCTTTCGACCGGCGATGAGGTCGTGGACGCGAGCGAGCCGCTTGCGCCGGGCAAAATTCGCGATGCGAACGGCTATTCGGTCGCGGCGGCAGTCGTCAAGTACGGCGGCGTTCCGATTCGACTTGGCATCGCGCGCGACACCGTGGAGGAGCTGACCGCGAAAATTCGCGCGGGGTTGGCGCAGCGCGCCGATTTGTTCGTCACATCGGGCGGCGTATCGGTTGGCGATTTCGACGTGGTGAAGCAAGTGCTCGCGGCAGAAGGTGAAATCACATTCTGGCGTGTCCGAATGAAGCCCGGCAAGCCGCTGGCATTCGGGACGATTCAAGGCGTGCCGCTCTTGGGTCTGCCGGGCAATCCCGTTTCCGCGCTGATGTCGTTCGAGTTGTTCGGGCGTCCGGCGCTCTTGAAGATGCAAGGCAAGACGCGGCTCGCCAAGCCGACGATCGAAGCGACGCTGGTGGACGAGATCAAGCGCAAGGACAATCGGCGGCATTACGTGCGCGTGGGCTTGGAAACGCGCGATGGCGAGACGCTCGCGCATCTCACGGGCGATCAGGGTTCGGGCATTCTGCTTTCGATGGTGCGCGCAGATGGCATCGCGATCATTCCCGAAGACTGGACGCATGTGGACGCGGGCGCACGCGTGCGCGTGATGATGTTGGATTGGGTGGAGGTGTAACCCGCTCGCGAAGGGGTTGTTTATGAAACGACAAACCTTGCTTGGAGTTGTGGTGGTAGCGTTGACAGTCATTGGCTGTAGTTCGGCTGCGACCCCGCTCCCAACACCCGGACCCGCGCCGATGGCTTTTCCGACTGGTACGTTTACGATGCAATTGGGTGACAATCAGTGGACAATGCTGTTAGGGGAGAATGGCAACTGTACTCTTGTCGAAGATGGTGTGATTGTTTCGACGGGAGTTTACAAGGTGACGGGCGATCAACTCGAGTGGGTCAAACACACGTATTGCGCCGCCCAAGGCGCGGAGCGAGGCACGTACACCTGGTCCTTCGACGGCAAGGGATTGACTTTCAAGCAAATTCAAGACGGGTGCGCGGACAGGAAGGCGTGGCTGGATAACATCCGGTGGACGAAAAAGCCGTAATGCGCACGCGCGTTCAGTCGCGCGCGGTATCGGCGAAGGTGATGGGATGAACCGAATCACTTGTTGCGAATTGGATGATTTTCTTGCCGCAATGTCCGATGAGACGCGCGAGCGGATCCTGGTTCTCTATTCAGATGCGCTTTTGCCTTCCCCACGCTGCGGAGAGAGGGAAAACATGACGGATGAAACAAATGTCATTGGTCAATCCGTTGCGCGAATTGATGCCGTCGTCAAAGTTACGGGCGCAGCCAAGTATCCTGGCGATTTGGAAATGCCAGGGATGCTGCACATGAAAATCCTCTTCGCCGAACGACCGCACGCGCGCATCGTGCGACTCGACACCGCGCGCGCGGAGGTACACCCTGGCGTCGTCGCCGTGTTCACGGCGAAGGACGTGCCGGTCAACGAGTTTGGCTTGCAGCAGCGCGACCAACCCGTGTTGTGCGGCGATAGGGTTCGCTTTGTAGGCGACAAGATCGCGCTCGTCGTCGCGGAAACCGAGCAAGCCGCGACTGCCGCGCGCGATTTGATCGAGGTCGAGTTTGAAGATTTGCCTGTCGTGAGCGACCCCATCGCCGCGATGAAACCCGACGCGCCGCTGGTTCATCCAGAGCGCGGCGATACAAACGTGTGCGTGCATTACAAAATCCGCAAGGGGGAGGTCGCGGCAGGTTTCGCGCAAAGCGATGTTGTCGTCGAAAGTGAATACCACTTGCCGTTTCAGGAGCACGCGTACTTGCAGCCCGAAGCAGGGCTAGCCTATCTTGACGATGAGGGACGCGTGACGGTGCAGGTTGGCGGGCAGTGGCCCCACGCCGACCGTGAACAGATCGCGCACGCGCTCGCCTTACCCGAGGAGCAAGTGCGCGTGATTTATCCCGCCATTGGCGGCGCGTTCGGCGGACGCGAGGATATGTCGGTGCAGATCGTGCTCGCGCTCGCCGCGTGGAAATTGCGCCGTCCCGTGAAAATCATCTGGAGCCGCCGCGAGTCCATCGTTGGTCACGGCAAGCGTCATCCGATGACGCTGCGCGCGAAATGGAGCGCGACGCGCGCGGGCAAACTCGTCGCCGCCGAAATGGAAATTATCGCGGACGCAGGCGCGTACCTCTTCACCAGCAACAAGGTGCTCGGCAACACGACGATTGTCTGCGCGGGGCCATATTCCATTCCAAACGTCAAAGTGGACACGTACGCGGTGTACACCAACAACATTCCGACTTGCGCGTTTCGCGGGTTCGGCGCGCCGCAGGGCAATTTCGTCGCTGAGATGCAGATGAACAAACTCGCCGACGCGTTGGGAATGGACCCCGTCGAATTTCGTCTGCGGAACGCGCTGCGCGAAGGCGATACGCTCAGCGTTGGTACTCCACCGCCGCCACCGGTCAGCATCGCGCAAGTGATTCAAGCAGCGGCAGAGAAATTCGACTGGAACGATCAAGTCAAAAGGCAGAAGGATACAACGTCGGTTGTGCACCGTGGAATTGGCTTTGCGGCGGGATTCAAGAACGTCGGCTTTAGTTTTGGCTATCAGGAAAATTGTTGGGCGCGCATCGAATTGTACGGCGAGATCGAAATCGAGCGCGCGGTCGTGCATCATGCGGGCGCAGATGTAGGACAGGGCGCACACACGGTGATGACGCAAATGGCGGCAGAAGCGCTCGGCGTGCCGCTTGACAGGGTGACGCTCGTCGCGTCTGACACGGCGACGATGGGTAACTCGGGCAGCACGTCCGCCTCGCGGATGACGTTTATGGCAGGCAACGCGATTCGCGGCGCGGCGCAAGTCGCGCTGGAGAAATGGCGCGCCGAAGAACGCCCCGCGATCGGCGAGTACAAATATCTCGCGCCTCCGACCACGCCGTTCGACAAGGAGACGGGGTATTCGACGCCGAACTTTGCGTACGCGTACTCGGCGCAAGCAGTCGAGGTCGAAGTGGATGCTGAGACGGGTTTCGTGCGACTGCGGCGCGTCGTCGCGGCGGACGACGTGGGCAAAGCCATCAACCCGCAGATGATAGAGGGACAAATCGAAGGCGGCGTCGTAATGGCACAAGGGTACGCGCTGCAAGAAAACTTCCAGATGAAAGACGGGCGCGTCCTCACCGACCAACTGAGCACCTACCTCATCCCGACGGTGCTCGATGTCCCTGACGCGGTCGAATCAGTTATCGTCGAGGTGCCCGACCCGCGCGGACCGTGGGGCGCGCGCGGCTTGGGCGAACTGCCGTTCCTACCGCTCGCGCCCGCGATGCTCGCGGCGATTCACGACGCGACGGGGGTGTGGCTCGACGAGTTGCCCGCGACGCCAGAGAAAATCGTCAAGGTGCTGAGAGGACAATCGCGATGAAAAAAGCATTGGTCATTCCACTGACCGACAAGGAATTGCAAGAGGTCTATCGCATTTTGATTGATCGCGACAAAGACGCGGCGTGGGAATTTCTCAATGAGCACGCGCGTGCGCCGCTGCAAAAAGCGATGGAGGGCGGCTGAACGGTGATGATCGAGGTGCCTGGGGCAGGCACGCCTGCATTTGCCGCAGGTGCACGTGTCGTTCCGCCGCCGCAAGGTGTGTTACGCTGATGTTCGTCGAATACATCACGCTCGATCACACGCGCCCCTGTCTTGCGGAACCTGGCAAGATCATCATCGTCGGCAAACCGGCGCGCGCGATTGATGCGGTGTTGCCGCTGCTCAACGCGATCCTGCCGAACGTGATCAGTTACAATCCGCGCGCGAGTGCGCTCGTCCTGCGGCGCAAACCCGGCTTTATCACGTTGACGCACGACACTGTGTACATCACCCAAGTCAAAGATACGGACGAGGGCATCGAACTCTTGCGCGCGGTGCGCGATTTGCTAAACCAGACCTGGGACATGCGCGATGAAATCAGCCCGCGCGACGAGGAACGCCGCACACCGCGCCCTCTCGATGTGTGGGAACTCTTGCCGCGCACGAACTGCCGCGCCTGCGGCGAGGCGACGTGTATGGCGTTCGCGTTCGCGCTGCTCGAAGCGCGGCGCAAGTTGGACGCGTGCGTGCCGCTGATGCAAAGCCATAGTGTCGAGTCACGCGAGACGCTGCGCGGGTTGCTGGGGAATTACGACCTTCCCCATTCCGTGTGGCGGGATAGCGAGGCGTGAAATGAGAAAATGTTGTCGCTGGCGACCGTGTTGCTGTATGTGTGTGACAGGACACGGTCCGGGTCTAAAACGTCCACCCCCCCTACCGATGCGAGTGAGAGAGCGATTGAAAAAAGTAACAACTCATGGAGGCGCAAAATGAAACGCATGCTCGTCGGAGTGGACGGCTCCGAATACAGTCTAGCCGCAGTGCAAGCGGCTGCCAAACTGGCAGTGGAGCGCGGCATCAAGTCGGTGGCGCTCATCAACGTCATCCCTGTGGCGGTCAGTACGTTGGGGGTGACGGTGACTGCTGCGCCGCCCGAGGACATTCAAGCCTGGGAAGTGTTTGACAAACCCCAAGCCCTGCTCAAAGCAGCAGGGGTGGAAGCCAAACTGTTGCTGCGTGAAGGCGATCCAGCGGACGAAATCGTGAGTGCGGCTAAAGAGGGAGGTTACGATCTGATCATCGTCGGTCACCGCGGGCTGTCGCCGGTCAAGGCGTTCTTGCTGGGCAGTGTTTCCGATCGGATCGTCAGCCATGCCCCTTGCTCGGTGCTGGTGGTGCGACCGGGTCTGGAAAACAACCAGTAGCGCGGAGGTGTACGATGACAGTCAAATCAACAACAATGACCTGGTGGCGCGCTCAAGTTTTCACGGCGGTGCTTTTGCTGGTCATCGCCGCAATTGCCGTGTGGGCGCTGGCGGCAGGCATCGGTGCCGCGCCAGGTGTCGCGCCGATGGACGTGGTGAAAGGCATCGCGCTCGTCGTCGTCGGCTTTTTCGCGGGCTTGCTCGGCGGATTGATCGGCACGGGCGGCTGCAGTGTGATGCTGCCGATTATCCACTTTTGGATGGGCTATCCTGCGGCGATCGCTGTCGGCACCACGCTCTTTGCCGTGATCTTTACCGCGCTCTCGGGCGGCTATGGGCATCTCGTTCAGCGCAATGTGGACGTGCGCGCGTTCGCGTGGCTCGGCGGCGGCGGCATCGTCGGCGTCCTGCTCGGCTCGTGGCTCTTTACACTGCTGTCGAATCAATCGAAACTGCTGGGGTTGATTCTCGGCGTGATCTTCCTGTGGCCCGCGATTCGGATGATCTACGAGGGCATGATCCAGCGCGCGATGCCCAAGCGCGAAGGTACGACGATCACAGGCTCGGGCGGGGGCATGGCGGTGTTCGGTTTCGTCGTCGGCATCGCGACAGGACTCGCGGGGGTCGGCGGCGGTTACGCGCTGGTGCCTGGGCTGATCTACCTGTTCGGCGCGCCGGTGTACATCACGATGGGCACGTCGCTTGCGACGATGATCCCGCTCGCGGCGGTGGGTGGTGGCATCAAACTGGCACAAGGGTTTGTTGACCTCGCGACGGGGTTGTTGCTCGCGGCGGGTACGATCGTCGGCGCGCAGGTGGGCGCGGCGATCATCAAGCGCTTCAAGCCCGCGACGCTGAAACTGATCTTTGGGCTGTACTTTCTCTACGTCGCGGTCAAGTTCATCACCGCGTTCTTTGGCATCCAAATCTGGTAGCGCGTATTGCCACGTCCGTGGCAATACGGGAGGCAGGGTTCGCGCAACGCCGCGCGGACTCTGTCTCCCCATCTGCTCGCCGTGTTCTGGCTCGTCGTCACGATCCGCACGCTGATCGGAATACGCACGGGCGAGGCGTGGCGGCAGTGGTATCCCTCTTTGATTCTGGCGCATCGGAGTCGAAAACAATGGCGACACTGAACCATTGGGCGGAGTTCATCCGCAAAAATTATCAGACGATCATTTTGACGACAGTCGTTCTTGCTCTGCTGCTGGGCTTGGGGACGACAGCGCCGGGCAAGGTTCTGCAAGGTTATTCACAACCACTCACATTCTTGATGATCCTGTTCATCAGTTTCACTATCACGCCACGCCAGTTTGCTGCCATCGTGCGTCAACCGATCGCGGTCGTGGCTGGGCTGGGGTTGAATTTCGCTTATATGCCGCTGCTCTGCTGGGCGCTGGCGCGCCTGTTGGTGCAGGACGCGGAACTCGCCACGGGCATCATCTTGGTCGGCGTCGTTCCGTGCGCGGGAATGGCGGCAGTGTGGACGGCGCTGCTCAAAGGGGATGTGCCGCTGGTAATGGCAATCGAGATGCTGACGATGCTCCTGGCACCGTTTCTGATTCCACTCTTGATGGTGCTGCTGGCGGGGTCCAGCGTGAACGTCAACGCCGGTGCGCTGTTTCAGCAGTTGGCGGTTCTGCTGTTGATTCCGCTGATTCTGGGGATGGCGGCGCGCTGGGTGGCTGACCTGATTGGCGAGGTGAAAGCCTATGTCGCGCTAATGCCCGCGCTCTCGGCGTTGACCGCCGTGCTGCTTATGTTCGCTGTTTGTAACGTCAACGTTCCACTCATCGCGGCGCGCTGGGCGCAGGTGCCCGCGCTCCTTGCGGCAATTGTGCTGATCTTTCCGCTAGGTTTCCTGGTGCCGCATGTGCTGGGACGTTCCCTGTTCAGTTGGCACGAACGGGTTGCCGTCACCTACGCCTCGGGGATGAAGAATTTGCCCGTCGCGGTTGGGTTGGCATTCGCCAGTTTCTCGGAGCTCGCCGGGCTGCCCGTGGCGCTCGCGATGATTTTGCAAATGCTGACCGCGAGTTTGTTTTATCGCTACCTGAATCAATCTAGTCCGCTGCCGCCACAGACCGCTACCGCTGTGGTCAAGTTGCTTGTAAAATCCAACGAATCGAAATGAAGGAGCAAGAGATGACGGAGACAACTACAACCGCTTCGGCTCAGTCAGAAGCACAAACGAAACAGCGCGCGCGTGCGCTGGGCGCACGACTGAGAGAGTCGGCAGAATTTCGGGCTTGGGTGGAGGCGTCTCAAGCCGTAAGCGCCGATGCGGCGGCGCAGAACCTTGTGCGGCAAATCAACGCCTACCGCACCACGCTGTGGAGCCAAGTCCAATCGGGCGATGCCACTGTGGCTTTGGAAAAACTGCAAACCGAATTGGAGGCGCTGAATGTGGTGAGAGAGTACCGCCAGGCAGAGCGCGCGGTGCGTGGCCTGTTCCGCGCGGTGGATGCCGCCATCGGCGCAACCGCCGGCGTAGAGTTTGCCGCGAATGCCAAACGCAGTTGCTGCGGCGGGTGAACGTTCCCCAAGTCAATTTCGTGTGAGAAAGGAACGAAATGATTCTCTCGGATGAATTGAAGCAGGCGGCGGAAGCGTTAGGGGAGTCCCTGCACGCCACCGAGCCCGTGTCCACTTACTTGCAGGCGCAGACGCGTTTGCAGGAAGACGCCGAAGCCAGCGCGCTGGAAAATCGCCTGACGCGGCTCTATCAAGACCTACTCGCGCGTCAGCAGGCAGGCGAATTGCTGCCACAAGCAGAGGTGAATGAGTTTTACGCGCTGCGCGATCAAGTGTCCAGCCATCCTGTGGTGGCGGAGCGAGATGCTGCCTTGGATCAACTCAAAAGTTATCTGGCGGATATTGCCGCCGAACTCAGCGAACCACTGGGTATGGACTATACCGCTCTGGTATAGCCCACCCAGGGACAAAAATTCTAAAACAGGAGGCGCGCGATGAAGCCAAAAGAAAGTCAAGTCGCTGAAAGCCTGGCTGCCTTTGGTCAGGAATTTGGCAAGGTACTGGATCCGGTGGCTTTCCTCAATGAGAAGAATCCAGAATTGTGCGCGGCTTTTCTGCGGCTGCACGAACTGACGCTAAACGACAGCGTGGTCTCGAAGAAGCACAAGTTCTTGATCCACGCCGCGGTCACTGCCGCTCAGCACGACCGTGAAGCGACAGTTATGCACATCACCGGAGCGCTGCATGCTGGGGCGACCGAGCAAGAACTGCTAGAGACGGCGTTCACCATCATCCCGGTGGCTGGGATGCCCGCCTTTGCTGTGTTTTTGGGGGCTTGGCAGCAGACACCGCGAGCGGGAGTCTGACCAATGGACTCGCAAAAGAAACAAGTCACGCTGCCCAAAGTGGGGCTCTTCGCCTGTTTCAGCGGCGGTTCCAACACTGGCTCGCTGACCGGCATGGCGGCGCTGGAGGTGGTGAGACGGCTGGGCAGCGACGCGGCGGGCGTCTGTTCCCTCCCAGCCATCCTGAGCGAGGTCCCCAGACAGTCCGCCCTGGTGAGAAAAATCGAAAAGATCATCGTGATAGACGGCTGCCACAACGCATGCGCCAGACGGTTGCTGATGGGCATCGGGATCAAACCGGCGATCTACCTGAACCTGGAGACAGACCTGCACTTGAGCAAGCAAGGACCGTTCACCAGTCTGGCTTACACCGAAGAAGAGGTCAACCGGGTTGCAAATGCCATCATCGCCACCATCGGGGAAATCCTTCCGCCCTCTGGGAGTTCAATCGGTGAAACTCACCCGGGTGACCTCGGTCATCACGACTCCCCATGAAAGAGGGAATGGCGTGCTGCCACGTGAAGGAATTGCAACATTCGGTCCATCCTGATGCTGTAATGAGGGCTAGGAGCGCAGCCGGTGACCACAGTCCCGGGCTTGGGAAGAATAGGGTGACAAGAGTATGCTGACGAAGATACGCAGGTTCCTGTACGGTATGATCGGCTATGAATTCGAGGCGCAGGCGGTCGAGATTCGGTCCTCGATGGAGTCGCTGTTCATGGTGGTCACATTTGGCGACTTGGTTGGATTGCCGGTTATTCCGTCGTACTATGCCATGCGACTCCTGCCTTTCGTCGTTCCCAATATCGCAACGTGGAAGCGTCGTATCCTGCGGGAGCATGGATTTGCCGAAAACCCCGAACTCGACTTGCACGGATTGTAGCGTCAATGCTATACCAGTGACAAAGAATCTCCCAGGCGTCGCGGCGTACCAGCAGTTGGATGAAAAATGCGCTTGAGCGTGTACAAACTCATGGTTCGCCCATTTGTGGGCGCGGTTTGCGAGAAACAATGCCAAGGTCCGTGTAAATGTTGACTGGGAGATCGAGCAAACTCAGAATACGCTGCTGCAGTGTGGAGAGTGGAGTGAGATGATAGCGCGTTTGGTCGGGTTCCTTTATGATCGTCAGGGTGATTCCCTGGAAGTTTTCCAGGAGTCGCTCGGCCGTTGGGCGCGCGGTCGTTCGCTTTGGGTTACCGGCATACAGTCCTGCCAGTTGAGCCTTGTCGCTTTCCAGATGCCGGCGCACTTGAAACTCCAGCAACGTCAAGACGCGCAGACCAATGGACAGCAAGCGGGTCAATCCGGTGGCGTGGTCGTCCCGCTGCACATACATCGGCGTCAGAGACAGTGGGCGTCCCTTCAGCCGCCCAAAATCCTGTTCCACCAGATACTCACTGCGATACGCCCACACCGCCTGGGTCAGCGGGAGTTGTTCCGCAGGTTGATTCGTGACGTAGACGCGCCAACCCAAAGCGCGCACCCTCTCTTGCCAGACGCGTTCATCCACCGCTGCCATCACCTGGATATCCCGTTCCAGGCGCACCGTGGCGGGGCGATCGCGGTATCGCCGGACAGGGTGTTCCTGCACGGTTTCGGGGTAGGTCAGCCGCAACAAACCCTGCACCCGATAGCGCTCCACGATGGCTTCTGCCGCTTGGCGCAGCGATTCGACTTCGGTGAAGTGCTTCTTGCCGCGGCCTCGTTCGTTGAGGGCGGCCAAGTCGGCTTGGGCTTTCGCCAACCGCGCCTGCAAGGCCTTTTCAGCCGCTCGGGCGTGCTTGAGGGAACGGATCACCAGCCGCCGCTCGCTCCAGGTGACGGTTTCGCCCTTCACCTCCGCCGTCAGGGGTTCGGTCCGTTCATAGCCCTCGGCGACCAATTCCCGTTCGCCCTGCGCTTTCTCTCGATAGACCGAGGTCAAGCCCTGCGCCCCAGTCCAGATCGGTGCCAGATCGGTTTCCAATTCCGCGGGAGGCAGTTGGGTCTCGGCCAACGGGCACAGGTAAAAGTCTTGCGTGGCTTGGACGAAGGCCCGCGTGGCCAGCGCCGCCATCTTGCAATCCCCCACGTGCAACAGCCCGTGCCGCCCGAGCGTTCGCTGCACCTCCGCCATGGCTGGGAGATAGAGTGGATCATCCGCGCGCTCGCCCGACACAATTTGGGTGACCACCGGCAGCCCCAGCGGATCCAGCACCGACAGCATGATCTTCAGCTGAGGCAAATCAGGGCGATGCGCTTTGCTGTGCCCCAACTGAAAGAGACCCTCCGGTGTGATCGTCCAGTATCCACTGGTCGTCGTGCCATCGTGCCGCACTCGCTCCGGATTCAGATCATACACCCGCAGCAAACCTTGATTGAGCGCGCCTTCAAAGGCTTGCCAGCGTTCATCGTCACTCAACGCACCCAAGACATCGCCCAGCCGATCGTCACTGAAGTCCAAGGTGCGGATCACCTGACGCGTGCTTCGGCTCAACGTCTCGCGGCGGTGCTCAACCCAGGGTTGCACATGGTTCATCCGATGGTCGGCTTCGGAAAGAATGTGCGTCAACCAGACCACGGCGACCCACCCCAAGCTGAGTCCTTGCCAGTTACCGTGGGTCGGAAAATACTCGTCCAGCAAAGGCTGGATGCCCATATGCTTCTGGTGAGTCAACAGCAGGGGAACGTCATCTACCCGTTCACTGATTACAGTAAGTGTCTCGGCCATGCCGAGAGCTTACCCGAATTCTCGAAACTTGTCCAGAAAATGAGCGAACCATGAGTACAAATTTGGAAGTTTGTCCAATATTTTCGAGGAGTTATATAACAATGACTATGGAGCAAGACAAGGGCAAAGATCCGGTTTCCCAAGAACACGACGAGTCCGAAAACCCTCGGGTTGGCATCTTTTACTGCGGCGGAGCAATGTCCAGCCCCGGCGAACTCACCAGCGTCGCCGCCTTTGAGGTGCTGAAGCGGTTGGGACCCAAAGAAGTGGGCATGGGTTGCGTCTCGGCCCTGGCGGCTGGAATCCCCAAGCACTTTCGCACGATGCAGGGTTTGGAAAAAGTTATCGTCATTGATGGCTGTCCCAACTCCTGCGTGCATAAGATTGTGGAACGAACGGGCGCCAAAATGGATGGCTATATCAACTTGGGCAAAGACCTCAAGATCAAAAAGATCGGTCCTTTCAAACCGCTGGCTTTTTCCCAGCAAGACCTGGAGCGAGCGGTGGAGGCAATTATCACCAAGATTCAAGAAGTACAAGGAGAAAACAAATGAAAATCGCAGCAGTTTCCGATGATGGCATCACCATCAGTCAACACTTTGGACGCGCGGCGTACTACGTCGTCGTCACCATCAATGAGGGCAAGATCGTCGCGCGCGAAAAACGCGAGAAGATAGGACACGCGCAGTTCGGCGGCGAGACGCACGCCGAAGGCAACGACCCGCGCGGTCACGGCTACGACGCGGCGGCGCAGTCGCGGCACGCGCGAATGGCAGGCGCGATTGCCGATTGCCAGGTCTTGCTCGCGCGCGGGATGGGCGCGGGCGCGTACGATTCGATGCAAGCCGCCGGTATTCGTCCTATTGTTACTGATATTGCTTCGATTGACGAAGCGGTGCAAGCGTATATCGAAGGTCGAATCGTGGATCAGGTGGAACGTCTGCATTGATGACCGCGATTCCATTACCCAGCAGGGCGTAGAAGGAGGTGCTTGTGGCTGAGCCAAAAGATGGCTGTGTCAAACCGGCGCGCGGTGTGATCGCGCCACCCGTCGAATCAGCGACTCCAGGAGCCACACCTTCTCAGGAGGTGAGAAAAATGTTAGCGCGTGTTGGAAAACCCGCGCCCGATTTCGAAGCCAACGCGTTCATCGGTGACGGGTTCAAACCGGTCAAACTCTCGGATTACAAAGGCAAGTGGGTTGTCCTGTGCTTTTACCCCGGCGACTTTACCTTCGTCTGACCGACGGAACTCGCGGCAGTTGCCGCGCGGTACGACGAATTCAAAGTGCTGGGCGTGGAAGTCCTCGCGATGAGCACGGACAGCCGCTTTGTCCACAAAGTGTGGCAAGAGCAAGAACTGTCCAAGATGGTGAAAGGCGGCGTGCCTTTCCCGATGCTTTCGGATGGCGGTGGTCGAATCGGTGCCGCGTACGGTGTGTACGACGAAGACGCGGGTGTGGATATTCGCGGACGATTCATCATTGATCCCGATGGCGTGATCCTCGCGATGGAAGTGTTGACCCCCGAAGTCGGTCGCAATCCCGATGAGTTGATCCGACAAATCAAAGCGTACCAGCACGTCAAAAAGACGGGCGAAGTCACTCCTTCAGGTTGGCAACCCGGTCAGGTCACGCTGAAACCGGGTCCTGCGCTGGTGGGCAAAGTGTGGGAAGTTTGGAAACCATAATGAACGATGTTGAAGGGAGGTGAAAAATATGCCACGTGGAGATGGAACGGGACCGATGGGCGCTGGTCCGATGACCGGACGCGGCGCGGGATACTGCGCCGGCTATAGCGCACCTGGCTTCGCCAACCCAACGCCACGTCGCGGACTTGGTTTTCGCGGCGGCGGACGCGGCTGGCGGCATATGTTCTACGCAACGGGCTTACCGGGTTGGATGCGCTTCGCGCCACCAACCCCGCAGCAAGAAAGCGATGCGCTCAAGGCGCAAGCCGAATGGCTCAAGCAACAACTCGATACAATCAACAAGCGTATCCAAGACCTGGAAGGCAAAGCGTAGATGCTTAAATGTGCGACGCGCTCCGGAAACGCGTCGCACATTCTGCCAAGAAGGGAACGATTGATGAAATGATGTACGTAGATGCAGCGCGCTGCACACATTGCGGCGCGTGCGTGCAAGTGTGTCCGTCAAACGCGATTCGTTTGGTGGACGATGTAGCGCGGATCGAGGCGGCACTGTGTAACGATTGTCACGCGTGCGTGGCGGTCTGCCCTTCGGACGCGATCGTTGAGGCGCTGCCCGTTCCCGCCGCGTCAACGGTTCCTGCGATCGAGACGAAGGTTGCGCCGACGCGCTCGCGCGCGGTCGCGCCAGCACTGGGCGCGGCATTGGCGTTCGTGGGACGCGAAGTCGCGCCGCGCGTCGCCTCGGCGGTGGTGGACACGCTACTCGAACGCGCAGCGGAACGGACACGCGCGCCGCTCACATCCTCCGCGCCATCCCAACACGCGCGGCGTTTGCGGCGGCGAACACGCGGACCAAGTCGTTAGTCAGGTGAAAATTCACGACGGTCGGCGGTCGCATTTCGGTAATGAAAAGGAGATGAAAAATGGTCACTCCATTGGGGGGACGTGGCGGACGCGGACAAGGTGGTGGTAGACGCGGACGGGGCGGCGGTAACAAACCCGGCTCCGGTCCCGGCGGCAACTGCGTCTGCCCCAGGTGTGGACACAAAGTGCCGCACCAAGCCGGGCAACGTTGCATTGACCTGATGTGTCCCAAGTGCGGGACAAAAATGATTCGAGAATGATATGAAAATCCTCATCACAACTGTCGCGCCCAACCTCGAATCCGAAGTGGATCCGCGTTTTGGACGGGGCGCGTATTTTCTCATCGTTGATCCCAACACGCTCGAATGGCACGCGCATCCGAATCCCGGCGTGAACGCGTCGGGCGGCGCCGGCATCCAGGCGGCGCAATTCGTCGTCGAACAAAAAGTGGACGCGGTCATCAGCGGCGATTTCGGTCCGAATGCCTTCGACGCGCTCAACGCGGCGAATATCGCGATGTACCTCTTCGGCGCGACGCGCACAGTGCGCGAAGCCATCGCGCGATTCAATGCCGGAGAGCTGGAACGCGTTGGCGCGGCGGCGCCCCAGCGACGCGTATGAAAATTGCCATTGCGAGTGGGAAGGGCGGCACGGGCAAAACAACGATTGCCACGAGTTTGGCGTTGAGTCTGGCAAATGTGACCCCGGCGCCGCTCTTTCTCGATTGTGATGTCGAAGCGCCGAACGCGCACCTGTTCCTGCGCCCGACGTTCGAGCGTCGTCAAAAAGTCGGCATTTTGATCCCGCGCGTGGACGAATCGAAATGCACCTACTGCGGCAAATGTGCGCAAGTGTGCCAATACCACGCGATTGCCGTGCTGGGGAAAAAAGTACTGGTGTTCGCGCAACTGTGTCACGGCTGTGGCAGTTGCGCGTTGATTTGTCCAGACCGCGCGATCAATGAAGTGCCCGGCGTGATGGGCGTCCTCGAAGCAGGGACGGCGCGCGCGGGCATCGCTTTTGCGCGCGGTGTGCTGAACATCGGCGAGCCGATGGCGGTGCCGGTGATTCGTCAACTCAAAAAGTGGATCACGCCGGCGCCAAATCAAAGCGTGATTCTGGACGCGCCGCCCGGCACCTCGTGTCCCGTCGTCGAATCGGTGCGTGGTGCCGACTTTTTGTTGCTCGTCACCGAACCGACGCCGTTCGGTTTGCACGACTTGCGCCTCGCCGCGCAGATCGCGCGCGAGTTGAAGATTCCTGCGGGCGTCATCGTCAATCGCGATGGCACTGGCGACGCGCGCACGGATGATTTTTGCGCGGCAGAACATTTGCCGATTTTGCTGCGCGTTCCATTCGACCGCGCGCTTGCCGAAGGAATCGCGCGCGGGCAAGCGTTGGTGGATGTTCGACCCGAGTACGGCGCGTGGTTCCGACAGATTGTAGCGCAGATCGCCAATCGCGAGGTCGTCCGATGAAGCAACTCGTCATTCTCAGCGGCAAGGGCGGCACGGGCAAAACGAGCGTCGCCGCGGCGTTCGCGCATCTCGTGCACGCCGATTCACTGCGCGCGGTTCTCGCCGACGCCGACGTGGACGCGGCGAATTTGGAACTCGTGCTGTCGCCGCGCGTGAGCGAAGAACACGATTTTGTCGGCGGCTCAGTCGCGGTGATTGATCCTGACCTGTGCAACAATTGCGGCGTCTGCGTTCAAGTCTGCCGCTTTGACGCTATTTCACCTTGTCACCACGTTGACCCGATTGCGTGCGATGGTTGCGCGGCATGCGTCTATCAATGCCCGACGAACGCGATTCGAATGGAGCCACAAATCGTGGGACGCTGGTTTCGTTCCGAGACGTGCTATGGTCCCCTGTTTCACGCGGCGTTGCGCCCCGCCCAAGAAAATTCCGGCAAACTCGTCACGCTCGTCAAGCAGCAGGCGCGTCTGCGCGCGCTCGATGAAAATTATTCGCTCGTGATCGCGGATGGACCACCGGGTATCGGCTGTCCCGTCATCTCGGCAGTGTCGGGCGCAGACCTCGCGCTGATCGTGACCGAGCCGACGGTTGCGGGCATTCACGATTTGGATCGTGCGCTCCAGACAACCGCGCACTTTCGCGTCCCGTCGTTTGTGTGCATCAACAAAGCCGATGTGTACCCCGACGGCGCGGCGCAAATCGAAACGTATTGCCGCGAACACGCGATCGAGATTGTCGGGCGGATTCCATTCGACCAGACGGTGACGGAGGCGATGGTGAACGGCGCGTCCGTGACCGCGTATCGCGCCGACGCGCCGGCGAGTCGCGCGCTGCGCGCGGTGTGGGAACGCGTGCATGCGCGACTGGAGAATGGACAATGAACGACCCAGAACGACTGCGCGCCGCGATCTTGCAGCGACTCGCGTCGGTGATTGATCCTGAAACCGGCGTGGATGTCGTGCGGATGCGCCTCATCGAAGACCTGACGGTGGACGAGAACGGGCGCGTCTCGTACAAGTTTCGTCCGTCGTCGCCGCTATGTCCGATTGCGGTGCCGCTGGCGTGGGAGATTCAGCAAGCGGTCGCGCAGGTTGAAGGAGTGACAGAACAAGATTGCCAAATCGTCGGCTACATTCAAGCAAGCGGAAGAGTTTACCGCATTGATCAAACAGGCGTTGGCGGAAAAGAAAACAGACACTCGACCTTCGTGAGCGTCTGTCACTGTGCTACCGCCAGCCACCGCGCCGACCGTTCGTTTGCGCAACTCCGCCATAGCCACCGCTTTCGATACTCGAATTGATGATCGCGTCGTATTCGGTTTGCGTGAGATGTTGCGGCTTGTACACTTGACCAGTCTGACTCTCGAGTTGCGCCACGAACGAACGCAAGTGGTTGCGCGAGCCACGCATCAAGTTGTCGTACACCTGCTTGATGTCTGCCTTGTCGGTTTGCGTGATGCGCGTTTTCAAATCGAGAAGATCAATCTCTTCGATAGCGGCACCCACACGCAGCGCCTCCGCGAGCGATTGATTACCTTGCGCGACGAGTTGATCGTACAGTTGTTGGAGTGTCGCGTTGGTAAAGACACCGGCGCGCGTGCTTGCAGGATCCGCAATGCCGTAACGATCGAGTGTTGATGCGGATGCAACCCATTTACGTCACGTGGTGGAGATGTTGCAGGACGTTTATCACGCGCCGCGTCTCTACCTCAATCACTGCACAGGCGAGCGCGCGGTGATCGCACTGGCGAACGCGTTTGGCGATCGAGTTGAGCCGTTCCCAGCGGGCGCAACTTTGAATTGGGATTGACATGATGCGAGAAAAACGAGATCGCCAAGTCGCCATGGCAGTATTTGTTGTCGTGTCATTCATAATGCTCTTGACGATTCTAGCGCAACTGTTTTTGACGCGTCCCGCCCAAACGCCGTTCCAAGAACGCGCGCCGGACGACACGCAGACCGCCGAAGCACGCGTCGTGCGCGTGATCGAAACGGGCAAGGCAGAAATTACCCCAGGGCAAACGCAACCGTTCCAACGACTGGAGTTGGAAATCGTCAGTGGTCCACTGCGTGGCGAACGCGCTCAGGTGGAGTATGGCGTGCAGGAGTTGTCCAGTGCGGACGCGTTGTTTCGGCAAGGCGATCACGTCTTGGTCATCATCGCGCCGCGCGCTGAAGGCGGCTATGCGTTGACCATCACCGATGTTGTTCGCACGGGCGCGCTGGCACTCTTGGGCATCGTCTTCGTCGCGTTCGCGATTTTGGTGAGCAGGTGGAAAGGCGTGCGCGCGCTCATCGGCTTGGCGATCAGTTTCGTCGTCCTGCTCGGTTTCGTTATGCCGCAAATTTTGGCGGGACGCGATCCTGTGATCGTCAGTGTCGTTGGTTCGTTCGTGTTGCTAGCCATCACGCTGTATCTCACGCAGGGCTGGACGCTCAAGACGCACGCCGCGCTGTTGGGCGTGTGCGTCACGCTGATTCTGACAGGTGTGCTTGCCGCGCTCGCGGTGCATCTCGCGCGCTTGAGTGGATTCGGATCGGAAGAGGCGATGTTTTTGCAAACGGCGGGTGTGGCAGTCAATCTGCGCGGCATTTTGCTCGCGGGGATGATCGTCGGTGCGCTCGGTGTGTTGGACGATGTGATCATCGGGCAAGCATCAGCGGTGATGGAGCTTGCCGACGCGAATCCCGCGCTCGGTGAACATTGGGCAGGATCACATCGCGGCGACGATCAACACGCTCGTTTTGGCGTACGTCGGCGCGGCGATGCCTGTACTGTTGTTGTTCCAAGTTTATCCTGAGCCGTGGACGCAAACGCTCAATCGCGAAATGATCGCCGAAGAAATCGTTCGTACGCTCGTCGGCAGTCTGGGCTTGATCGCCGCCGTGCCGATTACGACGTTGATTGCAAGTGTGTTGCGGTCGCGAAATCTGCGCGCGCCTGCTTGTCCAAGTGTGGGACCGGAGTCACTGCGATGAAATACGTCTTTGGTCCCGTGCCGTCTCGTCGGCTTGGACGATCATTAGGCATTGATCCTGTTCCGCTCAAAACGTGTAACTGGAATTGCGTCTATTGTCAGTTGGGGCGTACCGTTCCGTTGACGGATGAACGACGTGAGTACATTCCGCGTGAGGATATCTTGGCGGAAGTGAAGTACGCCTTAGCCAAGCCCGGTCTAATTGATTGGATAACTTTTGTTGGCTCGGGTGAAACGACTTTGCATGTTGGCCTGGGTTGGTTAATCCGCCAAGTCAAAGGGTTGACCGATCTGCCGGTCGCTGTCATCACGAACGGCTCGTTACTATACTTGCCTGACGTTCGTGCAGAACTCGCGGCTGCCGACGCGGTGTTGCCGACACTGGATGCGGGCACGCCTGAATTGTACCGCCGCATCAATCGCCCGCATCCCGACATCACTTTTGTGCGGCTCGTAGAAGGACTGGTCGCATTTCGGCGCGAGTATCGCGGCAAGTTGTGGGTCGAGGTGATGCTAGTGCGCGGTTTGAACGACAGCGAAGCAACGCTGCGCGACATCGCCGCTGTGTTGCGGCAGATTCAACCCGATCAGGTTCACATTCTCTCGCCGACGCGTCCGCCCGCCGAGACCTGGGTGCAGCCCCCTGAGGAAGAGGGCTTGATGCGTGCAACTGCAATTTTCGGCGACATTGCGCGCGTCGTCACTCCCGCCGAAGGCATCTTCGATTTGACAGGTTTCGACAATGTGGTGGATGCCATCGTTAGCATCATTACGCGACATCCGATGCGCGAGGAAGAATTGATTCGCACATTGAAACAGTGGACATCCACTTCAGTCGAGGAGACGCTATCAGCCCTGCTTGCCAGCGGTCGCGTCCAAGTGATCGAGCGTTACGGCGTGCGGTTTTATTGCGCGACGACAGCGCATTACCCAGGTTGAAGAAAGTTGATGAATTGGATTCTCCTCGCGGCGCACTGGTTCGGTTCAGCCGTGTGCCATCAATTTCCTGAACATTCGTATCACATCGCGGGTGTGCCGCTGCCGTTGTGCGCGCGCTGCACGGGGCTGTATCTTGGCGCGCTGCTCACGTTGATTTTTCACGCGTGGCGGCATCCGCGCGCAAGCGGCACGCCGCGCGCGTGGGTTCTGTTCGCGCTGGCGCTTTTCTTTTTTGCATGGGCGGGCGACGGTGTGAACTCGTTTCTCTCGACGATTCCGATTTTGCCACACCTCTATCCGCCGCAGAATATCTTGCGGTTGATCACGGGCACGCTGATGGGGATCACTATCGGCAGTCTGGTTTTCATCGTGTTCAACTCGATGCTCTGGCGCGCGCCCAATCCCGATTCGATCTTCGCGACGCGCCGCGAATTTTTCGCGCTGCTCGGATTGGGCGCGCTGCTCATCCTGATTGTCCACAGCGAATTTGCGCCGTTGCTGTATCCGCTCAACCTCGCGATTCTGATCGCGATTTTGGTGTTGCACACGACGCTGGTGACTGCGTTCATCGCAAATCTGACGCGCCCCGCGATGAATTGGCGGCAGGCGTTGCCCGCGTTCGCGCTCGGCGCGCTCATCGCGCTGACGTATCTCTCGGCGATTGCCTTGTTGCGCGCGTTGCTGTTGCCTGGATTGTAACGATGCTTCGGTTGAATGGAGGAAAATGAACGTCATTCAAGTTTCGCAACTGACCAAGGTTTATCCGACCCAGCCGCCGCTGCGCGCGGTGGATGGAATTGATTTTGCCGTGCGCGAAGGCGAGGTGTTCGGCTTTCTGGGACCCAATGGTGCGGGCAAGACGACGACGATTCGGATGCTCACAGGACTCGCGCGACCGAGCGCGGGCAAAGCATTGGTGCTGGGAATGGATTTGGCGACAGACATCGCGCGCATCAAAAAGCAAATCGGCGTCGTGCCAGAACAATCGAATCTGTACGACGAGTTGTCCGCGTTCGACAATTTGGTTTTCGCGATGCAACTCTACGGCGTGCCGCGCGCGGAACGCAAGACGCGCGCGGCAGAACTCCTCGCGCGTTTTCGCTTGAGTGAGAAACGCGACGCGCCGTTTGCCAAACTTTCGCGTGGGATGAAGCGCGCCCTGACGATTGCCGCGGCGCTCGCGCATCGTCCGCCGCTGGTTTTTCTGGATGAGCCGACGACAGGGCTTGACGTGATGAGTGCGCGCAATTTGCGCCAGATGATCGCGGCACTGCGCGCGGAAGGGGTCACCGTTTTTCTGACGACACACTATCTCGAAGAGGCGGAGCGATTGTGCGACCGCATCGCGATCATCGTCAAAGGGCGCATCGTCGCGCTCGATACCGTGACGGGCCTCAAGTCCGCCGCGCAGAGCAAACCGATTGTCGAGGTGACGCTAGCGGACGACAACAACCACATCGAAACGCGACACATCGAAGGTGAAGATGTGGCGGAAGTCATGCGCGCCGCGCTCGCGCAAAGTGAGGGACAACGCATCGTCGCGATCAACACGCTCCGCCCAACGCTTGAAGATGTGTTCGTCAAACTGACGGGCTTGCGCGCAGAAGTGATGCTCACCGAAAAAGGCGGCAAAGGAGGCGGCAATGCTGGCGGATGATTTGCGCGGAATGTTCTACATCGGCTTGAAAGATTTGCGCGCGTACTATTTCAAACCGCCCAACATCAGTTGGGGCATTCTGTTTCCGTTCGCGTTCATTTTCGCGTTCGCGCTTCGCAACCCAAGCGATTTGCGCGCGCTCGTCCCAGGACTGGTCGCACTGACGCTACTCTTCGGCACGAGTTCGATGGAAGCGATCGTCATCGTGTTCGAGCGGCGTATCGGTGCGTTGGAACGTTTGCTGCTCGCGCCGATTCGCCTGCCCGCGCTCCTTGCTGGCAAGTTACTCGGCGGAATGGCGTTTGGCTTGACGATCACGCTGATCGTGCTGATCATCGCACTCGCCATCTTTGGTGTGACGAACGTCAATTGGATTTTGCTCGCGCTCGCGATTGTGTTTGCGGCGGCGGCGTTTTCCGCGCTCGGCGCGTTCGTCTCGGTCGCCGTAACCGAAGTGTTCGAGGCGCAGACGCTCGCGAATTTCATTCGCTTTCCGATGATGTTTCTCGGTGGCGTGTTCGTGCCTGTAGACTCGATGCCGCTTGTGCTTCAGGTGATCGCGCGTGCGTTGCCACTCACCTACGCGGTCGAAGCGCTGCGCGTTGCGCTCTTGGGCGGTGGGCGGATGGACGCCGTACTCGATTTGCTCGCGCTGGCGGGATTCGCTATAATCTTGTTCGCACTCGCCGCGCGCGTGATGCAGCGGTGGGTGGAGTGAGAAGGTGTATTTGACGCGGATTCAACACAAGAACGAGGTGTAGTGATGAAACCGATCGCGATACCCCTGATGGTGGCGGTACTAGCCTTGGGGGTGGTAATGCCGGTCGCGCGTGTAGACGCAGAAACGGAGCTCGCGCCCACGCAGACCACATCGCCCCGACCTACGCCCACCACCAAAGCCTGCCACCTCTGCGAGGAAGAACTCATTCCATCGCCCACACCCAAGCCCGTCGTGAACTTGTGGTTGTTTTACGACAGCCACTGTTCCGATTGCGTGAAACTGCTGCGCGACATCTTGCCTCCGCTTCTGGTGAAATACGCTCCCGACCAGGTGATGGTGTACAAGTATGATCTGGAGAAGGGACCATCCGATATGATGCGCGCCTTGGAACAGTGGCACGGTCTGGCGCAGGGTGACGTCCCCGAAATCTTCATTGGCGAGCACGTTCTCTTGGGCAATCAGCAAATTCAAGACCACCTCGCCGCGTGGATCGACCACTATCTCGCGCAAGGCGGTGTCGAGCTGCTCCGCCCCGCCGCGGCGGCAACCCTCGCGCTGTCACCGACCCCAACGGCGAGCAAAACTCCTAGCGCGCAAACAACGCCGGTTGTCCACGCGGTGCTATTCTGGAGCAAGACCTGTCCGCATTGCCACGAGGTGATCAACAACGTGTTGCCGCCGCTCCAGCAAAAGTACGGCGCGCAGCTCGACATTCGAATGTTCGAATTGTCCGATCCTGCGAGTTTGCAGTTGTTCCAAGCCGCGCTGGACGCGCTGCATGTGCCGCCTGACTTGTGGGGCGTGCCGTTGATGATCGTCGGCGATCAGGTTCTCGTCGGTTCGCTGGATATTCCGCAACAACTCCCAGCGCTCATCGAAAAACATCTGGCGGCAGGAGGAATGGGATGGCCTCAAATCCCCGGACTGGCACAATGGGTCGGCGTGAATTCTACCCAAACGCCGCCGGCATCGCCGATGCCCAATACGCCGCCGCCCGTCGCGCGCGTGCTCGTCGACGACACGCCGGTTCCGCTGTCAACGCCGCTCCCCACGATCCTATCCACGACCAAGCCGGTCGTGCGCGGCGTGATGTTCTGGATGAACGGCTGCCCGCACTGCGAAGAGGTACTCAATCGCGTATTGCCGCCCTTACAGCAAAAGTATGGCGCGCAACTCGACATTCGCTTGATTGAGGTGGTGACGACGCAGGATGTGGATCGACTGTACCAGATCGCGGCGAGTTTCGGCATTCCGAAAGAACAGACTGGCGTCCCCTTCTTGATCATTGGCGCGCAGGCGCTGGTCGGTTCAGATCAAATCCCAGCCGAACTGCCGGCGGTGGTCGAAAAATATATAGCGGCAGGTGGGGTGGAATTGCCAACGCTCGCGGGATTAGATGCAACGCGAATGCCGACGCCTTCAGTGCCCAATCCGACCTGCTTGCCGACAGTCCCAGACTGCGGCACAGAAACAGCGAAGGGAGTACCTGTTCAGACGATTTTGCGTACAGACCCCGCAGGGTTCGCGCTGGCGCTGATCGTGATGCTGGGAATGGTGGGGGCGCTCGTTCGCGTCGTGTTTGATGTGCGACGCCACGCGCGGACATCCGTTCCCGTGTGGATGAACGGAATAGTCCCCCTTCTGATTGTTTTGGGAATCGGCATTGCGGGCTATTTGGCGTATGTCGAGATGTTCGAGGTATCTGCCATTTGTGGTCCCATTGGTCATTGCAATACAGTTCAGCAAAGCCCGTACGCGCGCTTGTTCGGTGTCCTGCCTATCGGAGTGCTGGGCGTATTGGGCTACCTTGCGATTCTGGGCGCGTGGCTGGTTGGACAAATCGGGCGCGAGCCATTTACGCTGTGGGCGCGGCGCGTGGCGTTCGCATTCGCCGCGTTAGGCGTGCTGTTCTCGCTCTATCTCACTTTTCTCGAACCGTTTGTCATTGGCGCGGTGTGCGCGTGGTGCTTGACCTCGGCAGTGATTATGACCGCGCTGATGTTGCTGTTGACACGCCCCGCACTGCAACCGCTGAATGGAACGTGGTTAGAAAGATAGGGGCGAACCGACAGCGCTGATGCGTGTAGGTTTGAACCTTTGGTAATGGATCGATGCCGAACTACCCGACGTGCCATTCGTACACCTGTCTCAACTGCGCGCTTGTTGAAGACAGTGTCAGGATCGTTTGCACGCGCGTCGAGAGAAAGAGCGGAAAACCACTTGTCTATTCCGTAGTCATCGACCGCGCGTTTTCCCATTCCGTGATGCGCCCGCGCAACGTCAACGCCAAAGGACCGATGCGCTGCACCAATTGCAGGGTTACGCCCCCGCCTTCTCTTTGGATCGAGGTGATTTCCTCTTGCGTGGTTGCCCTGTGCAATTGATGAGTATCGGCGTGCGTTATCACCTCCCACACACGGTCAGGTGATGCTGCGATGACAAGGGGACGATCAAACTTGGACATGGCGTCTCCTGCAAATCATCTGAATCCCCTTGCCCCCCTCAAGAGGGCTAGGTGGGACTTGGGTCATTCGCCCAAATCCGTTACGCTTACATCATCAAAAAGGGTTGCTCCTCCTCCGGCCGCAACGCGATGCACGGCTTTAAGAAAAATCGTCATCGTAGTACCAGTTACCCGGATAGTTGCTTGGGTGTGCAGCCACGTAGCCTCGCCGGTCTCGTTCCAGGGGAACCACTGGACCGAGACCGCTTGCCAGTCTCCACCGCCGGTCGTGTCCACGCCCAGAAACAGCTCGATGGGCGTTGGGCTGGGATAGTGAATCCCCCAGGCGGAAATCGTATAGCGGTGATTGGGAATGACGGAGAGGGAACGATACACGCCTGCTTCGCCATCGCTCGATTCGAACGCGATTTCTTGAGAGCGGATGCCGCGATGGACATTGACGGGATTCTTGTTCTCATTAAAAGTCGGTTGCCCGTATTGCCCGCGTCGTCGGAAGAATTTCCAGCCTTCGGCAACGCGATCCACACGCCCTTCAAACCCGCTGGGCGTATTATACCACCCGCCTTCAAAGTCCCAAGTTCCGCCATTGAGTGGGGGCTGTGGTGGTGCGGCGGGTGCACGTGTCGGCGTTGGCGGGTGTGGAGTTGCCGTGGCGCGTGGAGCAGCTGGCGCGCTCGTTGGACGCGGCGGCGCAGTCGCCGTGGGCGCGTCAGTTGGCGCGGGAAGTGGTGTGAACGTGGGAGTGACGACGGGAACAGAAGTGAAAGTGGGGCGAGGAGTGCGGGTCGGACTCGGTGTCGGTTCTGGCGTACGACAAGCCGCCAGCCCTCCCATACTCAGGGCAGAGAGCAACACCACGCCCCAAGATAGCATTTTGTTCAAGAGATCGAATCCTCCTTTGGAAAGATGCTGCTAACCGATCCAGTCATTTCTCTGCGATGCAAAGCAACGATGGGCCAATCGGTAAATCTACGCGCGCGATCATCGCCGCCTCAACACGTCCGACACGGCGCAGCAACGTATTCAACCATGGCGCAACCGGCTCCATCTCGACCTGATAAGCATCCTCCGAAGTGATGCGAACGCGGTGGTTTCTTTTGTCCGAGCCGATTTCACAAGAGGATAAGCGGCGCAGGCATCGGAAAGACGAGGAAGAAGCCAAAGGGGAATCGGCGAATGCGGAACCCGGCACGCTCGATCCGCTGGCGGAGTTCCCGCGGCGTGTAGCGATGTTTGTGACCGTTCAACACGTCGTTGTAACTCCACAGTCACTGGAACGCGGGTGTTGTCATCGCGCGGATGCCGCCTGGGCAAGCCACGCGGTGCGGCTCATGTGCTTGCCGAACGGATTTTCTTTTTGCGCCAATAGCCTATCGAAAGGCGCGATGCGTCCCGGTGCGTCGCACGATGCGTACGAAATCAAAAAGGGCACGGTTATCGCCGTGCCCTTTTCGGTTTCATTTTGTGCTACATGGCGGGGGTCAACTCCGGCTCCGGCACCTTGACGCCGCCGTCGTCACCTCCATCGCCGTTCGGCGATTCCTTGATGCTCAGTTTGACCTTGCCCTCGACCAGGTCGGCGATCAAGGTGCTGCCCGGCTTGAATTCGCCGGAGAGCACGCCTTCCGACAGCGGGTCTTCGATCATGCGCTGGATGACGCGCTTGAGCGGTCGCGCGCCCAGGTGCCGGTCGTAGCCGTCCTCGGCAAGTTTGGATTTCGCCGCGTCGGTGAGCAGCAGTTTCAAGCCGTGCTCGTCCAACCGCGGCTGCAAGTATCGAATCTGAATGTCCACGATCTGCGCGATGTCCTCTTTCGATAGTGAGCGGAAGACCACGACATTATCCAAACGATTCAGGAACTCGGGGCGGAAGAGCCGCTTGAGTTCTTCCATCAACTTGTCGCGCATGCGTTGATACGCTTCTTCTTCCGTCTTGGCTTCGTTGCGCTTGCCGCCGAAACCGAGCACCGAATCGCGCTGGATCAGATCGGCGCCGATGTTCGACGTCATGATCATGATCGTGTTGCGGAAATCGACCTTGCGTCCTTTCGCATCCGCGAGATGTCCGTCTTCCAAAATTTGCAGTAGCATGTTGAACGCTTCGGGATGCGCTTTTTCGATCTCGTCGAACAGCACCACCGAATACGGACGCCGGCGGATCGCCTCGGTCAACTGCCCACCCTCTTCATAGCCAATGTAGCCGGGGGGTGCGCCGACCAGGCGCGAGACATTGTGGCGTTCCATAAATTCCGACATATCGATCTGGATGAGTGCGTTCTCGCTCGCGAACATGAATTCGGCGAGCGCCTTGGCGAGTTCGCTCTTGCCCACGCCGGTCGGACCCAGGAAGATGAACGAGCCGATGGGGCGCTTGGGGTCTTTCAAGCCCGCGCGCGCGCGGCGCACCGCTTTGGCGACGTTGCTGATCGCCTCGTCCTGTCCGATGATGCGCGCGTGCAGCGCTTCTTCCATTTTCAGCAGCCGCTGGCTCTCTTCCGCGGCGATGCTCGTCACGGGCACGCCGGTCCACATCGCGACGACCTCCGCGATGTCTTCGCTTGTCACTTTGGGCGGCGTCATCGTGGTCGCATCGAGCCAGTTCAACTTCATCTGCTGCAATTTTTCTTTGAGATCGGTCTCCTTGCCCATTAACTCGGTCGCGAGGTCGAATTGCTCGGATTCAACCGCGGCTTGTTTCTCTTTCTGCAGTTCCTTGATCGCCGAATCGGTCTGTTGATATTCCGGCGGCTTGGGCACTTTGTACATCCGCACGCGGCTCGACGCTTCGTCGATTAGGTCGATGGCTTTGTCGGGCAAAAAGCGATCGGTGACGTAACGCGCCGCGAGGTTCGCCGCGGAGGTGAGCGCCTCGTCGGTGATCTTGAGTGAATGGTGCGCTTCGTAGCGCGAGCGAATGCCTTTGAGGATTTGAATCGTCTCGTCGACCGTTGGCTCTTCCACGCGCACCGGCTGGAAGCGGCGTTCCAGCGCGGCGTCGCTCTCGATGTGTTTGCGGTACTCTTCCATCGTCGTCGCACCGATGACCTGGAGTTCGCCGCGCGACAACGCCGGTTTCAAAATATTCGCCGCGTCGACGGCGCTGCCGGCGGAGCCGGCGCCGACGACCATGTGCAGTTCGTCGATGAATAGAATCGTTTTGCTGCCTTTCAATTCGTCGATCACGCGTTTCATGCGCTCTTCGAATTGCCCGCGATAAATCGTGCCGGCGACGAGCGAGCCGACGTCCAATTGCACGACGCGTTTATTGAGCAGTGGACCGGGCACATTACCTTCGACGATTTGCTGAGCGAGACCTTCGACGATGGCGGTCTTGCCCACACCCGGCTCGCCGACGAGCGCGGGATTGTTCTTCGTGCGGCGCGACAAGATCTGAATGACGCGCTCGATTTCCTTCTGCCGCCCGACGACTGGATCGAGTTTGTTCTCTTCCGCCAGCGCGGTCAGATCGGTTGCCAGTTGATCAAGCAGGGGCGTTTTCGATTCGCCTTTCTTACGCTCGACGGTCTGCGCGGGTGTGGCTTCCATCACCGCGCGGTTGAGCTGATTGCGCACTTTTTCCGGGCTGACGTTGAGACTCTTCAAGACGTTGACGGCGATGCCGTCGCCTTCGCGCACGAGACCCAGCAGCAAGTGCTCGGTGCCGATATAGTGATGTCCCATTCGGCGCGCTTCGTCCACCGCCAGTTCGATGACGCGCTTGGTGCGCGGGGTGAGACTCAGTCGGGTGCCTGCCGCGGCTTGTCCGCGGCCGACGATGTCTTCGACGACTTGGCGCACGCGCGCCTGATCGACCCCCAGGTCGCGGAGCACTTTGGCAGCCAGCCCTTCTTCCTCCCGAATCAATCCGAGCAGGACATGTTCGGTGCCTATATAGTTGTGATTCAAGCGCGTGGCTTCTTCTTGCGCATAGGTCAAGACGCGTCGGGCGCGCTTGGTAAATTTGTCTAACTTGTCCGACATCACCATACACCTCTTTTGCAAGCCGTTTGAATTATTGTCCTAGGGCGCGACTTGCGGAGCACTCAGGACGAAAAGCGTCCCGTGATGAGCAGGGACGCCGATGTCTGCACTAGGTTTGTTCGTCTGACGGTTCTTCGTTGCCGGGCTCTGGCCAGTCTTCTTCCGGGGCGTCCAGCGCGGTATCGTACTCGGAATACTCGTCCGACGCCCGTTTGAGCGAGAGCCCCAGGCGCCGCCGAGCCGCGTCGATGCGGATGACGCGCAGCGTCACTTGATCGCCTTCCTTGACCACCTCTTTCGGATGTTGAATCCTCCGATCCGCTAGTTCCGAGATGTGAATCAATCCTTCGATGTTGTCATCCAGCCGCGCGAAAGCGCCAAACGAAGCCAGTTTCGTGATCGTGCCGGTCACCAGTTGACCGACCTTGTACCGTTCTTCGACCGTCGTCCAGGGTTCGGGTTGCAGTCGCTTGAGACTCAGCGCGATGCGTTCCCGGTCGCGTTCGACCGAAAGGACTTGGACTTGAACCTGGTCGCCCACTTTGACCAAATCGCTGGGATGGTTGATCTTGGTCCACGAAAGTTCTGAGAGATGGATCATGCCATCCACGCCGCCCAGCGCTACAAAGACACCGAAATCGGCGACGCTGGTCACTGTGCCCGTGCGGATGTCGCCTTCTTTCAGTTCTGCCAGCAGGCGCTCTTTTTGTCCCTTGCGCAATTCACGCGCCGCGGCGCGTTCGGACAAGATGAGCCGATTGCGTTCGCGGTCCAGCTCGATGACTTTGAGCTGGAGTTTCTTGCCGACCAGCGCGCTGAGGTCGGATTCGCCGGACTCGGTCGAACCGGCGGATTCCGATTTTCTCCGGAAGGTCGATTCCAACTGTGTGGCGGGCACAAACCCGCGCACCTTGCCGACGCGCACAATCAGCCCCCCCTTGTTAAAGCCAGCGACCTGTGCTTCGAAGACTTGCTCGTTCTTGAGCAGCTCTTCCGCCTCGCGCCAATCGCGCTCCAATTGAGCGCGCGCGAGCGACAACACAATGTTGCCCTCGCGGTCTTCCGGACGCAGCACGAACGCCAGAATCCGTTCGCCGACGCTGAGTTTGCTGAGCGCGTCCGCGCTCATGCTCGCCATTTCCTGTGGATCGACAATGCCTTCCGATTTGGCGCCGATATCAATCAGGATTTCGCGCGGATCAACGCGCACGATCGTGCCTGCGACAATGTCGCCGTACTTCAAGCTCTTGAACCCGAGCTCCTGGTCCGAGAGCTGGCTCATTGCGCTGGTCTTTGCCGTTTGAGCAGTTGTGCCTTTAGACTTGGCCTCCTGGGGACTCTTCGGTCCGCCCGCTGAAACCATTCGCCTTCCCCCGCACGCCGATTTAACCGCCGCGTTGTGGAGACAGATGCCACGCGTTGGTACCGCGACTCTTCACGCGACAATCATTCACCTGTATTATAGCCACTTTCGCCGCAAATGGCAACCCCACCCGTGGGGCGGTTCATGAGTCGCCCCGGCGGCGGATATGCAGTTCGTAGACGTTCGTATCGTGTGCGCCGAAGCGGTACTTGTACTCCTCGTTGCCGCGGAGGAAATCGTACCGCCGCCGCCGGGCGGTGATGGCGTCCTGGATCGAAAACGCAAAAAGGACGATGCCGGGGCTGTACGAACCGTATTTTTCCGGGTCGTAGCCGGAATTGTAAACGAGCACGTCGTTTTGGTAAACGAAATTCAGGAGCGATGCCGCGCGCACGCCGGCGATTTCCAAGAAATTGAGCTGGAGCCAGCCGCGCGGCTGGAGCCGCCGCGTGATATCGACAAAAAACTGCTCCATCCGTCGATCCATAAACACGTGCTTGTCAGGGCGACTCTTTTTGTGCAGGTCGATGAAATCTGCTATGGCTTGATCGATCGGCATGGTCGCGTCGACGGTGTACCATCGATGATCGGCGGCTTCGACGCGGCGCAATTTGCGGCGTACTTCGTGCCGCTGCTTTTTGTCGAGCATCTCCAAGTACGCGTCCCAGGTCGCGGGCAAATCGATCACGGGCGAGACATCGTGCAATGTCCATTCGACTGCCAAGCCGCGCGCCTCTGCCAGCGCTTTGAGACGCGCGTTCGTCGGCGACGACTCGGGCAGCGTGCATAGGTGCAGCCCGCCTCCCCAGTGGGGGAAATCCGCTTGCGTGATCGTATCCAGGAGCGCCGCGTACACGCGCTCCGCGTGCCCGCGCCCGGCGATCACATCGAGGTAATCGGAGACATCGACGCAGCCGATGAGCGAGAGCGCGGGGGTGCCATCCTTCCACGTTTCCTCAAACAGCGGCACGATGCCGATGAGTGTCCCGTCCTCTTCGCGCACCGTAATAATACGCAGTTCGCCCGCGCCGAGATGTTCCCACCATGTGCTCTGCCATTCCCACGTCAAAAATAGGGTATTGCTGACGCTCCGATTCAGCAGGTCGTTCCATTCCGCGTGTAGTTTTTCGAACGCGGACGCATCGGTCAACAAGTCGATTTTCATTGAGGCTACCTTGTAGCGCGTGATGCGCCAGTGATTTTCGTCGCGGCGTATTATACGCCCAATCCGGGGATTTTGGAAACTTTATTTGCATTGCGCGTCAAGTGCAGTATAATAAGCAAAGTATGTGCCCTCAATCTGCTGTACCTCTGGAGGACTAGCCGTGGCGATAAAGCGGTCAGCGGTGATTGCAACAACGTTGTTCATCCTCCTCTTGAGCGCTTCAGTGGCGCGCGCCGAAGGGACGATCGCGTGGGCTTCGACTGGCGGACCCACCGGCGGGCTCGTCAACGCGCTGGCGATCGCTCAAAACGCGCCCGGCGTGATGTACGCCGGCACCAATGGCGGTGTTTATCTCACGCGGGACGACGGAGCACATTGGCAGTTGGTGTCCAAAGGACTGCCCGAAGACCCGACGATCACCGCGCTCGCCATTTCGAACGATCCCAATGTCGTGCTCGCCGGCACACACAACGGCATCTATCGCACCCGCGACGCCGGCGCCAGCTGGTCGATTGCCGACTCGCGTTTCGCCGACCAGTTCATCTATTCGATTCTCATCGATCCCCAATCACCCAACGTCATTTACGCCGGCACCGCCGCGACGGTTTTGCGCAGCGACAACGGCGGCGACACGTGGAGCGAAGTGAGCGCCGACCTGCGCTCAGTGCGCGTTTGGTCGCTCGCCCTCACCCCGGACTCGAACACGCTGTACGCGGCGTGTGACACCGGCATTTACACGTCGCGCGATCGCGGCACGCACTGGCAATTGAGTTCGGACGGCTTGCCCGATGGTGCACACCCTCAAGCCATCGCGGTCACCGCGCAGGGGTTTCTGGCCGGCACGACGGACGGTTTGTACCGCAGCAAGGATGGGAAATCCTGGAGCGCCGTAGGCGGCGCGTTGAGCGGTGCACCGGTGCGGCCAGTGGTGACCGATCCGCGCCAGCCCGACCGCGTGTTTGCGGCTGTGGGACCCGGAATGGCGAAATCGACCGATGGCGGCGCGACGTGGAGCATGCTAACGGTGCCGCCGAGCGCGGCTTCCGTCCTTTCGCTCGCGCCGGGCGATAAGAACGTGCTCTATGCCGGCACCGTGCGCGGCGTGTGGAAGACGAGCGATGACGGCGCGAACTGGACGCCGCTGAGCGCGGGGCTGGTCAGCACCGTCGTCCACAATCTGATGCTCGTGCCCGGCAATCCCTCTACGTTGCTCGCGGCAACGCGCTATGGGCTGGCGATCAGTCAGGACGCCGGGGCGACGTGGCAGGACGCGCGCGGGCTGACCGATCCGTACGTCCTTTCGCTCGCCGTCGATCCCGGCAACCGGAATCTGGTTTACGCCGGCACGTGGGGCAGTTCACTTTTCATCTCCAAGAACGGCGGCAAGGATTTTTCGCGCCTCGTCGAGAATCTGGCGAGCAACGCGCCGATCAGCGGGCTCGCGGTCTTGCGCCGGTCCGATAACACGATGCTCCTGTACGCCGGAACGCTGGGCAACGGATTGTATCGCAGCACAGACGGCGGACAAAAGTGGACGCCGCAAGCTGGGCTGGGCAACGCGACGCGCGTGATGACGCTGGTGTTCGTTCCGCCCGCCGCGTTGTATGCGGGGACGGAGCGCGGCTTGTATCGTCTGGACATGTCGGTCGCCAACGCCGCATGGCAGCCGGCATCCCGCACGCTGCCGGCGGACGAAGTGCGCGCGCTGGTGTACGAGGCGCAGCAGCCGCAGACGCTCTACGTCGGCTATACCGCCAGCGGAATTTATCGGAGTGACAATGGCGGCGGCGAGTGGAAGCCATTGCGCGGTGCACTGCCAGCGCGCTCGCGTCTACAAACCCTCGCGCTCAACCCGGGCGTCAGCGATGTGATCTACGCCGGGACGGATCGCGGCATCTATCGCAGCGACGACGGCGGCGCGACGTGGAACGCGGCGAACGAAGCGCTATTCAGTCTGGACATTCAATCGATCGTCGTAGACCCGGACAAGCCGCAGATCGTTTTCGCCGGCACGAATGGCAATGGCGTCGTGCGCGGCACGGATCAATTCAAGAATCCGCTGTTATCCTTGATCGGATTTGCCGGGGTTGGCATCGTGGTCATCGCCGTCCTCGGACTCGGGTTGGTCGCGTGGCGCACGCGCGTGCGACCCGCGACGCAGGAACGCGAATGGGAACGCCGCTGGCCTGGCTGGGAGACTGCCATTCACGCCGCCTTGTGGCAGTCCGGCGAAGCGAATGAGACGAACCTCGAAAAGATGCCGCGCCGCCAACTCGCGCGCGCGCTGCGCCGCTATTATGACGTGCACGCGCAAGACGCGCTGACGCTGCAGGCATCGCCCCTCAATCTCCGGTTCGATAACTTTCAAATCGCGCAGAAATTTCTCAGCCACTGGAAAGCCGCGTGGGAAGTCGTCGATAGCGAGGAGGCGTTCAAGTCCGTCACGAGCCAGATGGTCGAGCAGTTGTGCACACTGCTGGGTTTTACGCGCGTCGAGGAACGCACGTATCAGGGCATGATGGGGTACGTCGTCAAAGCCGCCGCGCTACGGTTGAAGATTCCACCGCGCTTTCCGATCATCTTCCTGCCGAGCCACGCGGTGAAAGAACAAGACCTGGAATCGCTGCGCGATTTCATGGGCGTCCTGAACATGGTCAGTTACTTTGCGCTCATCATCGATTTGCGCGACCATCCGGCGGCGGACTCGCGGCAATCGCTCAAGCGCATTGTGCGGCAGGCGATCCACGATTTTATCGTCCTCGATGGGAGCGACGTTCGCAATCTGCTCGCCGCGCGCGATCACGGTCAGCGGCTCGTCGAAATTATTTTAAACCAGGTCGATCTCACGGTCGTCTCGCCGTACGTCACGAGCGGTCCAGTGCCGGCGAACATGTTCTTCGGACGCGAGTACGAACTCAAGACGATTGTCCGCACGATCCGCGACACGAACTTTGCGATTGTGGGCGGGCGCAAGATCGGCAAAACCTCGGTGCTCGCGCGCGTGCATCAGCTCCTGCAAGAGACGCCGGAGTTCAAACCATTCTACCTGGATTGCCAGGCGGTTCATTCGTACGCCGACTTTTTTGAGGCGATCGATACGATGTGGCGCGTGTCCCTGTCCGCACCGACCATCGAAGCGTTTCGGCGGATGGCGACTGATCTGCCGGCGCAGTACCCCGGCCGCACGCTCGTGATGTTGTTCGACGAAATCGATGGCTTGCTGCAAAAGGATATGCAGAACGGCGAGCAATTGTTCCAGATTCTGCGCGCGCTCTCGCAGGAAGGTCAACTGCGTTTCATCTTCTGCGGCGAAAAAGTGCTCAACGAATCGCTGCACAATCCCAACCTGGTCTTTTTCAATTTCTGCAACCTGATTCCGCTGACGTACCTCAAGCCGGACGAAGCGCGCCGCGTCGTCGTCGAGCCGATGCAGGAAATGGGCATCACGCTGGAAGGCGACGGCGCGCTCGCGGATGAAATCGTCGAACTCGCCGGCGGTCATCCGAACATCGTGCAGTACATCTGCCAGAAATTGATCGATCGCATCAATCAGCGCCGCGATCGTCATATCAACCGCGCGGATCTGAAGGCGGTCAGCGAATCGACCCAGTTCGCCGAGTATTTTGCCGAAGTGTCCTGGGGGCACGCCGACGCGCTGGAACGCCTGATCACGCTGCTGATGCTGGACAAGCCGGAAATCACGATGGCGGAGTTGGCGGAAGAATTCCGGACCCGCCATCTGGGGGTGACCCCGGCGCAGTTGGAGACCGCCCTGGACGATCTATCGCTCTATTCGATTCTCCGGCACGACGGCCCCAAGTACACGTTTGGCGCGCGCGCGTTCCCTGAAGCGCTCCGGCGCAGCCAGGATGTCAGCGGTTTGCTCCTCAGTTTCATCGAGGAGATTCGCAGCCAGGGGGCACAGTAATGTCATCCACCGTACCGATTTTCAAGACGCGCGGTCCATTGGATCCGGTGAACGATAGCGCGATCTTTGCACCCCGCCCCGAGCTCGACCAGCTCATGCGCGCGGTGAACGCGCCCACCGTCGATGCGTACATCGCGATTCTCAGCTCGCGTCAGACCGGCAAGACAACGCTGCTCTATCAGCTGCGGCAGCGTGTACGCCCGCGCGGCATCGGCGTGGCGCTGGTCGATCTCGCGCTGGTGCGCGATCAGCCGGAGGATCAGTTGTATCGCTTTGTCGCCGGCGAGATGCGCTCCGAGTTGGAGCCGAACATTCCGCGCCGCGCGGACGCGAAAGCCGGTGTGCCGCCCAAGCGCGACGCGGCGGCTCCCCCATCCAACCCGATTGAGTTCCGCCGGTTTTTGCTCGACCTGGCGCGGCAGGTGCGCGCGCCGCGCATTCTCCTGTTGATCGACGAAGTCGAAGGCGTGCCGGAAAAATACTCCGATGCATTTTTCGGTGTGCTGCGGAACGTTTTCTCCAGCCGTCGCAAAGAAGACGAAGCCGCGTTCGAAAAATATCTGATCGTTTTCTGCGGCTCGCGCGAATTGCATCGCTTGACCGGTGGACCCAATTCGCCGCTGAATATCGCCGACCGCGTTTATCTACGCGATCTCAGCGTGGACGGCATCCGGTTTCTCACGGCGAATTTCGCACGGATCGGGATTACCGCGCCGCCGGAAACCGCGGACTGGCTGTTCGCGCAGACGGGCGGTCATCCGTACCTCACGCAGAAACTGTGCGCCCTGATCGAACACTGGCGTCCTCCCAGCATCACGCCGGAGATCGTGCAGCGCGCGGCGGCGGAGACGCTCCGCAGCGACGACCATCTCGAAAAACTCGTCATCCAAGTCGACGAAGAGCCGCCGGCGCGTGACGTGCTGCGCGAAATCGTCGCCGGCACGCCGGTCTCGTTCAGCCGGCTCAAGCCGCCGGTCGCTCGCCTCGAATTGCTCGGCGCGATCAAAGAGGTCGGACAGCAGTGTGTCGTGCGCAACGCGCTCTACCTCGCGGCGTTCCGCGCGCATTTCGGTCTGCCGAGCGCGGAGACCCCGCCCGGCGGCGCGCCGCGCCCCTGGGCGCGTTATCTCATCGCGATCGCCGCGCTGGTGATCTTTCTGATCAACGTGCCGTTCCTGTACTTTTACACCACCGATATTCTCCTCGCGTCGCGCTCGGTAAATGATCGATTCGCGCTGGACGCGCCCGACGCGATTGCCACGATCCATTACGATCGAATCCTGCGCGCGAATACTGCCGAGGCGTCCGTCGTTCGCGTGGAAGTCGAGAATCCATCGGGGCGAACGCCGTACCTGGTCGATTTCCGAAAGCAGGATGCCGACCTCACGCTCCGCGGCAGCCCGCAGCGCCAATTCGATCCACCGTACCACGAGGAGGATTTTCCGATTTCTCTGAATCTGAGCGGCGTCGGCGCGCTGCCATACAATCCATTCCAGCCCTACACGTCCCATCGCCGTGTGGAATTGGAATTCAGTGCGGGCACGCCCGGCTCGCCGCCGGTAACGCATACCTTGGACTTTCGCGTCGATTTCTATTCCGCGGCAATCATTTCGACCATCGTTTCGATTGGGAGCGCCCTCGCGTTCATTGCCGGCTTGTGGGGAAATGTTCAGCGGTTGCGCCAAGGACTCAAGTTCATCGGGCGGTTGTCGAAATCGGCGGCGGAATAGAAGATAGACCTGGAAGAGGACAAGCTTCCAGGTCTTGGCTTAAGCGCAACCAGATTGATGTGCCCTAGCGCGGTCGCGGCGTAACGAGCGTGGCGGTCGCGCGTGTGGGCGAGTGGCTGGGGCTGGGTTTGGCGCCGGGCGAGGGTGAACCGCCCGGGGATGGCGAGCCGTTGGGCGTCTGGTTCGGTGCGGGATTGGTCAGGTCGACGGTGGGCGTCAGCGTCGGCTCGCGCGTGGGAAGGGGCGCTTGCGTTGGCGTGGCAAGCAAGATCCCCGGCGGGAGATGGATGAAAGTCGGCGGGGCTTGCGTTGGCGTAGCTACCAGGGTGGGGCGCAGCAGCGGCGTCGGCGTCGCACGCTGTGCTAGCAGCGGGCGCACGATGATGCTGATCGTTCCGGCACAATACATCGTCATCGCCCCCAGAATGATGATAGCGAGACAGCCGTATCCCAATTGCTGCGCGGGAGACAGATGCGAT
>Ga0272448_1001157_pt1 | contig 36834 bp, 38 predicted proteins | sample YNPCB0191_FD_202220 | JGI IMG/M metagenome (GOLD analysis project Ga0272448, IMG submission 202220) | Hot spring sediment microbial communities from Yellowstone National Park, WY, United States - YNP-CB-019-1 | ecosystem: Environmental > Aquatic > Thermal springs > Hot (42-90C) > Sediment...
AATAGGAAGCCTCAACCTGCTCTAGAGAAACCAATTCAACCTTAGAGAAGAGACGCTTCAGAGTTAACAGACGAACCATCAAACACCAAAGAATAAAAGGACGAGAAACGAATTATGCATTAGCCTACATCTTTTTTACCACATATATACCAGCGTGTTAGAAAGACATTTTCCTTCGATAATTCGTTTTGCACATAGTAATTGTTGGAGGCATATCGTTGTCCGAAAAGTTTAGGCAAAAATGGGAAGAACCCTCAAAAGGGCTTAAATCTCTTCGCCGAACACAGCCTTTGAAGCCTCAAATTACGCGTGTTCTAACACGTGTTGAGGCTCAAAGCGAAAGGCTTAGTGAATATATAAGCAGATACGATTTTCGGGACAAGGAGATCTTCGAAAAAATTGTTCAAGCGCAACAAAGACACGACGATGCCCATGCCAAGATGTTAGCAGACGAATTATCTGAGGTACGTAGACAGAAAAATGTTCTCATGCATTCCAAGCTTGCATTGGAAAATGTGTGCCTCAGATTACGCACAGTTTACGAGTTTGGAAACACCGCCTCGTCAGTTTCAGGTGTAGTTAAAACTCTTAAGAGCATCAGAAATGGCATTGCAGGATTGTTGCCTGACATTGGAAATGAAATATTCCAAGTTGAAAATATGCTTGGAAACATGGTTGTGGACATCGGTGGAACAATAGATGCATCCTACGACTTCACACCAGTAAGCGAAGATGCGAATAAAATTCTAAGAGAAGCTGCAGTTGTAGTAGAAAGTCGAACTAAGGAAAAACTGCCTAGCTTAAGTGTCCCACAAGAAGGCGACTATTTAAGCGGAGGGTCAACTGAAAATAATCAAACGTAAAAATTCTTTGTCCCTGAAATTATGCGTAGTTCCCTATTAGAGCAGGCCTAATTGGTTGAATCCCTTCCGCACCAAGTTAAACTCTTCGTCTGTAGCAGGAAGAATTGGACGCTTAGTCACGCCGACGTCTATTCCTCTTTCTTTAAGTAGCTTGTGGCAGATGGCAATGGTGGACTTCGCTGAAGTAAGTATCTTCCGAGCTTCAACAGCTTTCATTTGAATCTTTACAGCTTCATCATAATTCTTTCTGGTTATTGTGTTGTAAAGCTGGACAACAAGCTCTGGAAAAACGTTTGCGGTCCCTGAAACGCATCCTTTTGCTCCTACCATCATTGCGGGAAGGAGAAGAGCTTCTGTGCCAACCATAAACGTGAAGTTTTCTCTTTTCCCTAATTCGATGATGAAGTGCATAAAATCGACTAGGCTGAAGCTGCTGTCCTTGATTCCCTGAACTCCAAAGTCAGCCATCTTAGTAAGGATTGACGGAGTTATTGTGAAACCAGATGTTCGCGGAATATTGTATGCATAAACGGGAATCCTTACTGCCCTAACAATTTGTTTGTAGTGCTCCAGAATGGCAATTTCATCGTAATTATAATAGTAAGGAGGCACAACTGCAACAACATCGACTCCAACCTTTTCCGCGTGCTTCGCCAATTTCACAGTTTCGTCAGTGCTCGCTGCGCCCACCTGAGCTATGACTGCAATGCGGCTTTTAAGATGGTTCACCGTTACCTCAATAACCTTCTTGCGCTGCTCAGTGGTCATAAGTGGCCCAGACCCATATGTTCCACATGGAAAAATTCCATGAACTCCCTTCTCAACTTGAAAATCCAAAAGCCGCTTCAATCCTTCTTCGTAGACTTCACCGTTCTCAGTAAACGGCGTAATAAGTGGCACAACAACACCCTTGATTTCACGCTTAGACAACTCATGTCTCTCCGTGCTCGTTAAGTAAAACGATGTATCTTGATTTATGCATTATTTATAAAGCCTTTTACTATTTTGCACATTTGGAAAAATGTACATGACACTCCAATATTGACTCGAAACGCATCGCAAGGATTGATGAATAGTTAGTTCTCTTAATAGTTGATGGGAATAATGGTCAAAGAAAAACGTGGTATTGCGAAAAAGGTTTCTAGAATTTTTCGTAGTGAACAATTTCAGACATTGCCTTTCTAGCTTTCGGATTGGGGGTCTCAGCTGGGTATCCTAGCGGAGTTACAGCGACAACTTTTACGTGTTCAGGAATGTGTAAAACCCTTTTTATGGTTTCGTCGGCGCCTAATCTGCCCATCCAACATGTTCCTAAACCGAAATTCGCAGCTGCCAAGACAAGGTGTTCGAAGGCGATGGCAAGGTCAACCATATACCACGTCGGCGAAACACCAGCATCTCCACAACCAACAATAACAACAGGCGCCTCTGCTGCCCAGCTGGAAATTCCTAGCTGTTTCTTTATCTCCGGATTCTTGGCAACTATGAAGTGCCACGGTTGACGGTGACCAGCTGATGGTGCGAGCCTCGCAGCCTCTAAAATCTGGTTGAGAATCTCGTCTGAAACGGGGTCAGGTTTATATCGCCTTATGCTTCTACGATTTTTCACAACTTCCATAAAGTCCAACTTTTGACACCATCCCTAAAGATCAATACGCAAATAAGGATATTAAAATTTCGCAATTTGAAGAGAACTTTTTTTCAAAAAATTTCCAGCAGTCAGGCAACGTTACACGTTCTTTTCTTCAGTTATCTCCAAAAGAAGCACCATGGCTGTTTTAACGTATTCAGCGCATTTTTTCTGGAAAACATTATCTTCCCTCGCCTTTTCATACTCAACAGGGTCAGAAAGATTGTATCCAATAAGATCCCTGCAAAGAACGCTGCCATTTCGTTTTTCAAACTCTTCAAAAAATCTTCTTGAAATCTCGTATATTCTAAGCCGCTTTTTCGCTGAAGGCTCGCCGGTTCCAAACTTTGCCCCCAACGCCATGATGCCGCCTGTTAATGCACCACAAACAGAGCCGCATCTTCCTATGCCGCCGCCAAAACCTGTGGCGATCCTAGGAACTAATTCGTCTTTAATTTCCCAATGCCCAAACATTGTGAGCAAGACGCTTTGGCTGCAATTGAAACCTTTCAAGAGGAGGCTTGCGGCTTTTTGGCCTAGATTTTGTTTGTCAATCAAAGACTGGGGCTCCTATTAATTTCTAGATTAATGGCACTTTTTGGTTAATAGGGTATTTATATTAAAAAATTATGTTCAATACCCTCTCAACATTATCATTAAGAAAAGAAAGTACAAGAAAAGCAACATTAATCCTTCTCTCCAACTAATTCTTTGGTTTGTCAGAAAATACCAAAGGAACAGGTTGGCAATAATTGAGAATATAACCAAGTTTGAGAAGGCAGCCATATTTACAGTTAAAGTCGAATTGACTAACGCTACTCCAAGAATTAACGTAATGTTTATGAACCCGCTTCCGATGACATTGCCTAGCGCGATTTCTAAGTGTCCTTTTTTTGTTGCGTCGATGCTAGTTACAAGTTCAGGTAAACTTGTTCCAAAAGCAACAATCGTGGCTCCAATAACGATTCTGGGAACACCAACTTCGATAGCGATGTAAGAGGCGGATTCAACAATAAAATATGAGCTAGCAACAACACCTGTTGCTCCAAGAAAAGTCCACGCCATATACTTGTTAAGCATCTGCTTGCCAGCCTTGGAAGTCTTTGCTTTATTCTTCTTTTCTTTTCCAGCTCCTCCTCTGGAAAGCTGAATTGAGTTGTATACAAAGAGAATAATGAGAATTAAGCCGATGAACCTACTTGCTTCTCCTATGTATACAAGGGCTAACGGAATTATTGAGGCGATAAAAAGGCCAAAATATAGGCTTTGTGCTTCCTCTCTTTCAAATGAAGTTGGAAATGTTAATCTACCTGAGTTTTTAATGGCGACTAAAAGGAAGCAGATGCCGAGTATCAAGCAAATGTTTACGATGTTTGAACCTAAAACGTTGCCAATTGCAACGCTGATGTTTTCCTGACTTATCGCAGCGAAAATTGACACGGACAATTCAGGTAAAGACGTAGAAAAGGCAACAAGCAGAAATCCTATAGTCGTTTTTCCAAGGCCAGTTACGTCGGCAACTTTCACTGAGTTGTCTATTGTTACGTCGCTGGATTTGTCTAGAGCGAAAAGAGACGCAATAAGTATCGCAATGTTTCCCAGCAGTCCAGCTTCTTCAAAGATTGCGTTAACCCCCATGGAGGTTTGCAAAAAATAACAATTGAAACCATATATATTTTTCTATTTTACAATATAGAATTCTTACAACAACTTGGATAATATGAACAACATAAATTAAATTAGTTCATAAAGACAAAGAAACATTTATCATATAAAAGATTTACATGCATTATTTCTGAAATGACAAACAAGGAGAAAATCTACTTTTGTTGGCACAGTCTTTTTTGTTTGAAGGGTTTCTCTTACAATTTTCATGTGATACCAAACTAGTTCTTTGCCGTTAGGTGTAAGGTTGAAAACTTTTGTCTCGCCATTGTTTTCTTCAAATAAGAGACCGTGAGCAACGAGAAACTCCGTGTGTTTCTTTAATCTCTTCCAAGTTAAATTTGCACGATACATTATGTGCGTAGGTTTATGTCTGCCTTCAGAAACAGCTTTGAGAATGTCAATGTATATTTCGAATTGAGACCGTCTAGACATGGGAGACAGCCACCGTGAAATTTCAACTCCTCGAAAAACCAATAATAAGCTTTCTATTATGCAGAAATATACGGAAACACAAAAACATAGAATAATCTAAACGATAACGAACCTCTTAACTAGAAAGAAAGATATGGATAAAAAAATTAAAGTTTAAGGGCCGTTGACTTCGAGTTTTTCTCAACTTCTTCAGCCGTAACTTCTCGTCCTAACGTGTCTGAAAGATAGATGCCCTCGCTGATAAGCATCGTTTGAAGCGCAACCTGAGCTGTAGGAAGCAGTTGAACAGAGCCTCTTAACGCCGCAACCCAATGATGTTGTGGCGAATCGTAAGCATTCTCATTTTCTCGAAGCTGATGCCACCTCCAGTCTGCAGCGTCAAGGTTAAAGGTTGCGTCCATATCCATGTCGCCAAACGTCGTGTGGAAGCTGAATGGATACAGCCGAATGCCGCCTTTGGAACCTAATATGTAGCTGCCTTCAAACGGGTTTAGATGAACAGCCCAAGATTCAATAATATCAAGCGTTAATCCTCCCTCAAATCGAACCAGTCCTAGGCCAAGCTCCTCAACATTGTAGCCACTTGCCTTCCTTCTACCTTCGTCCATGTCGGTTTCTTGATAGATCTTTCCGCTGATACGTTCAACCTTCGGCAAATTCAACAAATAGTTCATTTGAGCGATGTGGTAGACGCCAACATCGTAAAGTGCTCCGCCAGCTGAAATGTGTTTCTGGACAAAGTTCATCGAGCCGTAACCATCCACGTAAGGACGACCCCTTCGACGGAAGCCTGTTGACCTAGCGTGATAAAGGTGCCCAAGTTTTCCTTCATCAATTAAACGTTTAGCTGCCTTTGTCTCCTTTGTGAACAGTGTCGAAAGTTGAATACTGAGCTTTCGGCCATACTTCTGAGATGCCTCAAACATTGCTTTAGCATCAATGTATGTCCCCGCCATAGGTTTCTCGCAGTACACGTTTTTTCCTTTCCGCAACGCTTCAATCGTCACAGGAGCGTGCAGATTGTTGTGGAGACAAACATCAACCGCCTCAATGTCGTCGCGGTCCAACAGCTCACGGAAATTCGTGTATGTTGAAGGAATCTTGAACATCTCAGCAACTCTTTTCAGTTCAGATTCGTTGATGTCTGCGGCGGCAACGACCTCAACTTCAGGTATCTTCGCATAGTTACTTAAGTGGGCTTTTCCTATCTGTCCCACACCAATTATACCAATCCGAGTCTTGGATTCCATTTCCTTTTTTCTCCTGAACAATCGTGATTTGGATTCGTGTGTTATTCCTACTAAGAGCTATTTCTGTGTTTCCTAAAAAAATGACCAATCTTGTTTAGAAAGTAATTACGTCAGTTAATCTATTCATTGATTGACCATTTCAATTTCCATTTTGTCTTTTTTGTTTTCTGTAATGTTCCTTCATGTAATAAAATAGGTCATAGGTCCGTTCAACGTCAATTTCTCCAGCCTTTATAATGCTGGTTTCGCTCGAATACTCGAAAAGGAAAGTTGGTTTTCTCAGCCTTTTGAGTAATTCAAGGTTTTCAGCAATTACGCCACTTTTATTCATCCAAATAACAATTGCGAAGTCACAATCCTCAATCATTCGTCGCTCTCTTTCTTTCAGGTTTCGACCATACTGAAAATCTTTCCAGTTACCTGCGTTATATCTTATTTTTACTGCGTGTCCAACGACCACGTTTCTGTATCCCTTAAAGGCAAGGTAATCTTGGAACAATCTGCATGCTCCATAAGCCTCGCCTACGATAATTGTCACCTCGCTGTTTATGGCTTCGTCTATTCTTTCTTTTATCTCAACAGGTAATTCATTTGCCCTAAAGGCACTGCTTCCCGTTAATAGTAACTTTTTTGTTTTTGACTCTGCATTCTTTCTCATTTAGGTTAGCCTTTTTTTCAGAAAACTGAAAGTCACTCGACATGAATAGAGAACTCTTTATATTTTTGGTATAAAAAGATTTGATTAAGCCTTTTGATCCTTGTTGTTTAGCAAATTACTTTTCGGAGGGTTGTATTCCTCTCAAAATCAGGGCATTCATTAACACAACACCTATCGTTCCACCTATGACCCCGCCTACAGCGTGTAAACCAGCCCAACCCAAAGTGCCTCCCCAATTTTTTAATGCAGCTGGCGTCATGAAGAAGAATGCTATTATGATTCCAGCTGTTGCTGCTGATAGTACTGAAATTGTGAACAGGCTGATTGAACCAACGAGTTTTTTGTTGAACATACGTTTATGACCTATTATGAAAGCTAGTATGTCAAACACGACAGAGGCAGCAGTAAAACCGAGGAAGTGCATAGCAGTAGGCATGAAAATGAAGTTTATTATTGTGGCAATGATGCCGACCATTGTTGCTGTTCCGAGTTTTCTGACGTACCACGTTGCAAGGATTATTGATGAAAATCCAATCAGGTCGCACATGAATGGAAGATGAAATATTTGGAAGAAGATGGGTGAAATCAGAGAGTTTAAGACTCCCCACAGTGCTGCGAACACTGTTATTGCTGCGATATCCTTTGTTTTGAAGCAGGTCGTGTCCGTCACCAGCTGAATAACACGATTTATAAAAAACGTAACACCTCACTTATAAGCCTTTTCCGAATTTATAATAAACCATGAATGAAGAACAATCAACAACAGTAGGCGTAGTTCGATTCAGCGTGTCTCTTCCGCCAAAATTAGTGAAAGAATTTGACGCGGTGTGGAAAGAAAAAGGCTACGACAACAGGTCAAGAGCTGCGCATGACGCCTTCCGCAACTTTATAAGCGAACATAAATGGACTTTCAGCTCAACAGAAGAGGTTGCAGGTGTAATTGTCATAATTTACTATTTGGACAAGCCAGGTTTACTAAACCGTATTGTCGAGGTTCAGCACAGCTTCGAAGGCATAATCTCGTCTACAATGCATATTCACTTAGCAAGAAACAAATGTTTAGAAATAATAGCGGTTAAGGGAAAAGCTAAAGACGTTAGAGAACTTGGCGATAAACTTAGTACATTAAAGGGCGTAAAGGAAACAGAATTTGCGGTTACAACGCCTTAAGTTCAGTTCAAAAACATTATCCGAGTTCAAAACATTTTCAACTAGTTAAGGTAATGTTGCTGAATCAAGTTTTGGTTTGATGCCTTTACATTAACTAATTCTCAAGAACAATTATTGTGTCAATGTTGTTTTGCTTATCTTTCGGAACAGTGACCGTGAACCCTTGCATGTGTTTATGAATTTGAACACTTACGTTGTCATCCATTAACCAAGCATTTAAAACCCTCTTAGCGTCAAAAGGAACAAATATTTTATCCTCGCCTCTCCAGTCAAGAACGTGTAAGAAGATTCTATTCTTTTTACAGGTTGCTACATAGCTCTCAGAAGGCTTAACAGGGCCACCTCTTGTTCCATAAATTGAGTCGCCATACTTGGCCATCCATTTCCCAATCTCATTAAGTCGCTCAATGAACTCAGTTTGGATCTTGCCATTGGGCATTGGCCCCACGTTAAGAAGAAAGTTCGCATCCAAGCCAGCTGCTCGAACCAGGTAGCGTATCAAGGTTGTTGCGCTCTTAAAATTCATGTCGGTTTTGTTATAGCCCCAAGAGTCGTTCATGGTTTCACATGTTTCTAAGGGAAGGCTTCCAATTTCGGCGTCGCCACTGAATCCAGTCGTGTTTTGACCAGGAAGATCCTTCTCGTACATTTGAAAATCCTCCCCTGGAAAAGGTGCCACGTGATGGTTGTTTCCAATCAATGCCTGAGGCTGCAGTTTATGAATGAGGTTGTAGGTTTCTTCAAGCTTCCAGTCTACCTGGGTCTTCTTTACTGGTTCATCCGGTCTCTTTAACTGTTGATCCCACCAGCCGTCGAACCATATTCCTCCAATTTTGCCATAATGGCCACTGCATAGTTCTGCAATCTGTGCATTCATGTATTCGAGATATTTGTTGAAGTCTCCGTTGTTCAGACGTCCACTGAACTGTCCTGTTCTTCCTCGAGGATAATAATCCGGGTGGTGCCAGTCAAGATGAGAATAGTAAATGAAGAGCCTTATGTTCTGTTTCTTACACTCGTCTGCCAGCATTTTCAGCACATCTTTTTTATATGGCGTTCGGTCTACGATGTCCCAATCGCTGACTTTGGAGTCATACATGGCAAAACCATCATGATGCTTGCTTGTGAATGTTATGTATTTCATTCCTGCATTTTTCGCGATGTTCACCCACTCGGACGGGTCGTACTCTGTTGGATTAAACAGCGAAGGAAGCTTCTCGTATTCCTCCACCGTCATTTTTTTATTATGCATTACCCATTCTCCTTCGCCTAAAATACTGTAGATTCCCCAGTGAACGAACATTCCGAATTTTGAATCTTGAAACCATTGCCGCATTCTAAGGTTCTCGGGTGAAGGAGTGTAATCAGTTTTTTCCATTGCAGTAACCCCATTTTAGTTTAATTTAATTCTATTAATGTTATAAAAATTTTCATTTGGTCTGGAAAATAACGTTGTGCTTTTTGGAAATTATGGCATATGTAAAACTTGAAGTTGTGAAAAAATCGTTACGCGTCTTGTTTTTCCTTGACAAAGGTGCAATCTGGACAAACCAATTCAACATAGTTTTCTAGTGCATAAATTTTTTTAAACATTTTCAACTAAATAGATTCGGTTGACCTATATTGAGAAAGACAATCATTTTTCTCATCATTGCTGTGATTTGCGTTTTTTCGGGAATTACGGCATATTTCCTAACGCAAAACAATAATCAACCAGCAAATGACGACTTAACTTCTCTTGTAAGCGACATTCAACCTGGAGTTGGACGGGGTTCGCCTCCTCCTGGCGTTGATCCAAATTTGGATGGTCCTTGGAAACACAGGATAATGGAGGCAACGTCTGTTGACGGGTTGACGTGGGTAAAAAGTAACTTTATTCTTTCAGATCAAGCTTCGGTTCCCGACGTAATATTGGATAAGAATGGAAGAGTCAGAGTATATTATGTTGATTATAAGAACGGCGGAATCTCGGTAGCTATTTTCAACAATTCCGGTTGGATTTTCAAGAAGGTTGTTGGACTCTCACCTGAGTGGGTCGACCCAGACGTTGTTCTCTTGCCTAGTGGAAAATATCGCCTTTACGCATCCTATATGACTCCTAATAAGCAAGATGAAATTTATTCAGCAATATCAACCGATGGCGTCTCTTTCCAACAGGAAAGCGGATCTAGATACCAAGAAGAATCGATTACAGACCCAGATGCCATAAGGATGGGTGATGTCTGGAGAATATTTGTGTCAAAAGGACCAACCACGATTTCGTTGACTTCTACTGATGGATTAACGTTCACACGAGAAGCCGAGCTGCCTATAGGCGGCTCAGTAACATGCACGGTTCAAGTAGAGAACGGATACAGAATCTATTACCACTCCCACGTTCCAGGAAAAGGACTATGCATATTTTCAGCTTTCTCACAAGACGGCGAAAACTGGCAATTAGAGGGAATAAGACTTGAACCAGGAGGCGAAGGATCACTTGACCGTTTGGGTGTTGGCGACCCTGCGGTAGTGAGGATGCCCGATGGAACATATAAGATGTATTATAAGACCTATATTGAACCAAGTATTCCTGATGGTGGCACACCGCAGCCTCCCATTTCAGGAGGCTTCTCGGTTTATTTCACGAATTCAACCTACCGAATTGCGCCTAAAAATACTTCAGGCTGGTTTGTAACGGGGCAAGACGCAGACATCATGTTGTCTGGCATAGATTTTAACAATTCAGGTGGACCTTTACTTTTTAATCATCCTGGTAGTATTTGTTCGGATGGCACACATGTCTTGGTTGCTGACACTTGGAATAACAGAATTTTGATATGGAATTCTCCTCCTGAAGCCAATACACCTCCTGATGTTGTTCTTGGACAAAAAAACTTTTACTCTAACAGTCCTGGAAAAGGAATGGATGAACTTAATTGGCCTATCTCTGTTGCAACTGACGGAACCCGCGTAGTTGTGGCAGACACATACAACGAAAGAATACTGGTGTGGAATACGTTTCCAACCGTAAACGGGCAGCCTGCAGATTTAGTTTTGGCTACCGCGTGGCCTTGGGGAGTGTGGACTGACGGAACAAAGCTTGTAGCATCAAGCACTAGAAGCGGCACAGTTCTTATCTGGAACTCTTTTCCAGTCGTGAATAACCAGAACGCTGACGTTTTTCTCAGAGGAAGTCTAGGAACTCCAAGGCAAATTACTAGTGACGGCAACTGTTTGATTGTGGCAGATCATAACCCTCGTGTACAAGTAAACGGTGTAAGTCAGAGTGTAACGTTTTTCTGGAAAACCTTTCCAACAGTCAACGACCAGCCTTATGATTTTTACATGGAAGATTGGATGATGGGAACGTTTGTTGATGAGGGAAAGCTGATACTGCTTGGAAGTAGCCTCAAAATTTGGAACTCTTTTCCAACATCAGCTTCTGATGAACCAGATTTAGAGATTAGGCAGGATGGGCAAACTGGTTCAGCGAGGTGGATCTTTGCGGGAGATTACGGCGGCGTTGCTTATGCTGAGGATAAGATTTATGTTTGCTCTGGGAATGGAAATAAGATCGTTGTCTTTGACGGTGTGCCTGAAGGTGTAAGAGATCCTGATTTCGTCATCGGTGCGCCAGACTTGTCCACAAATACTCTTGAAACTAAATTTTTCATTACGAACCCAGTTCCTGCTTCTGACGGAAACAGTCTTTTTGTTTCGTCGGATTTTGACAGAAAACTTTACGTCTGGAGATCTTTACCTGACAAAAGCGGAGCCTACCCGGATATTGTGTATGAGCTGCCAGAAGCTCCTTGGGACAATTGTCTCTTTAATGGAACTCTAATTTTAGCTGGTCGTAACTTTGTTTATATCTGGTTTAAATTGCCGCTAAACGGTGAGTTGCCAAACCAGATTCTTACTGGTCACATTGGAAGTGTGGAGCTTCAGGATTTGAGAGGTGTAGCCTACGATGGTAAATACTTCTATCTGTCGGATAAGGCATCTGGCAAGATTTATGTTTGGAACGGAATCCCCACGAATAAGACTGAACCCACGTATATTCTAAATGTGGAGCAAACCACGAGACTTTCAAGCGACGGAAAATATCTAGCAGTTGCAGCGACAGAGGCATCGTCTCTTGAAAAGGTAAGAATCTTTAAGATCAGCGACTTTGCATTGAATTCGTCTGGGACAGGAATTTCTTGTGTACACATAAATCTCCCACAGGACGTTCTCCTTAAAGACGGGAAGTTCTTTGTGGCTGACACGTGTAACAATCGTGTTCTAATCTGGAACAGGACAGAGAACGCTTTTGAAGGTCGACTGCCAGACGTAATTTTAGGAGAAGAAAACCTTGTGGAACTTACGCCGGAGATTGGAAGAGATAAGCTGTTTTGGCCAGCAGGCATTTGCTTTGACGGAAACTACCTTTGGATTGGAGAATTCAAGTTCTCCGGGAGGATACTTAGGTTCAGCCCACAAGGATAGAAACTATTAAAGTTCTTAAAACTTGCTTCAAACCACATTTATGCCTGCATTAGTTCAGTTAGATCCTTTAGATGTCAGAATATTCTAAGTTATGAAAAATCTAGATGCTAATCTTCTGTCAATTTTATCAAGATAAACCTGCAATAGCACTGGTAAGGTATTTTTAGTTTTAGTATTCTTGAGATATCGAAAGTCTAGGGTTGCATAATAATGGACGAGGAGGGATTTGAACCCTCGACCTCAGCGATGCCAACGCTGCGATCATTCCAAACTGATCTACTCGCCCTTTTTCTATTTATTCATAAAACTGTTTTAATCACGTTCTTAAGAGTTTTGCTGATTTTTCACGTTGATATAGATGATAAAAACCTTAAAAACATGTTTGGCGTTCATGGTTGTGGTGGTTAACTGCATGAAATCAGAAAAAATCGGTTTTATCGGCTTAGGCGTCATGGGTAAGCCTATGGCTACGAATCTTTTAAACGCGGGTTACAAGCTAACCGTGTGGAACAGAACCAGATCGAAGATGGATGACCTGTTGGCTATAGGAGCTTCTGGAGCAGAGTCGCCTAAGGAGATTGCGGAGAAGTCTGATGTTGTAATAACGATGGTCAGCGACTCCTCAGACGTTGAAGAAGTAGTGTTAGGACCGCAAGGCGTGATCCATGGCGCACACGAAGGCCTAGTTTTCATCGACATGAGCACCATCTCGCCCACAGTCACGCAGAAAATTGCCAAGGAGTTAAGCGCCAAGGGAGTTAAGATGCTTGACGCGCCAGTCAGTGGAGGAGAAATCGGAGCTAAACAGGCTACGCTTTCCATAATGGTTGGTGGACCAAAAGAAACCTTTGACCAATGCCTGCCGATCCTTCAGGTTCTTGGAAAAAAAGTCACACACATGGGTCCGAACGGCATGGGACAGATAACAAAGCTGTGCAACCAAACCATCTGCGCACTTAACATCCAAGCGGTATGTGAGGGACTGATGCTTGGCGCAAAAGCAGGACTAGATCTTAGAAAGCTGCTTGACGTTGTAACCGCTGGCGCAGCTGGCTCGTGGATGCTTTCTAACCTTGGACCTAAAATGGTTGAACGCGACATGAGACCTGGCTTCAAGATTAGACACCAACAAAAAGACTTGAAGCTAGTATTGTCCTTTGCTGCCGAGATTGGTCTTCCTTTACCTGGAACGGCTCTGGTGCAACAAATGTTAAGGGCAGTTGAAGCTGAAGGATTAGGCGAACAGGGAACACAAGCAGCAATCGTTGCCATGGAAAAACTGGCAGGAAAGAAGATTGGCTAACACCAAATTGTAATCCTAAAGTCTTATGCCTAATTTTCTTAGGCGTTAACTGGAAATGAAAATAATTATAAGTCTCGCGTTCGAATTGAGTTATCCAATCCGTTTAATAGAAGGAACATAAAAGTGGCGGCTAGAACTCACCAAATACCAATGCCTAAGCGCAATGTTGCTGAAAGAATCAGGTCTTTCAATGAGGTTGCCCTCGGATACTCCTTAACTGACGCAATTGCCGAGGCAAACCGCTGCTTACAGTGTAAGGTGCCAAAATGCGTCGAAGGTTGCCCCGTTAACATAGACATTCCAGCCTTTATTAGATTAATCCGCGAATCCAAGTTTGACGAGGCACTGGAAAAAATCCGAGAAAAAAACAGCCTCCCAGCAATCTGTGGCAGAGTTTGCCCACAAGAAGACCAATGCATGGGCAAGTGTGTTCTGGGCTTGAAAGGCGAGCCCGTTAACATAGGTGCTCTTGAAAGGTTTGTTGCTGACCAAGAAAGCAAGGAAAAACGAAAGAAAAAGACGATGCCGTCAACAGGAAAAAAGGTCGCAATCATAGGGTCTGGACCAGCTGGATTGACGGCGGCTGCAGAACTTGCGAAAATGGGGCACGATGTAACTATTTTTGAGGCTCTTCACGCTCCTGGCGGCGTTTTGATGTACGGAATACCCGAGTTCAGACTACCGAAAGACATTGTTAGAGACGAGGTAAAGTATGTGGAAAGTCTAGGCGTCAAAATTGAAACAAACTTAATTGTTGGCAAAGTCATCAAACTAGGCGAACTTATGCAAAACGGGTTTGACGCTGTGTTCATAGGCTCAGGCGCAGGTCTTCCCATGTTTCTCGGAATCCCAGGGGAAAACTTAAGCGGCATATACTCGGCAAACGAGTTCCTCATCCGCGTCAATTTGATGAAGGCTTACAGATTTCCTGAATATTCGACGCCTATTAAGGTTGGAAAAAAAACCGTGGTTATAGGGGGAGGAAATGTTGCAATAGACGCTGCCCGCTGTGCTCTTAGACTTGGAGGCGACGTAACCATAGTATACCGAAGAACTGAGGAACTTATGCCTGCTAGACGAGACGAAGTAGTCAACGCGAAGGAAGAGGGTATTAAGTTCATCTTCTTAGCAAACCCTGTGCGTTTCATCGGCAACGAAAGAGGATGGGTAAAGGCAGTTGAATGTATCCGGATGGAACTTGGAAAGCCCGATGATTCTGGGAGAATGAGGCCAATTGCTGTGCCCGGTTCGGAGTTCCTTGTTGACGCTGACACTGTTGTTGTAGCCATCGGGCAAAAACCTAATCCTCTGGCTGTTCGAGGAGAGAATCAAGTAAAAGTTTCATCTCACGGCACAATTGTTGCTAATCCAGAAACAGGCGAAACAAACATGCCTGGAGTTTTCGCTGGCGGGGACATCGTAACAGATAATGCTACGGTAATATCCGCTATGGCAGGTGGCAAAAAAGCGGCATACACAATTAACGAGTTCTTGATGAAAAAATCAAGACGAAACTAACTTGCCAGTCTAGATTCTTAGAATCACTTCGTCAACGTATTTCTTCATAATGTCAGCAAAGGACTTGATGACTTCTGGAGGATAAGGCTTGAGGCTTCTGAATTTTTCATCTAAGGCTTCACTTGGATTAAACTGCTGAAAAACGAACCGCTTTGTTCCTCTCACGGTTTCGCCCATCTTTGGAATGTCGTCTTCTGTTACGATTATTGGAGTAACAGTGTTTCTAAGCTCGTAATCAACGTCCCCATTTTTTAACAGTTCTATGCTGCGCACCAAATTCTGCGTGTCAACTGCACCTAGGAGCCTATATTTTTCCAGAGAAGTTTTGAAATCCACTGCGACATAGTCAAGACTTGGCAAACATTTTTCTAGAACGTTAGGAAGAAAGCCGTTTGTGTCGAGTTTAACTGCGAAGCCTTCATTTTTTAGCCGTTGAACAAAGTCAGGAAGGTCACTGTTTAACGTTGGCTCTCCACCAGTTATTACAACGGCGTCAACATACTTTTTTCGAGACCTAAGAATCTTCAATGCATCCTCTTCCGAAAGAAATGGAGGTTTGGGATCTACGATGAGCCGACCATTGTAGCAGAATGGACAACGAAGATTACATTCTAAAGTAAAAAGGATGCTTGAAATCCTATTAGGAAAATCTATAAGACTTGTTTTTTGAAAACCGCCAAATTTCATGAACTTTTTTTCCTTCGCTACGCAGGAACCTCCACGAGAACGGATTGGTCAAACGTTTTTCTTATGCTGAATTCGGCTTGTTTGCTGTCGTTCCATTGGTCTACAGGTCTGAGGTAGCCTACTATTCTAGAATATACTTCGCACTTGCTTCCGCATTGAGGACAAGTTTTCTGTTCACCTTGAATGTATCCATGAGTTCCACAGATGCTGAACGTCGGAGTAAGTGAATAATACGGAAGATGAGCAGTATACGCTACCTTCTTCACTAGCTCAGCAGCAGCTTTCCACGAATGGATTCTTTCACCAAGGAAAATATGGAAAACTGTGCCGCCAGTATAAAGGGGTTGTAAATTGTCCTGATGCTCAAGAGCCTCAAAAAGGTCTCCAGTGTAATCGACTGGAAGATGAGTGGAATTTGTATAGAAGGGCTCCGCTCCTCTCGAGACTTGTTTCTCGTTCGCTACAATTATGTCTGGATATTTCTGTTTGTCCAGATGGGGAAGCCTGTATGAAACCCCTTCTGCTGGGGTAGCTTCAATGTTATACATATTACCGGTTTCTTCTTGGTATTCGATAAGCCTGTCTCGCATAAACTTCAAGACTCTAACTGAAAACTTCAATCCTTCTTCGTTCGCTATTCCGTACCCGAAAAGATTAAGCAAGGCTTCATTCATTCCGATCAAGCCAATGGTTGAGAAGTGATTCTTCCAATAATTGCCGAAAGCCTCCTTTACAAACCGTAAGTAATATTTTGAATATGGATATAATCCCTTGTCAGAGAATCTTTCAAGAACCTTTCGTTTTATCTCTAGACTATCTTTGGCTATCTGCATTAAGTTTTCAAGCCTCTCGAAGAAATCCGTTTCATCTTCTGCAAGATACCCAATTCTTGGCATGTTTAATGTGACTACGCCTATTGAGCCTGTTAATGGGCTTGCCCCAAAAAATCCTCCGCCTCTTTTTCGCAGCATCCGGTTGTCTATTCTAAGGCGGCAGCACATGCTTCGTACATCTTCAGGAGACATGTCGCTATTTACAAAGTTGGAAAAATATGGAGTCCCATACTTTGCTGTAACCTCGAAAATTTTTTGTGCAACTGGAGAATCCCAATCAAAATCGTTCGTAATGTTATACGTAGGGATCGGGAAGGTGAACACGCGACCCTTTGCGTCGCCTTCAGCCATAACCTCGGCAAAGGCAGCATTAAACACGTCAACCTCTTCTTGCATGTCGCCATAGGCATCGTCCGTTAATGTACCACCGCGAATTACGGGTTCGTCCTTCATAAAGTTCGGAACAGTGAGGTCGAGTGTCACGTTTGTGAAGGGAGTCTGAAAGCCTACACGTGTCGGAACATTGATGTTAAAGAAAAACTCTTGTAAGGCTTGCTTGACCTCTTTTTCATCCAAACCGTCATATCTGATGAACGGCGCCAAATACGTGTCGAAGTTACTGAAGGCTTGGGCGCCTGCTGCTTCACCTTGAAGCGTGTAAAAGAAGTTAACAACCTGACCGAGAGCTGTCCTAAAATGTTTTGCAGGCTTGCTTTCTATTTTTCCTGAAACCCCCCCAAATCCGGAAAGGAGGAGCTCCCTAAGGTCCCAGCCGACACAGTATGGACCGAGGACGCCTAGGTCGTGAATATGCATGTCTCCTGAATAGTGAGCCTCAGCAATGTTCGGAGGGAAAATTCTGCTTGCCCAATATTTTTCAATTACTTTCGTTGTGAGGTAATTATTCAGTCCTTGTAAAGAATAGCTCATGTTCGAGTTTTCCTTAACGTACCAGTCCTCAACGTCTACATATTGTTCAACAAGGTCAGATGAGCTCAGAAGAGCAGCTAGCTCCCTTATGTCTTGATGTTGTTTTCTATATAGAATATACGCTTTCGCCGTTCTTGCGTGTCCGTTTTCGATAAGAACATTCTCAACTATGTCTTGGATTTCCTCAACCGTTGGGACTCCGTCATCTCCAAATCTCTGCTTCAGAATATCAACTACTTGTTTAGACAAGCGTTCAGCTTGCTCCCTGTCCTTGCCACCCACCGCTTTCGCTGCCTTCCAGATGGCGTTTGTTATTCGGTTGCTGTCGAACTCTTCAAGTCGTCCATCCCGCTTCCTAACGTATTTCATACTTTATTCTCCTTAAGATAGATGCAAGTGATTTTTCTCGAATTCACAACGTACAATTAACAGGTAAAAAACACGTTGTACAAAGATTTAAATTTATTTGTTCAAAAAATTGGATAGACAGAAAACTCAAAATGGAACCAAAAGAAAAAATAAAGAATAGAACTGGTATTTCGCTCTTTCCAAAAAAACAAAGAATGTTTTTACCTAGAAAACTCTTTCAACAGCAAAGACGCAATAAAGTTTTAAACTCATTTTAAACGTACGTTCCTAATATACAAAATATGGTAAATTAGACACAAAAAATTCCAAAACACTCTTCGGGCTCTATTATATTAACGCTATCAATGCCAGTCCCAGAAATGCAAGTACCATGGCAATTATGGTGAAAAGGATTATGGCCAATATCGATATAGCTAACGCTTTTAACCAGCCACAGTCAAAATAGTGCTTTACTAATGCTAACCAAATTACTAGACGTATCAAGGAGGAAAAAAGCCAGAAGCCAAAAGCTCCAAGAGGAAGTAAAGAAAAGAGGAGTCCAAAAAATCCCATAACAAATGCGTCGAAAATTGCTCCTACTATTATTCCAACAACAATTATTGCCACAGCATCAGAAAACTTTGCCTTTCCTCTTCCAGCTAACACTCTTCCTGCCAGCCAAAGAGCAGGCGACAAAAATATTACGCTAATAATAATATTAATAATTAAAGCGAGTAAGTTGAACATCAAAGCTAAATCACGTCACTAAGAATGTTGACACCAACTTATATTGTTTGGGAAGAAAGGATTTTGCATTTGCGAAATGCCCCACTTTTTCGCTTCAGAATCCAAACCTACTTTTAGGTCTAATGTCTTCATTGAATTCTCTAGCTAACTTTTCAAGCAACTCCCTTTGGCTTGATGTAAGTTTCTTAGGAACCGAGATGTTAACTATAACCCTCAAGTCACCTCTGCCGTGACCCCTAAACCTCGGCATCCCCTTACCTTTAAGTCTTATGACTTCACTTGGCTGTGTTCCAGGCGGAATTCTGATTTTTGTGTTTCCTTCAAGTGTGGGAATCGTAACTTCATCGCCTAGAGCAGCTTGGGGAAAACTGATTATGAGGTTATAAATAAGGTCGTCTTCATCCCTCTTAAAGAAAGGGTGAGGCGCAATGTGGATTAATACGTACAGGTCTCCAGGAACCTCTGCACCTGGACTTAGTTCTCCCTCTTTTGGAAGTCTTAATTGGTATCCCTCGTCTATTCCTGGCGGAATCTTCACCGTTATTTTTCGGTTAATTTCTGCAAGTCCTTTGCCTTTACACTTATAGCATGGAGTGTCTATGATTTGACCTTTACCGTTGCAGGTGGAACATGTAACAACTTGGACGAACACTCCGAAGGCGTTTCGTGTGGTTCTTTGAATTCTTCCTTCACCATTACACTTTGGGCATCGCCGCAGCGAGGTGTTAGGTGCAGCACCGCTGCCTCTGCAAACATCGCATTTTTCGGTTCTTTGTATCCAAAGTTCTTTTTCTACGCCGTTTGCTGCTTCTTCAAGTGTTATTTCAATGCCATAGGCTATGTCTCTGCCTTTTGTTGCTCTTTGTCTAAAGCCTCTTCCTCCGAAAAACACGTTGAATATGTTATCAAAGTCGAACCCGAATCCTAGATCTCTGAAAATCGAATCGAAGTCTGCGCCTCTGAATATGTCCTCAGTCGTGTATCGTTGGTCAAACCCTACGTGACCAAGCATGTCGTACTGAGCTCTTTTCTCGTCATCTGAAAGCACAGCGTAGGCTTCTGAAATTTCCTTAAACTTTTCTTCTGCATCAGGTGACTTATTCCTGTCAGGATGGTACTGTAGAGCCAGCTTTCTGTAAGCGTCCTTTATTTCTTCTTTCGTGGCGTTTCGGGAAACACCGAGAACCTCGTAATAGTCCTTTTTGTTTGCCATTTCCCAACCAACAAACCTCTACGCCTACGCTGGCCTATCCGAAATTTTACTTTACTTCATAGTCCTTTGAGTCCACAACCTTGCTTCCACTAGATTCGGGTCCAGACTGCTGCGTTCCACTTGGTTGCTGCTTCTGTTTCGCTTGTTCAGCAGCTGCTTGTTGATAGATTGTTGTTCCAACTTCCTGCAATACTTTTGTGAGCTCTTCTGACTTTGTCTTGATTGCCTCTACATCCGTGCCTCCTAGAGCAGTCTTTAGGGCTGAAACAGCTTTGTCTATCTTGCTTTTCTGGTCTTGTGTGAGCTTCGCCTCCAGATCCTTTTTGGTCTTCTCTGCTGTGTATATTAAGCTGTCAGCGTTGTTTCTGAGTTCAGCCTCTTCTCGTTTCTTCCTGTCTTGCTCTGCGAATTGTTCTGCTTCCTTAACCATGCGTTCTTTTTCTTCTTTGGACAACTTTGTCGCAGCTGTAATCGTGATTTTTGCTTCTTTTCCTGTTCCAAGGTCTTTCGCGGTGACATTCAATATTCCATTTGCGTCAATGTCGAATGTAACCTCAATTTGCGGCACTCCTCTTGGGGCAGGTGGAATGCCTTCCAAGTTAAACATTCCAAGAGAGACATTATCTTGCGCCATTGGACGTTCGCCTTGAAGTATATGAATTGTGACAGCTGTTTGAAAGTCTGCTGCAGTCGTGAATATTTGGCTTCTTCTAGTAGGTATCGTAGTGTTTCTCTCGATGATTTTTGTGAAAACGTGGCCAAGGGTCTCAACTCCAAGCGACAAAGGCGTAACATCAAGCAACAGAAGGTCCTTCACTTCGCCTGCGAGCACTGCACCCTGTATTGCAGCGCCAATCGCTACGCATTCCATCGGATCAACCCCTCTTTCCGCTGGCTTACCCATAATTTGTTCGACGAACTTTTGGACGTAAGGCATCCTCGTCATTCCGCCGATTAGGATTATTTTGTCAATGTCTTTCGGCGTTAACTTGGCGTCTTCAAGCGCCCTTATTATTGTGTTTTCTGTCTTCATGACTATGGGTAGAGCTAAAGATTCAAGCTTAGCTCGGGTGAGAGTAAAGTGCAAGTGCTTCGGTCCAGAAGCATCACTTGCTATGAATGGCAAATCGATGTCAGTTGTCATTAATGTCGATAATTCGATTTTTGCCTTTTCAGCTGCTTCTTTTAGTCTTGACATTGCCATCTTGTCGTTGCGGAGGTCTATTCCTGTTTGTTTTTGGAACTCCTCAACAAGGTAGTCCATCACTGCCTTATCTAGGTCTGCGCCGCCTGTCTGCGTGTCCCCGCTTGTCGAAAGTACTTGGAAGACGCCTTTTCCAAAGTCCATGACGGTTACGTCGTGAGTGCCTCCTCCGAAGCTGAAGACAAGTATCTTCATCTCCTTCTCTAGCTTGTCAATTCCGTACGCAAGGCATGCAGCTGTCGGCTCATTAATTATCCTTGCAACTTCGAAGCCTGCGATTTCGCCTGCATCTTTTGTGGCTTGCCGCTGGTTGTCATTAAAGTGAGCTGGAACCGTAATTACAGCTTTCTTTATCGTTGTTCCAAGATAGGCTTCAGCGTCCTTCTTTATCTTCTGAAGTATGAAGGCGGAAATTTGCTGCGGCGTATACTCTTTGCCTGCAATGTTCACCTTGTAGTTGGTTCCCATTTTTCTCTTGATTTCGAAAATTGTTCCTTCAGGATTTGCTGTCGCTTGCCTTTTCGCTGGCTCACCAACCAATAATGTTCCGTCCTTGGTGAAGGCGACGACGGAAGGAAACATTTTTCCCGCAACTGTCGGTCCTTCGGCGCTTGGGATTACAACTGGTCGGCCGCCTTCGTAGATGGCAGCTGCAGAGTTAGTTGTTCCCAAATCTATACCTATAATTTTCTCCATTGATTTGCCACTACTCATCTTGTTTAGCCTCCTTTTGTGACTGTGATGGTTGCATGGCAACTTTGACCATGCTTGGTCTAATCACCTTTTCTCTTAAGGTATAACCTTTTCTAATCTCCTCTATTACTTTGCATCCTTCAACGCCTTCCTTCTCTGTACGTTCAACAGCGTTGTGTTTCAAAGGGTCAAAGAGTTCCCCGACGCTTTTTATTTGGGAAACACCCTCGTTTTGAAGTGTCTTTCTCAATTTTTTAAGCGTCATTTCAACTCCTTGAACGAGAGCTTCTGTTGAGTTGTAAGAACGGGCGGACTGGATCGCCATTTCCAGTTCATCAACTACGTCTAGCAACTCGATGATTATGCGTTCATTAGAGTATTTTCGGGCCTCCTCCAACTTCTGGTCAAACCTTTTCCTAAGGTTTTCAATTTCTGCCCTCGCGTACTTCAACTGAATAAGGTACTCTTCCGAACGCTTCTTCTCAGCTTCCAAAGCTTTCTTCAAAGCCTCTGTCTGTTTGCTTACCTTTTCTCGTTCTTCTTTCTTCTCACCCAACATACCCATCTCCAGCAAGATGCGTAGAAACATAGCTGCACAAACAAAAATATAAACATACATTTTTAACCCAAGGATAACTAGATTCGGAACCATTATTGAAAAGAAAACGGTTGGGAAAACGGTTTAAATGCGAACCAAAGTGCGTCTATTCTCTGCTTCCTAGGATCATTATGTAGTCCGCCGTATCGGCACACATGTCTGCTGCTTGTTCTATAAACTCGATTAAGTCGTCGAAAATTACTATGACCCCGACATTCATCTGTTTCGAGTATTCGACAAATAAAGGTTTGATATCAAGGTAGTTTTGGTCAACCTCATGCTCAGTTCGTTCAACCTCCTTAGCCTTCGCAATAGCCTCTGCGGGATCTTCAACAATCTTTTCAATGCTTTCACGCAGAGATGTTGCGCATTTCACAAGAGCAGAGGTCATAAGACTAGTTTTTTCCATCAATTCATTAGGGATACTGAAGTCACCAATCATTTTCAGGCATCTAGCTGCATCTTTCACATGATCGGCGAGGGTGTCAAGTCTTTTCACTAGGTGCATCAGGTCTTCTCTAGACTCTGAGGGCAGTATACCGCTTTTCGACAGTTCTCGGAAAGTCTCTCTTCGCAGGTTATCAACGTCTTCTTCTGTTTTGAACAAGTCTTCGACGCTTTGCATCGCCTCTTTTCTTTTTCCTTCCAAACAACACTGCACCGCTTTGTGAAGAAGGTCTGTGGTTTCAAGGGCTTTTGCTATTTGAATTTGAGCCAAGTTCAGGGCTTCTGTTTTTCTTTTTCTCTCAAACCATGAATAGCTTCTTTTTTCCATTTTTCATATTCCTCTCCAATCATTTTCCTTCTTTTATTACGGTTCAAATCTTTTATACTCGTAACTCATAATCACCTAAGAGTCACCTTTTCCCCTGTGGCTATGTAGACAATCGATTCCCCTATATACGTGGCGTGGTCTGCTATCCTCTCTAAGTATCTGACAACCAAAGTATTTGTAATTAGGCATTTAGTAGGCGTTGGCATCTCGGAGGAATGATCAAGGTGTCTGAAATATAAGGCGTCTACCTCGTTCTCTATCTCAGCAAGCTTTTTCGCTTGCTCTGAATCGTGCTTTTTTAGAGCCTCGATACTGAGGTGAACCATGTTAATCACTTTTTCACTCATCTTTTCAATAACAGCTAAAGGATCCTCGCATTTCTCAAAGCGCGCAATCCTTTTATGAATGAATGAAATGTCCCAAGCATATCTACCATATCTTTCAAGATCGTTCGAAATTTTGATATACGATTTAATGATTCTTAGATCCGATGCTACAGGCTGGTATTTAGCTATTAGTTCAAATGCTTTGTCTTCAACATCAACGTTCATTTCAACCAACGTTTCTGAATAGTGTTGCACCCTTTGGCATACGTCTACACCTGCCATAAAGCTCTCGATCGAAAGCCTCACAGCCTCCTCTGCAACCTTTCCCATTTGAAGTAGGATTGCCGTAAGTCTTTCCAAACCGGCATCAAGCAGTCTATTCAAGATACATTCACCTACCCAAACTTTCCTGTAAGATATTTTTCAGTCAAATCATTTTTAGGATTCTCAAAAACGTCTTTGGTCAAATCATACTCTATCATTTTTCCAAGATAAAGAAACGCCGTGTAATCTGAAACTCTTGCAGCCTGCTGCATGTTGTGCGTTACGACAACAATTGTGTAGTCCCTAGACAGGGTTCGTATTAATCCTTCTATTTTTGCCGTCGCTATTGGATCAAGGGCTGAACAAGGCTCATCCATCAAGATGACTTCAGGTTCAACCGCGAGAGCTCTCGCGATGCAAAGTCTTTGTTGCTGCCCTCCAGAAAGGTCCATGGCCGATGAATTTAGCCTGTCAGAGACTTCGTGCCATAGAGCGGCTTTCTTTAAGTTTTCCTCAACAATCTTATCTAAAATTTCTTTTTTATGAATTCCGTGTATCCTCGGACCATACACTACGTTATCATAAATTGATTTTGGAAACGGGTTGGGCTTCTGGAAGATCATTCCAACTTTTTTCCTAAGCGTAACCACGTCGTAGTTAGTGCCGTAAATGTTCTCTCCGTCTAGCAATACTTGACCTGTTATTTTGACGTTAGAAACCAGATCGTTCATTCGGTTAAAGCTTTTGATTAATGTCGACTTTCCACACCCCGAAGGACCTATAATGGCCGTAACTTTGTTGGCAAATATTTCCATCGATATGTCTTTGATAGCGTCAACGCCTCCAAATGAAACACTAAGATTTCTTGTCTCAATTTTCACTGGCATATTACCAGTTTTTCCTCCTTCGATATCTTGTTCGAACAGCAATCGCCAAAATGTTAAGTGAAAGAACCAAGCCTAAAAGAACCAAGACAGAACCGTAAGTCAAAGGTCTAACAAGATTAATCGCATGATGTTGAGTTGCCATGTAGTAAATGTGACTAGCAAGCGCCATGGTGCCATCCATTATCGACTTTGGTAATGAAGGACGAAAGAAGAACGCCGCTGTTAATATGATTGGCGCTGTCTCACCAGCAGCTCTCGCTACGGCTAATATTGCTCCTGTAAGAATACCGGGTAACGCGTATGGTAGAACCATATGTCTTATTGTTTGCCACTTAGTTGCTCCAAGTGCCAGTGACCCCTCACGAAAAGACTTTGGGACTTCTAAAAGAGCCTCGCGAGCGGCTGATACTATTGTTGGTAAGATCATGAGGAATAAGGTTAAAGATCCTGAAAGAATCGACGTACCAAAATTGAGGAAGATAACGAAGATTCCGAAACCAAACAGTCCATAAACAATGGACGGAACTCCAGCAAGGTTAGTTATTGCAGAATTTATTATCTGCACAAGTCTTCCCTCGCGTGTATATTCTACAAGATAAACTGCAGATGCAACACCAATGGGAAACGCGAACACGATTGCTCCTAGAGTTAAATATATTGTTCCAACTATAGCTGGGAAGATTCCTCCTTCTGTCATCCCCCTTCTCGGCATGTCGGTTAAGAAGCTCCAGCTTACGACTCCTATACCGTTAGAGATGAACGTCCATATCATAATAAATAGGAACAAGATCACTGATGCTGCAATTGTTCTAAAAATCTGAAAGAAAATAATTTGTTTTAGGAGTTTATTGTTCATCTACCTGTCCTCCCGTATCGTCTCATAATAACCCCTGCCATGTAGTTGAAGACGAATGTAATCACGAACAACAAGAGCGCAACCGCAAATAGTGCATGATAATGGAGGCTTCCGAAAGCAACCTCTGGGGTTTCAATAACGATTGTAGCAGTCATTGTGCGAACCGAATCTAGAATATTGAAATTTACTACAGCAGCGTTTCCCGTAGCCATCAAAACCGCCATTGTTTCTCCAACAGCCCTGCCAAAGCCAAGGAGTATGGCAGCTAATATTCCAGGCGCAGCAGAAGGTACTGTGACGTTTTTTATTGTTTCCCATTTTGAGGCGCCTAACGCCATTGACCCTTCTCGGTACTCCTTAGGCACAGAAGATATAGCGTCCTCTGCAAGGCTGACAATTGTCGGTATAACCATGATCGCAAGTATTAGGCCGCCGTTTAGGGCGTTTAGTCTTGAGTTCGTGCTTGTTAATTGTTGAATCCACGTTGCCAAAGTGACCAATGCGAAAAAGCCATATACCACAGAGGGCACGCCTGCAAGCAGTTCAACAATTGGCTTCAATATCTCTTTTTCTATTGGGTTAGCAATTTCTGCAATATACACGGCGATCGCTATTCCCAGAGGAATCGAGATTGCCATGGCTATGGATGTGACGACTACTGTGCCATAAACCAGGGGCACGGTTCCAAACTCGGCTTTCATGAGAGAGGTAGGTTGCCAAGTTTGCCCAAACAAGAAATCGAGAATCGAGATTTCGCGAAAGGCAAATATGCCTTGACTGAATAACAAGAGAAAAATTAGAGTTACGACTATGATAGAGACTATCGAACTGGCGAAAAGAAACTTTTCAATCAAAAATTCCTTGAAATTGTTAATCCTCATTTTTCTCAACCTATTGTCTCCACAGTTTTCACTTCAGTTAGTTTCTCACAAAAAAGAGGTGCTCGTAAATTGTTTCCTCCATGTCCCACTCATTTGTCAACCTTGATGTACGAGATGTAGCCAACCTCTTCGAGTATCTTCTGACCTTCAGGACCCAGTATAAAAGCCACGTAGTCGGCAAGAACTCCCGTTGGAACTCCGTTTGTGTATATGTACAGTTCTCGTGCGATTGGATACGCTCCGCTCTTTATGTTCTCAACAGTAGGCTCGTAAGCTACAGCATCGGCAGCAGCCTTTATCTTGACTATTTTGACGTTAACGCCTTGTTTTGTGTAAGCTACTCCTACGTAACCTATCCCATTTACATCTCCCATTACGGATTGAACAATCTCAGCGTTGCCCGCAAGTTCCCTGTTGTCTGCTCTAAAGTTCTTGTTGTGCAAGACGTGTTCTCTGAAGAAGTCATAGGTTCCAGAGGTGCTTTGTCTGCCATAAGTTATGATAGTCGCGTCATTACCTCCAACCTGTTTCCAGTTGGTGTAAGTGCCGTTGTATATTTTCTCCAGCTGTTCCATTGTCAACTCTGTTATTGGGTTATTTGGATTGACGACGATGGCGATACCGTCGAGACCTACAACCCACTCCACGGGATTTACGCCATTTGCCTTAGCTGTCTGTATCTCGGAACTCTTGATTTCTCTTGAAGCATCGGCTATGTCTGTAGTCTTTTGAGCCAAGGCGGAGAATCCTACGCCGGAGCCGCCGCCTGCAACTGAAATTGACACTGCTGGGTGTTTATTCATATATGCCTCAGCCCACCGTTGGGCCACTATTAGAAGAGTATCTGAGCCTTTCTGTACTATGTTGCCCCTTGGAATTTCTGCGCTTATAGCATCTATCTGATTTTGAAGATCCTTAATTTTGCCTGCTGATATCTGCGTTTCAATTAGATAACCTGCTACAGCTCCTACTAATAGACCAATTATCAAGTAGATTGCTACGCTTTTGTATGACGAGCTCATATTATTTCTCTCCATTCGAACTATTGAGAATGAGAAGTGTTACATATAGGTTGTCGACATAAACTATATAAGCAGTATTTATCTATTTATCTTCTATAAATATATCCTTAGTCTATGATGGGATATTTATGGAACTGCAAGCGGAGACTAGAAAGATCCAGGTTACAGGCGGTTCTACCTACGTTGTTTCGCTTCCCAAGAAGTGGATAGAAACCGTCAACCTAAAACCAAAAGATCAAATCGCGTTGGTGCCTCAGCCTGACATGTCAATACTCCTGATTCCACGCAACGAACTGAGACCTAAAGAAGTTAAGGAGTCATTTTTTGACGCCTCTCAAATTAACCGGCCGGAAGCCATTGTTACCGAGTTTATTGCGCATTATCTTGTGGGTTACGACATAATCAGAATAAAGCTAAGAGACGCGAAGGTTAGAAGTTTTCTTAGGAATGCCATTCATCAGAAACTAATTGGAACCGAGATAATTGAAGAGACAGAAAACGAGATCACGGCTCAATGTCTTCTAGGAAGCGTGGATCTCCCATTGGATAGAGCCCTGAGGCGTATGCACGTACTTATGATTTTTATGCTTAAGGACGCTGTCAAAGCCCTAAGCGCCAATGACAAAGAATTAGCTAAGGAAATCATTGTTAGAGATGACGAGGTGGACAGGCTTTATCTTTTCATAGTTCGACAACTAAAGGCAGCGGTAGAAAACAGACTTCTTGTTGAAGAAGTTGGCTTGACGCATCCAAGAGATTGCCTAGGATACCGCCTCATAGTGAAAAGTATTGAAAGAAGCGCTGATCACGCTGCAAGAATAGCAAAGATATCATCAACACTTGAAACTCCACTAGAAGAAGAAACAATCGAACGTCTTGCTTCCATGAGTAAAATTGCAACTGAAATCCAAGAAAACTCTGTGAAAGCACTCTATAAGTATGATGCGCAGCTGGTTCATGAAACAATAGCGAAAGTAAGAGACGCAGCTAATCTTGAAGAAGAAATAATCGGAAAACTAATAGATCTACAAACAAATACAAAAACGATTATCGGCATACGGTTGATTCTTGAAAGCATAAGAAGAATCGCAGAATACGGAACAGACATAGCTGAAATTGCAATAAACCTACATGTCAAGACGCCACCCTGACAAGACTGAACCCAGAAGAAATCCTAACAAAAGACGCCCTAACTAGACCCAACCGCACAATCATCGACAACAACCAACTCGAAAACCAGCAGCTAGTTCAACTGACTGCTGCTCTAAAACAGCAAATGCTCAAAGAAATCCAAGAAAACCAGCCCTTAAAAAGTATAAATTCGCGCCTAGACAGTGGTAGCCCGGGATAGGTTCAAATATCGGTTTAAAATATCGGAGTAAAAAAGTAATTTTGCGTCCTTTTCGAAAAATATCTCCAAAATGACCTTTAAACGAGATTTTATTTTAAATCGGAGGTAAAACCAACGTTAAATTTTCGTTCAATTCCGCGCATTTCAGCAAGCAATTTAAATTATCTAAATAAGAACTTGAAGTCCAGAAGGGGTATGTGGCATGTCTACAGACAAATACTCGATAACTCTTGAGGAATTAGTCCATTTTATGAAGAGCTCACAACGTTTGAAGGATGAACTGAATTTCCTTATTTGGTACGGACGAAAGAGGTTGAATTATAACATGCATCAATGGAAAAATGTTGACAAGAAACCAGCATTTATTCAGAACAGCCCGCCCTATCCTTACCAGGATAAGAATACCTATGTAAATGCCCCTAATAATCTGTGGCACGAGACGATGTGGCCTTTTTATCCACAACTCAATGAAATATATTACAATATGCTCCTTCAATTAATAAAGGAATTTGAAACTCGTGAAAAGTTTGAGTTTAACAAAGGCATAGTGTACGGTAATCTTGGCGTGGCTCAAGCAGCTCAGATGAAAATAGATGAGGGTTTCGCGAATATCCTTAAAGCACTTATCGAAGACTCTGGGTATTCTGCGAACAAGCCTGAATACGACCTCTTTAGAAGGGACTTGTTTACTCAATTTGAGAAAGAATATATCAAAAGACCACTCCAAAAAATCGTAGAGCGCCTCACCATGGAAAGTATTTCTTCAGTAGAAAAATTTGTTGAAGAATTTTTAGAATCACTTAACGATAATCAAAGAACTTTCTTTGATTTCATGTTTGCTCGAATACTCCAAAACTGGGAAATATGGAAGGAGAAAGAGAACAGTTTTACGGCTAGTAGATTGTTAGCATATACACAGGATTTCTGTCTGTTCAGTGAAGATTTTTTAAAAAGCAAGACACCATCGCCAATTCTGTCAACTAGACCGTACTGGGAACTAAAAGATTTGATAATGCAGATGTTTCCCACAATAAACCTTCAAGGATGTAGCGCCAATACGATGACTGAACTTGACGGCAAATTAACTTCGGATTTGAGCGGACAAAATCAACCTGAGAAGTGCTTCAGAATTCTTTTAACTCTCCGTAACTATTCTTCGCATAACGTGAGCGGAGGTACAAGCACAAACTGCTTTTATGCACGATACGACGATATTTTAACTGAACTTATTCGAGCTATTTGTTACATCAAACTTCTTCCGTGAAGTGAGCTCGCTGAAACTCTCTACTTATTGGCGTTTGCATACACAAAAATAGCTATGGTACCACAGAATCATTAAATTGCTGACACTTTCGGTGTGCAACCAAGATCGCAAGAATTTCATTCAACTGATCAGACTATCTTCGTCAACACCTACAATTTATAAACCTTTGAACGACACACTTAACTTAAAGGCGAATATAATTTGGAATTATACGATTATCCAGCAGTATACTGCGCAAGTGACTCTTCGGCAATCAATGCTCAGAAAAAATACTTTAGGCTTTTTAAGGCAAAGATCGCTTTATTACTTCTTATTGCAGGTATTGCGTCCATAACTTGGGACCGAATACCCAGCTTTGGAACTTTAGCTGCAACCGTTTTGGCGATCTTGCTTGTAGTCTCGGTGGTTCTTAGTGCTATCGCAGATATGAAAAAGTTTGACAGGATTTGGTTTAGTAGTAGGGCGATTGCTGAATCAGTTAAAAAAGAGACATGGCTTTTTATGATGAAAGTAGAGCCATACGATGATGCACTCTCCGACCAAGAGGCGGAAAATCGCTTCCTCGAGCGCTTGGACCAAATTTTGCGCCGACAGCCATCCATATCTCCTGAAATAGTTCCATACTTGAAGGAAGGACCTCTGATCACTCAGTATATGAGGCAAATGAGAAAGAAAGCACTTGAAGATCGCCGGGCTCGATACATTCAGAACCGAATCCGTGACCAGAAAGTTTGGTACACTACTAAGGCAACTTGGAATAAGACTCAAGAGTCTCGGTGGTTTATCATAACTTGGGCGCTGCAGGTTTTAGCGGCGATAATCGCCGTAATCATTATCAGTTTCAGAGGCTTTGTAATAAACCCAGTAGGCATAATTACAACAGCAGCAGCTGGGGCGCTGTCGTGGGTTCATGCACAAAGTTTCCGTGAGTTGTCTCAATCGTATAGTCTTATCGTTCAAGAATTATCAATTCATGAAGAACGAGCAGACAAAATTTCGACAGAGAAAGAATTAGCAGAACTTGTTGTGGATGTGGAGAGAGCGATTAGCGGAGAGCACACTATATGGTTAGCAAGACGGCTTGAACCACATAGGATTTAGCGAATGCAGCTGCTTTGGCCCGCTGAACGTGAAGAAGGCGGTCCCAATTCAGGGCGTCCGGCTATAAGTGCGGCTCTTTCAATTTCGTCTGCAAAAGTATCAGGGTTCCAGTCTATTACCTTAGCGCCAGCTTCTATAAGCGCAGGAGGAACAGCGGCGTCCTCTGCGCCCTTTAGACGTATGCCAAGAACGCCATTACCGCGAGCTAAGCTTTCTCGAATTTCAAAATCAACCCATTCACTATCGGCCGTGTTTTTACCTATAAGTACCACTGTCACAGAAGTCCCATTGAGCATTTCTCGTATCTTTGCACGTATATAGTTCGGGTCTCGACTGTCTACTGGGCTCAAAAGGTGTCTTCCAACGAATTCAACGGGAACATTCGGATTCCACCGTAAAAGGTTAAACCCTTGGGCTTGCAACTTATCGTCGTGTTGAAAAGAAATAAAAATGCGGCGTACCATGCTGTTTCACTTCTGAAATATTTTTGTTATTCAATTATTTAAATTTCTTCGCTGACATTAGCTCGCGCGACATTTCCTCTCCGTAATGAAATACGAATAAAAATAAGTCCGTGCTCATCTTAGTATTCAGGAAACCTAAAATGCCAAAATGTAACAAAACCATGAAAAACTCTGGAGCTACATCATATCAAGATGTTTGTCCGCCGAATCCTCCATGGATTCCCCTTAAACCCGGCGATGGCAGCAAAGCTGCTTTGTCTTTTTATTATAGCGATCGTCTCTCAAACTTACCAGTTAGAGATGTATCGCATAAGAATGACCCTAAGGCTGATCCGAATTTAGAGACTTCGACTTTCGGCTTATTTAGTACTTGCGACAAAACCATGCGGGCGACCATTGTTAAGAAAGGAATTGAGCTACAATTTTTCTGTACTAATCGTGGTGGTGTGCGAGTGTTGACAGGATATTATCGTATTGGCTGGTATTATAAGGTGCCAGATGCCAAGAATGATTACATGTTAGCTGCTTGTGAGGCGAGATTTGTTGCACCCGGTTTTCCTTTGCATGAATTGACACCTTATTTGCGTGGAGTCCAGCTGGACAAACGGTTTCGCACCTTTAGATATGTCGACGGGAAAACAGCCGACCTTCTGTTGCTATTACTAAAAGATACTCCTGATGCAACCGCTCATTTTATATCAGAAATACATCGCCTCGAGCAGTTAACTCTAAGAAGAGATGGCACTATCTACCTTGGAAAATATCCAAATGGTTTTAGCTGGAGTGTAGCAAGACGACCCATGAAATTGGAATGATTAACCAAGAATTGATGTATTCTCTGTGATTCCTGGTTTGCTCTTTCAAATATACACGAAACGAACATATAATGATGTTGTAAGTTTTAAATAGCCTTAATTCACCAGTAGGAATGGTGATTTAGATGTGTATTGTTTCAGATACTTCGTTAAAGGAATTAGTGTTTCCTGAAGAAAAGTACGAAGAAGCCAAGAAGTGGTTTGCAAAGAGGGATTGGGCTTCAATAAAGGGAAGGATATTGATTCATCCTTTCAATGTAAAAAATTTAGGGCCTTTCAGTTACGACCTTTGTGTTGGCGACGAGGCTTATACGCTGAGTGAAAAGCGGAAGGTTTCTCTTAGTGGAGTGAAAGAAGTTATGATTGAGCCAGGTGATGTCTTCTTAGTTCTAACTCAAGAGTATATTGGGCTTCCTCGTGATTTTGCAGCCTCAGTCATGCCTAGGTTTTCTTTCGTGCGCGAGGGGATCATTCAAAGCATGACAAAAATAGATCCTACATGGTTCGGAAAAATAGTAGTGGCTCTCATCAATCATTCCAGAAAACCCTTTCAACTAAGACGAGGATATCCTTTTTGCACCTTAATTATTAACAGGTTAGATAAACCATGTTCTAGAGTGCTAGATTCACGTGATACGCCGGCGCTAGGTAAAGATTCCATAGAATATTTTCTCAAAACAAAATAGATTGGGACTCGTTCCATGTTCCTAGATGTTGCGGCATCCAGAAGGAGGATAAACAACTTTGATGGTGAACTCGATCAAGGGAGTAAATGCTTCAGAAACTTGGTTAAATGCTATTAGCTTCATAATGGAAAAGGGTAAAAGGGAAGGAGGATTAAGCAGAGAAATTCTCAATCTTGTTAGCGTGATACAAAATCCCCACGAAACTTGCAAGCAAGTTGATGAACTTTTCATGAAATACATAGGAGTCAAATGGATTAACAAAGGAGCTGACTGTATCTTTCCAATCACATCTAACCCCAAAAGAATAACGCCACGGCATTGGTCAAAGAATTACTCGGGGAGACTTACGAAATATCGAGAAAAAGTTGATCAGATTAGCTTTGTTATTAACAGATTGGAAAACAAACCTCATTCTAAGCAGTTATCATGCGTAACTTTTGACCCTGAGATTGATATACAACCAAATCGACCTTTTAACCCTCTGATGCCTTGTTTGATTGCCTTAGATATCAAATTTCGGAACGGAAAGCTCAACCTCTTCGCAATGTTCAGAAGTCATGATTTTGGCCGAAAAGCTTACGGAAACTTTGTAGGTCTTGGGAATCTGCTAAACATGCTTTCCCGTGAAACTGGTTATGATGTGGGAGAAGTGGTATGTTACTCTGTTTCTGCTCATATCCGCACTAAGGAATTTGATCGTGTTAGCGCCCTTTTAGAAGATTACAAAAATTGCCAGTCTAGCTTACCTAAGAACGTTAAGACAGAAAAGACTTTGCTGGCTTACAATCTGGTTTAGCCACAGTGATGTCTCCATATTTGTAGTGCATCATTACTCTGCATCCGCCCATGCATTGCTGATATATAGCACAATTACGGCATTTGCCAGGAGGATTTACATGGTAAAATCTGAGGAATTGAAAAATCGGGGAATATTGCCATATATTTGATAAGTCAAACGCATACTTTCTAACGTTGCCTGCGGAAAACTGATGCCAACCCGAGGAAGCAGTGCACGGAAAGACCTCCCCAAAAGCGTCTATGTGAACACGGTTTTCTGCTGCAAGGCAAGATTCATGGCCTCGTAATTTGCCAAGTCCTGGATAATCCTGTTGAGTGCAAAAACCGGCATCTATTTCGGCACCTAGCTCTTTTTGAGTTCTGATAAGCTCACTCGTTAGCCATTTCACATCATTGTAATCAAGAGATAAAGTTTCAAAGTTATTTCGCGCTCGTCCAGTTGGCGCTAGAGAAAGGATTCTGATTTTATCGCATCCAATTTCATGAACTCTCTTTACGATTTGTGGAATTTCTTTAAAATTAGGTTTCATCGGAACAATAAAAGTCCTAACGTTTGCGTGATGACGCACTAGCATGCTCAATCCATTTTCCGTGGCTTTAAAAGAACCTTTAACAGATGTTATCCCATCATGGGTCTCAGGTTTCGACCCATACAAGGTAATAGTTATCTCATCAGCCAATTTCGCCATCATTGTGACATCTCCTAATTTAAGCAATGTTCCATTTGTATGAACGTGAGTTTTTGAGTTTAGAGTGCGCTTGCAGTATGTTAGCAACTTCTCCAGTTTGCTCTTACAAAGGAATGGTTCACCTCCCGTGAAGCCGACATTTTTTAGTCCTAGTGAGCTGGCTTTGTCCAGAACCATCTTAATCTCTTCTAAATTCAGCTCTTTTCCTGTGGTATTCGACCGTGCCGAACAGTGAACACAAAAAAGATTACATTTCTTAGTTATCTCTACATCAATGTGCCTTAGCTTACGTTTAGAAACGGCATCCTTTTGAAGACTAGTTTTCTTATTCAATGTGATACCTCGTCAATCGAGTATTCATATTTCCTATGAATTTCAGCTAGTTCACCAATTACCTCTTGATAGTTAGGTCAATAAATAATGTTTTTAAACCCTTATATGACCCCATCAACTAGGTATGCTCACATTTTAGCTGTAGAGGCTTACTTTAGTCACTTTAGAATTCATGCAATTAAATTAGAACAAATAATAATGGCTGAAATGGCAGTAACTATGCTGTCATGAGGTGCTTTTTCGATAAACTCGTCCAAATTGATTCCGTCCAACAACATAGCCAAGTAAGCTCTAGTTGTCAACTGATAAAGTTTGGCTGCAAATCCTGTTTTCGTTATTCTTTCTCCGGTTTTTCCGATATAGCCCATTTCTTCTAATGCTCTGACTCTTCGGTTTACGATGTGATAACGAATGTATGAGAAGTCTCTTAGGCTTCTTAGCTTTATCCAGATTTCATAGATTGTTAGCGAGCCTTGTTTGGCGAGGATCCAGAATATAGCCTTGTTTAGTCTTGCTTCTCGCCCTTTGAAGATGGAGATCCTCGCCATTTTCTTCTCGTTCTCCCATTTAGTATCAGCCTCAACAAAAATGGTAGATGTGGCCAGCGTGTAAGAGGGAGACCCCCTCGAGTGAATGTGTTTGGATATGTCCGTTTTCGGATACTGTCCATTGCAGAGGCTTCTAATGGATAGTGTCCTTTGAAAGCCTTCGTAAAGGATAGTGTCCATTGCAGGGGGCAGAAAATTCTTGTGGTTTTCTGGCGATTGTCTAGTGAGGCTGGGTTGGATGGTGGAGTTTGTAATTCACGTTAACCAACAGAGGACGGCGTACATCCCTAAGGAGATCGTTGAGAATTTAGGCTACGAATGGACCTTGGTGCCTAATGCTAGAACGGCTGTCATCTATCCTAGGCAGTGTAGCCTCGACACGGCAATTAAAAGTCTTCAAATCATTTTGGACGGTTTGAAGCTCAGATTGTCTACCCAGAAAGGTGAGGCTGCAACATGAGCCGCAGAAAAACATCAAATTCTGAAGAGAGCAAAGAGGCGAAGGTTAACATCAAATGCGCAGTAATAGGCGAGCCTGCGCGGATTTTCTTTGAACTTAAACGTAGGGGGATCGTCCGTAGCGCCAGAGACGCTTTCGTTCAGGGCATTATAAGCTTGCATGAAAAGGTTGTAGCTCGAGACTTGCAGTTAGCTCAACTGAAGGCTTCCCAGAGGCTTGAGGAAGAACTGTAAAGGATTTTTCTCGCTTGTTTGGGGGAGTTAAAAATTGCCATGGAAATCAGTTAAAAATTCAGTTAAAAAACGATTTTTAAAGCATACTAGTGTTCGGGCTCTGCTGTTGCTGGACGCTGGAAATTATCCTTCAAGAGTGGCCAGAATCTTGGGTTTTTCCCCTCAGTTGATGCATTATCATGTTAAAAAGTGGCTGAAGATGGGCTGGATTAGGCTTGACGTGAAGACGCCTAACCTAACAATTTACACGCTTGTGCCTTCAGTTAAAAAAAGTCTCACAGGGGGTGAGGTTTTGCCTTATAAAGGCGTTAGGTTGCATGCGTATAGTTTGAAGTTCCCTGTTTTGAATGGTCCTGGTTCTGCTGTTGACTGGGATAGAGTGGAGATGGCTAATTGGACTAAGCTTGTGGGGAGTGAGTGTGGTTTGTCGGTTGAGAAGACTACTAGGCATGTGATTATTCATGCTGATGAGATTGTTTCTGAGGATCCTAATGAGGCTACTTTGTTGGCTATTTTGGAGTGTTTGCGTTTGGCTAGGGTTCTTGAAGAGAAGTTTCAGATGAAGTTGGGTACGCCTAAGCTTCTTCGTAAGCCGCATTATGCTGTTTCTGACCCTGTGGCTCGTTGGTTCACTGATTTTATGGAGCTTAGCAGCGACGTTGGGAAGATGGATCAGTCTGAGGGTGCTGGCGAGATTGACTTTTTTGATGCGGAGTTGGCTAAGGAGTATTTGGTTATGCCTCTTCGGATGTTGGGGCTTCAGGGCGATATGGCTGAGGTTAAGGAGGTTTTGAAAACTTTTGGTGTGGCTATGCGGGAGCACATGAGTTTGATTAGGGGGTTGCAGGCTGTTGCGGAGCAGATGAAGA
>Ga0272448_1001158_pt1 | contig 36829 bp, 27 predicted proteins | sample YNPCB0191_FD_202220 | JGI IMG/M metagenome (GOLD analysis project Ga0272448, IMG submission 202220) | Hot spring sediment microbial communities from Yellowstone National Park, WY, United States - YNP-CB-019-1 | ecosystem: Environmental > Aquatic > Thermal springs > Hot (42-90C) > Sediment...
ACGCTCCTTGTCGCTGCCCGTCCTGGATACGCGCCACAAGAGCTCGACGATCTGGTTCCTGCTGTCGGCCGCGAGGCCGTGGAAAAGTTGCGGCTCCACTATCACGAGATCCCTCTCATCCAGGTCTCCTCCTCGGATATTCGCGACCGGATCAAAAAGGGTCTCTCGATACGGTACATGGTTCCAGATCCCGTGGAAGACTATATCCGCGCCAACCGCCTCTATCTCCCGTAGTGCGGGACGGCCTCATTTCCCCACAGTGTTCCAGCGACCGGCAAGGGACAGAGCACAGTTGTGCTCGTTGTAACGGAGGCTACCTCCGCGAGGTGGACGTCCGCTCTGGCCCGTGCCCGACCTGATTGCAACTTCCCAAGCTCTTCACCTGCCTCGAAGCGAGGGCGGCGAAAGGCCAGCTCGTTCCGCGAGAGCATCGCTACATCGGCCTTCTGCGAATGCACGAACGCTCTCGCGATGAGCCCGGCCTCTGCGGTTTCTTGCGCGAGTCCCGAAGGGACGGACGACAGTAGCCGGGACTGGATGGCCTCGACTCGGAGCGGGAGGCGTGAGCTCGAGTGTCAGTCCCGCAGGGACGGTCGTCAATAGCCCAGCAAGTCGGCCCGCTCTGGGCCAAGTGCTGTAGCCGCAGGAGCGATCCCGTCCGCGCTTCTTCCCTTGTCTGGCGCGTCGCTGCAAGTACGCAGCTCGGATCGTCCGCACCCTCGAGCCGGGCTCACTCTGCAAAGGTGGTCGTGCACCCGCCCTGTACAGGGCGCTTGACCCGCCTTCACGTAAGCCGTAAGATTTTTGCTCATGAACGACTGCTGTCCATCTATGATTATCGGGGGCGGTTGCCTTGCGGGTGCCGTCTCCTGTATGATATATGAGAAGGATGGAGGTGGCCGTTTGTGCGCACCTGCTCGTGTACGCAGGGGGAGCACTACCGGCCCACTGAACTGAGGATCGAGACAGATGCCACGAAAAGCAGACTACGCGCCTATCGTAAAGCACCTCCTCAAACGGCGTGAGGAACTGCTCGGGCGGGTTTCCAAGAGGGTCAAGGAAGCTCGCAGCGGCGACGAGGTAGAGGCGGTCGACGTCGTGGACCAGGCGGACAAGGTCGTCCAGGAAGACATTCGGGGAGGCATGCTCCGAAGCGAGATCGAGGAGCTCAACCAGATCGAGGACGCTCTGAGGAGGATCAAGGCGGGCAAGTACGGGTTTTGCGAGAGCTGTGGGCGTAGGATCGCCAAGGCGCGTCTCATGGCTCTCCCGTTTGCGACTCTATGCGTGGACTGCAAGCTGAAGATCGAGAAGGAAACACAGGAGACGGCTTTCCCGACCGAGCGTCGGCCGCTCCGCGTGGAGTTGGGCGAGAGCGAACCGGATGTGCCGGGGCCTGACGTGGAGAACGGAGCGAACGAGATCGAGTAGTCGGAGAGGACCACATGGATATTGATGATACGTTGTTCTTCAAACGGGTGCGAGCCATCGAAGAGCACATGGAGCAGCTGCTCAGAAGCTTCGAGGCGGTAGATCCCTTCGTTGCCGCCTCGATCACACCCTGGCGCCCGCCGACAGATGTATTCGAGGTCGGCGACGCCATCGTCGTCCGAATGGAACTCCCCGGCATCCCCTCGCCCTCGGAGGACATCGAGGTCGTGGTGGAAGATGACGCACTTACCGTACGAGGCATCCGGCGCGACCTCCATCCGGAGCCCAAGCAAAGCTACCACTTGATGGAGATCCGCTACGGAGTGTTCGAGCGTGTGCTGAAACTCCCGGACGGTCTCGATACAACCCGGGCCAAGGGCCAGTACACTGACGGTTTTCTCGTCTTGACCATCCCGAAGGCCAAGTCCTGCAGACCCAGTTCCATCAAGATCAAAATCGGAGAAACGGTCGAGCGATGAGCGACAACGAGCCCAAGGTCGAACAACCCGATAGTCCCGAAGCCAGCGAGGTCAGCCCAGAGAAGAAGACCGAGGAGAGCAAAGTCGAGCGGGTGCGAATCCCGGGGGAGCTCCCTGTCCTCCCGCTGAAGGGGTTGGTCATCTATCCTGGCATGCGACAGGCCCTCTCAGTCGGACGCGAGAAGTCCATCAAGGCTGTAGACGAGGCAACGGTCCGCTCCGATCGGCTGATCGTCCTCGTCACCCAGCGCGACGAAATGAGCGACGCTGTCAATCCCCAGGGCCTCTTTACGTGGGGAACCGCAGCCGTGATCCTGACTATGTTCAAGATCCCCGACAACACCGAGCGCGTTGTCGTGCAGGGGATCGCACGGGTACGCATCCTGGACTTCACTGCGACAGAACCTTGCCTGAGGGCTCGCGTTCAGGAGGTGGCCGAAACCACCGAGGATTCCATCGAGATGGAGGCGCTCGTAAGGAGCACTCGCGATCTTTTCCGCCAGATGCTGGACATCCTGCCGAACGTGCCGGACGAGATCAAGGCCCTCGTGGACTACATCAAAGAGCCCGGCCGCCTTGCCGACTTCATCGCCTCCAATCTCCCTATCGGCTACCCGGAAAAACAGCAGATCTTGGAGATTCCGGTCATCAAGGAGCGCCTGAAGCGGGTCGCAGCACTTCTCGGCAGAGAGCTCGAACTCCTCGAGCTTGGCTCGAAGATAGAGTCCCAGGCAAAGGAGGAACTCACCAAGGCACAGCGCGAGTTTTTCCTCCGCCAGCAGCTCAAGCAGATACAGAAGGAACTCGGAGAGCTCGACGAGAAGGGAGCCGAGGTGGAGGAAATCCGGAAGAAGATCGAAGCGGCGCACATGCCCGAGCAAGTCAACGCAGTAGCCTTGCAGGAACTCGACCGGTTGACCCGTATCCCCCCCATGTCACCGGAGTACACCGTCTCGAGGAACTACCTCGATTGGCTTACCGCCCTGCCGTGGGCCGTCTCCACCCCCGATAACTTGGAGATCGCCTCGGCCGCAAAGGTCCTGGACGAGGATCACTACAACCTCAAGAAGGTCAAAGAGCGGATTCTCGAGTTCCTCGCTGTCCTCAAGCTGAAACAAGGTAACATCAAGGGCCCTATCCTGTGCTTCCTCGGGCCGCCCGGCGTCGGGAAGACGTCGCTCGGCAAGAGCATCGCCCGGGCTCTCGGCCGCAAGTTCGTGCGCATGTCCCTTGGCGGTATCCGGGACGAGGCCGAAATCCGCGGTCACCGGAGAACCTACGTCGGCGCACTCCCCGGCAGAGTCATCCAGGGCGTCCGAAACGCTGGCAGCAACAATCCTGTCTTCATGCTCGACGAAATTGACAAGGTCGGAGTGGACTTCCGCGGGGATCCGTCCTCCGCTCTACTGGAGGTTCTCGACCCCGAACAAAACTTTGCCTTTTCCGACCATTATCTCGAGGTGCCGTTCGACCTCTCGAAGGTCATGTTCATCACCACAGCCAACCTCCTTCACCCGATCCCGCCCGCACTTCGTGATCGTATGGAAGTGCTCGAGCTGCCCGGATATACGGACTTCGAGAAGCTCAGCATTGCGAAGAACTTTCTCATCCCCAAGCAGCTCGAGGCACACGGTCTCCAGAAGTCTCAGCTCACGATCACCGATGCCGCCGTCAAAGCAATTATCCGGGACTACACGCGAGAGGCAGGTGTGAGGAACCTCGAGCGCGAGATCGCCGCGGTGTGCCGCAAGACGGCCCGCTCCATCGCGGAAGGGACCGTGCAGAGCGTCAACGTGACAGCCAGCGACGTCAAGGATCACCTGGGACCCGTGCGCTTCTACTCCGACAGCGCCGAGCGCACAAGGGAGCCCGGAGTCGCCACGGGCCTCGCCTGGACCGCGACGGGTGGCGAGATCCTCTTCGTCGAGGCCACGATGATGAAGGGCAAGAAGACACTCCTGCTCACGGGCCAACTGGGGGACACTATGCGCGAATCCGCCGAGGCCGCGATGTCATTTGTCCGCAGTCGAGCCGCTCGCTTCGGCATAGCCGAGGATTTCTTTGAAAAGTACGACGTCCACATACACGTCCCCGCCGGGGCCACACCAAAAGACGGCCCGTCCGCCGGCGTCGCCATGGTCACAGCCATCGTCTCCCTTCTCACCAAGACACCGGTGGACCATTCCGTCGGTATGACCGGGGAGATTACCCTGCGCGGCCGTGTGCTCCCTGTCGGCGGCATCAAGGAAAAAGTCCTCGCCGCACACCGGGCTGGCCTGAAAAAGATCATCCTACCCACCAAGAATCGCAACGACCTGGAGGACGTGCCTCAACAGGTCAAAGAAGACCTCGAGTTCATCTTCGTAGCGAGCGTCGAGGAGGCCATTGACCGAGCACTGTCGAGGGAGGGGACTCCTCGTAAAAGCAGGGCGGCGAGACCGGCGAGCGCAGACGAAGTCCCCGTGGCAACAAAGAAGAAGTAGAACTCCTGGTCCAGAGCCCGGCCGCAGACGCCGTTGCCCGTTGACTATAGTACCTGCCGGGATACAATGAAGGTAGTATGAAGCAAGTACGATGCCGACGCTGCGGCGTCCCGCTCACCGGGCGGCAGGTCTACGAGCGCAAGTGCAAAAAGTGCATCGAGGACGAGGTCCTCGGCGAGCCCATCCCTGCCGCGGCTCCCCCGCGGCAGGGCAGCCCTTCGAAGGTTGACCCAAGGTTCCACCAAGCCGACACAGTAGAAGCAGCACCACTTCCGGTCGCCGACGCAGAGAACGCTCCGAAAAACGAGGTCACACCCATCCCGGTGGCAGAAGAGCATGCCTCTCACGGCAATAGCGAGCCGGCAGTCGCACAACCCCGCGAAGAAATACTCGACGCCATCCCCGTGAACGACGAGGAGGATGCGATCCGGACGAAGGAGGCCCCCCGCGACAACGGACTCTCCGCATCGGTCGAGGAGGAGCCCCCGCTCCCCGAGAGGCCGGTTCCGGCAGTCGAAGTGGAGCTTCCGAAGATAGAACTCGCGGCAGCTCCAGAGCGCGCCACGCCGGAGACAGAACCGCAAGAACCAATTGCAGGGCTACCGGCATCGCCCCGGCAGGCTCCTATCGGCATCCCAGCCGCAGACCGAATCGAGGCCACGCTTGCCATGATCCTCGAGGAACTCCGCACGATCCGCCGGCTCCTCGAAAAATTGTCCGAGGATCGCCCATGGAACATCTGAGCATGGCACTCAGGCTCTCACACCCCACCCTTGCCTCGTAGACCTTCGGAGACTTGCCGCCCATTGCTTGAGGAGCGACCAAGCTGTCGCACGGCACGCCCGGCACAACCCGCAGAGTCGGGACTTTGGCACGCGGAAAACAGCTGATAGAATAGGGGCGTGACAGCAGACAGAACATTGCAGAACGACAATCACCGGGAGTTGTAGAACACATGGCTGCTGATCGAGATAACAAGGAAAAGAGTGGCCGCCAAGTGCCGCAACCGAGCTCAGGCGAGCCGGTCACGAGGCTCGACTTCGTTCGGGCTATTGTCGCTCAGGACGTCAAGACGGGTAAGCACGGCGGCCGCGTGCATACGCGGTTCCCCCCGGAGCCGAACGGCTACCTGCACATCGGCCACGCCAAGAGCATCTGCCTCAACTTCGGTATCGCCGAGGAGTTCGGCGGTCTCTGCAACCTCCGCTTGGACGACACGAACCCCACAAAAGAGGAGGAAGAATACGTCGAGTCCATCAAGGCGGACATACGTTGGCTCGGCTTCGACTGGCAGGACCGCCTCTACCATGCCTCGAACTACTTCGATCAACTCTACGAGTGGGCAGTGCAGCTCATCAAAGCTGGCAAGGCGTATGTGTGCGACCTGAGCGCGGAAGAGATCCGAGAGTACCGCGGGACGCTCACCGTACCCGGCAAGGAAAGCCCCTACCGCAACCGTTCGGTCGAGGAGAACCTCTATCTCTTCGAGCGCATGAGGAAGGGCGAGTTTCCCGACGGGGCGCGAACGCTTCGCGCGAAGATTGACATGGCTTCGCCGAACATGAACCTCCGCGACCCCGTTATGTACCGAATCCTCCATGCGACACATCACCGCACAGGCAACAAGTGGTGCATATACCCGACCTACGATTGGGCACACGGCCAGTGCGACTCGATCGAGGGAATCACACATTCGATCTGCACACTCGAATTCGAGGACCACCGTCCCCTCTACGATTGGTTCCTCGATCAACTGGGCGTCCATCATCCTCAGCAGATCGAGTTCGCCCGGCTGAACCTAACCTACACCGTGATGAGCAAGCGGAAGCTGCTCCGACTGGTGCAGGAGAAGTTCGTCCGGGGGTGGGACGATCCGCGCATGCCGACGATCTGCGGAATGCGCCGGCGCGGCTACTCGCCCGAATCTATCCGCAACTTCGCCCGGCTCATCGGCGTGAACAAGTTCAACAGCGTCGTGGACATCGCACTGCTCGAACACTGCGTCCGCGAAGACCTGAACAAACGCTCGCCGCGCGCCATGGCTGTACTCAGGCCGCTCAAGCTCATAGTGACGAACTATCCTGAGGGGAAAGTCGAGCAGCTGGATGCGGTCAACAACCCCGAGGACCCGGCTTGCGGCACGCGCAAGGTCCCCTTTTCGCGCGAACTCTATATCGAGCGCGAGGACTTCATGGAGGAACCGCCCAAGGGATTCTTCCGCCTCTCGCCGGGCCGCGAGGTACGGCTCCGTTACGCTTACTTCGTCAAGTGCGAACGCGTCGTGAAGGATGCGAACGGGCAGGTCGTGGAGCTTCATTGCACCTACGATCCGGCGACACGGGGCGGCGATGCTCCCGACGGTCGCAAAGTCAAAGCGACCTTGCATTGGGTCTCGGTTCCCCACGCAGTCAAGGCCGAGGTACGGCTGTACGAACACCTTTTCACGAAGGAGAACCCGGAAGACGTCCCCGATGGGCAGGACTTCACAGCCAACTTGAACCCGAAATCGCTCGAGGTGCTCTGGCCGTGTTATGTCGAACCGAGCCTCAGCGAGGCGTCGCCAGGAAGCCGCTACCAGTTCGAGCGACTCGGCTACTTCTGCGTGGACCCGGACCGCTCGCCAGAGGGAGGACTCGTCTTCAACCGCACCGTCTCGCTCCGCGACACGTGGGCGAAGATCCAGCAAGCCCAGAGAAAGTAGCACGCTCTCCCATCGTAGGAGGGCAGCTTAGGGACCTGCCCAAGCTACCCCAACGGCTTTGTTCTCTCTTACGAGGAGCGAAACAATACCACACGGATAGAGCGCGAGCCTGACACGATCTCGGCCCCGGCGAGACGGTTCAGAGCCTCTCAGCAGCTTCCGCAATCCGACGGACGCTTCTCTCCCTGCCCAGTACTTCCATGCTCGCAGTGAGCGGCGGGCTGACGGTCGAGCCGGTGACAGCCACGCGGAGTGCCATGAAGAGGTCTGCGGGTTTCCAGCCGGTCTCCTCGGCGAGTATCCTCAGGCGCTGCTCGATAGCGTCGCTCGTCCAATCCGCCAGTTCGCCGAGCACAGCGGCGGCTCTGTCGAGGGCTTCCCGGGTCTCCGCTGGTGTCTTGAGCGGCCTTCCCTTCTTCGCCGGGATAAGAAGCGCAGGATCGTAGCCCGGCAAATCCTCGAAGATGAAGCGGACGCGATCCGCGTACTCCTTGAGCGTCCTCAGCCTCTCCTGGACGAGGGGGATGGAGCGCCGCACGAGTCCCTGGTCCCAGCCCGGCGTGACGAATCCGTCGCAGAGCCGCCGCGCCAGCTCGTCCGCGCTCAGCCTGCGGATGTACACACCGTTCAGCCACGCAAGCTTCTCCAGGTCGAAGACGGGACCGCCGAGAGCGATCCGCTCGAACGTGAACTCCCGCACCATCTCCTCGATAGAGAAGACCTCCCGATCGCCCGGCATCGAGAAGCCCATGAGTCCGAGGAAGTTGACAAGAGCTTCGGGGAGGTAGCCCTCTGCCTTGTACCAGTCGAGCGACGTGGGGTTCTTGCGCTTCGAGATTTTCGACTTGTCCGCGTTCCGCAAGAGCGGCATATGCACCCACACCGGCGGCTCCCAGCCGAACGCCTCGTAGAGGATCACGTGCTTCGGCGTCGAAACGAGCCACTCCTCGGCACGAATCACGTGCGTTACACCCATGAGATGGTCGTCAACGACATTGGCGAGATGGTAGGTCGGAAAGCCGTCCGACTTGAGGAGTACCTGGTCGTCAATCGTGTTGTTCTTGATCACCACCTCGCCGCGAAGAGCGTCAACGACGGCGGTGGATTCGCGATCAGGGATTCGGAGACGGACGACGGCCTTCTCGCCCGAGCGGAGCTTCGCCTGGCGCTCTGCCTCGGTGAGCGAAAGGCACAGCCGGTCGTACATGGGCGACTGCCCGCGGCTCTGCTGTTCCTTCCGCATCTTCTCCAGACGCTCGGCCGTGCAGAAACAGTAGTACGCCCTGCCTTTCTCGAGGAGCTCGCGGGTGTACCTCTGGTAGAGTTCGGTCCGATCGGACTGACGGTACGGAGCGGCGGGGCCGCCTACGTCGGGACCTTCGTCCCACTCGAGGCCCAACCAACGCAGAGCCCTCAAGATGGCGCGCTCCGACTCGACCGTCGAGCGCGCCCGGTCCGTATCCTCGATGCGGAGGATGAACCGGCCACCATGCTTCCTCGCAAAAACATAGTTGAATAGTGCGATGTAGGCCGTCCCCACATGCGGGTCGCCCGTCGGGCTTGGCGCAATGCGCACGACTACCTGCGACATGGCTTGATTGTACCGAGCGAACGCATCCTCGGCCAACCCTCCGCGAGACCCACCGACCACGGAGCACGCAGAAGCGGTCCGAGTTCCGTCACGGTGCTCGACCTCGCAGTCTTCGCGCGATAAATCATCCTGTAGTACGAAGCGTGCGGATCATGGGGCGAACGAGCCCAGGCGAGAAGGGCAATGGCTACGTGAACCTCTTCCTCTCCATTCCGCAGCTCGCAAGGTAGCATGCGAGCGGAGTGAACGAAAAGTGTCGGATAGGAGCGTACATTGTCCGCACACATCCCCAAAGGCCGGAGCCCCGTCCGCTGCAGAGTTTTCGTGTAGACTACATGGGCGATAGGGAGGTGACCGACGTCCCTGCGTGCTCGGCTCGGATCGCCTCGGCAATGAGATGAGCCACCGAAAGCACCTTGACCTTGCCACCCTCCTGAACCGGGAAGGTGTCGGTGACGACAAGCTCTTTCAACGGGCTTTGTTCGATCAGCGATCGGGCCTGTCCTGCCAGGACTCCGTGGACGCAACACGCCCTCACCGATACGGCGCCATGTGAAATGAGAGCCTTAGTGGTTTCGATGAGCGAGCCCCCCGTGGCGACTTCGTCGTCGAAGACGATTGCATCTTTCCCTTCGACGTCGCCGACGATTCGGAGAATCTCAGCCTCCTCTCGGTTCGAGTAGCGCCGCTTGTCGAGTATCGCCATGGGTATGTCGAGTCCCCGCGCGTACTTCTCGACCAGCTTGGCGCTGCCGGCGTCCGGAGAGACCGCGACGGCGTTCGACAGGTCCATCCCGCGGTAGTAATCCAGGATGACCGCGGTCGCATAGAGCAGGTCTGTCGGGTATCGGAAGAAGCCCTGTACCTGCGGCGAGTGCAGGTTCATCGTGATCACCCGAGAGCACCCGGCGGCCTCCAGCAAATCCGCTACCAGCCGCGCAGTGACGGAGATGCGGGGTTGATCCTTCTTATCCGAACGCGAATACGGGAAGTACGGCAGGACAGCCGTGAGCCGCTTGGCCGACGCAAGCTTCAGAGCGTCCAGCATTATGAGCAGTTCCATGATCCCATGATTCAGCGGCGGGGCAGCCCCCTGCACGACGAAGCAGTCTGCCTCTCGAACGCTCGCCAGGATCTTGACGAAGATGTTTTCGTTCGAAAAGTCCAGAATCTCGACCGGGGTGAGCTCGACATCGAGGCGCTGGGCAATCTTCCTGGCAATGAACTCACCGCCGCGACAACTCAACAGTCTTAAGTCACTCATCGTAACTCAATCCCCGTTCGTCGTCGGCATTGCGCCGATCCTGACGCTGTTGGACATATACCACATCGAACGGCCTCGGTCAACTCCGCTGCACACCGCGCTCGAACCGGGCTACGGCGACAGGGACACCGTACACTCTCAGAGCAACTCCAGACGCGACCTGTGCATACCTGGTTCGATAGTCACGCGCACCGGGCGCCCGGCTACAGCACCCACCACCCGCAGATCGCTCCCTGCTCGCTCCACGCGCCACTCGCTCCCTTCCCCCGATCCCACCTGCAAGACCCAAAGGAACTCGATCCTCGGGCTTGGGAACATGGGGCCGAACCGGCGCAGATGGATTCGGCGTTCGACCTCGCACAGGCCGTTGCTGTCCTGGTAGTAGCTTGTCCGCGTCTCTTCGGAGATGCGCCATGGCGTCTTGTGGTCAGGCAGGAGCCGCGTCATCCGGAGGCACACCCCGCCGTTCTCGATCCGATGCCCCGACAGCCCTCCCGAAAACGTGCCAGCATGGTGCAGGAGCCATTCCCAATGGTGCGGAGCCGGTGCTGCGAGGTCGTCGTAGACGAGAACCACATCCGGTCTCACGAACACGACCCAACGGTCGAAGTGGTCGAGTCGGTCGCGGTAGAGTGCCGTCCCGTCGCTCACGAAGTAGGTCAGCGGCCCTTCAAGCTCACTGGCGATGAACTCGCCCCGGCAATCTGGACCGAAGTTCTGACCGCGGCCGTCCACGATGATCGTGTTGTGGGCGATCGTGGCATTCGCGTCGAACTGCCAACGCGGCCCCGATGTATCGAAGAAGCCCAGGAAGCTCCCGTACGGCCAGACGCCCGGATCCACGACGAGCGGGGTCCGGCCCTTCGAGAGAATGAACGATTGGATGTCGAGGTGCGAATGTCCGACGGCCGTCGGTCCCGATTTGAATCCCACGTAGAGAGCTCGATCGCTCCAGTCGCTCCGAGCGACGGCAATCCCCGACGACGGGAAGATGCGAGCCGTCGGCATCTCGGGCGGAGTCGGCAGGGTCGGGTCCTCGAAGAGCAGGTCCCAGAAGCTCTGGATACCTATCTTCCGCGCCGTCCACGCCAATGGCCCGTGCCCCAGTAGGCGGGCCAGCAGGTGCAGCGGTGTCCCGGAGATCGTCGGCGAATTGTCCGCGTAGTTGAAGACCGAACCGTCCGGGAGAGTCACATGCACGAAGTACTCGGCAGTAGCCCGCAGTGCGGGATGGGCGAGCAGATCAACCCGGCCGCCCGTCAGGCGGCGCAGTGCCAGGCCGAAGCGCAGGCCGAAGAACAGCGTCGCAGCCCAGTAGCCGGGGCCCTCCTCCCAGTCGCCTTCGGCGGGCAGGCGGTCGAGTATGTCGGCGACGCCTTCGAGAGCGTAGCGAACGAGCGAGAGCCGATCCGGCTCGGCCGCAAGACTCAGCGCAGCCAGCCCTGAATCCCCGCAGGTCATGATCCGCCAGTTGAACCGATGCTCCCGCTTCGCCCAGAACTCGCTCCGTCTCTCACAGGCATCGAGGAACGGTGCGAAGCAGAGCTCCGAGGTCCTCGCGGCGATCGCCCGCTCGTCCTCCACGGGTAGTGCGGGACCGAGCGCTTCGAGGGACAGTGCAACCGCGGCTGCCGTGTTCGCAGCACAGTGGTCCGACCTCATCCCCCGGTGCACATGGCACACCCAGCTCGGCGCCGCGACAAACGCATGAAGCAGCTCCAGCATTGCCCCCGCGTAGGCCGGCTGCGGCTCAGCCATCTGGGCCTCGGTCAGACAGTGCAGTTTCCTCAGCGAGTAGTACGGCTCCGTTGGGATCGCGAGGAAATCGGGAGCGGACAGCGTCCGGTCTGCCTCTTCACGAATACGGCGTTCCAGCTCCGGACATTCCTTGAGCCTCCGGCGAGCTCGCACCAGGTCATCATCGCCGTAGAGCAATCCCGGCCGCCGGCCCAACTCCGTCAGGCAGTTGCCCAACTCCGGAGCAAGACTCTCGAAAGTCCTCAGCATTCGTGATGTTACTCCCATCAGTGTCTCCCGCGTCGTCGGTTAGAAAGCCCCACGCAGCCGCGTCCGGATTCCAAAGGACCCGTCAGACGATGGCGACGCGGCGGTCGCCCTCGACGACCTCCCCGATCACCGTACCCTTCAGCCCCAGGCGCCGGAATTCCCCGAGCACCGCGTTGGCGTAGAAACGTGAGACCACGAGGACCAGTCCGACACCCATGTTGAAGACCTTGAACATCTCGGCCTCCTCGACATTGCCGAGCCTCTGGAGCATGGGGAAGATCGGCGGAACAGACCAGGAGCCTTTGCGGATCTGGGCTACGCAGTTCATCGGCAGGATTCGGACGACGTTGCCCGGCAGCCCGCCACCCGTGATGTGGGCGATCCCGTGGATGACCTGCTTCACCTTGTACCGCCGTAAGACGTGGAGCACGGGCTTGACGTAGATCCGGGTCGGGCGGAGCAGCTCCTCTCCGAGCGTACACCCCAGTTCGTCAATGTACTGGCCGAGTGTGAGCTTGGCGATGTCAAATACGATCTTGCGCACGAGCGTATAACCATTGCTGTGCAGACCGGTCGAACTGAGTCCGATGAGCGTATCGCCGGGCCGAATGCTCCTTCCCGTGATGAGCCGCGAGCGCTCGACGACCCCGACGGCGAACCCGGCGAGATCGTACTCGTTCTTGTTGTAGAGGTCCGGAAGGACAGCCTTCTCGCCACCGATAAGGGCGCAACCGGCCTCGATGCAGCCGTCGGCGATCCCCTTGATGATCTGGCAGAGTTTCTCATGGTTCACGTCGGGCGTGCCGATGTAGTCGAGAAAGAAGAGCGGAGCTGCACCCTGCACGAGGATGTCGTTCACCGACATCGCCACGAGATCGAGCCCGACGGTGTCGTGCTTGTCAAGCATGAAGGCAATCTTGAGCTTCGTCCCCACGCCGTCGGTGGAGCTTACGAGCACGGGATCCCGGTACTTCCGGTCGAACAACCCCCTGCCGTCCCGCAGGGCATAAAGTCCCGCGAAGCCGAGCGGGTTGTCGAGCACGCACTCGTTGGCAGTCCGTCTGAGCTGCTCGAGGATGGCGCGAGCAAAGCGCTCGCCCGCCTCAATGTCCACTCCGGCATCCTTGTAGGTGATTCGCTTGGTCACTTCACTCTCGACGTTGGGAAACTGGGTTCAGCATCCCCAGCCGGAGCTTGTCCAGCTTCTCTTCAGCTTTCACGGGGTAGTTCCCGCTGAAGCAGGCAGTGCAATAGTGTTCCGGCGGACCCGCGACGCAACGGAGCATCCCCTCGATGCTCAAGTAGCCGAGACTGTCCACGTTCAACTCGCGTCGAATCCCTTCGACCGTGCGGTTGTATGCGATCAGCTCTTCGGGATTCGGGAAATCAATGCCGTAGTAGCAGCCAAAGCGGTGAGGCGGACAACTGATCCGCAAATGAACCTCGGCTGCTCCCGCCCGTCTGAGCGCGTCCACTACCTTCGTTCGGGTCGTGTTGCCGCGAATGATCGAGTCGTCAACCACCACGATCCGCTTGTTGCGGATCGCATCCCTGACGACGTTGAGCTTGATCTCGACAGTCTGTGTGCGGTCCGACTGGGCCGGCTGGATGAAGGAGCGTCCGACGTAGGGATTGCGAACGAACGCGATCTCCAGCGGCAACCGGCTTTCCCTCTGGTAGCCGAGCGCGGCGGCATTGGCCGAGTCGGGTACGGAGACGACCATGTCGGCGGCCGCCGGATGCTCGCGAGCCAGTTGTTCTCCGAAGCGCTTGCGCACCTCGTAGACCGAGTCGCCGAAGATCGTGCTGTCCGCCCTCGCGAAGTATATCAGTTCGAAGATGCAGTGGGCCGGAGTCGGCCTCGCGAAGCTCTCGGAACGCAGCCCGTCGCGATCAATGTGAACGATCTCGCCGGGATTCACCTCGCGCTCGAAGCGCGCCCTGATCGCATCCAAGGCACATGTCTCCGAAGCCAAGACATACGCGCTGCCCAACCTTCCCAGGCAGAGCGGACGGAAACCGCTCGGATCCCTTACACCGACCATCTGGGTTCTCGTCAAAAAGACGAGCGAGTAGGCACCCTTGACAAGTTGGAGCGCATAGAGCAGCGACTCGCGGAAGCTGTTGCCACCCCTGGCCATGAGGTGAAGAAAAAGCTCGCTGTCACTGGTCGTTTGGAGGATGTGTCCGCTCGCATCGAGGGCCTCCCGTACGGCCCAAGCGTTGACGAGGTTTCCGTTATGCCCCAGAGCAACCTGCTCTCCGTGAAAACGGACCACGATGGGCTGAGCATTGGTCACGTTGCTTGCACCCGTCGTCGAATAGCGGACATGACCGATCGCGGACGTGTTCTTGAGCCTTCCGAGGACCGCTGGCGTAAATATCTCGTTTACGAGTCCCATGCCGCGGTGGTCAACGATCTCAGAACCGCTCGTCGAAGCAATGCCCGCACTCTCCTGGCCGCGGTGCTGGAGCGCGTACAGACCGTAGCGAACGAGCTCGGCAGCTCGCTCGTGGCCGAAGACGCCGAAAACGCCACAGTGGTCCCTGGCTTCCCGCACCGGTGCTTCCTCCTGCTTGCCGCTGCCGGTCCCAACGCTCGCCGACATCGCTACATTATAGCTCACTTCACTCCGACTGCCAAGTCTCTGCCACCTCGTGCAGGTCCGACGGATAGGAGCGCGGCGGCGATGCAAGCGACGGGGCGAGAACGAGCGCCGTCCTGATAACCTTCGGAGCCGAGACCCCTGCCCCACCCGTGCCCCTGTCCCACCTTCCGGGCTATGTACCACGCGGTAAAAGGCCACGGAGCTTGGCAAAGCGGCCCACGCTGAGGCATCACCCGCTTGAGTTGGAACCGCACGCGTGCGACAATGCTTGCCAAGGAGGCATAGCAATGCTGCAGCGATTCGATACGGTCGTCGCAGCCTGGTTGATTTGCTCTGTCGCCTGCCATGCCGCGCCCGAGCAGATTGTCACGGATCCCGCCCTAAATGCGACACTCAACGCAGCGCAGAAGGCGTCCAAGGACGGTACCGGACCAAAACTTCCAGAAAAGCTTCACGGCAAATGGGAAGCCCCTCGAAGCGAAACTCACGGTGGCGAATATCGCCTACCAGGTAACGATCTCGCCGATTGACTTATACGCAACAGACCCGATATCTGAGCGGACTTTCGGCTTCAGTGCGACGATCGAGCAACTCATCGTCACCTTCGACGTCGTGCTGAAAGCGACGCTTGGTTCCGAGTCGAAGACGTTCCAGTTCACCAATAATACCTTCTCCGCTGAGGACGTCGAGGTAGAGGGTACTGCGACGGTGAGCGCCGATCCCCCGCCCCAGGTGACCATTGACGAGCTGAATCTCACCTACAAGGACAAGACAGTGACGATCAAGGTACCCGACCTCACGAAGACTACAACGATGGCACTCGACAAGAAGGATCTGAAACCGTATTCTCAAGCGATCTTGAACGCCCTCCGTGGGCGCGTCGAGAAACAAGTCGCGCAGCCGGTGGTGAGGAGGCTTACCGACAAGATCCTGACCAGGCTGCTGGCGCGGTCGGCGCGGTAGGGTCGGCCTGCGCAAGCACCTGCAGTTGAAAGGGACATCGGTCCCGCACACCCCGGCCTTACAGCCCCCAAGCTCCTGCCGCGTAGCGCCGGCCCCAGAGCGTCCTCAGGCCGTCGTGATGAGCGGTCCGATCCTATTGGACACAAGCGCAGTACCGAGGCCGAGGGCCGTTTCGAGGAAGTCCGGCTCATCGCGGAACGGCAAAAGGACGACTACGGTGCCGGGATGACGCTCTCGAATCGTGCGAAGGAGGGCAAGCGCAGCCGCTCCTCCGGTGCTCAGGAGTTCCATATCGGCAAGGACGATTCTGTACTCGCCCTTCTCGAGGAGGACGGCAGCGTCAGCAAGATCCGAGGCTACGCTTACCACTACACCCGACTTCTTGAGCCAGCTCCGAAGCCACCAAAGCTCTGCCGTCCGTCGATTCAGGATCAGGACTCTCTGACGATCCATCATGCCGCTCTCTCCTATCCACCGGCAAGCAAAAACCTTGCCACGCAGCACGGATGACCTAAACTGTTGTTCTGGCAGACCTTATGAAGTACACCCCTCGCCGGGGGATTCTCAATGCAGTGCAGGGCTTGTCGCAGGAATGAGAGAGCTTGAGAATCGCTGCGGCTCCGCAGACCTACTGCGGCGGGAGCGGTTTCTTCAGCTTGCGGTACAGCGTTGCGCGAGAGATGCCGAGCAGCTTGGCTGCCTGCTTCGTATCGCCGCCGCACTGTTCGACGATTTTGCGGACGTAGGCTTGCTCCTGCTCGTCGAGGTCCAGGGGCCGCTCGGGCCCCTCCGGGGTTTGCGGGTGCCGGTGGGGGCTCGGGGCGGCACGGACTGCAGGGGGCACAGTCAGGGCAGAGAAGTCGGCGACTGTCAGTTCGCGGCCGCGGGCGAGCAGGATGGCTCGCTCGAGCACGTTCCGAAGCTCGCGGATGTTGCCCGGCCACGGGTAGGCCAAGAAGAGATCGAGAATTTCGCGGGAGAGCGTCTCCTGTCGGCCGAAGCTTCTCATTATTTCGTGAGCGAGGCCGGGGATATCTTCGCGCCGCTCCCTCAACGGCGGCAAGGTGATGGGAAACACGTTGATGCGAAAGTACAGGTCTTGTCGGAACTCTCCGCGACGGACGGAGTCCTGGAGGTCTCGGTTAGTCGCACAGATGAGACGGAACTCACTTCTGCGAATCTTGACCTCGCCCAGCCGTCGGTACTGCTTCTCCTCGATGACATTGAGGAACTGAGCCTGGACTCGGATGTCCATGTCGCCAATCTCATCGAGGAAAAGCGTGCCGCCGTTGGCGACCTCGATCAGCCCCTTGCGATCCTGAACAGCGGAGGTGAAGGCGCCCTTGACATGGCCGAAGAGCTCGCTGGCGAGGAGCTCGCCCCGCAAGCTCGAACAGTTCAACTCGACAAAGGGAGCGGAGCTCCGCGGCCCGTTCTCGTGCAGCCACCGCGCAAGGACGCCCTTGCCCGTCCCGGTCTCTCCCTGGAGGATGATGGTCGAGTCGTTCTGGGCTGCCACGGCTGCGAGCTCTGCTACGCGCTTCATTGCGGCGCTCTCGCCGAAGTAGGGTTGGGCCTTCTTCGTCTGCATCTGCTGGGCGAGCTGTGAACGTCTGAGGAAGCCGGTTTCCAGACTCTTTCGGAGGAAGACGTCGAGCTCCGAGAGTTCGACGGGCTTGGTCAGGAAGTTGTCCGCACCCCGCCGCATGGCCTCAACTGCGAGCCGGACTTCGCCCTCCCCCGTGATCACCACGATCGCCAGCTCGGAGTGCCGCTCCCGGAGGTCCGGAATCCAATCGAGCCCGTTGCCGTCCGGAAGCCTCATATCCAGAAGTACGGCGTCGAATCGCTGGGACATCACCGCGTTACGTCCTTCTCCGAGCGACGCTGCCGTCCGCACCGAGTACCCAACGCTCGATAGGTACTCCTGGAAGATCGCACGCACTCCCGGATCGTCGTCAACCACGAGAATGGCAGGCTTCAAGGGCATCCTCTCGACGCAGCTCTCGGCGGCCGGCCCACGCGATCTGTCGCAACCGCCACGCCGTTCTCCGCTTTGCTTTCAGACGTCCGGGCCGAGGACGGGGACGAAGCCCCCGTCGGTGAACCCGCAGGCTGCTACACCTTCCATTGGGTCTTCAAATACTTCGGGATGAAGGACGACTCCTTCGGCCCGACGAGCACCTCCCAACCGCTTGCCTCCTCGAGCTTGCCGGACATCACGGATACGTAACCGGGGATGATGAGCTTGCGGTGCTTGACCTTCTCCTCGACCTTGAACTTTTTCATGTGCTCAGCGACGATCTTCTCGTTGAGCTTGTCGCCGGAGTACGCGGTGAGCACGGAAAGGCCCTCGGTGTTCACGACGAGGATCCAGCAGGGTATCCGGCTCGCCTCGACGTCCGCCTGGACGGTGAAGTAGGTAAGTGAGAAGTTCGTGGTGAAGAGGAGTGGCGAACTCTCGTTTGCCTCGCCGACCTTGTAGACTCCGGGCTCGACCTGGATCGGCTTCTGAGGGTCGGTGTAGATATTCTGCCGTGCTGTAAGGACGGGCAGTATTTGCCATGGTTCTGCGCCGTCGAGCACGACGATGCCGGCATACTTGGCGATCAGCGCGCTCGCCTTGAGCACTTCGGCGAGGGGGGTCGGGGCCGCTGCCACCGCGATGGTTGGATAGCCGAGGGCTCGTACGTTCTTCTTCAAACAGGCCCGGCGGGCAAGCGTGAAAGTGTGCAGATAGGCTTTGAGGTCCTTCGCACCTGTGTCGAGGACCATTTCTTCGACGCCGAGCTTCTTGATCTTGTCCGTGAGTTCGGCCAGTGCTTCGAGGCCGTCGGCGACGGCCACGAGCGGGCAGTTGCGCGCCTTGGCGATCGCTGCGACTTCGGCAAAGTTGTCCTTGTTTGCCCCGTAGAGAAGGGGCCGCTTGCCGCTTACCGCCTCGGCCGCGCTCTTCAGGTTAGCCGCAGACGATGACATCAGTACGAGCGGGAGCGTACTCGACTCGGAGGCGAGCTTCGCGGCTTTGGCGAACTTGTCGGCTGCGCCCGACCGATTCTCCACCGCCACCAGGTTCACGGCGATCTTCTGCCCGATTCGCTCGAACCGTAGGGCGTCAATCTTCTCGACCTTCGCACGAAGCTCCGCCTCCGGCATATCGTCCGTCACCCGGACCGCGACCGCCGTCGGGTTGTGGAACTTCTCGTCGTGGCGGAATAGCACCGTTTCCTGGCCGACCTGGACGGTGGAGTTGCCGGTGCCGATTTTGACGAGCTTCATGGGCGGGGCGGAGGCCCCGTCGAGCGCGGCTTTGGCCTCGTCGGAGATGTGGGGGCATTCGGCAAGGCTGGCCTTCTTACCGGCCAGTGCCATGGCAAAGGCCAAGCAAGTAGGCCGTCCGCACTTACCGCAATTGGTTTTCGGCAGCAGTTTGAAGATATCCAAACCGGTCAGGGCCATTCTGCAATCTCCTTTCTCTGTGTCGTGCGGACCCGCAGCCCGCACGTCTCGATACGATTATCCAAGCAGCGGGGGCATGGCGAGAGCCGGGTGGCCGACCTTCTGACACCACTCTACAACTTGCTCTTCCGTCGAGCCACAGGTCTCGTCAGCAATCTTGTCCACGAAACCTTCGAGACCAGCCCGCTCCGCTGCCGCGACAAGCATGTCCTTCAGCTCTTCCTTCAAACGCTTCGGCATCCAGACGATCCGTGCGAGACCGCCTTCCGCGAGCAGGAACTTCCTCGATCCGATGTACTGCTTCGAGTGGCCGACGAAGCCGGGCGTCTGGAGTCCGCCGCCCACCGAGCCGGCAAGCGTCGAGAACTTCATCCCGCACGGCGTCATATCCGGATGGTCCCGGTCCACAACCATGATTCCGTTCGCCAACGGCAGCACAGCCGAGATACACTCGAAGCACCCACAGCTCGTCATCGGATCCACGATAATGCTGTACGCGCTGAAACTCTGGAGGTTGCCGTGGGAGGCATTTTGGACGAAGGCATTGACTCCTTCCCACTGGCCGAGGGTTTCGTTGATCGGGGTGCCTTTCTGGATGGGCTGGTTTGGCCCGGACGGGTCAATCTCGTAAGCCGCTCGCCCGTCGAGCCAATTGTAGGCTCCGCACAGGCCCGGGCGCTCGGGAGTGATCACGCAGACGTGGTTCGGGGCGAACGATTGGCACAGGGTGCACGAGTAGAAGATATCGACCGACTCGTCAACCATGCCGGCGAGGCGCTGGTCGCGCTCATGGTAAACAGCTCTGGCTACCTCGCGGAGTTTGAGCACATCCTCGTTTTGCGTGTATACCTTTACCTGGACCTTGTCAACGATCGCTCCGTAGTCGCTGTGGAGGCGGGCGTGAAGGATCGTCCCTATGTGCTGCAGGCGAAGGCCGGCCTTGAAGGCCTCCTTGGAGAATCGGACCCAGATGATGTCCCGCTGCCCCATGTGGAAGAGGCCCTGGGCTTCGTTGAGGAAGCGGTGAATCTGCCGTTCGAGGATCGGCTCGAAGTCCTTTTGCATTTTCCGGCCCGCTACTTCGACACATATACCGAGCGCGATCTTGCCCCCCTCGGCTACCCTGTCAATATCCGGGCCGATCAACTCGATCTTGCCGTCCTCGAGCTCGGACATGTCCTTCATCGTGAGCCACTCGAAGGCGGGTGTCCGCGTACCACCCATCTCGCAGTGCATATCCTCCTTGCGGATGCGCTCGCCCTCGAAGGCCGGGCTGTAGGGGACGGGGATCGGGATTTCAGTGACCTTGACCTTGAGGCCGCGGACCTCGATCGCCTTCGGTACGATCTGCTCGAACGGGACGTCGGCGACGACATGCTCGTACGTGCACACGCCGGTGGGGAGGATCTCAGGGATCGAGGTGTCCGTGATGGCCGGGAAGCCGTAGTTGATCGCACCGGCCGCATTGGCGTACTTGCCGTCGTCAATCTCGTCGAGTCCGAGGACGAAGGCGTAAATCCGCATCTTGTTGTAGCGGAGCACTCTTGCATAGTCGCCGGGCTGGACGCCGCCGAACGAGAGAGCCGCGCGCGTCGCGAATCCGAGCGAATAAACGGTCGCTGAAGTATCCTTACCGAACGGCACCAACCGCGTCTCCCAGCCCATCTGGACACCGGCCTCAGCGAGTTGCTCCGCAAAGCTGACGCCGTTCGTGTGGGAAGAGATGAAGACGTAGAGGTTCTTTTGCTGAAGCTCGCGGGCCATCTTCACGGCAGCTTCCTTGCTCGGAGCAGGGCCGACGACGGCGGCGAAGCCAGGAGCAGTGCCGTCTACGAACTCGATCCCCCGCTCACGCATGATCACGTCATCCGCCGCACCGAGCCAGATCCCCTCGACAGGGTTCGGGCCGACCACGTACTTGCAACCCTCGATGATCTCCTCCGCGAAGAGCGTCGCCATCCCCGCGTCCAGCGTCCAGCCGAGATAGGGCAGCCAGTGCTTGTTATCCGGGATCGGCGGCAGAAGCTCCTTGCAGAGCTTCAGCACCCCTTCCATGTCGCCGAGGGTCTGGACCCTGATCCCGGTAATCCCGTAAATGACGGGCAGGTAGTATCCCGTGTTGGGGAACTCGACCCTCTCGTTAGGCCCCTTCGAGTCTATCGCTTCTTTGAGTTTCTTTTCCGCGCGCGCGACCCACTTGTGCGCCCCCCTGATCGCAGCCGTTGCTATCAGTCTTGACATCGCTCAGTTCCTCCTGGTCCCTTCGCTCCTGCTTCTCGCTCTCTGTCCATTTTTGCTGGTCGCCGCCGGCTTTCGAGGGCGAGCCGGCGGGGCCCGGCTATACGGTCAGCTTCCGTCTGTCCTCCATATCGAAGAGCTTGCGCTCTCTGGCCTTGTTGATACCGAGCGCATCGCGCTTGGATTCGATATGTGCCATGATCGAGTCGGCCATCTCCTCAACCGTCTGGGGGAAGCCCCAGCGGCCGCCCACCTCTTGCTCGATCTCCTCGGTCAGATATCTGTAGACGGCCTCGCTACCGCGGAAGGGCGACGAGAGGCCGAAGAGCGTATAGACGCCCGAGGAGACGAAGTACTGGCCGATGGCGAGCGCCTTCTCGTGCATCCACTCGAAGCAGGCACCCGCAACGGGCAGGTCGCTTATGTCCTCCCCGAGGCCGCCCTCCTTGACCATCTCTGAGACGGCAACAAGGATGCGCGAGTTATCAACGCACGACCCTGCGTGCAGGACTGGTGGAATCCCGACAGCGTCACAGACCTCGCGCAGCCCCGGCCCGGCCATCTCCCGCACTTCGGGTGTCATGAGCCCGTGCTTCGCACAGTCCAGAGCAGCACAACCGGTCTGGACGACGAGGAAATCGCGGGCGATCAGCCTCTTGATCAGCGTGATGTACGGTTGCTCCTCGGCCGAGACCTTCGGGTTCGTGCACCCGACGACTCCCACGACGCCGCGAATCCGTCCGTTCATGATGTTGTCATTCAGCGGGCGATAGGACGACCGGAACCGCCCACCGAGCATGTAGAGGATGGTCTCGTGACTGAAGCCGACGACGGCCTCTTCGCTCGACTTGGGGATGTGCACCTTGCTCTTGTCACGCTTAGGGAAGTTGCCTATCGCCTCCCGGATGATCTTCTTGGCCGTGTCGAGGGCCGTGTGCTCGTGGAACTCGATGTGAGTCGCGCCGGCGATCTGGGCCTTTGGCGAGGTGGTGATGAACTTCGTGTGGAACTTCCCCGCCGCTGCGACACCGCCCTGCATGATGCACTGCACGTCCACGACGATCGCCTCGACCGCGCCTGTCGCGAGAGCGAGCTCCTGCATCTTCATGTTGCCGGCCACGGGCACGCCATGGCGGATCAGCAGTTCATTCGCTGTGCAGCAAATGCCGGCGATCGTGATCCCGGCCGCACCGACTTTCTTCGCGGCAGCGATCAGCTCCGGGTCTTGCGCGGCAACTGCGATCATCTCCGAGAGGATCGGCTCATGGCCGTGGATGATGACATTGACCGTATCGTCTTTGAGCACGCCGAGGTTGACTTCGCCTCGCACGGGCTTGGGCGTGCCGAAGAGTATGTCCTGCAGCTCGGTGCCAATCATCGAGCCGCCCCAGCCGTCCGCCAGGCAGAGCCGCTGGATGAACCGGAGCAGGCTTCGGTAGTCCTGGTCAACCCCCATGCTGGTGCGGTGGAGAGCTTCGACGACCTCGCGGTCGATCGCCCTCGGACGGATGCCGTACTTGTCCCATACCTTCTGCCGCTTCTCGGGTGCGCGTTTGGCGAAGAGCTGCGTGCCGGTCGGCTTGCCGAACTCGGCGAGTGCCTGCAATCCGACAGCCTCTGCGAGTTCCTTAGTGGACTTTCCCGCAGGATCAATACCGAGATCACGGGCAACCTTTCGGAGCTTCGCCTCGTCCTTGATGTCGTAGCCCTGTGCCTCGCCCCTGGCGACACCGACCAGCAACTCCGCGACGGAGCGACCATGATCCGAGTGGCATGCCACACCGCTCGCACACAGCCGGACGAAATTACGGGCGACGATCGTGTCCGCGTCCGCGCCGCAAATCCCGCGCTTCGGCCCGTCGTCGAACGGGCTAATAACGCACGGCCCCATGTTGCAGACTTTGCAGCAGACTCCGAGCTTCCCGTAGCCGCACTGGGGTTGCTGAGCTTCGTACCTATCCCACGCGGTCTCCATGTCGCACGCCTTCATCCGGTCCAGCATCTCGAGGGAGACCGTATCCCTTATCTTTTCCCGGGTCATCGTCGTCTCTCCTTCCTGGTCACTTGTTCGTTCTTGCGGTCTCCTTTTCGACCGCGGGTTTGAATGTCAAAGCTTTTACGTGGCACGCACACACGCAGGCTGGCAGCTCGCCTCGATCCAGCCGCTCGACACACAGGTCGCACTTGATGATCCCGCCCGAGGGGTCTCGCCGGATCGCATCAAAGGGACACGCCTCGACGCACTTGTAGCAACTGTCGCAGATGGCGACGTCGTAGGAAACGATTCCGTCCAGCTGTTGCTTCAGCGCTCCGGTAGGGCAGACCTCGACGCACTTGGGCTTGCCGCAGTGCCGACAGATCCGCGGCATGATCCCCTTGTCGGTCTCTACCACGTCGATCCGATGCTTGATCTTTGGGACCTCGAAGACCGCCCCCACCAGATCCTTGCTCAGCGAATGGGCAATCCCGCATTCGATCTCGCAACGCTTGCAAGCGACGCATCGTTTGGGATTGACCGCCACCTTGCCTCGCATATCCGTACCTCCTCTCGGAACACGGTGAACCGTGTCCGCAGCAGCAGGTCTGTCACGACCCCTCAATTGTCAGCCATTGACGAACAACAAACCACCACGCGCTGCCCGCGGTCGGCCGAGCCGGCGATCCACCATCGCACCCGCTCTCATTTCCTCAAGATAGTCCTGAGCTTTTCGCGAACCCCTTTGACAGCTTCCAGAACAGCCGTACCGGCGCTCCGCGCCGAACCGTCCGCAAGGTCGCCGGCAACGAGCCGCTCATCGTACGGGAGCACGCCGACCACCTGCAACGCACCCAGAGCACCCGCGAGAGCCTGCTCCTCGGATTTCGCTCTCACCTTGTTGAGCACGATGAAAACTCGCTTTATCCCGAGTTCTGCCGCGAGCTTGCTTACGCGCTTCGCCGTTTCGACGCTTCGGAGGCCTGGCTCGACGACGACAAGGAGTGCGTCAATCCCCTGGACGGTCGCCCGGCCGAGGTGCTCGATCCCGGCCTCCATGTCCGCAATGACGACCTCGTCGCGCTGGAGGACAAGGTGGTTGAGGAGCGCCCGAAGAAAGGCATTTTGCGAACAGGCACAGCCGCCGCCACCCTTCTCGATCGTGCCGAGAACGAGTAGCTTGACGCCGGCCGCCTCTACGGCATACTTGTCGGGTATGTCCGAAACCGTCGGGTTCGCTTTGAAAAGCTTGCCGTCCCCCCGGCGTGTCTCCGTCCGTTCGGCGATAAGGCCCTTCATCTCGCTGATGCGGGTCGGGCGGCGTTCTATTCCGAGAGCTTCCGGCAGATTGCCGTCGGGGTCCGCGTCTATGAGTATGACCTTTCTGCCTTCGTCTGCAAGAGTCTTGCCAAGCAGGGCCGCCAGGGTGGTCTTCCCGACACCGCCCTTGCCGGATATGGCTATCTTCACCGGCGTCTCCGTACAGATTCGATCTCAGATGTCCATCGTGCGCCCCTGTGGAGCACTCCTTATGATAGCACCGCCCTCGCTCCCAGTCAACCTCGCGGAGTCACTTTGCCAGGAGATCGTATCCAGGGGGAGGAAGAGAAGAACACCGCCTGCCCTGGGGGGAAGGGCAGGTGGCGGCTTGACAGACTGTTTAGCCAGGTATGTGTCCGCAACCTCGCTCAGTGGCGATCCAGTGTCCTCAAGAAGGCTCGCCACTGGCCCTTCGGCTCCTGGAGGAAACGAGGAAGGAAATCTTAGATGGCCATCCAGTCCCGGCTATCGACGGTCGTCTCTTTGGGACGGTGCCAGGAGCTCCGAGGCCGGGCACTAATCATGCCGGCCGCATGCGAGAGCGTTCGTGCACCCGAGCAGCAAGGTGCACGGACACCTGCCCGTCTGGGCAATGGGAGGCCACTACCCATAGCGGCCTTCGTGGCACCAGTCCCTCACCCTCTTCGAGACAGTTCGTGGCTCCCCACCGTCAGAGCGCCTATCGGCCCTCTACACGGTACACTTCCATCTGCCCCGGGCAGAGCCACTGGCCGGTACGGGAGAGACCGTTCTCGCGACGCAACGCCACCTCGGCCTCGTTCCCATCCCAGTCGCGGACGAATGCCCGAGTCTGCTCTCCGCTGAACCCGAGGACTGCGTATGTGCTCTCGGTCGTGCTGTTGTTGACAACCATGAAGTACGGGCGGCTCTGGCCGTCAACGAACTCGCTCAGGAGCAGATGGCGCTTGTCGGCCCAAACCTCCTCGAGCATTCGGCCGGGTTGCCAGACTCGCGTCTGCGGGATCGGAGCCTCCGGCCAGTGTGTGACTGATACGTTCGACAGCTCGAGCATCAGCTTCCCCCACTTTCGGAGGAAGCCGCGGTTCAGCCGCTTGAGCGTGTAGTACATTGGCGTTCTATCCCAGAGTTCATCTATCGGAGCGAGGCGGTAGTTGTCATGGGGCATGCGCATGTAGAAGAAGAAATAGAGAATCCCTTTCGCACCGTAGGCGATCGTTGTGTAGAACTGCCAGCGCATATCGTCCTCGCTCGGACAGCGATAGTGGAAATGGCCGACGCTCAGGATCGTATTCCAGAAGGGTATCTGATGTTTGAGCGACATGGCTCGGTAGGTTTCGAGGTTGCGCCAGTACATCGGCAGGCCTGCCCCATCGGGGAGCATCTGGGAGTAGCAGTCGTAGCAGAGGATCGAGATGCCGCTGCGTCGGATAAAGGTGTCGAGGTACTCCTCGAAGGAGGGGAACCCGACCCGCTTTTCGACGCCGTCGTACCATGGGAGGTGATTGACGAACGGCTCGACGCCTGGTGCGGCTTTGCGGATGGCGGGGCATGCATCGGCCGTCGCCTTCCACTCCGCCTCGCCCGGCTCGTCGAGGACGCGGAAGGCGAAACACGCGGGGTGGCTCCCGAAGTCCGCCGCCGCGCGGGCGGCTGAGTCCGCGTAACGCGGGTTCGAAAAGTCCGCCGTGCGTGGATCGCAGACGATCACTTGCATCCCGCGAGCGTCAGCCCAGTCGAGAATCTGCTTCATGCGAGCGACATCGGCCGGCGTATCGCGAAACTCGGGCGACATCGGCAGCGTCAACCCGCACTCAGCCCACTCCTCCACTCGCGCCTCGTCAATCCGTTCGATGGGCGCGTAATTCCAGATTCCGATCGGGAACTGCTTGACCTTCATCTTCACCTCCTTCGCGAAGCAAATCCGGCTGACATTGTATGCGCCGGCCCACCGCCAGTCCAAGCTATGCTATCTCCCGCAATCACTGCCTGAATCGCCGTGCAGCGCCCACCTTGCAGCAACACCAACTCCGGCGTATACTCAGAGTGGCAAGGAGAGGCCGCGAGACGGCAGATAGGCGAGTCTATGGGTGGACGCAGGGCAGGTTTTACGCTCATCGAGCTCCTCGTTGTGATCGCCATCATCAGCATCATAGCAGCATTGCTCCTGCCCGCGATCAACCGCGCCCGCGAGGAGGCACGGCGCATAAACTGCCGCAGCAATCTGAGGCAACTCGGCACCGCGATGCAGCAGTACCTCAATACGTTCGGCGACCACAAGTACCTTCCCTTCCCGAAGGGAGGAAGAGACTACAACGGCGCCGAGTTCCTGGCGGGACTATACTGGTCTGGTGTCATGACCGAGCCGGGGGTCTACCTGTGCCCCAGCACGGTGGACGACAACCTGAGTGGACGGGAGCTCGGTACGTGCGGCCCCTCGCCGCTCTTCAGCACCGACAGCGTCAGCTACGCATCCAGAGGAAAGTCGCGCAACTTCAATGCCCCGATCCTCGACAGCTTCCCGCCCGATACCGTCCTCGCCTGTGACGATACGGAGGGCAGGCCCAACCACTGGCAAGGGCTGAACGTCCTCTACTTCGACAGTCGTACCGTGTGGAGAACAGACCTCAGTGCCGAGGACGCCGTAGGGCGCACTCCTCCGCTCGACGTGCTCGAGAACTGAGGCGCAACCCCTTCGAATGCGCGACGGCGAACGGACAGACGGACGCCACCACTCTTCCCATTCCTCGCTACAAGAGGGGGCCGTTCGGTTGCAGGAGTCTTTCGACCGACCATTGTCCCGACGATGGCCGTCGGTTGCGGGTCATCTTCGCAGTTGTGAGTCCGCAAAGAGATCGTCATGGGATCGTTCGCCGTGCGGAACTCGCAGGATGTCGTCCAATGCAGGGTCGTCCGGCCCGGAGAGGACCGCGGCCTTCCGCCCGAGTTGCCTAGCGTGATCCAGCGTCCGCCGTGCCCCAGGGCCGACGTCTCCCCTGAAGGAGACGACCGCGTCCGGTAGCGCGGCGATCAGCCGGTTGCGTGCCAGCGCCGCCCATGTCGCCCAGCTCTGGAGCGGATGAAGCTCCGAGACAAGCAAAGCTCGCTCGAGCAGAGTATCGCGAGGGGGCAGTCCGAAATGCCGCACGAATCGCAAGATGCCGGTCGGAAGCACAAAGATCGAGCGGCCGCCGGCGTCGAGGGCACCCTTGTGGGCGAAGAAGTCAACGCCCGCGGCGTTTCCGCTGACGACACAGATCCCTTCCCGCGAAAGACGGCGAGCTGTCTCGTAGGACGACCGTGCTCCCTTAGCTGACGGACGGCTTTTCCCGACGACCGCCACCGAGCGCACTCCGAGCAGGTTCGTATCCCCCTGAAGAAATAGGGCTGCAGGCGGGACCGGCAACTCGGCAATCCTCCTCGGAAAGAGCGGCTCGCCCTGTCGGAGGAGGAGGACACGGGCTGCCTCGAGTTCCTTCCCAAGCGCCTTGGCGGCCGCGCAGCTCTCGGCCAGTCCGCCTTGCCGGCAACCGGACTGGAGTCCCGATACGCCTTCTCGCTCCAATGCGAGGACCACGCTCTTGGCACTCCGGTATCGCTCGAGGAGTCTCCGCAGCGTCACCTGGCCGACTCCCTCGATGCTGAGAAGGAGGAGCAATGCATCTCGTTCGCTGAGCATGTCCCTACCCTGCGCGCAGTGGCAATCATAGTAGCCCTCGCCCCGACGACCAAATCGGGCTACTGTCCGTCACAGCGAGACAAATGAGGGAATAACCAGTGCGAGTCCCAGAGATCACGCCGCCCGGAGACGGACGGTACGGCGCGCGCCGGTACCGTCAGTGCGGAACCCTATAGCTGCACAGGTGCGATCCGCTGGCGAAGTATATTCGCCCGTCGAGCATGTCGCCACCCGCGCCCACGGGCACTGGCGACTCGGCCAGCATCGCGATCCTGAACGTGGACGGCTCCACGCGCGCAATGCCCCTCGCGAAGAGCACATAGACCGTCCCGTCTTCATCGTGCACGAACACGCGGGCACCTTGCTGGTAGCAGGTGCCACCGAACGGGGTTGCCGTGTTCTGCTCGTGGACGACTCGCCGCTGTGCGGGGTCGAAGACGAAGAAGAGCTTCCGGTCGGCGATGCCGTAGACGAGTCCTTCCTGCCCGAAGCACAGGTCGACGTAGTCCTGTACACCGGCGATCACCGGCTCGTGCCATTCGACTCGCTTCGTGGCCAGGTCTATGATGCACAGCTCGGCTTGCGTCGCCTTCTGCTCGCCGCCAGTGCCGGGACTCGTGGTTGTGCCGGCCAGCAGTTTGCCGTTGGGGAGCGCGAGCAGGCTCATCACCGAGTGCTCCGGCAGGATGTCGCGGTGCTCGTGCAACACCCGGTTGCCCGTCTCCCTGTCCCAAAACAGCAAGCCGCCACCCGTGTAACCGTACTCCGGTGTACCCGCGAGGACAAGAGTCCTTCCGTCGGGATGTGCCAACAGGTCGTGGGGGCGGTTGATCGTGGGAGCGGTCTCCGTGAGGAAGCGGGGGTTACAGTCCGGCTTCCCCTTCTCGGTCGGAACCCACGGGCGCGACGGGTCCCACTCCAGCAGGAAGCCGCCCGTGTAGCCGCCGACAAAAAAGCGATCCCCCTGCCGGGCGACCGTGTTCCACTGCCCGTAGCTCGGACGCCGTATCCACTCGTCCGTTCGGGGGTTGTAGCTGAAGAAGCACATAGGAAATGCCGTCCCACCGCAGATCGTACCGTCAGGTGCAACGGCAAGGCCCATGACATGCGCACCCTCGCTCGTGTAGTCGAAGCTCACTTCTCTGACCGTCCCGTCCCTCGGATCCTCGACGACCAGGATCCGCTCCGATAGATCGCAACTCCTCAGCCGCTTGCCGTCAGGAAACTCGCGGTGGAACAGCCCCTGGCTGCCCGTGATGATGGGTTTCTCACGCCGTTGCTCCAACCTTCCGATCCGCCGCGCCTCGCCCTTGTAGAGTTCGTACCAGTCTTCGCCCGCTCCGCTGGCAAGACCGTACACTCGTCCGTTCAGGTCGCGGTAGACGTATGCACTCCCCTTGGTACGCTCGGCTTCTGCAAGTACCGGCCTCGCTCGGCCTGTCCGGGGATCGAATATGACGATCTGGCTCGCGGTCGTACCCACGGCAAAGTAGATCCAACCGGCATCGTCGGCCGCGATGGAACGCTGATACTGCCTCCAATTCTGCTTGTAGACATGGCCGTAGTCCCTGAACTCGCGGCTCTTCGGATTGAACGACGCCACTCCGCTATCCGGGTATGTAACGGACCAGATGACCCCGTCGTCGTCCTCGGTCATGCTCATGGCCATTTGCGGAACTGTTGGGTGCACAAAAGTGAACGCCTGCCGCTCCGGGTCGAACTCCGTGAAGTGACTGTTGAAATGGGTGTAGAATCGGTTCTTGCTCGAAAGGATCGAAGCATAAGGGCAATCGCCGCCGGACGGGAAGGGCATCGGGAACTCGCGACTCTCGCCGGTCTCGGCGTTGATCATCAGCAGGGCATAGCCGCCCCGGTGGTCGAACAGCCACACCAGCACGACGTCGCGCCCCTCGCCATCCACCGTGGCCACCGTGCCGCGATGATTGCTATTCGGAGTGGCTACCCCGTGATCCGCGAATCCATTTGACAAGTCCCGCGTCGTCGTTCTCATCGTCGTCCCTCCATAATGAACCTCCGCGGTTCGCACAAGGATACAAGACTCGAGGTATCTCAGCAAGTCCTACCGTGCGACTGAGCGCACGAAGAGTCTTGCTGAGTGAGCCGGGCTCGAAGGCACAGACCATCCCACCTGCCAACCCACGGCAACAGGAAACCGCCGGAGGCGGGGCAATAATCGTGCCGGACTCATGAGAGCCTCCCTGCAACCCGTACAATTTGACGCGGGAACGAAGAACTATAGAATACTTGCGGACACTTGGAAAGCGGGCTACTACACCGATGGAGTCGTATGTGAAGTGGACAGGGAAGAGGGTACTGGTGACCGGCGGGGCCTCGTTCATAGGTTCCCACCTTGTGGACCGGCTCGTGGACATGGGGGCGTCCGTACGCGTCGTGGACGACATGAGCAGCGGAAGAGTGGACAACCTGAAAGGTCACCTCGCAGCGCGGCGTATCGAGTTGATCGAGGCTGACCTCCGAGAACCAGGCGTAACCCGCGATGCCATGAAGGCGATCCAGATCGTCTTCCACCTCGCAGCCGACCACGGCGGGCGCGGGTATGTTGACCTCCACCAGGCGGGCCCCGCGTCGAATCTGCTCCTGGACGGGCTTGTGTTTTGGGAGGCGCTGCGAGCCGGTGTGGAGAAGCTTGTCTACGCCTCGTCCGGCTGCGTCTACCCGAACTACCTACAGACCGATGCAAACAAAGAAATCTATCTTACGGAGGACTTAGTGAGGCCTCCGTACGACGCCGACAACATGTACGGTTGGGCGAAGCTCATGGCAGAACTGACGCTGAAGGCGTACTACCGCGAAAAGGGTCTGAAATGTGCATCGCTCCGCTACTTCACCGTCTACGGCCCCAGGGGTGTCGAGAACCACGCCGTCATCGCCATGATCGCCCGGGCGTTTCTCGGCCTCTCACCGTTCGAAGTCTGGGGAGACGGCAACCAGGTCCGGAACTGGACGTACGTTGACGACATCGTCACGGGGACAATCCTCGCTGCCGAGAAGATCCACGACGGGACAGCCATCAACCTCGGCACGATGGAGCGCATCCGGGTGATTGACGCTGTCAAGGAGGTGCTGCGCTACACGGGCCATAGAGCCGAAATCGTTTTCCGCCCGGACATGCCGACGGGACCGGTCAACCGCGTAGCGGACAACTCGCTGGCGAAGAAGCTCCTCGGATGGGAGCCACAGGTGAAATTCATGGACGGCCTGCACCAGACGATTGACTGGTACTACAAGACCCATGATCGTGCCGAAGTGCGGTGCATCTTCGACCGGATGCTGACCGAGCGCTGAAGCACGGTGACAGGCCACCGCCCCTCGTCGCGCCAGGTTCCGCGAGCGACACCGGCGAATCCGGTAGCGGCTCGCGCCTCCTCCGGGTGGCCCCGGGCATTTGCGTACGTTTGCAGGCTCGGAAGTAGCCGACAGGCTCGTTTGTGAAGGAGCAGGCTTGTGAGAATCCTCTTGATGACAGCCTACTTTCCCCCGGACACAGGGTCTGCCAGTCACTTGTTCTACGAACTGGGGACATCCTTGGCTGCTCGCGGGCATGAGGTAACCGTGTTAACCAGCACACCCTCGTACCACGTACTCGGCGGAATCTCGCGGTACCGAGGCCGGCTCGTCAAGAGGGAGACCATCCACAGCATCCGAGTCCTGAGGGTTTACGTGCCGAACCTCCCACCCGGCATCCCCATGCTACGCGGGCTATGGCAGTTCTGCATGGCAGGCGTCTTCTTCCTGGCCAGCTTCCTGGTCCGGACGCCCCGGGTAGTCCTGCTCTACTCGCCCCCGCTGCCCCTGGGCCTCTGCGCTTTGGCCTTTGCCCGCCTTCGCAAAACTCGACTCGTCGTGAACGTCCAGGACCTATTCCCCCAGAGCGCAATTGACTTGAAGGTCTTGAGGAATCCGCTCCTGATCCGGTTCTTCGAGGCGATCGAACGGTTCATCTACCAGAAGGTTGACCGTATAACCGTCCAGTCGTCCGGCAATAAGGCACACGTCGTCGGGAAAGGGGCCAAGCCGGATAAGGTCGTGATCCTGCCGAACTGGGTGGATGTAGACTGGGTAACGCCTGGAGAGAAGGACAACGAGTTCAGCCGGGAGAATCGGCTCGGGGGCAAGTTCGTCGTGAGCTTTGCAGGCATTTTGGGCTATTCTCAAGACATTGACGTGATCATCGGGGCAGCGGACATTTTGAGAGCGGAGGAGACCATCGAGTTTCTCATCGTGGGTGACGGTGTCCAGAAGGAGCGGCTCCAGAAACGGGTGAAAGAGAAGGGCTTGCGAAACGTCCGGTTCCTGCCGATGCAGCCACGCAGCCGCTATCCGCTCGTACTTCAAGCCTCCGATGTCTCTCTTGCGACTCTGCGGTCGGACGTCAGGACACCGACGATGCCGTCGAAGATCGGCTCGATCATGTCGGCCGGGATTCCCGTGGTTGCGGCGATGAGACTCGATGGAGACGCACCGCGCCTGATCCGGGAGGCCGACTGCGGAATCGTGCTCGATCCGGAGGACCCGCAAGCTCTTGCAGAGGCGATCCTGCGTCTCTACCGCGATCCTTCCCTGTGTCGGAAACTCGGTCGGAACGGGCGCTTGTACGTCGAGAAGAACCTGTCCCTGAGAGCTGCCACCGATGCCTACGAGCAGTTGTTCCAGAGCGTACTTCGGGACGCTCGCACCTGAGTGTCCGCCACGATCGTGCAGCCAGCCGATTGGCCTCGCTCGGACTGCGTAGTCGGGTAAACGGAGCGTCCGCGGCGGTGTCCCTCAGGTCATGCCGGTCTTTGATCCCTGCACGCCACGGGGTATAATCAATGCCTATGGAGAATACGGCAGTCGCAGGTCTCAGCCCGCGACAAACGCGCCCGGGCCGTTGAATCATGCGAGCCAAAGCGCGCAGCTACCATGGACGGCCTTGCTTTTCAAGCTACCGATCGGTAGTCGCATCCGCTCCTACGATCCGCGGCGCCCCGGAGGGCAAGAGGCACTTCCGAACTGGCGTGAATAAGGAGCCCGGAAACTCATGAAAGCTCTGGTTACCGGCGGAGCCGGGTTCATTGGCTCCAACGTCGTTAGGCTATTGCTTCGAAACGGCTTTGCCGTCAGAGTTCTGGACAACCTGTCCACTGGCTACACGAGGAACCTCGATGGGCTCACAGTGGAGCTTGTCCAGGGAGACGTCCGAGACAAGGGAGCAGTGGAGAGTGCCGTGAAGGGGACGGAAGTCGTGTTCCACCTCGCGGCCAGCATCGGCAACGTAAAATCCCTGAGCAATCCCCAGGAGGACGCAGAGGTCAATGTGATTGGCACGGTGAACGTGCTCGAGGCCGCCCGGAAGAACCTGGTTCGGCGAGTCGTATACTCATCGTCGGCAGCAATCTTCGGCGAACTGCTCACGATGCCGATCGCCGAGGATCATCCACAGGATCCCATCTCACCCTACGGTGTCAGCAAGCTGGCGGGCGAGAAGTACGTCCTCTGTTTTGGCAAGCTCTACGGGATGACCTGTGTCTGTCTGAGGTACTTCAATGTCTACGGGGTGAATCAACGGTACGATGCATACGGTAATGTCATCCCGATCTTTGCGAACCGGCTGCTGAGTGGGAAACCGTTGACCATCTTCGGGGACGGCGAGCAGACGCGCGATTTCGTCAACGTCAAGGACGTCGCCATGGCCAACTTCCTCGCCGCAACCCGCGCTGGGAAGAGTGGAACCTACAACGTCGGCTCCGGGGAAAGCATCACGATCAACCAACTGGCGCGGTACATCCAGGAGGCCGGCGGCGTACGGGCCGCCGTCGAGCATGCACCACCTCGGAAGGGCGAGGTCCGCCACTGCCGGGCAGACATCACGAAACTCCGGACAGAGCTGGGCTACGTACCCGACCCGGATATCCAGGCCGGACTAAGGGAGTATCTACGCTGGTTCAAGCAGGACATCGAGAGGTCACCGGCATGAGACGTGTCCTCGTTCTGGGTGGTTCCGGAGCGCTCGGCCACAAGGTCTACCAAGTGCTGGCCCCGACATTCGACACCTACGCCACAGTTCGTCGCTTTGACGAGAAGTTGCGAGAGACTGGCCTTTTTGACCCGCGCCGTGTGATCGAGGGCGTTGACGCCTTCGAGTTCGGTTCCGTCAGGAAGGCGATCGATCAACTCAAGCCAGACGTGATCGTGAACTGCGTGGGAATCATCAAGCAGCTCGAAGAGGCCCGCAATGCGAAGACCGCCATCTACATCAACTCGCTCTTCCCGCACTTGGTGGCCGAGCACGCCTGGGCCGCGGGGGCAAAACTCGTTCACATCAGCACCGACTGTGTCTTCTCGGGCCGCAGGGGCGACTACGTCGAGACTGACACACCGGATCCCGAAGACCTCTACGGCAAGACAAAGCATCTGGGGGAGGTGGACTACGGCGGACATCTGACGCTAAGGACATCGTTTGTCGGGCGCGAACTCTTCAGCCGCGTCTCTCTCATCGAGTGGTTCCTCTCGCAACAGGGCAAGACCGTTCGCGGCTACGTGAACGCCATCTACACCGGTTTGACTTCCCTGGCCCTTGCCAGGGAGATAGGCAGGTGCATCCTGGAGTTCCCGCAGCTAACCGGCCTGTACCATCTTTCCTCTGAGAAGATCAGCAAGTACCGACTCCTGAACCTGGTCAAAGCAGCCTACGGGGTCAATATCGATATCGAGCCCTACTCGGAGTTCCGATGCGACAGAAGCCTGGATTCCGGTCGGTACCGGCGGGAGACTGGCTTCGTTCCCCCATCGTGGGAAGACATGGTCAGTGAGATGGCACGAGATCGGACCCCCTACGAGAAGTGGAGAGCAATATGATCTTGAATGGCAAGACCGTGCTGATCACAGGCGGCACAGGCTCCTTGGGAAAGACACTGGTTAGGCGCATACTGCACGGCGACTGCGGGAGACCACGCAAGATCATCGTGTTCTCGCGCGACGAAGCCAAGCAGCACGAGATGCGGATGGCGTACAAGAACAAAGCTGTCGCAACTGACGAGATCATCTACCACAACTTTGAGGAGCTTGTGGACTTCCGCATCGGCGATGTGAGGGATTTCCATAGCATCGCTTCGGCTCTCGGCGAAGCCGACATCGTCTTCAATGCCGCCGCGCTCAAGCAGGTACCGACCTGCGAGTACTTTCCGTACGAAGCCGTACAGACCAATATCGCCGGGCCGGAGAACATAGTCCGAGCGATCCAGGAACTCCGGCTGCCCGTGGAGACCGTCGTCGGAATCTCGACTGACAAAGCGTGCAAACCTGTCAACGTAATGGGCATGACCAAGGCCATCCAGGAACGCGTGTTCATCCAGGGCAACCTGCGGTGCCCGAGGACCCGATTCATCTGCGTCCGCTACGGGAACGTGCTCGCCTCACGCGGCTCCGTGATCCCGCTCTTCCACGAGCAGATCCGCGTGGGCGGACCAGTCACGATCACCGTGCCGGAGATGACCCGGTTCCTCCTCAGCCTGAACGACGCCGTTGACCTGATCATTGACGCCGTGCGGAGCGCGAACCCCGGCGAGACCTACATCCCGCGCGTCCCTGCCGCCAGAGTGATAGACATCGCAGAGGTCCTGATCGGCGACCGCGACATCGAGATCCGTATCATCGGCATACGCCCCGGAGAGAAGGTCCACGAAGTGCTCGTCTCAGAAGAGGAATGCCACAGGACCGTCCAGAGAGGCAATCGTTACGTCATCAAGTCCATCTTGCCGGAGCTGCAGGGGAAGACCCCTGAACGGGAATGCCTGAAGAAGGAGTACAGTTCCAGCGACGACGTGATGACGAAGGACGCCCTGGCGGCACTACTCAGGAGACAGAAGCTCCTTTTGGACAGTGAGGAGACTGCCGAGCGGGAATTGCTGCGATGAGAGTGATGACCGTGCTGGGCACGCGCCCAGAGATCATACGTCTCAGCCTCATCATCAAAGCCCTCGATCAGGTTTGCGAGCACACGCTCGTCCATACCGGACAGAACTACGCCGAGTCGCTCCGCGACATCTTCTTCCGGGACCTGGATCTGCGCCAACCAGACTACTCCCTCGGCATCCGGGCTGATTCCGTGGGCGAGCAGATCGGGCGGATCTTGGCTGAGTCCGAGAGGCTAATGGTACAGAAGCGGCCAGACCGGATTCTCATCCTCGGCGACACGAATAGCGGGCTGGCAGCCGTGATGGCCAAGCGGCTCGGCATACCGGTCTATCACATGGAAGCCGGCAACCGCTGCTACGATGACCGCGTACCCGAAGAGGTCAACCGGCGGATCATTGATCACTGCAGCGACGTTCTCATGCCGTACACTCACCGCAGCAAAGAGAACCTGCTCCGCGAGGGAATCCCGCGCGATGCGATCTTCGTGATCGGCAACCCTATCTACGAAGTGATCAATCACTACATGGGCTCCATCGAAAAGAGCAGCATCTTCGCACAGATAGGAGTAAAGCCCAAGGGCTATTTCCTCGTCACGATGCACCGAGCGGAGAACGTGGATGTCGAGAACCGTCTGCGGAACCTGGTGTGTGCTTTGGAGTTGATAGCAGACGAGTACAAGTTGCCGGTGATCTGCAGTCTCCACCCTCGTACCA
>Ga0272448_1001161_pt1 | contig 36791 bp, 20 predicted proteins | sample YNPCB0191_FD_202220 | JGI IMG/M metagenome (GOLD analysis project Ga0272448, IMG submission 202220) | Hot spring sediment microbial communities from Yellowstone National Park, WY, United States - YNP-CB-019-1 | ecosystem: Environmental > Aquatic > Thermal springs > Hot (42-90C) > Sediment...
TCCTGGCGGCGGTAGGCGTCGCGGAGGAGGTGTATACCCGCTTAACCACCAGTCAGTAGCGGGAGCCCCCGACCAGGAGGTCGGGGGCTACAAAACTGCCAGAAAAAATGGTCGAAAGAGGAGTAAGTATAATAATCGTCAGTTGCTCCGCATTTGCCTGGGCCTGGAGCGCGAACCTCCTGGTGAGCGGATTATAGATGTGGTAACGGGACGATCATCCGCTCACCAGGAGGTTCGCGCTCCAGATTGCCACCTGTTAAATTATCAATAAGCGGATCAATACAACCTCTGGTAGTATAAGTAGTATAAAAAACCGTATTTCGAGGACAACACTCTCATAGGGTATCGGGGACAGACACCGAAACTCCCTTGACCTTCCCCCGGTCAGCAACTACGCCACCGATAGCAGATCAAGTAGCCGGAGTTTCGATGTCAGTCCCCGATACCAGTGCATCTCTCGTAAAAGCCGTAACCGCATCTCTTATGGGTACGCCGATCATAGTGCCCGTGGTCGTTATCGGAAACTCCCACACCCCCACACTCCCACACTTTGCAATTATGGAACACGTTTCAATAGTATAATGCACTTTCCCTATTGCGGCAAGGCGGAGTCTGCGTATACTGGAAATTAATCTCGTTAACAGATCAGGAGCGTGCTTGCGAAGGCCGTGCCGTGTCAAGGTCGACCAGGCGGAGCATGAAGTTTTTTGCTGGCAATTACTCTATTCACCTACAGGACGGGCAGTGGACCACCGGAAGCACCCTGGCGAGATGAACGTTTTTAAAGGAGGTTTTCTTATGTGCCATGTGCGTATGCGCCTGAGCCTGGTGTTCGGGCTGCTGCTCTGCGCCATCCTGGCGGCCTGGGGCGTTACCTCGCCCCCGGTGACAATCTACCCCGTCTCCACCTGGAGCCCGTCGCTGTATGCGCCCGATATTCTCTATCGGAACAGCCCGGCGACGGGGGCGATGGCCGCCACGGTCACCGCGACGTATGTGAACGCCAGTCAATTTTCCACGCTGGGACCAAGTGGCCCCGTCGGGTGGGACGGCAATCCCTGGTGGATCAGCGCCAATACGCTGAATGATCCGGCGATGAACGCCACCATGGTGATCGACATGGGGCGGACCTTTTGTGTCGGTGAAGTGACGTCCAATTGGAACGCCAACATGGTCCCGCAGCACTACGAGATCGACGGTTCGACGGATGGCACGAACTACAGCACGCTCGTCGCCGCCAAGGCCCCCGACGCCACCGGCGCCACGACCTATGACGACTTTTTCCCGACGACCATTCGCTATATCAAATTCATCTGTACCGGGTCCTCCGCGACCAGCGCGATCATGGGCCTGGCCTCCCTCAGGGCCTATGCCTGTGTCACCGGGCTGCCGATTACGAATATTGACAATTTCAGCGCCGCGGAGATCCTCGGCCCCAATTCGACCGTCACGGCGCTCACCCAGAACTGGACGAGTTGTCCAACTGTGGGAGCTGCGCTGGTCACGTTTGGGGGGTGCCAGGGGGCCACGCCGAATGCCTCCTCCCCCAGCAATGCCCAGTTTGTCCTCGACCTGGGGCAGACCTACTCCTCCATCGCCCTGGCGCTGAACTTTTACGCCAATGGTAGCTGGCAGTATGGCGGCAAGGTTGAAGTGAGCACGGACAATACCAATTGGACCACCGTGCTCAACCAGGCCACCAGCCTGAGCAACACCGATATCAACCTGACCGGCGGCAGCGGCGGGTACACCGATGTCCGCTATATCCGCGTGACCGACTACAGCAATGGCACCAATCTCGGCAGCGGCATTCTGGAAGAAGTGATCCCCTTCCTCTATTCCACCGGCGCCGCACCGACGCCGCTGGCCACAGTGACCGTGCCGACCGGCGCCACCACGATGAGCGCGGCCGTCTATACTCGCAACGGGGAGCAATTGCGCCATTTGCTGCTGGCCGCGCCCGTGCAGGCGAATCAGCAGGTCAGTTTCTATTGGGATGGCAAGGATGCCTACGGCAATGTGCTGCCTACCAATGATGTCTACGAATGGCGCACGGCCTACAGCGCCGTCACCGGGACAATGGATACCCCGGGCAGCGCCAACGGGCTGGTGGGCAACTCGGGGAATCCGCCCTGGGGCACTACCAACCGGAACGGCATGATCACGGATTGCGACTGCGACAGCAGCAGCAATTTCTATGAAGCGAATGCCTGGCAGGAGAACGGCACCGAGGTGGAACAATTGACCGCGGCCGGAGCATTTGGCTGGTCATTGGGCGTCGCCTATGCCAGTCGCATCGCGACGGACGGCACCTATGTCTTCTACTCCGTCTTCAACACCGGCGGCCATGAAGTGGTTTACAAAGTCAGCGCCGCTACGGGGGCGGCGGTGAATTTCAGCAGCCTGGGCACCAACGCCCGGGAGATCAATCCCGGCACCTCGACCGCGCACATCGGCGGCCTGGCCGCTGACGGCACGCACCTGTGGGTCAGCAATGATATGACCAATCAGGTGCTGGTATACGACGAGAACACCGGTGCACCGCTCGGTTACTTCGCGGTCACCAACCCACAAGGCATTGCCACGCAGAGCGGTGTCCCCGGCGTCGTCTGGGTCGCCACCGGCAATCAGATCAACAAATATACCTACACCGGCGGGTACGTCTTCACCGAGGATACCGCCAACCGCATTACCGGCCTCAACGCCCCCACCGCCATGCGCATCGGCCAATCGGGGACGAACGGTCACCTGTATGTCATCGAGAGCGGGTTGCAGCGGGTGCGCGAGTTCAACCTCGGCACCACCCCGCCCACCAACACCGGCGTCTTCGCCACCTTCGGCCAGGCGGCCACCGCGGGACCGATGTACGATACCCATTTCAGCGGCTTGACCGGTTTGGCCGTCGATGGCTCGGGGGGCATCCACCTGGGCGATGGCGGCAACTGGCGCGTGCAGCATTTCAATGCCAGCGGCACCCTCACCCGCACTGACTGCGCCACCTGGGATGCCTGCACCGCCTACGTGGGCGGCAGCAGCTCCTCGACCCACACTGTGCTCAACGGCCAGTTCGAATACGAGGTGGACAGCCAGGGTCTCACGCATGCCGGATGGCTGGGCGACGGCACCTGGCGTGTGAAAAACCGCTGGTTCGACGGCAACTTCATCAATGGGTGCACCTACGCCTTGAAGAAGACGCTCTACGTGCCCTCACTCGGCGGCAACCGCGATTTCTACTTCGACATGAATATGGACCCGGCAGGGTTCCAGGGCTTCTCCATCTACCTCATCAGCGCCGACGGCACCAGCTTCCGCCGCGCCGCCGTCGTCGGGGCCTGCTGGTCGGGGGTCAACAATGATCAGACGCCCACCACCAATCCCTGGACCTGGAGCGATAGCAGCGGGAACGGCCTGATCGACTTCACCGGCATTGTGGGCACGAACCAGTCGACGCCGGATGTGCTGACCTGGGGACCCAGCTATCTCCGGTTCTACGAACTGCCCGGCATGTGGGTCGATAATAGCGGCAACCTCTATTTCTCCTACATGTGCGCCTACGGCACGCCGTTCGACAAAGGCGCCACCATCAAAGTGCCGCTGGACGGTTTTGATGCGCTGGGCAATCCGCTCTACGACTGGAATCACGCCGTGGAAGCGGCGCCGCCTGATGACACTGGAACGGCCTATTACGCCACGGATATGACCGTGGGACCCAACTGCGATAGTTATCTGATCGGGTATACGGCCGGACTCATTGGGAACTCCAGTGCCTTCAATACCATCCGTCACTTTGATCCCAACAGCAACTATCTCGGGCAACTGCTGCAGCCCGCCGGGTTGACCTTCACGCAGGGTTATCAGTGCGACCCGGTCGTCGGCACCGGCTACCAGTACACCGGCTTCCTGAACGGCATTCACCTCGGCGTGTGGAGCGCGGACGGCTTGATGCTGGCCCATATCGTCCCGCCGGCGGGATGCGATCCCTATCTCCAGGTGCCCGGAGGCGACTGGTACGATCACGGGCAGTGTCTGGATGTCTACTATCTCAACGGCTCTCCGACCAGCCGGCGCTATATCTACTCGGCGGATGTCGTTGGCCAGACCATGGCGCGCTATCGCGTGGACAACCTGGGCTCGGAAACCTATGTGCGGAAAGCCTACTCCTGGCCCACGCCGGAGAGCGGCAGCACGCAGAATGTGCTGCTGGAAGCGGCACACATGGTCTGCTCGAAGCAGGGCACCACGCCGGCCACCTTCCGCATCGTGCGCGCCGGCGTCACCACCAGCGCGCTCACCGTCTACTACAGCATCGGCGGCACCGCCGTCAACGGCACGGATTATGCCACCATCGCCGGCAGCGCCGTCATCCCCGCCGGACAGGATAACGTGGTCGTCTCCGTAACGCCGTTGAACAATCTGCTCTCCACCGGCGACAAGACGGTGGTCCTGACTGTCACCACCAATGCGGCCTACAACATTCTCCCGCAGAACAGCGCCACGCTGACCATCGTGGATAACGCGCAGGCGAACCTGATCTCCAATCCGGGCATGGAACTCGGCAACCTGTCCTGGACGTTCAACGGTGGCGACACCGTTGGCCAGGATTATATGACGAGTGATGTGCTCGACGGCGGGCGGTGTGCCATTCTCAAGGGAGGCAATACCTTTATCCAGCAGACGGTCACGGTGTCGCCGAATACCACCTATACGCTCTCTGCCTGGGGCAAGTCGAGTTCTGCCAATGAAGGCAGCGCCCTGTTCGTGTCCGGGTATGGCGGCACCCAGCTCAACGCGAATCTCACCGGCACCACCGTTTACGCGCAATCGACAATCTCCTTCACCACCGGTGCAGGCGTGAACTCGGTGACGATCGGCGTTACGAAGAGCGGGCCGGGCACCGGCAAAACCTACGCGGACGATTTCAAACTCGTCAACACCAGCCAGTGCGCCTCCCCGAGCTTCTCGCCGGTAGCCGGCACCTATGATTCCCCGCAATCCGTCACCATCAGCACGGAGACCAGCGGGGCGACTATTCGCTACACCACCGACGGCACCACGCCCACCGAGACCGTGGGGACCGTCTACAACGGCGCGGTGAATATCAACGCGACCTGCACGCTGAAGGCCATCGCCTACAAGACCGGCCTGGCGGACAGCGCGGTCACCAGCGGCGTCTACACCATCAACGGACTGACGAACTTCTTCAATACCCTCTACACCGGTGGGAACACCGGCCTCACCGGCTCCCTCGGCTACGAGTTCACGCCGTCGCAGAATATCGGCGTCACGGCGCTGGGCCGCGCGGTGTCCGGCAGCATGAACCAGAACCATACCATCTACATCTGGCAGGTCTCCAACCAGAGCCTGGTGTGCAGCGCCACTGTGACGCCGTCCTCGCCCACCGACGCGCTGGGGTACAAATACACCACGCTCGGCACAACGGTGAATCTCACCAGCGGGGTCACCTACCGGATCGTCTCCGATGAGCGCCTGGGAGGGGATGCGTGGATGAACTTCGCCAATGTCAGCAACCACCGCGGCATCGCCACGGTGACACAGAGCGTGTGGTGTTATGTGCCAGGGACATACCCGAATATTGGCGACGCCACGGCCAACAACGGCGCAGTACCCCCGGCCTTCTACACCGGTGTCGGCGGCCAGTGCGCCACGCCGGCCTTCAGCCCAGCGCCGGGCACCTATGGCACCGCGCAATCGGTGACCATTACCTGCGCCACCAGCGGGACGACCATCCGCTATACCACCGACGGCACCACGCCCACCGAGACGGTGGGTACGGTCTACAGCACGCCGGTGAATATCAGCAGCACGACCACACTGAAAGCCATCGCGTATAAGACCGGTAATGCCGATAGCCCGGTTGCCTCGGGCGTCTATACCATCACCAATGGCAGGGGGTTCACGGACTTCCTGACGACCGCTTATTCCGGCGGCATGACGTCCGCCGGGGCCTGGGGTTACGAGTTTACCCCGACGCAGGACATCACCGTGGCGGCGTTGGGCCGCACGGTTTCCGGCACCATGACGCAAAATCACACGATTCGCATCTGGCAGGTGTCCAACCAGAGCCAGGTGGCCAGCGCCACCGTGACGCCCGCCTCGAGCACCGACGGCAACGGGTATAAATATGTGACGCTCGCGACGCCGGTGACCTTGACCAGCGGCACCGTCTACCGCATCGCCTCCGATGAATACGCGGGTGGGGATACCTACATGAACAATGGGTATATCAGCCACCTTGGGTTCGCCACCGTTTCGCAAGCGGCGTATGCATCGGCCGCGGGTGTCTACCCAGCCTACGGCGTGGCCGGCACGGATACCGGCTACGGCCCCCCGACGTTCTTTATCGGCGGCCCCTGCACGGCGCCGACCTTCACTGCGGCGGCGGGCACGTACATCGGCACGCAGAGCGTGACCATCACCAGCGCCACCAGCGGGGCGACGACCCGCTACACCACGGACGGCACCACGCCCACCGAGACCGTCGGCACCGTCTATAGCACGCCGGTGAATATCAGCACGACCTGCACGCTGAAAGCCATCGCCTATCGGACCGGCATGACCGACAGCACGGTGACCTCGGGGGTATACACCATCTGGTCGACCCAGGATGTCGGCACGGTCGGCGTCGCCGGCAGCGCCAGTTACTCCGCAGGCACCTTCACGGTAAGCGGGGCGGGGGCCGGCGTGACCGGCACCGCGGATGCCTTCCGCTACGTGTATCGACAACTGAGCGGCAATACCACCATTGTCGCCCGCATCGCCACCGCGCCCAGCCCGGTAACCAACGAGCGCGCCGGGGTGATGATGCGCAAAGACTTGACCGCCGGCAGCATCGAGGCGTCGTCCATGTACAAGCCGACGTCCACCTACTACGTCTACTTCCTGCGCCGCACCACCGCCAGCGGCAGCACGTCCTCGACGGCGAGCACCACTGCCGCAGCACCCCCCTACTGGGTGAAACTGGTGCGCAGCAGTAACACGCTCAGCGCGTATATGTCCGCCAACGGCAGCAGTTGGACCGCCGTCGGTTCGGGCACGACCGTGACCATGGCCGACCCCATTTACGTCGGCCTGGCGGTGACCAGCGGCAGCACCAGTGCCGCCAATACGGTCACCTTTGACAATGTGAGCATCACGCAGCCGTAACCTGGAGCGCGAACCTCCTGGTGAGCAAAGGCGGGGCTGCGGCCGACCTCCAAACAGGAATCTCGACCCATCCGAATTTAGCTTTCGGTACCAATTAAGATTCTTGTTTGGAAGGAAGGCGGCAGCCCCGCCCGATGTTAGCAAGCCTTCCCGGCTTAATGCATGAGGATCCCCCCGGAAATCGAGCACACGCCGTATATCAGGAAGAGCCCCTGTCTCAAAATGTCGGTCGCGCAGGTCCGGTTGAATGGCGCACGACCAACTCGGTCGGGAGTACTCGACGCACCTGTGTGGTATGTTGTTGTTCGATTTGTTCAATCAACAGGTGGACGGATTCCTGCCCAACCTGCTCAAGGGGGAGGCGGACCGTGGTCAGGATATTCCTTCCGCGCGCATCGAGCAGGGGATCAGTATCGTCAAAGCCGATCAGGCTCATCTCCTCCGGGACGGATATCCCGGCCTCCTGTAAGACATACCAGATCTGCTGTGCGCTGAAGTCATTGCGCGCGAGAATGCCCGTGATCTCCGGATGGACGCGCAGGAATTGGATGAGATCGTTGTCCTCGATATTCGCGAATGCGGTCACTTCCCGCCGGTCCGCCTCTTCATTATGCCATGCCCCGGTGGGAATAAAGCAGTGCAGATAGCACGCCGGATCTAGTTGATACTCCCTGAACGCCTTGCGTACACCAGCCAGGCGCTGTTGGAATGAAACGAAGTGTTTGAGAAAGGGCAAGGTGATGTGCAACAGATGGCGATGGCCGAGTGCTAACAGATGACGCGTCGCCTCATACGCGCCTTGTCGCACGTCCACCGTCACCGCGGCGTAATTGAAGTATGGTCCCAACGCCACGGCGGAGGGACGCTTGCCCAGATACGGATGATGCTCGATGGCGAGATGCAAGAGACGAAATTTCTCCGTGCCTGGTCCCCAGATCACGCCGTCGATATCACCGCGGGCGAAACACCGGGGAAGCGGCAACTCTTTGTCCGCGTCCGCGACGGCCACTTGCATGATGACCATGGAATAACCGGCCTCAGTCAACGCGGTCAGGATACCATGGTGGGTGCGAAAATAATAGGGCAGGGTGTAGTGGTCCGAGATCAGGATCAGTCCGACATTCGAATGAATGATATCTTGACCGCGTTTACTCAGCACCATCCGCCGGGCGATATCGTGGTGAGCCGCGTCATATCCCATCTCGGCGGCGACCGCCAGGATCGCATCACGGGTATTCGCTTTGATGCGCGGGTCGTGCTGTAAGGCCAACGACACCGTCGATTTCGAAAAACCGCTGCGTTCGGCGATATCGATCAGCGTCACCGCGCGTTCCATTGACGAGCGTGTAGAACGAGGCTTCATTGTCTCATCATAAAGTCGACTACGCGTCCTGTCAACACGGAGAGAAATCAAACCCATGTTCATTATTGACAGGGGCTAATTCTGGTTTATAATTTAATTGGAACGTTCCAAAAACAATACTTGGCCAGGAGAGTTGGGTTGATCGGGTTTCGCTGCTGCATCGCTCTCCGTAGTGGTATCTTTTCGCGATCTCCAGAGTAAGGTTGTTCACATGAGGTGGTATTCCTCACGGATTGAGCGTGTTTGGCCGTAATGGCCCATTAGAATTGGAGGAATTCACCATGCATATTCCGCAACGGAAACTCCGGGTTGTTCTGGCGTCGCTGCTCCTAACGCTGTGTATGACCTGCGTCTCCGCCACCACCTGGCTCGACGCGGACATCGGCGCGCCGACGGCCGCGGGCGGGCACTCGGAAAATGGGAGCGCAATCACCGTCACCGGGGCCGGCACCGGCGACACCACCTTCGGCGGCGATCAACTGCATTATACGTACACCACCGCTGCCGCGGGCGATGTGGATGTCATCGCCCGCGTCACCGCCTTCACCGGCGCTGCGCATGGACGCGCGGGGATCATGCTCCGCGCCAGCAACACGGCCACCGCGACCACGGCCAATGCCGTCTTCGCCTTTCAGGATGCCGCGGATGGCAAGCATAATTTCTTCTACACTGCGCGGGACGAAGCATCGACCACCGGTCTAAAAAGTAGTATGACCACGCGGATGACGCTGCCGGTCTGGTTGCGTATTGTCCGCATCGGGAAGCATTTTGCCGTCTACAAATCGCCCGACGGCAATATCTGGTCCATGATTACGAACAACAGCGGCTGGCAGTTTACGCCGACCGGCGCCTTTGAGGTGGGGTTCTTCGTCGCCAGCGGCAATTCGGCGGTAACATCCTCGGCAACATTCGACAACATCACCATCGCCGCGCCGCACTTGGGCTACAGCACCAGTTGGTTTGGCGACACCTTCGGCGGCAATGTCGATGACGGACACGTCTCCAATTGGATCAGCGCGTTGTGGGTCGCCGGTGACGGCACCTGCTATACCAACTCCTTTTGGGATGAAGGCGGGGAAGCGTCAAAAATCTACAAGGATGGGCAAGTCGTACGGGCGTTCAGCAGCGGCAATGCCTCTGCGTGTGAAGGCTCGATCACCAGCGACGGAACGAATGTCTTTTTAGCCACCGGTCATGCGCTCAATAGCACGGACATGCAAGGCACACCGGCGTCCACCCTCCCCGTATACCTCACGATCGATCCCTTTGATGCGACGCGCAGCGTCAATATTATCAGCGGATTGGCGGCGGCAAACAACGAGGTCTACATCAGCGATTCGCGCGAGAACAAAATCCGCGTCGCGCACAAAACGCTGACCCGGTATTACACCGCGGGGAATTCCCTGCAGGAACTGACCACGCAGACGATCGACACTACCGGCGTGCCCAATGCGGCGCCGGCCATCGTCTATCAATCACAACGCCTGTGCGATTATTTACCCTACGTCATTCCTGGCTTCACGCCCAGCGCGACCTATACCGTCCGCTGCCACTTCGCGGAATTCTTCGTGACGCAGGCCGGCCAGCGCTTGATGACCATCAGCGCCAGCGGCGCCACACCGGTCCAGAATTATGACATCTTCGCCGCCGCGGGGGGGCAGTTCAAACCGGCCGTACTGGATATCCCCAATGTGCACCCGGACGCCTCCGGCAAAATTACCGTCATCGTCAGCGCCAGTCCGGGGAATACCGCTTATGGCATCGTGATCAACGGCCTCGAGGTATTGAATTCCGGCGGTTCCCAGGTGTTTGCCGTCAATTGCTGCGGCCCGGCGGCGGGTGGGTTCCAGAGCGAAGTCAACGAGATACCCGAGCGCGCCTTCGCGTTTACGCGCCCCGGCCCAATGGTGACCGATACGCGCGGTGACCTGTGGATCATCCAGGAAGCCAACGACTTCCCAATCGGCAGTACGATGACGACAAAATATACCGGCGCCATCTTCTGCTACCATCCCAACGGCACCTATGCCGGCAAGCAGATCACCGATGTCGCCAACCCGGCGGCGCTCGCGTATGATACGGTCAACGATCGCCTGCTGGTCGCCGACAATGGCACGAACCAGCAAATCCGCATTTATACCAACTTGAACACCACCCCGACCTTCGCCAATACCTTCGGCGTGCAAGGCGGCATTTATGCCGGCACGCATCCGGGTTTGGTCAATGATCCGGCCAGCGGTGGGTACGCCCGCTTCTACGGGATGAGCGGCGTCGGCATCGATGCCCAGGGGAACATCTATGTCTCCTGTGGGAGCCAGGGGAGCGACCTGCGCAAATACACCTCCGCCGGCACACTGGTGTGGATGCTGAACGGGCTGATATTCTGCTGCTGCCCGGATATCGATCCCGACAGTGACGGCGCCAATGTATATGGCGTATACTACCACGCCTCGATGGACTACACGCAGACCACCCCCGGCAAGGAGTGGAGCTATACCGGCTATAATTGGAATCCGATGCAATATGGCGCCGCGCCCCGCGAGGCTGCCGCCCAATCGATTCTGCGCCGTGTTGGACCGAACCGCGCCTTGATTCATTACACCAGTGGGCAAGGCCTGGTCGACTATATCGGGATTTTCCGGTATGTGGGCGAAACCGCCATCCCGTGCGGGCAAATCCGCAATGGCGGCATGCAGGTGTGGATCGACCTGAACGGTGACGGACTGGAAACCCCGGATGAAGATGTGAACGGCACTTCTCCCGGTGGGATCAGTACCTTCTGCGTCGACACGAACGGCGATATATGGCTGGCATGCCTGAGCGACGCCTATCCGGTGTTGCACCATTTCTTCCTCAAGGGGATGACGGCGCAGGGCGCGCCGATATACGGCGTGAACGCGGGCGATTACGAGGATATCCCTTATCCCGGCCCGCAATACTCCACCTGGGCGCAGAAAGCCTCGGTGTATTATGACGCTGACCGGGACACGATGTATTTGCTCGGTCCCGCCTGCGCGCGTGGGGGCGATCAGTCGGACGTGTTCTCCTACCTGGCGCGCTATGATTATTGGAGTACCGGCAACCGCACGGCACGCTGGTTCATCACCCTGCCCGATCCCACAACCGATGTGAACTGCCAGTACGAGGTTTCCAACCTCGTACATCAGTGGGTGGGTATGGACGTCGCGACGGACAAGCTCTTCATTGCCAGCCTGTTTGGCCAGATCAATGTGTATAACGCCTCGACGGGTGTGTTGGAGCGCATATTAAATCCCGGACCGGAGGTTTCCGGCAGTGACGCCTGGGAAGATGCCGCCATGGGCCTGACGGCGTTCAAACGCGCGAACGGTGAATTCGTCGTCTTCTCGGAAAACAGCGGATATGGCGGTAAGGCCAACATGTACCGTATTCCGCCGAGTGGTGGAGCAAACATCCCGCCGGTGGTGAGCATCAGCTATCCAGGTGACGGCGCGGTGTTGACGGCAGCGCTGGGGACGATCGCGGTCTCCGCCAACGCGGTCGATGACGATGGCAGCATTGCCCGGGTGGAGATCTATAAGGATGGAAACTTGCTGGGCACCCCAACGACGCGACCGTACAGTGTGAATTGGACCAATATCACGCCCGGCACCTACGCATTCTACGCGAAGGCGTACGATAATCTGGGCGCGGTCACCACTTCAGCCACCACGCATGCGACGATTGTCAGTACCCCGATTCCTCCCACGGGACTGCAGCTCTGGCTGAAAGCGGATGACGGGGTGGCGACCGCCGGGTCGACGGTCACCGGTTGGGCTGACCGCTCCGGCACCGGCAAAACGATCACGATCACCAGTGCACCGACCTATACCACCGCGACCAGCGGGCTGAACAATATGCCGTCGGTCAACTTCGACGGCATTGACGACTATCTCACCTTCAACACCATGACCGACATGAAGACGGTCTTTTGGGTGCTCAAGGACGCCCGCAATCCCATCACGACGAATTGCGCGCCGTTGCTTGGGGATGCGACCACCTACGATTTCTGTTACGGATATGTGGCTCCGGGCAAAATATTTGACCCGACCTATTGCCCACTCAATACCCTGCAAAGTACCTTACGCCTGAACGGGATGGCGGTGGATGGGACGCAGACCGATATGCCGGTGAACTGGGCGTATCTGTCATTCCAGGCAAAAGCCGGGGCCACGATGACGGCATCGAACTTCTCGAATGACCGGTTTCTCACCGGACGGCTGTGGTATGGCGGACTCGCGGAGTTGATCGTCTACAACACCGCCCTGTCGGCACAGGAGCTCAGTCTGGTCGAGAGTTATCTCCAGTCGAAGTACTTGATTAATAAGTGCGCCACGCCGACCTTCACGCCAAACGGCGGCACGTATACGTCGTCCCAGACGGTGACGCTCTCGTGCGCGACCAGCGGCGCGACGCTCCGGTATACCACTGACGGCAGCACGCCAACCGAAACCAATGGCATCGTGGGCACCTCGGTGACGATCAGCCAGAATACCACGCTGCAGGCCATCGCGTATAAAGCCGGGTTGACGGACAGCGCGATCGCCTCCGCGACATATACGATCTATAGCCCACCTACCACCGGGTTGCAACTCTGGTTGAAAGCAGATAGCGGGGTCACCACTGCCGGGTCAAGCGTGACCGGGTGGACCGATTGCTCTGGGACCGGCAAAACGATCACGATCAATAGCGCGCCGACCTATACGACCGCGAACAGCGCGCTGAACAACATGCCGTCGGTGAACTTCGACGGCAATGACGACTACGTGACCTTCAACACGATCTCCGACATTAAGACCGTATTCTGGGTGTTGCAATGTGCCAGCAACCCCATCACGAACAATAACGCCCCGTTGCTCGGGGATACGACGGCCTATGATTTCGCGTACGGCTACAACACCCCTGGGAAAATGCTGGACTGGAATTACGCGTCTCCGAATCTCCGCAATGGCCTTACCCGCCTGAACGGGGCGGTGGTGGACAGCACGATCACCGACATGCCGCAAACCTGGTCATTCCTGTCCATGCAAACGCAAAGCGGCACCACCGTCAAGGCATCGAACTTCTCGAACGATCGGAATCTGTCCGGACGCCGCTGGTACGGCGGGCTGGCGGAAGTGCTCATCTACAATACCGCCCTCACCGCGCAGCAGATCAGCCAGGTTGAAAATTATCTGCAAGTGAAGTATTCGTTACCCACCGTCACCCTGACGGTCCCGAGTGAGGGCACCGATTATGTCGCGCCGGCCACGGTATCGCTCACGGCGAATACGACGGTGCTCGACGGCACCATCAGCAAGGTGGAGTTCTACCAGGGGACGAGCAAACTCGGCGAAAATGCGACGTCGCCGTACACCTACACGTGGACGGGAGTCGCCGCCGGCAGTTATAGCCTGACGGCGAAAGTGTATGACAACAACGGGGGGGTGTCCGTCTCCACGCCCGTGCATATCTGCGTGCTGCCCAACCAGGTGAAGTTCACCGGAACCGCCTTCGGCACCAGTCCAGCCTGGCAGCAGGGGTGTGAATACGACAAAGCGACCGATGGAAATGTCAACACCTTCTTTAGTTACTCGAATCAGAGCGGTGGTTATACGGGGCTCGACCTGGGGGCGGGCAATACCATACCGATCAATACCATTCGGTATTTTGCGCGAACCGGCTTGGAGAGCCGCATGATCGGCGGGAAATTCCAGGGGTCGAATACCAGTCAGAGCAGCGGCTATACGGACTTGTGTACGATCACCACCAAGCCTCCCTCACGCATGTGGGTACTGGTGACCATCACGGATCCCACACCTTATCGGTACATCCGCTATCTCGGACCTGACGGCACGTATTGTGATATTGCTGAAATGGAGTTCTATCACTCGGCTCCCCCGACGGTCACCCTGACCGCGCCGACCAATAACCAGGTGTTCAATCCGACCGGACAGACAGTGACCATCACGGCCACCGCTTCGGATACCGATGGCATCAGCAAGGTGGAGTTCTACAACGGCGCCACGCTACTGAACACCGTTTCCACCTCGCCGTACTCCTACGCCTGGACCAGCGTGGCAGAAGGCGACTATACCATCACCGCGAAAGCATACGATATCTATAACGTTTCCACCACCTCGTCGGCGGTAACGTTCTACTCGACCAACTCGCCGACGGTCAGCCTGACCGCCCCGGCGAACAACGCCCAGTACATCGCGCCGGCGACGGTCTCCCTGACGGCGACGGCCTCCGACACCGAGTCGATCAGCAAGGTGGAGTTCTACCAGGGTGCAACATTGCTCGGGACGAGCACTTCGTCGCCGTACACCTGCACCTGGACCAGCGTGGCAATGGGCAACTACGTCCTCACCGCGAAGGCCTACGACAACCATAACCAGGTGACCACTTCCAGCGCGGTCAACATCAGCGTGTGGGGTACCAGTGACATCGGCACGGTGGGCATCACCGGCAGCGCCAGTTATACCTCACCTACCTTCACGGTGAGCGGTGCCGGCGCCGGTGTCACCGGCACCGCGGATGCCCTCCGCTTCGTCTATCAACAATTGAGCGGCAACACGACAATCATTGCCCGCGTGGCCACGGCAGCCAGTGCCACCACGACGGAACGAGCTGGCGTGATGATGCGCAAGGATCTGACCGCCGGCAGCATCGAAGCATCGTCGATGTATAAACCGACATCGACCTACTACGTCTACTTCCTGCGCCGCACCACCGCCAACGGCAGCACCAGTTCGACCACCAGCACCACTGCCGCCGCCCCACCCTACTGGGTAAAACTGGTGCGCAGCAGCAATACGCTCTCTGCCTTCATGTCCGCCAACGGTTCCAGTTGGACGGCGGTAGGCTCGGGCACGACTGTCACCATGACCGACCCGATTTACGTCGGCCTGGCGGTGACCAGCGGCAGCACCAGTGCCGCGAAGACGGTCACCTTTGACAATGTGAGCATCACCCAGCCGTAACTGGAGGGCGAACCTCCTGGTGAGCCACGGGCGGGGCTGCTGCCGGCCTTCCAAACAGGAATCTCGACCCATCCGAATTTAGATTTCGGTACCAAGGAAGATTCTTGTTTGGAAGGAAGGCGGCAGCCCCGCCCGATGTTATCAAGCCTTCCCGGCTTAATGCATACTCGAACACCAGCCATATAATAATAAGAGCGAGACAGCTTCAATTGTGATTGCGGTAATGATCCCCTTGGCGATATGGGGCCGGCTTATCCGAAAGCAGACGACGCATAATAAGGCGAGCAAGATGAAGCTCACTATGATGCCCGAGACGAGTTGATTCCTCATCATAAAGACAAGCATTACGTAGATGTATGGTAAGCCGAAAAACGTGCAGACAAAACCCGTATTGAAATCGGTACGCTGTTTACGTTGCTCCTCCTGCCTGCTCCGTTCTTCCACATCGGGTTGATACGGGGTCGGCGGGATGGACGAGCGGTGCAGATCGCAGTATGGGCAGATGGTGACGCCCGGCGGCATCGTCTTGCCGCACTGCTGGCATTGCAATCCCGTCTCGACAGGGGGCTCCGGTGATGGGACTTGCTGATCAACCATGTTGCGCTCCTTCAATGGGACGTGTCTTGTATGGCGGTCGGATGAGGTAATACAGGACGATGCCGGCGGAGACTACCTGCGCCAGCGTCAGCCTCAGGTAGGGGCGGGGTTCGTCGCGGAGGAACTCGATGGCGAAGCGGAAGGTGAAATAGGCCAGGATGAAATGGGTGAAGAGCTGCCCCGCGGCGCGCAGACGCGTTTTCATCGCCAGCAGATAGGCGAAGAGGAGGAGGGCGAAGGCGGACTCCATGAGCTGGGTGGGGAAGCGCAGCACCCCATCGCCGAAATCCACGCCCCAGGGCAGGTGGGTAGGGATGCCGTAACAGCACCCGGCGCAGAAGCAGCCCAGCCGCCCGATGGCAATGGCCAGCGCCAGCCCGGCAGCGAAGAGATTGCCGCTGGGCAGCGGGAGCTTCAACCAGCGTCGGGTCAGGATGACCGCCGCGATGCCGCCCAACAGCCCGCCGACGATGGTCCGCCCGGAGAGGATCGCCGGGAGGCTCAGCGACCCACCGAAGAGCGCGCGGGCGTGCATGAGCCAGATGGGCAGCTTGGCCCCCAGCGTGCCGCCGATGCCGGCGGCCAGCGCCAGCGCCAACCCGTGCTCGAACGGCGCCCGCTGCCGGCGGCTCTCCAGCACAAAACTGATTACCGCGGCGCAGATGGCCAGCCCCATGAAGACCGCATACGCCGGCACGCCCACGCTCCCCAGGGTGAACAGCGTCGGTCGGATGCCCCAGCTATGCGTCGCCGCCATCATCGTGGGGCATCCTCCATCTGCTGAAGCTCGCAGGACGTGTGTTTCAGGAACCCGCAGCACGCGCCACCGTTGGAGAGGCAGGCGTAGGCTTTGGACACCGGGCAGAAGCCCAGCGCGCTGATCGTCTTCGCCACCGCCAGGAAAAGCAGCACCGCTCCCGCCGCGGCCCCGGCGTGCAGATAGGCCAGCACGGCGACAAGCGCCAGCACGACGGTCGCAAAGAGATGCGCAAAGCGCATGCCATATTCATCAAGCATCACCATCCCCGACGGGAAGAGCCGCTCAATCGTGAGGCCATACAGCACCACCAGCGGCGCCCGGCGTACGGTGAGCAGCGCCGACAGCGCCATGATGGCCCCGGTGGCGACCACCAGTTCCTTGCTGCGCAACAACAACGCCGCCCACACCAGCACCATCACGGCATACCGACAGAACGCAAACGCGCCCCGCGGGACGGACACAGGTTTAGTTGGTAATAGCATTGTGCCTCCTATGACTTGGTAAGCTTTCCTGTCGTCGTCCCTCACCCCCAGCCCCTCTCCCCGAGGCGAGGGGGGTACCGGCACTGATATTCGTCATACCGTACTCGAATTTCTGCTAGCCTGCTCCCCTCTCCTCGGGGAGAGGGGCTGGGGGTGAGGGGCGATCATAGGAAAGCGTGTGCCACCGCGGCATCAACCGTCCCACCTTCCGGCAATACTCCGCATACTCGGTAAACTGCGCACTCAGCATCTCCTCTTCGATGCCCGCGCGGTAAATCATCATCGGCACGAATACGCAGAGCGTGGCGAGGAGCGCGGCGACGTTGCGGTAGATCAGCGCCCCACCACAGCTCATCCAGATCAGTGAGGCGTAGAGGGGATGGCGTACCAACGCGAAGACGCCGGTGGTGACCAGCGTCTGATCGGCGTAGACGGTGGCCTGATTCGCCCAGTTGCGCCCGAGCTGCACGCGGCCCAGGAGGTTGACCACCGTGCCGCCCACCAGCAGGAGCAGCCCGACGATCATCAGCGCATCCTGCCACAGCAGGCTGGGCAGCGCCACCGCATCGAGGCGCTTGCCGATGAGCAGGCCGATGGTGGTCAGCACGGCGGTCATGCTGCCGGTGGCCACCGGACTGCGCCGCACCCGGCTCTCCCGCTCCTCGTGCGTCGCCGTGGCGAAATTGCTGACGACCGCCAGCACCAGCGCCAGCAGGCAGCAGAGCACCAAGGCGGCGGTTAGCAGCTCAAATATATCCTGTGGTGAGGAGATTCGCACACTTAATGGCATAAATATAGCCCCTAGCCTGGAGCGCGAACCTCCTGGTGAGCGGATTATCGTTCCGCTCCCGGTTCTCTCATCCGCTCACCAGGAGGTTCGCGCTCCAGGGTGTGGGGGAGCGAATCCCCCTTCCCGATGCAACAGGTTGCACGCGGAAAACGGCATCTTCCGCAGATCGGGCGTCAACACGTGGACGCACTCTTTCTTCATCGACTTCATGTCGAAATTATACCGGTCGAGAAACGAGGTGACGGTGATGCGAAAGAAGTTGTCGTTGAGAAAGGTCGCTTTGTCGCCCGTGAGGGCGGCTTTCACCCCCAGAGGTGCCAGCGGCAGCAGGTCCTTGAGAAATCCAAGGCAGTTGCACGTCTGCGCCCCGGAGCACAGTTCTTCCGCCATTTTGTGGAAGACATCCTGCGGGTAGAAGGCCAGCGTGTTTTTGAACAGCGACAGGTAATTCTTCGCCTGCAGGTGGCGGGTGACGGGCACAAATGCCCCCTTGTCGCGATAGAGAAAGGTGACAGCGACGCGGTCGGCGTCGCAGGGGAGGGGAATGAAATCGTTCATGCGCAACATGCCGGCCATCTGCAGCTCCAGCCGCCGCAATATCCCGGAGAGGGTGATGCGCCGGGCCGGGTCGGCGTCCGTGACACGCCCGGAAAAGGCGAGCGGTTGGAAGTTGATGCCGCGCACGACGGGATGGTTGAGGCCGAATTCCACCAGCCGCCCGAGCTCATGCTCGTTGACCCCTTGCTGCACCGTCGCCACCAGCGTGACCGGCACTCCGAAGTCGGCGAGGTTCGCCAGCGCGCGCTCCTTCAGTGCCGTCAGGTCTTCGCCGCGCAGGCGTTCATGCACCTCGCGCGTAAAACCGTCGAACTGCAGGTAGATTTCGAACCCCGTGCGGAACTGCCCGAGCGCGCGGACGAAGTCGCGATCTTCCGCCAGCCGCTTGCCGTTGGTATTCAACATCACATAGCGGATATGCTTCTCGCGGGCCAAGGCGATGATCTCCAGGATCTGCGGATGGGTAGTCGGCTCACCCCCGCTGATCTGCAGCACTTCCGCCGCGCCATCCTCGGAATCCTGGTAAGCGTCGAGCATGGCGGCAATGGTGTGCAGGGGGAGAAACGTGCCGGTGCCCGCATTGGCAAAGCAGACCGGGCAATGCAGGTCGCAGGCATTGGTGACTTCCAGCAGGCCAATGCAGGTGTGCTGTTCGTGGTCGGGGCAGAGGCCGCAGTCGTAGGGGCAGCCGCGGCGGGTTTCCGTCTGCGGAGCAGCATCGGTACCGGGCCGGTCATAGGTATACCGCTGGAGATACCAGTCGCGATCTTCTTCCAGCAACTCCTGCTGCACCCCGTGCTGCAGACAGTTTTTCAGCAGGTACACCGCGCCGTGCTGGAAGATGACCTTCGCGGGGACGGGCGCCAGGCACTGTGAACAGAGGCTCATCGTGACAGCGTGCAGCGTATAGGGCCGTTCGTGTGCTCCGTTCACCGGTCGTGCCTTTCAACAGGCGCTCATCAGGAGAGCAGCCATGGCTTCGAATGCGGACATTGTAGCGTGGCGGTGGGTGGCAGTCAATCGCAGTGATCCAGGATTACAGCCCAAGCAGACGACGAGCCTCCTCCTCCGGGACCCCGCCCTTGATCATGCGCTGTAACGCCTCCTGCAGTGCTTCAGTGCGTCCTTCCTCACGCCCCTTCTCCAAGCCTTCGGCCAAGCCTTCGGCCCGTCCTTCAACCCGTCCTTCGATTTTGCCCATATCATAATTACCTTTGATCTGGCTGGCTTTCGAGCGCAAGGCTTCCTGGAAGCCTTCATATTCCGCACGCTCGGTTTTCGGCAGGCGCATGACGTCGAAGATCTGCCGGGCCTCTTTCAGTCCTTTGGCGGAGAAGGAGTCCTTGATCTCTTCGTGCTTGAGGAAGTAGATCCACTCATCGAAGCTGGACTTCGCCACATCATCGAACTGGTTGACTTTGATGATATAGTACTCCGGGTAGAGTTGGTGGATGCTGTCTCGCTGGTAAAAGAGCCTCTGGCGGTCGTTCAGCAGTAGTTCGTTGCCGCTGTGCATGCCATAAAAGGTGGTTTTGCCGTGGTAGAGGTAATCATCCCCTTGGCCGAGGTCGAAGTAGACGATGTTCACCGAGATGGTCTTTTTCACATTGCGGTATTCATCACCCAGCGCGATATGCTCGGTGATAACCTTGGAGGTGGCGTAGAGCATGCGCAACAGATAGTCCGGCTCATTGGTGGTCTGTACTTCGATAATCACCAGTGCGCCGTGGCTGTCGCGGATGAGCAGGTCGACGCGATTGAACTTATCCTCTTCGTGCTCCCGGTTGCTCTCGCTCTCCAGGATCTCCAGGATGGTGATGTCCTCACACAGCAGCTCGGACAGAAATCCTTCCAGTACGCCGAAGTTCGCCTTGCTGCGCAACAGCTTTTTCATCGCCCAATCAAAACGGACCAGATTGCCCATGCTCACCCTCACGGTAATTGAATCTGCCCCATTATAGCACAGAAGGATTCCCCACGGTGAAACCGAACTATCAGGACTGTCGTTTTCCCTCACCCCCAGCCCCTCTCCCAGGGGTAGAGGGGAGAAACGATGCGATAATCGGTGCCAGCTTACACTGTAAGAGCATGTTCTCCCCCTCTACCTCTGGGAGAGGGGGGTAGGGGTGAGGGAAAGCAATTAGAGGGAGCCATCCATGGCGTATATCGCACAACAGCCGAAACCGTTATTGTTCAAACCGGACCTGGACGATGCCGCCCGGCGGTGGGATGCGTACTTTGCCGGGGAGCTGATTGACCGCCCGGTGGTGTGCGTCACGGCGCCGCGGGAGGGGAAGAGCGGGGCGCCGGGGAGCAATTACCGCGACCGCGCGTGCGGCGATCTGGAGAGCGTCATTCAGCATGCGCTGATCAACGCCGAAGCGACCTTCTACGGCGGGGAGGCGATCCCCTATTTCTGGACGAGCTTCGGGCCGGATGAGGTGGCGGTCTTCTGCGGGGCGGAGCTGGGGTGGAGCGACGACTCCGGCGACACCAACTGGTCGAAGCCGTTTGTGGAAGACTGGGCGGCGGCGCTGCCGTTGCGCCTGCAGGAGGACCACCCGTTCTGGCAGCGCATGCTGGCCTTCTATCGCCGTGCGGCGGAACTGGTGGATGGGAAGATGTACCTGGCCACGCTGGACCTGCACACGAATATGGACCTGCTGGCCGCCGTGCGCGGGTCGCAACGACTGTGCGAGGATCTGCTCGATGAGCCGGAGATGATCGACCGGGCGATGGAGAGCGCGCGGGCGGTCTTCCCGGCGCTCTGGGAGGCGACGAACCAGGCCGGGCGCATGGCGGAGTGGGGGTATATCGGCCCGGCGGCCACGCTGCAGTGCGACTTCAGTTGCATGATCAGCCCGCCGATGTTCCGCCGCTGGGTGCTGCCGGCGCTGGAAGAAGAGGCCGCCATCGTGGGTCGCGCGGTCTACCACTGGGACGGCCCCGGCGCGCTGGTCCACACCGAAGACCTGCTGACCAGCGCGGGCCTGCACACCCTTTCCTACGTTCCCGGCGACGGCCATGGCAGCCATCTCGACCACCTCGAGCTGCTTAAACGCGTGCAGGCCGGCGGCAAAGCCGTGCAGGTGTGGGGTCCACCGGAGCAGATGCAGGCCCTGCACCGCGAACTGCGCCCGGAGAAAACGATGTACTGCACCAGTTGCGCCAGCCAGGCAGAGGCGGAAGCGTTGCTGGAATGGTTTGTACAGCACACGTAGGCCTGGGAGGGCGAGGCTCCCGCCGAGCCTGATTATGCAAACGGATGCGTCATTTGGCTCCGCGGGAGCGTCGCCCTCCCGAGTCTGATCATGCAACCGGTTGCGTCATCTGGCTCCGCGGGAGCCTCGCCCTCCCGAGTCTGATCATGCAACCGGTTGCGTCATCTGGCTCCGCGGGAGCGTCGCCCTCCCGAGTCTGATCATGCAACCGTTTGCATAATCAGGCTCCGCGGGAGCGTCGCCCTCCCGGGGCTCTACCAGGCGAGTTTTTACCCTTTTGCCTTTTTACTTTTACTTGCATTACCTTCGTTCCCGCTTCTCGCCCACCGGAATTTGTGTATAATACAGACAACAATTTTCCCCTGGAAAGGAATGTTATGAGACGCGTTCTTTGTTCCCTGCTGGCGCTGTGTTGCTTGGTGGCGGCGCCGGTATTGGCTGCCCAGGTGCAGGTATTGCTGCCGCTCGGGCGCACGGCCTATCAGACCAATGAGCTGATCGACCTCTCGGTGGTGCGCGGCGATGCCGCGGCCCTGGCGGCCGACACCCTGCAACTGGCCGTCACCGGCGACGACGGCAGCAAGATGACCTTCTCCTTCCCGGTAGCGGCGGTGCCGGTGGCCGGTGCCGATGCGCGGGCGACCGAGCACTTGCACCTGAACGGCAATCTGCTGCGGCCCGGCAACTACACCGCGCAGGTAACCGTCAATGGTGCCACGAACTCGACGAAGTTCGAGGTGTACAGCAACATCCGCAAGAGCTCCTACAAGATCATCGATTGGGGCAGCGGCGCCAAAGGCGCCGACATCGTCAAACTCGGTGAAGACGGCATGGGCTTCAACCTGCTCTATGCCTCCGCCGGCGGCGATGACTCCATCCGCGGCGGCATGGACTACATGGGCTGCTGCATCATGAGCGGCGGGCACCAGATGGACCTGCGCCCGGAGTGCGACTGGTCCGACCCCTACGTATTGAGCGGCGGCAAGGCGCGCGTGGTGCGCGCGGCGCTGCAGTTCCGCACCAGCCCGAATGCCATCGGCGTGCACTTCTATGATGAGCCGGGCCTGACCTGGGTGAAGCACGCGAAAACCGGCGAAACGGTTCCCTTCAACATCCCTTCCCAGGATCGCTCCTATAAGAGCGCCTTCGGCGTGGATTCGCCACAGTATAACAATGTGAAGCCGGAGGATGCGAAAACGGTGGCCGACTGGAAGCAGTTGGGCACCTGGAAACTCGGCTTTATGAACGCCGCCTGGAAAGATTCACAATTCGGCGTGAGCTACGTGAAGCCGGAGTTCCTCTCCGTCACGCAGAGCCAGTACGGCTGCTCGGCGTTCACCGATGGCTACTATTTCAATGTGGTGCACAGCCTGCCTGTCACCAGCGGCCACGGCGGGTATGACGAATGGGGCGGGTATCTCAACCCGGTGTTCACCCTGGAATTCGCCCGCGCCCGCGATCTCTCCAAGCCGGACTGGTATCTGCCGGACTGGGACAACATCCCCTCCGAGCGTTTCCGTCTGGAGCAATACACCTGCTTCATGCTCGGCCTGCAGGGGCTGGCCAAGCCGCCAAGCGTCGGCGTGCACAACCCCGCCAGCACCATCACCGCCGACGGCGTGGTGGAATCGAATAAGACCGCGCTGAAGCTGGGCACGATTTTCACCACCATGCCGGCCCCGCGCTCCCCGGTGGTCGAGCTCTACTCCCTCTCCCACCTGCTGGATGCGCAGACGAAGAAGATGTCCGTGTACTACTCGCATCAGGACCAGCACGGGGTGTCGCTGACGAACATTATGCACGCCGGCCTGCTGGACCAGCAGCGCATTCAGGTCATCACCGATGAAGATGTCATCGACGGCACCGCCGCGCTGTATCACAAGGTGATCATCCTGCCGTCTATCAACTATCTCGACCCGAAAGTGCTCAAGGGGCTGGCGGACTTCATCGCCGGCGGCGGCAAGGTGTACATGACCAGCGACAGCCAGGTGAAGGTGCCCGGCGCCATCAACCTGGGCGTCACCTCGTCCATTCCGGATGCGGATCTCATCAAGCAACTCAACGCCCAGGGGCGCACGAAGGAAGCAGATCCGAAGAACTTCACCACCGGCAAAGAATTCCTCGCCGTGCAGCCGTTCGCAAAAGCGCTGAAGGCGCAGTTGGCGAAAGATGGCATTGCGCCGGTCTTCGAGTGCAACAACCAGGAAATCGCCGCCTCCCGCGCGGCCTACGGCGATATCGAATACATCTTCGCCGTCAACGTGAAATACAACGAGGCGGAAGGCGAGATGGATTCCACCAAGGCCACCACCGCGACGATCGGCCTGCCGGATGATGGCCGCCCGCTTTATGACGCCATGATCGGCGGCCCGGCACAGGGCTTCGTGAAGAAGGGCAACCTGCTCAGCGCCGATTTCCGCTGGGGCATCGGCGAGATGCGCGCCTACGCCCGCACCGCGCGGCCCATCGGCGGGGTGAAGGTGGCGGTGCCGCTGGTGACGCGCGACCTCACGCTGGACAAAGATCCCATCAAGCTGAACATCAGCGCCACGCTGGTTGACACGCAGAACGGCATCCTCGCCGGCTCCGCGCCGTTGCAGATCCAGGTGGTCGACCCGCTGGGCGCCACGCGCTACGACCTCTACCGCGCCACCGACCAGGGCCTCTGCCGGCTCAGCCTGCCGCTGGCCGCCAATGACCCGACCGGCACCTGGACCGTGACGGTGACCGAGCTGCTCTCCAACAAGGCAAGCACGGCCACCTTCAGCTATGCCGCCCCGGCGCGCTGTGCCGCGCTGGCCGGCGCCACCTCGCGTGCGGTGATCTTCGGCAACGACCGCGAGCAGTGCTTCCGCTTCTTCCGCACACACCAGGATGTCACCATCGTCACCGGCACGTCTCCCTTCAATGCTGACGCCGCTGAGCGGCTGGCCGCCAGCCTGAAGCCGTGGAAGGTGCGCTGCCGCATCATCACCGCGGCTGAAGTGAACAAAGCGCGTGAAGTCTCCGCCGAGGAAGCCCCCACGCTGTGCGGCATCGACTATGCCGGCGGCGGGCAGATCAAAGCGGGGCGCGGGAATCCCGCGAACCTGGTCGGCTATGACGTGCAGGGGCCGGTGGTGCTGCTGGGCAATCCGCAGGACAACCCGCTCATCGAGAATATGATCGATCACCTCCCGCAGCACCCGAAGGTGCTGCCGTATGCCGTCACCCCGGATTTCCCCGGGCGCGGCCATGGCCTGCTGGCCTGGCAGCTCGACATCGTGGGCCCGGGCCAGGAATCGATCACCTGTATTGCCAATGACGCGGCCGGCATGGCGGAGGCCATCGGCACGCTCTATGAAGCGGTGGCCGGGCTCGACCCGCTGACCCCGCTGGCGCTGCCGCAGGATGCCACCATTGCCGCCGCCAACAAACCGGCCAATCTTCCGCCGGCGGCCACCGTGGCCTGGGAAGTGCTGCTGCCGGACCGCGTCGCGACCATGAGCCTGGCCAGCGCCGGCGACTTGAAGGTGACGACGATTGATGGTTCCGCGAGCACCATCAGCGCGGGCGGCAAGCTGACCGGCACCACCCCGCTGACCACCCCCGTCGCCGTCAAACAAACGACCCCGCCGGCGCTGCCCGCGAACTGCAAACCGCTGCCGGCGCGCGTGGCGAAGGCGGTCGCCGCGGGCGATGGCCTCAACGCGGTGGGCTATTGGGGCGGCACGCTGCAGATCGTCGCCGCGGACGGCACGGTGAAAGCCCAGCAGATGCTGCCGCAGGACATCACCGCCATGGCCTGGCAAGGCACCACCCTCGCCGTCGGCCTCGCCGATGGCCGCGTGCTCGGGTTGACGGTGAAATAACCAGCGCCTTCAGTTGAAGGGCATGCACCGGTTTTGGGGACTGACATCGAAACTCCGGGTCTTGAGTATGCTGCAGGTTACCAAGCATAGCAGCAGTGAAGGCCCATACGGAGTTTCGGTGTCTGTCCCCAAAACCCTATTAGAGAGGCGTTCCCCAATGTGATTGACGCTCGGATGGGAAGTATGGGAGGCATGGGGTTTCAGCACATTATTCCCATACTCCCCATTCATCCCATATCTCCCAGATCCGAGCAGCAACCGCACTGTGGAGCGGGGGAAGATCCGAGAACCCCAGGCCCCACCATCAAATCGGTAGCCGCACGACGAACCAGAACGAATGGCCGGCAAAACGGTTGCGCACCGCGAACTCGGAGTAGTATTTCCCGACCAGGGTAATCGGCGTGTTCCCATTCCTGATGGTATAGGACAGAATCGGGCCAAGCGCCTCGGTACGCCCTTTAAATGGGCCGAAGATGGCGCCGGCGCCGCTATCGCCTGTCGTCTGCTGGAAGTAATAACCCGCCAGTCCGGCGCCGGCGGTGGGAGAGAAATGTTGCAGGACGGTGTAATCCACATGCAACTCCTGCCCACTGAGGTAATGGGTCGCAGGATTGATAAAATTGACGGTATACCCGGGCGCCACGGAGACCTCCCACCCGTTGTGCAGATTGTAGTAAGTGAAGGCATAGTCCGCCTCCAGCGCCCAGCTATTGCGGCCGGTATTCAGAATGCGGTTGACGTTATAGTTGCCCCAGTTGGTATAGATGACGAACTGCGCCCGCTGGTGCGAATCCCCATAATGCCACCCCAGCAGCAGGGGGACGAGGATCAGGTCGTCCTCCGCGCTGGTGCGCTCGTTGAATTGGAGGACGCCGTTCGTGCGCCCTTCCAGGTGGGGTGTTTCCCAGGGCAGCAGCACCTCCCAGGCATAATAGGAGCCCCAGAGCCGATAATCCGTGACTTGCCGCACCAGGCCGATCTCGATCGCATCGTGCAACCGTAAATCGAGCGTCGGCTGTCCCGACATGGCCGCCCGGCTCGTGGTTGCGGAATAGGAAATCACTTTGAGGTCGGCATACCATCCCGGTGGTTGCAGCACCCCGCTCATGGTATCCAGGAATCCCGGGAGATAGCGACTCCCCCCACCTTCGCCGGCATACGCCCTGGTCGCCCCGAGCACGACGACCCCGAGCAGCATGGCGAGGAAACCGATCCTCTGCAGAAAGAGTAGCGTATTCCGTCGATTGACCAAAGCGATACCCCTGTTCAGCATGGATGTGTTGAGGGTACAGCTTCACGGCTACAACGCTTGCATCGCCTTTTCCATGCTTGTGGTGTTATTGAAACAATTGGGAGGATGCCAGATCAATTATCCGCTCGCCTTCTCTTGACTATTGCCGTCCCCTGGTGTTCGCGGTAAGATACCGAATGGGATGTATTGCATGATCAGTAGTGCCGGAACTGCTGCATTATGTAACGCAGCGGGAGACTCGGAGGCAGATCATCTTTACCTTCATGCCCCGGTTATCCCTGGTCAACGACTGGCGCGCTTTCCTCGCCGTGGACCTGGAGGAGGATGACCTTGCTGGTTTCCGCCTGCAAAGCTACACGGGCTAAGGTTGCTGTCGTAGAAACACGGGCGTCCGCAGCGAGAGAGGGAGTAAGGTGGAGGAAGAATGAGTGGGCGAACATAAAAGTGGTGTGGCGTCCCCAATACTGTTGCTTTTGCACTGCATGTGAGCGTGGTTGGCAATGCGGTTTGAGCGTAACCATGTCCCAAAGGCAACAGTATTGGTGGTGTCCCCGAATTTTTAAACAAAATCGTTAATAGAATATAGAGGATACGATGAGTGTAATAGATCGCCTTGATGATATTATCGCTCGATTATTAGAGGGGAATAAGAATCCTGATGTTGCTTTGGCAATAAATCATGGTTACCTTGATGTTCAGGTGATCATTAGGGTATTCTGTAGGTATAGGGAATTGCTAACAGAAGCCAATATTCGGCTTGGTGAAATTCCGATCTACAAAGGAATGAAGATCATGATGGAAGATATGGATTTTTGTAACACATCGTTAGGTATGGATATTCTCTATCTCCATCGTCATCTAAGCATAATGCTTGAAATAGATCAAGCCATGCTTGAGATGGAAAGATCATGGGGTAAACCAGTCGATAAACCTGGATGGAAACAACTCTATCAGGTATTAGTCGATATGCAAAATTCTTTTGATGCTCATTGGGTGCCAAACGAAACGAGGTTGTCGCAATTGCGTAGCACGATGGACGAGGTTGTTGAGATGTATCAGTTGCCGATTCAGGACAGTGAGTTAGGCGATACGCTGTATCATCTCTATTCGGGAATTTGAGCGTAAAAATAAAAATAATTAAAATAAAATAAATAATTCGGGGACACCACACCACTTTTCCGTTCGCCTTGCCTATTGCCCTCTGCCGACATTATCAGTAAGCTAAGTGCACGGCACGCCCTACGCCCTTCCTTGCCGTCGACCTGGAGGAGGAGCTTGCCCGCTTTCGCCGGCACACCCGCACTGGCCGCCCATGGCGGGAGTGGGAGTAGGGCGAGGGAGAGGAACAAAGGGGCGAATATAAAAATGGTGAGGCGTCCCCGAATTTCCCCTGAACATAGAATCCTTATAGTGTCCTCAATATTGTGTTATTTAGCCAAAATTTTCATTGAACTACCATTGCGGTCACTCATAGTATTTTGCAGCTAATAACATCTGACCTATCATTTTCCAATTCGCTTCATTTGGTATTGGTTTTCCTTTATTTAAATAGAAGCCGTCCATATCTTCTGTCCAAGCAGAAAGTGCTTCCAGAAATTCATCAATATGTTTATTCTCCCAACTTGACGGATTATTCGCAAAATCTAAAGCTAGCGCTTTAATGAAGATCGCCAAGTCAGCGCGAGTTTTAATTCTTCCTACTAATATAGAAAGCTTATCCATACCCTACCTCCCTCGAACAATTACTGAAAGACCATCATTTTTGTAATTCGGGGACACCATCCCAATTTTCCGTTCGCCTTGCCAATTGCCGTCTGCTCGCTTTGGTAGTAAGAGAAGCACAGGGGACGCCTCTCTAGAATTTGGGGACACCATCCCAATTTTTCGTTCGCATTGCCTATTACCGTCTGCTTGCTTTGGCAGTAAGATAAACATATGGGAAGCCTTGCACTATTGGTGGTGCCGGAACTGCCGCATCATGTGACTCTCCTGGGGAAATCGATTGGATTGGAGTGAAATCGTCCACCTTGTGGGTGGTAAACATACTCAAATGCCCCTCTTCCACGCTGCCTCCCTCATCCCGCTATTTCCGTTTACCGCACCCCTTCACCCCTCCGCATGCCCCGCAAGCGCGGCGCCCCGTCCGGATGCCGGTTGCCCGGGGCGTTGCCCGGGAACCTGCCGGGGGTGATGATGAAGGGGATGGTGGTCTCGTGGTGCGTGGTGTGGTCCCAGAGCATTTTGAAGAGTTTCATGCGGCGGGGGCCGCCGACGAAATCGAGCGGGGTTTGGCCGCTGGCGTTCGGGATGTCGGGGCGGGCGCCGCCATCCAGCAGCACGTAGATAAGGCCGTGGTCATCGTAGCAGATCGCCTCGTGCAGGGGGGTGAGGCCGTTGGCGGCGTGGGTATTGGGGTTGGCACCGTGCCGGATAAGCCGGCTCAGCAGGTAGACGATCTCCTGCTCGCGCTCGCCCGGATAGGTGGGGCGCATGCGGACGATGATATGCAGCGGGGTGGTGCCGTCATTCGCCCGCGCATCCACGGCGGCGTGGTGGTCGAGGAGGAATTCCGCGGTGTGGGTGTGGAGGGAAAAGACGGCCTGGTAGAGCGCGGTCCACCCATTGTAATCCCGCCGGTTGACCTGGGCGCCGGCTTTCAGCAAGACCGCGGTGGTATCGAGATCGTCGTTGAGCGCAGCTTCCATGAGCGGGGTGCGGCCATGGGCATCGGCGAGATCGGGTGCGGCCCCATTGGCCAGCAGCCGCTTCACAATGTCCGTTTCCCCCAGTTTGACGGCGTGCAACAGGGGCGTCTCCCCGGTGTTGGGCTGGCTCGCATCGACCAGCGCGCCGTTGTGGAGCAGGAAGTCGACCATCTCCGCCTGGTTGTGGTCGATAGCGCTGCACAACGGCGATAGTCCGTGATCATCGAGAAAATTGACATCTGCCGCATTGGCCAGGAAGAGCTGCGCCATATCCTGGCGCCCCCCTTCCGCCGCGGAGAAGAGCGGCGTGCGCCCGTCATGATCTTTGACATTGGCGGCCACCCCATAAAAGAAGAGGAATTTGACGACGTAGGGATGCCCCTCGCGGGCCGCCCAGTGCAGCAGGCTGCCGGACGCCGTGACGAGCGCGATGACGACGACCAGCAACAGCGCGACGCCCACTGAGGCCAGGCCCATGGCGATTTTCAGCAGCACCCGTTTTTGCAACAGCTTGCGCATTGCCTCTCCCGACAATATGATAGCATAATTTCCCCGATGTGACACGGCTTTGTGGCACGGCCATCCTGGCCGTGGCGTCGCCTGGGCTTCCAGCCCAGGCGCGTGTGGGGTGATGACAGCACGCGCCTTGGGCTGGAAGCCCAGGCTTGACGTGCCTTGATGGAAGCTCAGACTTGACGCGCCTTGGCTGGAAGCCAAGGCGACGCCACGGGCTGGAAGCCCGTGCCACTGGCCGGCCCGTGCCACATGCCAGATCAGGCGGGGTGCTCGCCGCCGTGGTGCAGGGGCAGGACCAGTGGCGGGGCGGGTTCGCATTGCTGGCGGTGGCGGCGGACCCAGGCGTACCCGGCAAGACCAAGGCCCAGCAGCAGTACGGCGCCGGCGATATCCAGGGCGGTGTGGAGGGTATCTTCGTACGAGCGATCGTGCCCCAGCGTGATTTCGCGTTGGGCCTCGGCGAGGTAGTCGCGCAGGTAGGGATTGACCGGGGCGAGCGGTTTGAGCTGCTGCAGGTAGCCCAGCGCGGTGCGATAATGCTGCTTGTTGAATTGCACCAGCGCCTTGCTGTAGAGATCCGTGAAGCTCCCCGGGGTCAGCCGCACATTGCCCTGGTTGAGAAAGTCCATGATGATCGAGGCGGGGACGATGTAGACCAGCCCGGAGTCTCCCGCCTCGATGGTCGGATCGATGGTGCCGAAGGTGGCCAGCCCGATGACGTGGCCGGTGCTGTCCAACGCCGGGGCGCCACTGGTGCCGCGGGTGATGGCGGCGTCGGTTTGGATCGCCGTCCACCCCCCGTTCATCTTGCGTCGGGTGCTCACCATGCCGGAGGTCAACACCGGCGGCATAGCGCTCATCCCCTTGTTCATCAGCGGGTGGAACGTGCTCACTGCCGGGTAGCCCAGGATGAAGAGATGATCGGTGATGTCCAGCGCCGCGTCATTGCCCATCGGCAGCGTCGGCAGGTTCACCCCGTCCATCTTCAGGATGGCGACGTCTTTGCCGGGAAGCGGAATGCCGGTCGTCACCAGCGTGCAGGGGAGCCCGCTGCGGATGGCGGCGTATCCCGGCGCTGCCGGTCCCATCACGGCATAGTAGTGGACCTCGCGCAGGTCCACCGTGATCTGCTCGGTATAAAAGGCGAAGAAGGCATCGACCAGCGCGCGGTAGAGCGGCATGGGGAGCGGGGCGTGATACTGCTGCTGGAAATCGGCGTTCAGCGTGTTGGCGGCGCGCACCGCCGTCTGTGCCGCAGGTCGCTCCTTTAAGGTATATTCCAGCTTCACCGTGCGCGCATTGGTGACCACATAGCCGTCCGGCGTGACGATGAAGCCCGACCCCTGCATGCCGCCGTGGATGGCGCGACGCCCGCCGCCGGACGGCGCAAGCAGCTCCAACGGGTGCTCCGCGATCGCCCGGTAGAGGTTTAAGGCGGCTGCGGACGGCTGTTCCGATGAGAACAACGACTCCGCCAGTTGCGCGCCTTTGCCGGAGAGATTGAAGTCGGGCACGGTGAGCGTGCCGGTGTAGCTGGTTTCGATCAGCACCGTCGCGGGTCGGGCGATCTCCGCCAGCACGGGCGGTGACAGGGGCTGCGGTTCAAAGGCCAGCCACATCAGCACGCTGCCCAGCGCCAGCACGCCGGACAGCCCCAGCACACTGGCCAGCAGATGGTTGCGCTTTCTTGGGGAAAGCGGGTGGGGGGAATGCTCCTGCGCAAGAGCGTGTCGGTGTCCGAACCAGCGCCAATTATGCCCAAACATGCTGCAACCTCCTGCTGCGACCCATGCAATGATGCCTGTGTTCCCATTCCCACTGCCGCCGCCGTCGAAAGGGTCAGCACGTCGTATTCCGCCCACATGCCCGGCGCAGTGCGGGGAAATCAGATTGGGCTATCGGGAAGAGCGGCGCTCGGTCCGGCACGCGACATGTCTTCGCGTACCCCCGGGTCGGGCTTGTCCAGGTACACACCCAAGAGGCGTCATCGCACCATGCCTTGTCATGAATATCAAGTTTGCACCCGGCATGATACGGTATAGTGCCTGGTAACGCCAACCAGGATGGTATAGCAACGCATGGGCAATCCTTCGCCGGTGCAGGCGAGGCCAGGACGTAGCATGGCGCGCGGGGAGCGGGCGGTGGTGGGGGTGGCCTTTGGGCTGCTGGCGCTGGCCACCGTCGTGCGGTGGCTATTTATCAGCTCCACCATGGTGCTGGACGATGAGGCGTACTACTACGTGTGGACGCGACACCTCGCCGGGGGGTATGTCGATGGCGGGCCGACCATCGCCTACGTCAATGCGTTCTTCGTCGCGCTCTTCGGCGCCACCGGATTCGCCCTGCGCCTGGGGGCAGTGGTGCTGCTCACCGCGCTGGCGTGCTATCTCTACTGGTGGGGAGCCCGGCGCTTCAATCCATGCACCGGCGCGCTGCTGCTGGGCATCGTCACCTGCACGCCCATCTGCTTCTTTTCCTCCATCGTGCACACGTACGACACCGAGATGGCCGCCGCCATGCTCGCCGCCATTGCGCTGTATTACGATGCCTTCTTCGTCGACCGGCGCGCGTTCTACCCGGGGGGGATCATGCTGGGGGTGGCGCTGCTCTCGAAAATCTCGGTGGCCTTCTCCGCGCTGGCCATCGCGCTGTTGCCGTGGCTGGTGCCGGAGACGCGCTGGGCCTGGCGCCGGCGGGAATACTATTTCTCCTTCGCCCTCGCCGCGCTCTTCCTGCTGCCCTTCCTCTACTGGAACGCCACCCATGCCTTTGCGTTCGTGCGCTTCAAAGGCGGCATGGCCTTCCACCCCGGCCCGCCGAACGCGTTTCTCCGCGTGTGGGGCGCGCAACTGGCGTGCTGGCTGCCCATCCTCTGCGGGTTTGCCATCGCGCTACCGTGCCGCGTGCTCCTCGCGCGCCGGCGCCGTGCGGCCAGCGCGGAGGAGGGGTATTTTGCGTGGGTGGCCGCCTTCCCGCTGGCCTTCTTTGCCATCGGCTCCTGTGTTGTCAACTATTACGGCAACTGGGTGGCGCCGGCATTCTTCGGCGGGCTCTTCCTCACCGCCATCCATGCCGGACGCGCGTGGGCACGCTACCGCCTCCTCGCCCTGCTGCAAGGCGCCGCCTCCGTGCTCGGGCTGGCGGTGCTGCTTGGGCAGCTCTATTGGGGATTCATACCGCTGCGCGCCCGCGCCGACATCACCAACCGTTATTACTGCCACAGCGCCATCCCCACCGCGCTGAAAGCCTATCTCATGGCACACCCGGCTGAGCGCAACCTGCGCATTGTGAGCGACAACTATCAGCTCCCCTCGCTGGTGAATTTCTACCTGCACCCACACCCAGAAGCGCTCGGGCTCTCCCTGGGGCGTTACCACGCCACCCTCTATTCCACCCTCTCCCCGCGCCTGCCGGCCCCGCCCTTCCTCTTCCTCGCGTATGGGGATCAGTATCCCATTGAACTGAAAGCCCTCGCTCGCCACATCACCCCCCGCGCCCACTTCGTCTCCCGCCGCCAGGGCAAGGATGCCGGCCACCTGTCGCTGTGGATGGTGGAGCAGTAAAAAGGAAAAAGGCAAAACGGCGGTGAGCGGTGCCCCTGCCGCAGGTAACGGCCTGGAGCGCGAACCTCCTGGTGAGCGGGATTATAATTTCGTCACCGCATCTACAATCCGCTCACCGGGAGGTTCGCGCTCCAGGGCAGGGCAAATGCGGAGCTACTGGCGAAAAGTGATCAATGAGCCGATCAGTAATGGTGTCTTTATTTCAACGTCAACTCCACCGCCGGGGCGCTGAGCGTGCCTTTCCAGGCGCTGAGCGGGGGCTGGCCGGGCTGGCCGGTCGGCACGGCACGCTCCTGGTCATTCCGGCAGGTGATGGTGACGGTGTAATGGCCGGGAGGGAGTAGTTTCGTCAGGTCGATGTCGCTGTAATCCGGGTGAAGGTAGATGATCGCACCAGGGGCGACTTTCAGGCAAAACGGGATCCCCGGTCGGGCCGGGAAGAGAGCCGGGGAAGGGGCCTGGGAAAGGGAGGGTTGCCGGGGCTGCCCATCCGTTCCAACCGCCGTCGCGCTCACGAAGCCGGCACTGATCGGCGCCGGGACGTAGAGATCTGTGGTGGTGACGTTTTTCACCGCGAAGATGATGACCGGATTCGCCACAGCGTCCGCGTGGACCACGCCGGCCCAGGCGACCAGGCCGTTGACCGGGGCCGACCAGGTGCGCGCGTTGAGCATTTTCAGGATACTCTCGACCTCCGGTTGGCGCGCCTCCGCCAGTGGTGCGCACGACCAGGGGAGCAGCCCATCAGGACCGACCACCCAGATGCCGGCGTCCCCCACCTGCAGTTCCCGCCCTCCTCCGCTGGGCCAGCAAATATACCGGCAATCCAGTGGATAATCAAGGGTGCCTTTCAGGCAGGACTGCGTCGTGATGGTGATATGCTGCCACTTGATCCCGTCGCCGGGCTGGGCCTTCTCGTCTTTCGCGCGCGTGATGGTGCCGACCACAACAAACCGGGCGAGATCGAGACTCGCCTCCAGCGGCAGGGGCGCCGGTGAAGTCGCGCCTACCCGCGGCCACGCGGTCACGAGCAGGACGAGGGAGAAAAGCAGGGAACGAAACGGTGCGCGCATGGTATTCCTCCTGAAACGGTTGTTGCCATTGCTTATTATAGCATACCTTCATCCGGGCAACTGCTCTTGGGCGATCGCTATTCTACAAATACGCACGCCACGCCAGATAAGGCGAGGGCTCGGTGCTTTTCCCGGAGGCTTGTCGGAAAATGAGCACAAAGCGAGAGGTGGATTGCAATAATTGAGTCCTAAATAAATTAACACAAACCTCTCGCTAAGCAAGGCAGGCTGTGCTATACTTGACCGGTTTTTTATTCAGGGCTGGACTTTCGCTCTCCCTCACCCCCAGCCCCTCTCCCAGTGGTAGAGGGGAGTAGCGGAACAAAAATCGGCGCCAACTTGCGCTGAAAGATCGTCTTCTCCCCCTCTACCTCTGGGAGAGGGGGCTGGGGGGTGAGGGAGAGCGAAAGTCCCGAGGGCTTCCACTAACCGCTTTGTGCTATCTTCCAGGGGGAACGAGAGTATTGAAACCGCTGTGAAACCCCGAAAGACCGGCAACAACAGTAATCGATGGATCGGCACTTTTCAACCAGGGGTAAGGATTGTGACAATTGTGAACCAGATTCTACTGATCGAGGATGATCCTGATCAGAGTGCATTATACGAACGGGTGCTCTCGTTAACGGGGTATCAAGTGACCGCTGTCCCGAATGGGGAATCGGCCCTGGGCCAACTGGCAGACCATCACTTCGACCTGGTGCTCTCGGATTGGTATCTGCCGGGCATGAGCGGCGACGTGCTGATCGCCGAAGTGAAAAAGCAGCATCAACTGGTGCGGACGATCCTGATGAGCAGCCACCACGAAGTGAGCGCCGCCGCGCGCAAGAGCGGTGCAGACGGCTGCCTGCAGAAAGGCGATCTCCGCCAGTTGCTGGCATTAGTGGCGGCACTTTTAACCGGTTAGCGTATTTTCGGTATTTCTGTTTGCGTCCTCTACATGCGCATGACACCCGAGGGTCAGCCTCGGGAGGGTCATTGCGCGCAACATCCCCCCAAACCTCACCATGCGCTCAACTCCTGCAAACGCCCCTCGCTTAGCAGATACACCGTATTCGCGCAGGCACAACGGGTGACTACCGCTGTCGCAGTCATTTCTTACTCAAAGTCATTGCCAAATATGCCATAAGGTACTTGACAAGTATTGACTCAACATGTATAGTAACACTGTACGGTGAGAGTAGTCTCTCACCGAGAGAGCTGGCAGAACAAGAGGACCAGCGCATATCATTAAAGGAGGTCACTAACTATGAGTATGGTACGTTGGGATCCCTTCGCTGATATGACGCAGCTAAGGGAACAAGTGAATCGCCTGTTTGAGCAGAGCCTGACCCGCACCGGGCGGGAGCCGGCGGCGATGCGCACCTGGGCGCCGAGTGTCGACATCGTCGAAACGGAGAACGAACTGGTGATCCATGCCGAATTAGCCGGCATGAAACCGGAGGACATTGACATTCAGCTCGAAGGGGACACCCTCACCATCAAAGGCGAGCGAAAATTCGCCCGCGAGGAAAAGAGCAAACAATATGTGCGCGTGGAGCGCGCCTACGGCGTCTTCCAGCGCTCCTTCACCCTGGGCGTGCCCGTGAAACAGCAGGAGATCAAGGCCGCCTATCACGATGGCATCCTGGAGGTCACCCTCCCGAAAGCCGAGGAGGTGAAGCCGAAGCAGATCCAAATTCAGGTGGAACAGACCGTGTAGCGGAGTGTGGGAGTGTGGGCGTATGGGGGTGTGGGAGCGGTTGGCCCCCGTACGCCCCACACTCCCCGAATTTTTACTCTTACTCTCATAGGGTTTCGGGGACAGACACAATACGGTTTATTTAAGAAAAATATGGTACAATACTCCTCCCCTGGAATGGAGTCGTGTCCCATGTCTGTGCCATCCTCATCCCTTCCCGTGCCGTATCTCACCG
>Ga0272448_1001163_pt1 | contig 36756 bp, 32 predicted proteins | sample YNPCB0191_FD_202220 | JGI IMG/M metagenome (GOLD analysis project Ga0272448, IMG submission 202220) | Hot spring sediment microbial communities from Yellowstone National Park, WY, United States - YNP-CB-019-1 | ecosystem: Environmental > Aquatic > Thermal springs > Hot (42-90C) > Sediment...
ATGTCAGATTTAAAATTCTGGAATTGCTTGATAGACAAATGCCGGGAGAGGGATTCGAACCCTCACGGGAGCAAGCTCCCAACGGATTTTAAGTCCGTTGCGTCTTCCTTTCCGCCATCCCGGCTTTTTGTTTGTAATTCATTGTATATCAACTGGTTAAATTTTTCAATAACTTTTTCCTTATCATTAAATTTTACTTCAGGTGTCCATAAAGTGTCCATCCCTATATAATTTTCATACTGGTTAATAATCTCTCTTTTATAATCAGGGGCAAGATGAGAATATCTTAAGGTCATTGTGAAGGTCTTGTGCCCTAAAAATTCTTGAAGGACTCTTAGATTACCTCCCATCATTACAAAATATGAAGCAAATGTATGTCTTAAATCATGAAATCTAAAATCTTTTATTCCCAGTTGATTCACAAGTTTTTTAAATTTATGAGAGACCTGATATTTACTTATATTTGGAAATACCATATCGCAGGCTTTTATATTGTGACTTTCGCTCATCCTTTTCGCCAGGAGATAATGGCATAAGTTATCTGTTATTGGGATTCTTCTTTCGCCACTTTTGCTTTCCTTAATGTAAATCGTTTTTGTGAAAAAATCAATATCAACCCACTTTAAATTTAGAATCTCACCCAGCCTCATTCCAGTATTTAAAGCAATTATAATTATATCTCTCAAAGGTTGTTGAGCATTTTCAAAAATTTTTATTATTTCTTCTCTTGTTAAATATCTAACCCTTTGAGTATTTTCTCTATATAGTTTTATTAGTGGCGGATTCTTTTTTAAATACCCCCATTCCACTCCTTTCCTCAGAATTGTTTTAAGACATGCTAATTCTCTATTGATAGTTGATTTTTTTACGTTCTGTTTCAATCTCTCACTTTTATATACCTCAATATCCAGAGAAGTAATTTTGTGAAGTTCTTTCTCTCCAAAAAATTTATTTAAGTGTTTTATGCTTAGTTCGTCCCTCTTCCAAGATCTCTTGTTAATTTTTGAATATATAGTTAAAAATTTTAAAGAGAAATCAGAAAATTTAATCTCTTTTTCCTTAACTTTTTCCAAGAATTTTCCTTCAGCAATCTCTATTTTTCTCTTCCATAGCGCCTGTTCTGCAAGTTTTTTATTAGGGTATGATTCACGGTATCTTCGTCCATTAAAATAATAGTCTATCTGCCATTTTCCTGATTTAAGCCTTTTTATTCCCATTTCCTCTCCTCTTTTTTAAATTTTACCAAATTTTACCAGATGTTTAAAGTTTTTCAATATTTTTTTCCGGGAAATAATGTTTTTCCACCCAATTTTCTATCTCATTTTTATCAAATAAAATTTTTCCATTAACTTTGAAATAAGGAATCTTCCGTAGCCAAATCCAGTTGTATAATGTTTTTTTAGATACCTTTAAATTTTTCGCCAATTCTTCAACTGTCAGATATATTTTTTCCATCAATAAAAATATATGAAAAACCAAAAAATTGGTCTAAAAAAATAAAGGGGGGGATTTATTCTTAAACTATCTTGCCGAAATTTAAAAAACCTCCATTTATTAATTCATTTGCTTTTTTATAATACGCTTCAGCAAGAGATGCCTTTTCCTGATAATCATATTCAATCCAATCGGACATTTTTAAATTTTTCTTTATTTTTACTTTGCCATTTTTAATTTTTTTCCTGTATCCTTTTGAAGGAGGAGGGAATTTTCTCATCATTTCATTTCCAATCTGAATAAAAGTTAATCCCTTTTTTACTCTCAAATCCCATACCCAAAAACATTTCATATAATAATCAAGGTCTAAAAAACCATTTTTATTTCTCTCAACCCTCTTCTGTTTAACCTTTTTCCTTTTTACAATTTCTCTATTTTTTAAAAATTCATATTCTGTAAGCCCTTTCCCTCTTCTAATGGCATCTAAAATCTCTTCTATCTTATTCAAAATTCTATCTTTGGGATATCTCAGATTGATGTAAATTGCAATAATATCTGGCGGAAATGATTGATTTGGTTTGAAAAAGCCAACTGAGTCAACAAAAACTTCTATATTATCAAAAAATTTCTCGTCACAAAAAATATTTATTAATTTTAAGATATCTCTTTGAGTTTTAACTTGGAAGTGAGGGTCTAAAAGAGTAATTATTCCAAATTTTTTTCTTAAATCTTCTATGTTTACTTTACCCCAGAAATCGGCTTTATTTTTTGTTTTACTGAAATTTTCCCATAATTTCAAATATTCCTCCTTTCTTTTTAATGCTTCCCACTTTACAAGAAGAATTTTTTCTTCCTCACTAAGTAACTTATTCAAATCCTCCATACTTTAATTTTACCTGTGATATAAGTCAAAAGTAAAAGAGGTCAAAGTAAAAAATTTTCTGACCTTTTCTGACCCACCTGACCCGGTCATCTAATAAGATTTTCAATAAGGTAAAAAAATAAAAAAAGAATTTTTTGAAATATAATTTTATAAGGTAAGCCATTTCATCAAAATTCACGACAGGAAAAAGATAGACATTTCAGGTAATTTCACATAACAGGACAATTTTTCATAAGGTGTCAAATACCTCTAAATGTCTTCTCTTCCATATATTACTTCCCCATCCTTCCTCTACCTTAGATACTATGTGTTAACCAGAAAGAGAATATCCCTGTTGCCTCATATAAAAATCTAAACGAATTTATATTCGTTGCCTCATTTAAAATTCTAGGTAGTAGAATAAAAATTGTGTCTAATAGATAAAAGAATTAAAATAAAGGAACAGAAGGAGGGAAAAATGGGAGAATGGAAGTTAAGTAAGGAAGAATTTGAGAGATGTAAGAGAGAGGCAGTAGCAAAGGCAGTTGACAAATTTTTTCCAGATATAACGAATGGAGCGAAGAAAGCATTGTGTGAATTTTTTGAGGAAGAAGTTTTTAGAAAAATGTGTTGTGGATGAATGTGGATTTACAGAAAGTCCTTTACTCAATTTTTTAAATAAGAAAAACCAATAAATTTCTCAACTTATTTCACATCTTTTCTCTTAAATTAATCTTATATTCCAGAAAACCATTCTTTTACCTTTTTAATATTACAAGAAGGGCCATGGCCAGGATAAATAACTGTTTCTTCAGGTAATATAAGAAGTTTTTCTTTAATTGATTTTAAAAGTATTTCTTCTGAACCTTCGGGAAAATCAGTTCTTCCAAAACCATATGCAAAAAGTGTGTCTCCAGTAAAAATAATTTTTTTTACCTCATCAAACAAACATATACTCCCTGGAGTATGACCTGGTGTGTGAATTGTTTTTAACTTAATTTCGCCAATTTCAAATGTTTTCCCTTCTTCTAAAAATTCAATTTTTCCATTGTAAATATAAGAAAAACCAAAAAGAACAGAAAGATTTCTTATTGTGTCTTTTAAAAAAGATGAATCTAAGCGATGAATATAAACAGGAAGAGCAAATTTATCATTTTCTAAAAAATGGTCTACATGTCCATGAGTGTTTATAACAAATTCTGGTTTTAATCCAATATCAACAATAACTTTATTTATGGTTTCAAACTCTGCCCCGGGGTCAATAATTACTGCCTTTTTTGTATTTTCGCAACCTATAAGATAACAATTAGTTTCAAATTGTCCTACTACAATTTTTTCAATAATCATTTATTCTCCTCTGATTAAATTTTGCTTATCTTACTTTCTTTTTGTATTCTTTCAAAGTCATATTCTTCACCGGTTTCAATCTTTTTGGCTTTACCCGTCTGTATAAACTCAATAACTCCATAAAATCCAACTTTTTGTTCTAACCAATAAAGTATGTTAAAACCTTCTCCATATTCATCGTATTCACGCAGTTTTATTGCTTTCATGTTCTCTATTAGTCCATAGAAAAACATAATTTTAAAAGCAACCCATTGAGCAAATCCCTCAACAATAATTTTATTATCTTTTAATACATTTACGTTGACCTCATCCTCATAATTATGTGCATACTCATGAGCAATAACTTCAATGGCTATTCTTTTTTTTAAATTTTCTATTACTTTTATTATTTCGTTTGGAATAAAAATACCCAATATATTATCTCCAAGGTCTTCTTTTTTTACGCATTGAATAGGCACAGGATTTTTGATTTCAATTTCTAAATGTTTATTGAAAAGATTTAAAATTTTATTTCTAATTTTTTGATACTCAATTTGTGCATTGGAAGATGGTAGACCCAAAATTAAAAATTGAAAATCAATGTTTTTATGTGTTAAAGAAAACAATAATTCCTTTTTTCTTATTCCGTTTATAGTACAGTTCATTATTTGAAGACAAAGAGGACAACCTTCTTCGCATGGACAGGATAAAAAAAACTCGGAAATAAAATTATGATTTAAAATTTTTTCAATTTCATTATAAAGAATATCTATTATAGATGAAAAATGTTCTGAAAGAGGAATTATAAAAACTGAAATGCCTTGAAAAAAAATGAAGATTTTATCCGAAATTTCTGGAAAAGCAGGTGGTATGAAAATTTTTAGTATATGCTCAAGTTCATGTGCAATAAATCTCTGCCATGAATATGGGAGTAAAGCAAATCCCTTAATACAAATACCTTTACTCTTTATTTCTTTACATATTTTGGGACTAATTTCAATTGTCTGCTTCTCTTTCCCTGAAATATTATAATCAAAATGTTCCTGATACCCAATCATTTCGATTGAGAAAGAAATTGTACCATAAGAAATTGAAATTCTCCAAGGATGATTTTTTATTTTTTTCTCTTTTTCAACAGTAAATGCAACTTTACTAAAGTTTATCACAGGTATTCTTTCTACTGCTTCTTTTTTTGAAACTAAATCAATTTCTCCTTTATTTTCCTGAATATTAATTTCTTTTATAATAAATTTTTCTCCTTTTAAATATATTATTTTTCTTGGAAAATAAAGGAATGGAAACATCGGAGATTCTATAAAAAAAATAGGATTATGGTAATAATATAAAAGAATGTCTTTCTCTGAAACAAAACCCCATGGTATAAAGAGAATTTTTTCCTTTAATTCTTCACAAGTTTTTATTCTTATTTTATCTTCTTCAATTATTAAGAAATCTCTGAATTCAGTTAAAAATTTGTCCACTTTTCCCCATATTTTTTCAAAATCTTTAAAATCATAAAATAATTTAACAGTGTGGAATAAAAAAAGTTTAAAATAATTCAATTCCACTAAATTTTTAATATTTTCGGAATATTCAAAAGTGCCCGTTAAAATTGGGAACATTTCTTCCAAGTATCTAAAATTTTCTTGACGGGATATAAAATAGGAAAATGGGTCTTCTGGAATTATCACTATACATTCACAATTTTTTTCAATATAATTACCTATAATATTTTTCAAACGCTTTAAATTTCTTGGAAGTCCTAAAAGGATAATGACATCAAACTTAATATTTTTTGGTATTTCTTTTGGGTCATTTATCACATAAAGTGAAAAACCTACTGGTCCAGTTGCGAATTCGGTTATCTTTTCTTTAATCTGTTGTATTTCGTAACTTGATAATGGTGCAAAAGCATGCCATATAAGTAAATTTTTTTTATTCATTTTTCCAATTAAACCAGCAGTTAATAAGACAACCTCCTCATTATAATCTTTTCTAACTCCTTTTAATTCTCCATCTTTATGCTCAAGTAGTATTTCAGGCATCCAGAATATGAGTTGGAAAGGATTTTTAGGAGAACCATCATTAGTAATAACTTTTATTTCTTCAGGAGGCTTACCTGTAATAAAAGTTGCCATTTTTTTCAAATCCACTGTAGAATAAGTAGTTAGGATAAAATAAATATTATGAATGGATAATGCTTGAAAAAAAGTGAATAAGTATTTAATATGAAGGAGTTCGTTAGTGGGAAAATCTAAAAATTCATCTACTATAATCAAACTCAACTGGGAAATAAAATATTCTTTAAAATAATTTACTTTCAAATCCATAAATAACTCATAAATAATTTCTGGTGTAGTAATTAATATTTCAGGAGTAAGTGTATTTAAATGACCTATAAGGGATTCTTTATCAATAGCAGTTCCTATTGTTAAAGAAATACCAATTTTTTCAATATCTTCTCTAAATTTCTTTTCTTTCTCCTGTATTAATTTTTTTTCTGATACCAAAAATAGTGTTTTAAAACCTGACATAGAATTTAAAATCGTTGAAAATACACAGATGGTATCTTTACCACTACCTTTTTCTATTCCAAGCACAATATTATTTTTATCTTGAAAAAGTGATTTAATTGCTTCACCTTGATGAAAATAAATTCCAGATAATTTCAGTTTTTTAATCAAAAAACTAATAATAATTTTTAATTCCTCCTCTAACTGGTTTAAGTCATAATATATAGGTTCACTTCCTGGAAAATCTAATAGATTATATGCTTGGCCTTTATAGATTTCTCCTAATTCTTTAAATCGCATCTCCCCTCCATTTTAACATACAGAAATACAATATCTGGTGTTTGTATGTAGTTTTTATTTTAATTGTTGAGTTAAATGCTGAAGGGAGTTCAATAATGTCAGGAAATCCAAAAAGAAGAATTCCATTCTGAATATTTTTATCTAATCTATCATGTTTATTCTTTTCCAATGGAATCAAATCATAGAATTTTGTATTAAGAATATTACAAAATTTCTCCTTCATATTTTCTAAATCCTTTTCTTCAGGGTTATAATTACCTATTCCTTCTTTTAAAAATTCTATAAAAATTTGAGAAAGATTCAATTTTAAAGTTTGATAATCAGGGAATTTCCATAAATTTTCAAATAATTCTGAAATTGCCTTATTAAATTTTTCATTATAATTTTCTCCTATTTTAAAGTTTGTATGGATTTTATAACAAAGTGACGAATTTGGAATAAAAGTATAGTTTAATTGTGAAAAATCTCTTAATATTTTTGTGTATTCATCTAATGTAAAAATAAGATTTTGATAAGCGGTGATTATATTCCCATACTCACTAACAATAAATTTCTTTTTAATAATTTTAGAGGATAAAGTTTCTATCTGATTTTTTATTGATTCTTTATTTACTAATATTTTCATATCTTCAAGGATTTCTTTACATTTTCTATATTGTTTCTTTATCCTCCACCAACGTATTAAAAATGCAAAAATAATGAAAATCCCAGAAAATATTAAAAAAATAAAAAAAGTTTTTTTAAGACCCATAAGCCAAGGGAGTGATTTTCTGATTTTTAGAAAATATAAAAATAAAGATAGGATAAATGCAATTTTTAAAGGGTTTTTTATATAAGGTTTTATTTTTCTTTTTATTTCATTTAACTTTATTATTTCTTCTCTAAGCGTTAAAAACTTATTTTTCATATTCTCTTTAGTTTTTAAAAGATATTCTTTTAGTTCAGACATAAAATATTTTATATCTATTTGAGATTTAACTTCCTCAGACAAATTATTTATGATTTTTTCTAATTTTTGTCGCACATATTTTATTTTGAAATTTTTTTTAATTACTTCTTTTAAAATCTCTTTTTTACTGTTTTTTTCTTCTTCATAATTTTTCTTTAATGTCTGCCATTCATTTATCTCAAGGACAATCCCTTTTAAACTTTTCTCAAGAACTAATTCTTTAAGTTCATCTATTTTTTTATCAACGATTTCATCTATTAACTCTTTTTTTTCTGCAATTTCCAAAAAATCTTCTACTTCTTCAGATAAAATTTCAGGGAGAGTTTCATTAAAATTTCTTTTTTCAGGCAAAACATTTATTTCAAAATTATCATTTTCTTCCTCAGTAATTTCTTCTGTATTTTTTAAAAATTTGCTAATTATTTCTTTATTCTCCGAAATAAATTTTTCAAAAAAATCAGTTTCTACACGAAAAGTGCAAAGTGGATAAGAATAATTATTGTTTTGATAAGGAAAGTTCGTTGTAATATTAATAATTTGGGGTTCAGCATATAAAGCAATTAAAATAAAGTTTTCAATTATAATCTGGTAATCGTCTTTTTTCAATTCCACTCCATTTTTGAATTTTCTATCTACAATAAGAATTGGGAAAGAAGATGTAAAAGATGGTGGAGAGAGAGAAAGAGAAATTACATGTTTTATCCGGGGATTTTTCACTAAAAAATTTTTAATTGTTTCAAAAATATTATTCTCTCCACTTTTCATTATAATATAAAAAGAAATTTCTTTTTCTGGTTTAAAATCTTTTACTACATCAGGTTTAAAATTATTGTTCCAGTAAATTTTAATATCATCCTCAGAATAAAAAGAATATAAATAATTATAAAAAAGAGGGTCTTCTTCCAGTAAAATATAAAAAAATTTGGGTTTGTTATCCATTTTATAATTCTAATAATTCTAAAATCCTTTTTATATCTTCTATATTTTTTGGAACCATCTCTCCCAATGTGGAAGTGATTATTATCCCTTCAGTTGTAGTTTCTGTTTTTATCTTATTTCCTATTTCAATCCACAAAGTATATCCAGTAGTTCCAGGTTTAATGTCTTCATGAAACTTATATACATTCGCAAAAATGATCTGTATTTCTTTAATTTTATCTGTCTCACCTTTACCTGCTAATCTTTTTTCTATTTCTGTTTTTATCTCTTCCTTCAATTTTTTTATAGTAGAATCTGCAATTTTTAATCTTTCTATCAATTTGGGTAAACTTAATGCTAATATTTCACCTTGATATTTAAATTTATTTTTCTCACGAATAATTTTACCAGTCCCTATACCAAAGGCATATAAAAGTACAGATTCTATATCTTTCGTAGTTGTAATTGGTTGTTCAGATAAAATATTATCTTTCCATTCATTATAAAATCTCATATCAGTGTGAACAGGTGTTCCACCAACCATTGGAAAAGTTTTTACATGTGATAGATATGAATTATTATAATTTATAAATTCTGAATTTTTAAGAGCATATAAAGGAGTAGCAAATTCCATACCCATAAAAGCAATTTGATGTTTATCCTGAAATTCAAATTTTTTGTTTTCTTCTCGTATATTAATTAAAAGAGGTTTAAGTTTTTCTAAATAAGGGCAATTTGGTGGAGCATAAAAACTGAAAAGTGTTTCATATGATAGGTGTTCAAATTCTGGAATTTTATTTCTTTTCACTAATTTGCCTTCGTCTGTTTGATAAAAGGGTTTTGTCAATATCACAAACCTCGTTATTAAATAAGCAATTGCCTTTATTTTCCACATTTCTTCATCTTTAAGTTTTTCCTTATTCAAAAGTTCAGCTGCAGCATCCTTTATAAAATCTAATGAAATCTGTGTTTTTAATTTTTCTAAATCTTTTTCAGTTGCTTTTTCAACCTTTTTGTAAAGGTCTTCTGCATACGACATTAAAGACTCCCAGATAGATATTTTATAAATTCCTTCTTCCGCCTCCTTAATTAAAATAGTAGAAAATAATTCATTAACATTTTTAAGCAATTCATCTTTTTCTGTTGTTTTAAATTTAATTTTTTCTTCTTCAGATTTTTGATAAAATGCCTTATATATAGTTTCAAATAACATAGGGATTCCGGGATGGGTATCATCAACGCCCTCTTTTAGTTTTCTTTCAATTTCTTTCAAAGGTACTTTTCCCTCTATCGACTCTTTACAGCTTTCTTCAATACTTCTTGTCCTTACTTCTATAGTTAAAGGATAATCTCCTAACTTTTCTCGCTCTCGGTCAACAAGTGTTTCCCTCTCTGTTTGAAAATCTTCTGAAAATTTACTTAAAACTTTATCCACGATTTCTTCTAAGTAACTTATAACACTCTGAAGTAATTCTATGTGTGTAATAAGGGCTTCATAAAGTTGGATAATTTGTCTGTTTTTTATTTCCTCAATGGAATTATTCTTAAATTTTGTAAATTCCTCTATGAAAATATCTCTACATTCTTGCCATTTTCTTGATAAAGGTTTTTGAGTAAAAGTTTCTAAATCATCCAAAATCTGATATAAATGTTGGTCAGTTGGAATTGGTAAATTTGTTTTTGATTTTTTTTCTTTTTGTTTTTTAAAATATCCTTCTAAATCTGTTAGCCAATCTTTTATCTTTTTAAAATGTAAAGTAAAAATCCTCTTTTTTACTTCATCTTTTAATTTTCCCTGTATTTCAGGTAATAACTGTTCAAAAATTACCTCTTTTATTTCTCTTTCGTAAGTTTCAAAAAGGGCTCGCCATTCAGAAAATATATTCAATTTATTATCTCTTATAACCCTTATAATCTCTCCTTTTTTTGCATATTCAACATTGGTTTTCCCTAAATTAAACCTATTTTCAATTTCTCTAAACTTTGGGGTCTCTAATCTTAAAGTATTTTCATTCAGTCCTAAATTATTAACAAAGGTAGAAAAATCGGCTTCTTCTATTTCTGGCATAGTTAATTTATTTGATTCTTTTATATTTTCTTTTATAATTCTTGCAACTGCTCTTTTTGCTAAATATTCATATGGAAAAACAATACTTGAAATCCCAAAAGAACCATACTTCCATACCCTTTCGTTTAAATTGGGTAAATTAGGAAGTCTATTTAAAAAATTGGTAAGAGTAGTTCTTATAATTTGACTGGGTGAATTAGCCCATATATATAAAAATTCAGCAACTAAATTTTTATAGTCATCATGTATTTGACCTGTTTTACGGCCATAGAAACAACGATTATCTTTATTATAATATTGAACAAGTAAAACACCATCTAAAAATTTTGAAAAAGGGATGTCTCTACTTGGGAGTTTTCTATAACCTCCTTCTCCTTCATAGTATACCATTTTAAATTCAGAAGGTTTTAGCATCCATCTTTCAATTTCCACCAATGCTCCTATACTTTGGATACCACTGCCAGGTGCTACTTTTTCTGTGATAGTTCCATCTAAAAACACTCCATATATTGGGATAGCCTCGCCAAAAATATCTCTTAAGAGAAAAATAAAATCAATTAACATTCCAGAACCAGTTCCACCGCCAAGGGAACAAACTACAAATATTACATCTGCCCTTCTTTCCGCTTCTCTATCTTCACCTAAAGCTTCTCCAACTTTATGTTTGCTTCCATCAACAAAATTCCTAATATATTCATATTGATAACAGAATACCAATTTCCCATTTACTCTAATTTTACCACCTTCCCTATCCTTAATTATTGGTCCGGGTGATTGCCACGGAGTTCCATCAGGATTTTTAATCCACCATTCTCTAAAACTTTTTTCTTTTTTCCATTTTTCATTTATAACTGAGTTTGGGTCTTCAATTTCAAGTCCTATACATCTATCAATATTGGTTTGAACCTTATCAATGTCATAATCTGTTTGAATATCAATGCCAAAGAAAAATACATTTTTATCTATATTCTCTTTCAATTCTGGTTTCATTTCCATTTTTTTCTTTATTCTTAATAAAACCCCTGTTCCCATTCCACCCAGTCCATAAAAAATAACTGCCATATTACCTCCTTTTTTCTAATTTAAACCGTCTATCTCCTATAATAAAAATTTCATCATCTCTAATTTGCTGAAACTGTTTTTTAGATATATTTTTGCCTTGAAAATTGATTTCTGAATCAAGAGGCATTATGAATATTCTTTTTGAAGAGTCGATTTTTATGAGGAAAGAATTTTTTAATAAACCAGGGATACGAAGGTCTTTACTCACGATTACTTTATTGGAAAAACTTTTTTGCCCGCTTTTTATTCTCCATCTTCCTTGTTCTATTCCATTTCCATTTATCTCAACTAAACATTCATTTCCAAATTTCGGAGTTAATAAATACCAAATCATTATAATTACGAATAACAAAATAATAAAAATAGGAAGTAATTTTTTCCACCAAGAAATTTCTTTTATAACTTCCAAAGTAATCAAAAAAGTTGTCGGTTCTAAAATTGAACCCATTTCTGAATTCAGGGATATCTTCATCTCTTTTTTCCCAATTTGTAGAAAGGGTAAAGAGAGTGTTAAATTATTTGTTTGAGACCCTTTTGTTATCTTTAAAGAATCCGGTTCAATTTTCCCTTCCTGTATGTTAAAATGGATTATATCTGTTTCTACAGAAGATTCAGAATTTAAAATAAATGAGATTTGTTTTTCTGTTTGTGAAATCTTAAATTTGTTTTGGGCTAATGAAAATTTTATCTTTTTTGGTGGAGAAGGTGTTATATCAGTAATTTGTGGTTTTGTAGGTCGGGAAACTATTTTAAAATGGGCTGATTGTTCAGGTAAGGATTTTATTTCTTCAGGTGGCTCAATTCCAAATGTTATATAATAGATATAAATATTTTCTTCTTCAATTTTCCTTGGTGACCAATATTTCTCAAGTATTTTTTTGAATTCAAGAGGTGATTCTCTTGCTTCTGGGGGTGGCTCATTTATTCCATCTGTATAGAAATATATAATCTTTGTTTTCTCTGGATATAATTTATTAATTTCATCCATTCTTTTTGCTAACATATCAAATGCCTTTGACATATGAGTCCAGCGATGATTAAAAACCAATCTATCAATCTGGTTTAAAATCTGTTCAAAATCTTCTGTTGTTGTAATTTCTTTATCCCAGTAATATCTCACATCATCTCCAAATCCCATAAGAATTACTCTGTTTCCAATCTTTAAATTAGCAGGTATAAAATCTTTCAAACTCTCTTTAACTTTTTCATGTAAACTATTCCTCTGCATACTTCCTGATAAATCAATTGTAAAGATATATATATCTTTTTCTAACTTTTGTTCTGATTCCTGTGATAATAAAATCCCTGAAAATAAAAATAATAATATCAGAAGAAAAAATATCAAGCACTTTTTTTCACTTTTTCTCATTTTTCCCCCTATTTTTATTATGTATATCATTCTTTATAATATCTGTCAAATCCTCCAATTTATCCCATATAGTTTTTTTCATATATATTACTTCACCATTAGAAATTGTTGGATTTTCAGGGTCTCCTATCTTATCAAGAGAAATAAATCTTTGAGAGGAAAAAATTGATTCCTTTGTTAAATTAAATTCTGAACCAACTCTTATTAGTTTACGATATTTTTTATTAATAGACACTTTAACAAAAATTTCCTCTTCCCCTTTGATTTCAATATCTACGACTTTTCCTATTAATATTCCTCTATATTTTATTGGGCTTCCGATTTCAAGACCATTTACTCTCCCAAAAACGAGATAAAATTCTAAATCCCTTTTAAATGGGGTATTTTTAAAAAAATAAAAACTTCCACCAATTAAAACTAAGAAAAGCAATGTAAGAAATAATTTTTTCATTAGATTTGTCTCCCAATTTTATTAGCGTTAGAAATTTAGTTTTGTTAACAAAATAAATTATATATTTTGCAAGGTAAGAATTATTTACTAAATCTAATTTTTGAGGAAAGTATTTATAAATTAAGGAAATTATAAATGATGAAAATGTTATTCCTGAAATTAAACCGAAAAAACCACTAAAAAATTTATTTAAAGGGAACCATTTTCCTATTTTACTTATAGATTTAGCAATTAAAACAAAAATAGTCAAAATAATAAAAAAAGTCAAAGAATATATAATTGAACCCCATGGGAATGGTGCTCTAATTAATTGGGAAACCTTTGCCGATAAATAAAATGCTAAAATTATTCCTCCTAATTCAATCAAAATTCTCAGAAATCCACAGAAATATCCATATAAAGTAAAAATTGCTAAAATTCCAATAATTATCCAATCTAAAATATTCATTTTCCTTTTTTGTCTAAAAATAACATTTATAAATTAAAATGTCAAATAATTTTTCTCTTTCGGGTTAACACATAGTACCCAGGAAGAGAAGACATTTAGAAGTATTTGTTCCGGAGAATAAAAAAGAAGCAAATTTAATAATAGAAGAAATTTTTAGAAAAATGGGGCTACCTCCTGTAAAATATTTAATTATTCTTTTAAAAAGGAGGAAGCCCCGATGAACTTAGAAATATTATACTCAAGTTATGAAAAATTGTTAAAGGATTTGCAAGATTTCTAAAAATTTGACAAAGTTTTTATTATATGTTTTCATCCAGTTTTTATTTTATATTGCAAAGGATATGTAGAGATTATTCCTAAAGCTAAATTTTCTATTCCATCTGGATAGGTTTTTTTTAATAAAAACTATTCACGAATAGAAATGGCCAGGAACTAATATGAAGAAATATAGATAGGAAAGGAAGAAAAAATTATTAGCCAATCGTTATTCTTGCTAAATAAATTAAATTATAATTATGTTTTCTATTAGGAAAAAGATTAAAAATAAAATAAATAATAAGTATTTTCCTCATTCTGTTTTTAACAGGTTATCTTTTATATATTAAAAGTGATGGTGATATCATCGAATAATCTATAGTGAATATTTTCTAAAGTATAATTTAATGAAGGAATTCTTTTTCTTGAAATTTTATATAATAGTGGTAAAATTTAAAAGATGAAAAAGATTAAGATTTTTATTATTGATGACCATGATTCGGTGAGGGAAAGTTATAAAAGGTGTCTTGAGAGTTCTGGTTATGAGGTTGTTGGAGAAAGCAAAAATTTTGAAGAATTCCTGAAAGTTTATAAGAAAAATTTTCCTGATGTAATACTTATGGATATTGAATTTCCTAATAATCAACTCGGTGGAATTGAATGTGCAAAAGAATTGCTGAAAAAAGAAAAAGATTTAAAGATAATATTTGTAACACATTATACAGAACCGGGAATTATTAAAAAAGCAATTGATTCAGGAGCAACTGGATATTTTACAAAAGCAGATGGATTGAATTGTTTAAAAGAGGCAATTGAAAATGCATATAAAGGAATTTTATATCTTTCTCCAACAGCAGTAAAAAATGTTATAAATTCTATTTCTGAAAAAGATTTTATTCCTTCAGGACATCATAAATTTAATCTTTCAGAAGAAGAGATAAATATATTAAATCTTGTTGCCTCAGGACTTACGAATAAAGAAATAGCAAGTCAATTACATACAAATGAAAAAAGGATAAAGAACATAATCTCAAACATAATTTATAAACTTGGAGCAAAAAACAGGGCAAATGCAGTAGCAATAGGAATAAAATATGGAATTATAAAAAGCGGACAATGACTTATAAAAAAGGCCTTCCAGGTAGTCCTTTGCTTCCCATTTTTCTGTTGCAAATTAAGTTTCCTGTGGTAAAATTATACTGAAAGACAAAATACAACGAGGAGAGAAAATATGAAAAAAAAGAACATAATTGGCTGGGTAATAGGGATAGCGGTTGTAGGAATTTTAATCATAGTGTCATTAGCCAAGCAGAACAAACAGCCCGAAACAATAAAAATCGGCGCAATATTACTTTTGAGTGGTGAAAATGCTCTTTGGGGAGAAAATGCCCAAAAAGCAATTAATTTACTTGTAGAAGAAACAAATTTAAGAGGTGGCATAAATGGTAAGAAAGTAAAAATTCTATATGAGGATTCAAAAGGGGATCCTAAAATTGCTGTTGCTGCATTTAATAAATTAACGAATATTGAGCACGTTCCTGCAATATTAGGAGATATGCTTAGTGTCACCACATTAGCGATGTCTCCGTCGGCTAATAAATCAAAAGTTGTTTTGATGGGCATCAGTTGTTCTGCTCCTTCTATAACGGAGGCCGGTCCCTTTGTATATCGTGTATGGCCAAGTGATTTATACGAAGGAAAAGTATTTGCTGAATGGGTATATAAGAAAGGGTTTAAGGACATAGCTATTGTTTACATTAATAATGATTATGGAAATGGGTTAAAAGAAGCATTTTCAAAACGGTTTATAGAACTGGGAGGCAGAATTACCATTGCAGAAGGTTATACCTCAGCCCAGCAAGATTTTCGTCCTATTATTATTAAGTTGAAACAATCCAAACCACAAGGAGTATACATTGTTGGTTATTATGAAGATACAGCACAGTTCATTAAAGAAGCCAAACAACAAGGGCTTTCATCTCAGTTATTCGGCACTAGTTCTTCGGTTCATTCAAAACTTTTTGATATCGCTGGTCAAGCGAGTGAAGGATTTATTGTCGCTATGGTAAACGATTTCGACGTAAATAATTTAACTCCCAAACAGAAAGAATTTTTAGAAAAATACAGAAATTTATATAAACAAGATCCTGACTGGGCAGCTACCCATGCAGCAGATGCTTTCTTAGTGATTAAACAGTGTTTAGAAAAGGGATGTAAAACTGGTGAAGAGATAAAGCGATGTATAGACAACCAGAGAACTTTTGATGGAATTAACATAGGGGTTACCTTTGATGATAATGGTGATGTTATTAATAAACCAATTGTTATAAAAAAAGTGGAAAATGGTAGATTTATAGATATTGAGACAATAAAATGACAACAAGGGATCAATTTATTTCAGAAATAAGAGGAAAATTAATTTTATTGGAAAAAATTATAGGAAGGACACCACTATATGAATTAAAATTTCCAGAGTTCGGTACAAATAGGGTGTTTGTAAAAATAGAATTTAATAATCCTTCTGGATCTCACTATGATAGGGTTTATTTGGAACTATTTAAGGAACTGTTGAATAATAATAAAGCTTCTTTAAACATCTCAGAGAATAGTTATTTAATGGAGATTTCAAGCGGAAATGCTGGTATATCTTTTGCTTTTTTTTGTAAATATCTTGGCTTTAAAAATGCAGAATTAATTTTGCCAGTTGGTATTCCATTAAATACTATCCAAATAATAAAATCGATCAACCCTGAATTAAAAATTTCGCAACCACCATCTCCTTGGAGTGATAAGTATCTACAGGGATGCGTAGAGTATTTAAAAACAGAGAAATTGAAAAGTCGTCCTATATTTTTAAACCATTCTAGAAAGGAAAAAACATTGGAAGCAACAAAAAATATTGCTTCAGAGAGTATTGCACAATTGATAAATTTAGGAATAGAAAAAATTGATTATTTTATAGCAGCATGTGGAAATGGATCAACAATCGTTGGGCCTGGAACAATATTAAAAGATAGATATCCATCTATTAAAATAATTGTTTTTGAGCCCAAACAAGCCCCGGTTGGATACTTGAAAAAGTATAATACTTCAATAAATTCAGGTAATAATAATCCCTATAAGCATAAATTGTATGGTACAGGTGCTTGGGGTATTAAATTTCCTTTTATTCATGATGACAAGTACAAATTTTGTGACATAGTGGATGAGGTAAGATTAGTTGATGATAAATATATAGATGACAGCTTAAAGTTAAAATATAAATTACCATTTAGTGTTGGATATACTTCTTTAGTGGGATTACACATTATTCTAAACTATATAAGTGAAATAAAATGTCAAAATTCTGTATTTTTGATCATCTTTTATGATACAGGAGAAAAATATGGCATTTGAGACATATTTCATTACTAAAAAGTATAAACTTTCTTTGCAAAAAGATCTGTTTGAAGAGAGTCTAAATGACAATGTCAAGGACCTTCTCAGAAGAGTTGCTAAGGAAAAAAACAATTACCAATGGGATGATTTTTTCTTTATCATTGTTTGGAACGATAGAATTAATAATTGGAATAAAAATATCCCATTTTTATCAACTCAAAATTCTAAAAAAGCAATCTTAAAATATATGGCTCTTTTAGAATTAAAAGAATTAGATTTAATAGGTACTACTTCTTTTGTGTTTAGATACTGTAAAATTTGTTCTTTTATCCTAATTTTTGAAATTGGAAATAGTAATAGTTTTCGTTTAGAAGAATTTGTTAAAGATGGAATAATAATTATAAAAATTATACTTCCTACAGATGCCCAATATTTAGATAGTAGAATTGACATAACACGAATACCACATAAACCACTTGAACAATTGAATAGTGAGATAGAATTATTACAAATGGAAGAAGGAGAAATTTTACAAATTGATGAAAATATTAAAAATAAATTAAATTCTATGTTAAAATTAAATATTTATAGCGGCGTTAATGAAGAATATAAAAAATTTATAGAAAGTTTTATGTCATCCCTTGTAAGGTTATTTGATGTTAATGATAATACAAAAGAAATTGAAATTCTTCAACATTTACATTCAATGCTAGTAATGATTTATACTTTAATAAAAGAAATTGATAAAAATAAAAAATTGGTTTACATATTTCATGGCTCTAAAGGAGGGGATGTATCAAAAACTTTTATTATACCTCTTGGAAGTATTTGTTTTATGACTTCCTTAAGTGAAATTGATCACATTTCCTTGTATATAAATTTATTTCTTTTACTTAGTCAAAACGCTCTAATACAAAAAATTTACCAGTATAATTTAACACTTGTCCGCGCCCTCCGTTCTGCTGTTGCAGCAATTATGGCAAGAAATATGTCTCATAACATCGGAAGCCATATATTGGTTTATTTGAAAATGGAAAGGATAATAGATTTATTTTTGAAAATTGTGTCAAAAAATAGGATAAATTATAAAGTTCTTTCCCAGAAAATCCAAGAATTAATTAAAAAGATAAATGAAATTCATCAAGGTAAATTAAATTCTTTTTCTTTCGCTTCTATTAAAGATATTCTTGACGAATTAGAGCGCTCGTTAAGATCATTATCTACTGAAACAAGATGGGGGATTTTTGAATGGATAGAGGATACAAAAACTTTCTTTGGGTACCTCCAGCATAGAATGGATTTCCTTGCCCAGGTTTCAACTGAATGGCCTAAATGGACTTTTTCTGCTTATTTTATGAAAGATATAATGAGAAACTTCTTAATGCAAAGACATCTTCTTGATGGAATTGCTAAATCAGAAGGATTAAGAGGATTTTACTATGAATGGGAAGAACCTTATAAGGAGTTTTTGGACTGTAAAAGTGAGAAGAAAGAAGAAAAAGAATCTGGAAGAATTAAAATTCATGTTTTCAATCTTTCAAAAATTGGAGATGAAAAAGATAATGAAATAGAAAAGTTGTGGCACAACAATCAAAATTCACAACAATCAATTGAAAAAAGGAAACAACAATTAAATGACCCTCTAGTTTTATTATATTCTACCGATAAAGATTCAAAGATAAACATTGAAAATGATATTCCAATAGCAATCCCCGGTGGAATAACTGGTTATCATGCCTTTTATGTAATTATTGAAAACATTATAAGAAATTCTGCAAAACATGGTTATGCAAAAAACAAAGAAAATAAAGGAGATCTGGAAATTGTGATAGAATTTACTGACGATTTAAAAGAACCACACAATTATTGGAGATTTAGGATTTATGATAATGTAAACAATAAAGATGAAACACCAGAAAAGGACCTTGTTGCATTTATGAATGAATGTTTAAGACATAGTTTGATCAAAGAAACAGGAGAAATTGATAAAAGACATTGGGGTATGGCTGAGATGAAGATTGCTGCAGGATATTTGCAGATGAGAGATATTCAAGATATAGGTGCGGAAGGCGATAAAATCACAGGCTCAGAGAATGACCAGGATGGTAGTCAAGAAGATTTTATTATAAGGGCTATTGAATCACCAATTGGAACACTTGGCTTTGAATTTAAAGTAAAAAAACCTAAAGAAGTTGGGATTGTTTGTTATGGAGGGAACAAATGAGTGTGTGTAAAGAATTCAAAAATAAAGAAAACGAATTAAAACAACACTCAATATTTATACTTTCTGATGATAAGGATACAGATTATGAGTTTTATGTTCTTGTAGATGATGAAAAAAATCCAAACAATGAGTTTTTAAAGGAGTTATTTAATTTTTTAAATACTTCTAATAATGAATTTGTTGATGATAAACATAAAGAAGAATTAAAAAAATGGTTGGGTATAACTGATGATGCATATTTAACGCCTTTAAACTGGCTAAAAATTGCAATTGAAAGATACCCATACCGTCTATTTGTTGCGGTAGACAGTCCTGATAAATATAAGAAAAAAGCATTAAAAAATTCAAAATTCCTAAATCAAAGAATCTGCTGGATAAAAAAAGAGGAATTGCAAAGGGCTTTTTTGAATGAAAAAGGCATCAATTTACTTGAGATAAAAAAATTAGATAATGATAATAATCCAACTGGTGAAAACCTTATAAATGAGTTTAAGCCCTATCAAAAAAGAGGTATTCTATGGCTTTATTATAAATGGATAGAACATATAATGGAAATTACAAAATATTCTAAAATAAATATCCATATCCAGACAAGACAAGAAATGAATTATTTCGTCCCAATTACCTCTCCATTTAAAGAGGAAAGAAGACCAAGTTGCAAGTATTCAATAAATAATATTGGGTATATAGATGCAACTGTTAATAATGAACTACATATTGATTTCGCAAGACATGAGCCATTGGCTCTGTCGGGACAGAATAAGGATAAATTCCTTTATTCTCAGGGATATTCAGGAAGTCAATTTCAATATAATATTATAATCCCATCCACTGATAATTTTAACCAATATTATAAAACAATGCTTTTTGTAGAAAATGCACTATTTAAAAAAATGATATTTGATGAAAGATTTCAGAATTTCTATACTTCACAAACAAAAAAAGTAAAACAAAAACTAATCTGCTCTGGTCTAATCCCAGTGAAAGAGATAAAAACAAAAGTAAAAACAATTTTTAACTTTGATAAAGGCGAAGGAATAGTTTTGAAAAAAGAGAATAAAAAGAATAATAATTTTAAAATAGAAAAAGGAGATATAAAAACCATTATGGGGGAACTTCATCCAGAAATTTATAATGGAAATTATTTGTATCTATTAATTATTCATCAGGGAATTCTTGATAAGATAAAAGAAGAAAACCCAAGAAAGTTGATTTTAGATTTAAAAGATTCCTTTCCATTTATTCAGATAACATCTGGTAGGGGGAAACCAGAAAATGTTCCAAAGGGTGAAAAGTTTATTGAATTTTCAAATATTGAGCAGGTAATGAAGGAATATCCAGAAGATTTGATTTTAACAAAAATTGCATTTAAAGTAATTGCGAAGGAGGATTAAAAATGGGGGAAAAATTAAAATTATATTGTTTTATAACAGGAAAAGGGGACGACAAAGATTGGAGTAATGAGTTGCGAAATATAAACGAACAAGAAGCTTGGGAGAAGGCTTTTCAAAAAAAGATAGAAACGAACGATAAATGGAAAGAGATTTATAATAATTGGAATAGTGGCAAATGGGGACAAATAAATTCAAAGGTTGGGCTAAATGGTTGCATTATCTGGATTAAGAAAAAGGAGAAATTTAAGCCTACTATAAATAATAAAGTAGAAAACGCACACGCCAAGAAGATAGTTGATGAGATTGAAAGAAAATTAAAAGAGGAGCGAATCCAAAACATTGACGAAATTATAATTTTAGTTCACGCTTATGATGGAATAGACCAAAAGGTAACCACTACTTACAAAGCCATTAACCAAATTCCTGTCAAATGGATAGGTTATACTACTGCTCGTGGCATAAAAGAAGACGAACCAATTTGGATGGTGAAATTGGTAATTGAAGCAATTTATTCCTGTAATAAGTTAAGTAATTTATGCAACGAATTGTATAAGGCACTGCGAGAAGCAGAAAAAAAAACTGAAGCCACAGAAAGAATAAAAAATTTCTCCCTCCTCAAACACCGAATTGCGCATCTGTTTTTGCCACTGGATATTGATTTGCAGGGGATTGGGGAGGTTGAAGGGAAAAAAGTAAAAATAAAGGAGAACAATAAAGAAATAGAAAAGGATGCTCAGGTTGCTTATTTAGAAGAAGTTTTAAAAGCAAAAAATAAGAATTACAAACAGAAACTGGCTGATTTGTGGTATTCGGTAACAGGAAGAGATTTTGACGGAAAAGTTAATGATTGGGAAATACCAAAAGCACAAGATGATTGGAAAAAGTTAGTAAATGAGAATAAAGCAATCATTGATTTGATAAAAGAATCGGGGAAACAGAATAAGGTTAAGGATTTATGGGAAATTCTTTTAAATTTATGCGGTATTAGATATAATTCCCAAAAACCTTTTGAAAATAAATTTTCAGTGATAAATTCTCCAATTCTTGGTTTTATGTGTCTTATGGACAAAAAAATAGGAAAGGACATGATTGAAAAAGGAGATGTGGAAGAGATACTAAATTACTTTTCAAAATTAAATGATAAAAAAGGATGGGAAGTAAAAGGAGCAAATCCAGAAAAAATTAAGTCCTTTCATGACTGGTTCTGTGCTTTAAATGATTGTATGGATAGGTTGAGAGAAGAGTTAAAAGAGGAAAGGAGTAAATGACTTGTTCTAACAGTCAAAGGATAGCCTAAAAGAAGCAAGAAATTTGAAAATGAATAGGTAATGGATTAAAAGAAAAAATGAGAGTTACAATTCTTTCTGGAAATATTGAAATAAGTTTTTCTTTAAAGAGGTTTCTTCATTTTTTATTTTTTGATGAGATAAATGAGATATTTATTGCAAAACTTGGAGAACCAGAAAGTTTAAAGTTAGAAATGTTATCTTCAAATTTTTGGATTGCTGAAGTATTTAATCCGAAAGATATTGAAAATCCAGAAGGTTTTAGAACAGTGAAGAAATTTGCTGGAAAAGTAAAAGTCCTTCTTTTATTTATATCTGAAGTCCCTGAAAATTTCCCAAAAAGTGGTTCTTTCTGGATTTTCCTTCCATCAAATGAGTCATTATATGAAAAAATAAAAAATGTAATTGCAAATCCTCCACCTTCTGAAAAAGATTATCAGTATCTTGAAAATTTATGGCCTATTTTAAAATATAAACCAGCACACCATCATAGAGAAAAAATTTTAAAGGGGGAAGATGAAGAAATTTAATGGAAAAAAATTGAAGATTTTAGTTAATGCATATTTTAATGTGGAATTCAAAATAGAAGTAAAATTAAAAGATTGAAAAAGAAAAAAAATTGATTTAGAATTTTAAATTGGGCAAAGGTAAAGAATAATTAATAAAAAAAGAGGGAATATGAGAAAAACAAAAATAATATGCACTATAGGGCCCAAAACAAGAAATTTAGAAATAATAAAAGAATTGATTAAAAATGGAGTGGATGTTGTAAGAATTAATATGGCTCATGATGTAAAAGAACAAAACGGCAAATTTGATTTTAGTGAACATTCTAAAACTATTGATTTTGTTAGAAGAGCATCTGAAGAATTAGGGAAAATTGTTGGGATATTGCAGGACATATCTGGTTTAAAAGTAAGGATAGGAGAGATTAAAGGGAAAAAATTAGAACTTAAAAGGGGAGATAGAATAGTTATAGTTAATAAAAATATAGAAGGGGAAAAAGGAAAAGATAATAAATTTTATCTTACCTTAAATTTTAAACAAATAATAGGTAAATTGAAACCAAATCAAAAATTGCTTGTTGATGATGGAAGGTTAACTTTAGAAGTTATTTCAGTTTCAAGTGATAAAGTTGAATGTGAAGTTCTTACATCACATATATTATGGGAAAAAAAAGGGATTAATATACCTTATTTTTCTTCTGAACTTCCTGTTCTTACTGAAAGAGATGAAGCATCTTTACTTTTCGGGATTAAAGAAAATGTTGATATGATAGCAATTTCTTTTGTGAGAAATGCCAAAGATATTTTAAATGTGAGAGAGTTTCTTAAAAAAAATAATACAGATAAACCAATAATAGCCAAAATTGAAAAGAAAGAATCCATTGAAAATCTTGATGAAATTGTAAAAGTTGCTGATGGGGTTATGGTTGCAAGAGGAGACCTTGGGATTGAAATAGAACTTGAAAATTTACCAATTTATCAAGAAAAAATCATTCAAACTGCGAGAAGATATAGAAAACCAGTTATTATGGCTACTCAAATGCTATACTCAATGATAAAAAACGATACTCCAACAAGGGCAGAAGTTTGTGATATCGGGAATGCTATAAAGCAGGATTGCGATGCTTTGATGTTGTCAGACGAAACTGCTGGAATAGAAGCAAAATATCCAGTAAAAGCAGTTGAATGGATGGCAAAAATAATTGAAAAAAATGAAACTGGATATATTTCTACGATATCAGGAACCAGTCCTGAGTTTACCTCTTTTGATACTATTATTAGTTATGGGCTTTCCCATATTGCTTCAAAAGGAGGAATTATAAAGGGTCTTATATGTGAAGAGGAAGAAATAATTCCTAAAATAGTTGCTTCATTTAGAACAACATGTCCTATTTTAGTTTTCAGTAAAAATCTGGAAATACTCAGGCCCTTAACTTTTATAAAAGGTATTATTCCCATAAAAATAGAAAAAAATATTTCCGAAAAGAAAGGATTTCTTAGAAAATTAGGATTTGATATAGATAATGATATATTTATAAAGGTTGGCAGAGACCGTGAAAGAAAATCTAATTTTTATATCCAGATTAAAAGGGGAATTTAAAAAATAGGATTAAAGGAAATTTAAATGAACAAAGTAATGATAATAGAAGAGAATCTAAGTGAAAAAAGTGAATATGAATTGAAAAAAGATGAAATTTATTCTTCACTTGAAAGATATATAAAAAATGTTATGCATGAAAATGGTGAGATAAGTATATATGGCACATTTGAAAATTTCTGGAAGGATTTTTTAAAAGGAAATACTACAATGGTTATTTTTGTTGGATATGGCAATTCATTTGAGAAAGATATAGAAGATGGATATTTTAAAGATTTTGAATATTTGTATAAGATTTTTTCTGATGTGTTTGGATATGTAAGTGTTCCTTTTAATCCTTTATTTTTGAAATGTGTTAAAGGTTTTAATTCTGGAATTATTAAAGAAATAGAAAAATTTTATGAAGATATAAAAAAAGATGCGATATCCGATGAAATTTCTAAAGAATGGAGTTCCTTTCAATCATTTATAAAGAACGCAGGAAATTATTTTGGGTTAACAACTGAAGAAATTACAGAAACTTCTCATGGAGAAGAAGAAAACCAAGGATTAAGAAGAATGAAAATTCAAATTGCAAATCTTATAGCAGGAGTTATAAAAATAAAAATAAAGGGAGAAAAGATTAAAATTTTATGGATAGATAATAAACCTGAAAAAACATTTAAAAAAATTGATGAAAGGTTTAAATTTAAAAATAGTAATTTCTGTATAGAGGATTTATTCGGAAAACTTAGTGATTACGATATAGAAACCTATATATATGATGGTGAAATAGATAGTTTTGAAAAATTTATAATTGATTTAAAAAAAATAAAAGAAGAGAAAAATCCTCAAATTAATATTTATTGCAGGAAACCTGGTAATTCAAAAGATAATCAAGTAAAAGTAAATCTTGTAGATTTTAATCTTTTTCTTGTCGACCTATATCTTGGAAAAAATAAGCCAACTGGGATAGAAATTCTTCACAATCTTACAGAGATATTCCCACATATACCCTCATTTGTTTTAAGTGTAAGTGATGATTTTTTATTAATAAATAAGTCAATTGGTTCAGGTGCTGATTATTATATTATAAAAAATCAGAGTTTCTCAATACCCTATGCTTATTTAAAATATCTTGATGAAATAGGTAAAATTTTGAATTTTTTTGAAAATAAAGAGTATCAGAGAAATCTTTTAGGTAATATTAGATACTGGAAATTTAAAAAAGGACTTCTGTGGTTTGGAGATAAATGTTATCATATGATTGACCATGGATTCATTCATACAAAAAATGATTGGGAAAATTTGAATAATATTTTATTATGTTTAATTGAAGAAAAAGGTAAAAAAGAGATATTTGGAGATGATGAATTACTGTATTCATTTTGTATGGGGATATGGCTCCATGATGTAGGACATAAAGGGTCGGATGTGTTTGGGGAACCATATAAAATAAGGGATAATCATGGTTATATTGCAGGTGAACTTATTTTAAGATACCCTGGAATTTTTAGAATATTAGAGATAGACGATTACTATAACCATAATAAGATAGATTATTCACAAACTCAAATACTTGAAATGATGCTAAAAAGAGAAAAAAAAGGACTTACCATCCCTGAAATTATATCTCTTTTTGCAATTTATCATAAAAGCAATGCACCAGTTGATTGGGACGAAGCAAAAAATTTACATTGGAAAAAATTGATACCTCTTGAATATTATGAAGGAAAAAAATTGTCAATAGAAAAAATTATAACTTGTGAGAAAATATTGGAAAAAAGAAAATTTAATAATCCAGAAAAATTTTTAAGATTGCTCTCTCTTTTTAGATTTGTAGATAGTATTGATATAATAAATTTAAGAGTCGGAGATATTACAGAAAGAGAATTAAAAGAAATGGTTATAGAAAATGATGCTTCTTTTCAGTTCTCAAAATTAAAAAAAGAAGTAATCCAACTTTCAAATAAATATACATCAAATCCTGTTGAATCTGCTATTTTTGTAAAGAATTTCTATCAAGATGTAAGAGAAGCAATTGAAAGAGGAGAATTTACACAGTTGAGTTTACCAGAAGAGATTATTAAAGATATAGATACATTAGAAAATTATAGAACTTTAGTAGATTATTCAGCATATATAAATTTACAGAAAACACATTTTAATCTGCATCTTAGCATAAAAAATATGAATTTTCAGTATAAAGGGAATAAGAACTTAAAAATAATTCTTTCAACCGATATGGATGAGGAGTTTCTGAAAAACAATTTTGTTAGGGAAAGGGGAAAAAATCCTCAATCTATATATGAAAGAATAATTGGGAAGGAAAACTATGTTTTTAAAGAATCCGAGAATGTAAAAAAGTATTTAAAAGAATTTTTTGAAGAAATTGAACTTATTTTAAAGCATGAACAGGGAAAATTTGAAAGTTATCAAAAATGGAGATTGTAAAAAGTTTAAAAGAAGAACTGGAAATCTCTCTTGAAATATTTTGTAAATATGTTATTATAAATAAAGATAAAAAAATAATTCCGATATTACCTTTTTCTCAAAATTTAGAAGAATTTATTGAAAATGTAAATAAAAATAGTGAAAACACTTTGATAATATTTTTTTCTTCAATAGGAAAAGATAATAATGAATTTTATGAGATATATAAAGATTGGTTATTTGTAATTGAATATTATGCTTTAATTTTAGAGGTTCCATTTAATATAGGTTTGTTGAGAGAAATAATAAATAAAGAAAAAAAATGGTTAAAACCAAAAAAGATTAAAGAGATATATAACAACATAAAAGAAGCAATGAAAAAAGGAGAAGTAAAGGGAAATGGACGATAAAACAAATATTTTTCAAGAACTTAATGATAGAATAAGTAAAAAAGGGAAATTTCTTGAATATGAGCATGGCGGAGAGCGTTTTTTTTCCAACCTTGTCCCAAACCCAGAATTATTTGATTTTTACATTTCAATGGATATAGCAAATTCACTATCTGTGTATCATTTTTTTCAAAGATTGAAACTCGAACTTTTAGTCATTGATGATAATCCAGAATTATTTAATGAAATTCTTGATATTTATAAAAATGAAAATTATTTTGAATATGAGATTATTGAAGTCTGTAATTTTAACAAAATAAAAGATTTATTGAATGAAATAAAAAACAAAATAAATAAAGTTGATTTAATTCTTCTTGATTTACATTTCAAAGAAAAGGATTTTACAGGAGAAGATATTTTAACTTATTTAAAATGGAATTATCCAGGAATTCCGATTTTTATATTATCAAAAACCCATGATATAGAAAAGATAAAAGAAATTTTTGAAAAAGAAGCAGAATACTTTGTCTCAAAAAGTAGAATAGCAGGTTTACCTTGGTTTATTTATAATTTCATTGATACAAATTTTGGTGAAGTAATTCTTAATCTTAATAAAAAAGAAAGAAGGTTTTTAATTTTTAATATTATTAAATGGAAGAGGAATGAAACTTACTTATGGCATGGAGAAAAAACTTATAATATGGTTGAACATACAGTTCATCATAGTGATTCTATGTGGAAATTATTTAATGAATTTTATAAATCAATTCCTACATTATTTGATAAAGAAAATATTCTTCAAATTGGTTTATCAATATGGTTACATGATATTGGATATAAAGGATATGAAAAGATAATTGAACCACAACTTGTCAGGAAAAAGCATCATCTTATAACTGGTGAATTATTAAATTTAAATCCAGAATTATATCTTGATAGAGAAGATAAAGAACTCATAAAAAATATATCCTTAATATGTGCTTATCATATGAGAGAATCACCTTTAAATGAAAATTGTTGCAGGGCACTTAATGAAAGAATAGATAAGGACTTTTATTATCCATCATCTTTTAATTTTCTTAATGAAACATGGAAAGGGAAAGATGGGGAGATTATCTATTTAAAAGAAATTGATAAAAACCTTGTTTTCCCTGCTTCTATTTTGAGAATGCTTGATGTTATTGATAAAGGACTTCATAGAGTTGGTAGAGAGATTGAAGAAGATGTAAAGATGGGAACAACAATTGAGGATACATTATATTACTTGAAACAACTTGAAAGGGAAGTAGAAATTTTAAAAGAAAGAATAGGGAACTTAAGAAGCACAAAAAGATTTGGTGAGTTTTTCAATGAAATTGAAAAATTTTTGAATATGATAAGAAATGAAATAAAGGGGAAATATAAAAATGATATGAGGGAATTAAATAAAAAAATGAGAAGTCCAGAAGAATTTTCAAAAAATGGGGAGAAGGAGAGAAGTGGAGAAGAAATATATATTGAGTTTTATAAATCTTTAAAGAAACTGAAAAGTAAATCAAGAGAAATAAATTTAAAAGCAGAAGATATTTTTTCTTCGGAGACATTTGAAAAAATTCATATTTTACTTGACCAGGTTTTTTATCTTCTCGATACTCCTTTACATTTTTTTACTCATAGAACTTTTAAAAATCCGACAATAGAAAAATATGGAGGGTCTTTTAAAATAATCTATTATTTTAACGAAGATTTTGTTAATCTTCCTTATAATGAAAATTTTGATTTTGGAGATTTTAGCCGTCTTTTTCAGGAAAGTTGGAAAATCTGGGGAGATATTTACCGAGAGTATATTCCTGTAAAAAATATTTTTGAGAGTAAAAATATTAAATTTGAAAAAGTTGAATTTAGATATAGAAATGGAATAAATAAAGATGTTGTTTTGTTTGAATTTCCTTTTAATGAAAAATTTATTGAAGTAGAATTAAAATTAAAGTTTGAAAATGAATATGAAATGAATGAATTTATTGAGAATATGAAAAATCATATTGGTATAAGAGAGAAAGAAACAAAGGTTGTAGAAGATAGTTTTTATGATAATGATACTCAGAATTGTGATTTTAAAAAAAGGGGTTGGTTTTTAAGAAAGAGGGAAATGGGAAGAAAAACAATATATGAGATAAAAATTGAGCCACTTTACTGGAAAGGGGAATATGAATATAGAATAGAGATTGGTCCTAAGAACCATAACACAGAAAGAAATGAAAACGGTGGAGATATTTTTTTCAAATTGTTAAAAAATAATATTATTAAGGATGAAAGGTGTTTAGAAAAAATAAAAAAGAATTTTGAGAACTCTTCTACTTTTTTCCAATATACTCAAAAAAGAAAAAATTTTTCTTCTAATGAGATGAAAGATATTCTCTTTTGTTCTGATATTGTGGAAGTGGAATATAAAAAAAACAAATTGTATCTTTTTGAAATAGAAATTCAAAATGGACAACCTTATGAAAAAGAGAAAAAAGTAAGAGAAATAGAAGATAAAATAAGAAGATTTTTCCCGGAAATTGACAAATATATTTTTACAAAGACAAAATTGGATTGGGTTGAGGAGCAAAAAAATGAAAAAAGTGTTGATAGTGGATGATATTGAGGATTATTTGAATTCGCTGACTCGTGTTCTAAGCGATGAATATACTGTTTTGAAGGCAAAAAGTTTAGAGGAGGCAAAGGAAAAAGCAAAAGAAGGGATAGATATTGCAATTGTTGATATACGACTTTCAGAGGAAGATATGGAGAATAAGGATGGACTTGTTTTTCTTGAATGGATGAGAATGAATTATCCAGATATCCCTGTTATTATGATGAGTGCTTATAAAGAATTTGACCTTGCTGTTGATGCATTAAATCTTGGTGCTAAATATTTCTTAAAAAAACCTATAAGTATTAAGGAATTAAAAGGAACAATTAAAACTCTCTTAAACGAATGATATCACAATTTTTAGTTAATGGAATTATTACAGGCAGTATCTATGCATTAATTGGACTTGGTTTTGCACTTATTTATAATACAACACATATTTTTCATATTGCCTATGCAGGTGTTTATGTCGCTGGGTCTTATGCATATTATTTCTTTTATAGAGTTATCCATCTTCCTTTGTTTTTCTCATTTCTCGCTGGAATTATTGTTTCGGTTGTTTTAAATTTAATTATTGAGTTTTTAATTTATAGACCTGCTTATAAAAGAAAAAGTTCTCCCATGATTTCTTTGATAAGTTCAATTGGCTGTTATATATGTATTGTAAATCTAATTGCTTTATTATTTGGTAATGAGGTAAAGATTATCTATCAAGGAGTTCAGCCATCCTATAATTTTGGGAATATAATTGTTACTCAGATTCAGATTATTCAGATTGTTTCTTTTGTATTCATTTTTATTTTATATCTTCTATTTATGAAAAAAACAAACTTCGGAAAATTTATAATTGCTTTTTTAAATAATCCTGAACTTCTTTCAAGCATTGGAATTAATATCTTTAATTTAAGAGTGATAATATTCATAGTCAGTGGAGTTCTTGCAGGTATTGCTTCATGTCTTGTTGCTACTGATATCGGAATGGACCCATGGAGTGGAATGTCTATTTTGCTTGTTGGCATAGTTTCTTTAATAGTTGGTGGAGTTGGTAAATTTAATACTGCGGTTTTGGGAGGATTTTTAATAGGGATAATTCAGAGTCTTGTTGTATGGAAGACATCGGCAAAATGGCAGGATTGTATAACATTTTTGATTTTAATCATTTTCTTACTTTTTAAACCAGAAGGTATTCTTGGAACAAAAAGGAGATTTGAAGAAATATGAATTACATTTTTCACATACTTATAATGGTTTTTATTTACGGGATACTTTCTCTATCATTAAATCTACTTGTTGGTTATGGAGGGCTTCTTTCACTATCTCATTCTGCCTTCTATGGAATAGGTGCTTATGCAACAACCTTACTTCTAATAAAAGGAGTCAATTTTTTCCCTGCTTTAATTTTTTCAATATTCTTTACTTCAATTTTAAGTTTTTTCATTGCATATCCATCATTAAGATTAAAGGGTGATTATTTTGTTCTTGCTACACTTGGATTTCAGATTATAGTTTTTTCAATTTTATATAACTGGGTTGGACTTACAAAAGGACCTTATGGAATACCAGGAATACCAAGACCAAAAATTTTCAATTTTGAATTAAGCACTCCTTTTCACTATTTCATTTTTTCAGGTATTTTCTTTTTTATTGTCTTTTTATTTTTTAGAAAGTTATATAATTCACCTTATGGAAGGGTTTTAAAGTCAATAAGGGAGGATGAAATTGCTTCTGCTTCTCTTGGAAAGGATATACCATTAATTAAAATTTGGGCATTTGTTATAAGTTGTGGAATATGTGCTATTTCAGGTTCTCTTTATGCAACATATGTGACTTATATTGACCCGACAAGTTTTACCCTTGATGAATCAATTTTTATAATGTCAATAGTTATACTTGGTGGCTCTGGAAATTTAAAAGGTCCTTTTATTGGAACATGTTTTATGATAATTTTACCTGAAATTTTAAGATTCCTCGGACTACCTGATACAATTGCTCCAAATGTAAGACAGATTATTTACGGGCTTTTACTTATAATTTTGATGAAATATAGACCAAGTGGAATTATGGGTGAATACAGTTTACAGTAAAAAATGGAAATAATAAGATTAAGAAATGTGGGTAAGTCATTTGGCGGAATAAAGGCAGTAAATAATATTAATATGGATTTTCTTTCTGGAAGAATAACCGGACTTATTGGTCCAAATGGAGCAGGCAAAACAACAATTTTCAATCTTATAGGCGGATTTATTAAAGTTGATGAGGGAGAGATTTATTTTAAGAATGAAAATATAACAAATTTATCTCCATGGGAAATAAGTAAAAAAGGGATAGGAAGGATTTTTCAGGATATAAGGGTTTTTAAGAAATTAACAGTTCTGGAAAATGTTTTGCTTGGTAAATCAAATGCTGGAGAATATCCTTATAATGTTTTTTTGAGATTTAAAGAAGTGGGAAAAGAGGAAAAGGAAAATGTAGAAAGAGCAAGATACTGGATAAAATTTGTTGGACTTGAGGGGATGGAAAATACTCCTGCAGAAAATCTATCCTATGGACAGCAGAAATTACTTTCAATTGCAAGATTATTAATGGGAGAATATGAGGTTCTTTTACTTGATGAGCCAACTGCAGGAATACATCCAGAAATAGTTAAAAAATTTATTGAATTGATGAGAAAAATTGTTGAAAATGGGAAAACAATAATTTTTATAGAGCATAATATGAATATTGTAAGTGAGATTGCTGACTGGTTATTTTTCCTTAAAGAGGGAGAGATTTATGATATGGGAAAACCAGGTGATATTCTTGGAAATGAGGAAATAAGAAGGATATATATGGGGTTATCAGATGTTAAAACTTGAAAATTTATCAACCGGTTATTATAAGAAAAAGGTTATTGATGATGTCTCAATTGAACTTAAAGAAAATAATATTTATTTACTTATTGGACCAAATGGAGCAGGTAAATCAACTCTTTTAAAAACAATAGCAGGATTTTTATTTCCATGGGATGGAAAGATTATATTTAAAGGTATAGATATATCCTTGTTTCCACCTTATAAAAGGGCAAAGGAAGGTATTGGATATTATTTTCAGGGTGGAGAAATTTTTAAAGATTTAACAGTAAAGGAGAATATTGAAGTATCTGGCTTTTTTCTTGAAAGGAAAGATTTTGAGAAAGAAAAAGAAAAAATTTATGAGATATTTCCGGATATTAAAAAAATTGAAAACAGGAGAGCAGGATTGCTTTCAGGAGGAGAAAAGGTTCAACTTGCTTTGGGTATGGTATTTATAAGAAGGCCTGTTTTAGTTCTGATTGATGAGCCATCAGCAGGTCTTGGTCCTGGTATAGTTAAAAATGTAATGGAATCAATAAAGAAATTGAAGGAGATATATAATTCCACAATATTAATGGTTGAGCAAAATATAATTGAAGGTCTTAAAATAAGTGATTTTGTTTTTTCAATGGCATCAGGCAAAATTATTGATTATGAAGTCCCTGCAGTAAATTATGATATAGTAAAACTTGAAAAATTGTATTTCGGAAAATAAAATTAAAAATGTAAATCAACCGGAGAGAAAATGGAAAAATTTGTAATAGAAAACAATGGAAAACACTTAAAAGAGAGATTGAGGGAAAGATATAACATAAAAGAAGATGGGGCAAATAAAATTATAAATGAGGTAAAAAAAATAATTGAAGAAAATACACCCGATGACTGGAGATTTACAGTTAGTCCTTCTGCAACATTTATTATTGCTTATTTGGGCATTGCAAATTTTAAAAGAGTTGATATCCGTTTTCTTGGTAGAAGTTATCGCGATTTAATAGAAAACGGGAAAAAATAGGTGAAGAAATTGAGAAAAAATTAAAAAAAGATTTTTTAACTTCTAATGAATTGAAAGATATTGCAGAAGAATATAAAAAAGTCCTGTTTTCTCCAGAATGTCAGATATTCCATATATTAAAAACAGTCTTTGCACCAGAGTATATAATCCCTTTAGAAGAAAAAATATTTGAAAAAACTAAAGAGACAGTTCCCCATATAATTCCAATATCTGCAAGAAAAATTGCCAGATGTCCAAATGCTTTAATTATCAATAATGAATTATGGGTAAGGCAGGGTGAATATTTTGACCTTTCTGTGAGAGAAGCCGAATATAAGGAATATCTTATTTTTCAGAAATTAACTAAAGAAGGAATTAATGAATCAGAAATTTCTATTTATACACCGAACAAAGATGGAGATCTACAACATGAATCTACACAAAAAATAAATGGAGAAATTAGAAAAATCCCAAGATTAAAGATGTCAGAAAAATATGGTAGAAGTCAGAGTTACTGGACATTGCCAACTTATATAGATTCAGTTTATATGGACTTAAAATATAAAATAGAACACTGGGAAGGCGATGATAAAATTTCTTTAAGCAAAGAATCTACCTTACTTTTATTCAGAATAGAAAAACTTCTTGAAATTGTGAAAAAGGAAATTGAAGAAAATTTGAGAAAAAAAGCAAAGTATCAATAAAAAATTATTTTAAAAATTTCTCCCAATCATAAATAGTTGCAGGGTAATTAAGAAATCTTAAAAATTCAAGCGATTTAATTACTTTATCCACTGGAATACCAATGAAATTTTTATAAACTTGATAAGCAAAAGATTGTCTTCTGTTTAATTCTTCAAAAATTTGTTCAATTTCTCCTCCAATTTCTTTTACAACCCAGTATGTTATAAGTTGAGCCCATCCTTCATGAACTTCGTTTGAAGTAAGTTTATAAAGGTTAATATTCCATTCTGGTATTCCTTTTTTCGGTAAAAGATGGGTAATCCAGTGTCCTATCTCATGAACAAGAACTATACCTCTTAAAAAATCTTCATCTAAATTAAATTTTTTTGCAAACCATTTTAACCCTCTTTGATAGAGAATAATATGCGGATTTACCGGTATATAAAGTCCAAGAACTTCCTCAATTGAAATTGTTTCAGGTCTGGGTCTTTGTCTATTTCTTGGTATTTTCTCATTTTTTCTCTCATTATCTTCTCCTTCCTCAAGTTCTGGATAGGCAATAAAAAGTGGTGGTGTCTCAAATGAAAGGAATATCTGTGGTAATGGAGATAGTCCCCAGTCAAATCTTCTAAATTTATCAAAAACTCTTGCAATAAGTTCAATTTCATCTCCTGTTGGTGTATAAGGTATCCTTAATGTTTGTAGTGTAGAAAATCCCTTTTTTATTTCTCTAATTCTACCATCAACTACTTTTAAAAATTTGGTATCTTTTGCTCTTTCAATTACCCTCCGCAAATTTAAAATTGGAGCAGATGGTATATAAGATAAAAGAGGAAGGGAAACCGTAATTGAACCCCTAAAGGGAAATTCATGGTGTATATGCCGTAAACTTACATAAGGTTCACCGGGATCCCAGTCAAAAATATAGTTGATAATATATTCTTTTGCCTCTGGACTAAGTTTTTTCCAGATTTCCGGTGTAAGTAGGTTTTTTGATATCTCTTCTAACCAATCTCTCGCTTCCTTTCTTTGTTCTTCAATATCTGAATCAAACCAGTGGGATGCAAGTTCTGTTCCAACTACTTCAAGTAATGCTTCACAAAACTTGTCAAAATCCTTACTGATTTTAACTTTATCAATTTTATCCCAGTTATTTTTATCCTTAACTAAATCTCTCCAACCTGTAACTTTTTCATCAAGCAACTTTAACCAATCTTCTTTCCATACATACTTCTCGCCTGGACCTGGTTGAGGAAAATTATTTTCAACAAAATCAATAAAATCTTCTATTTTAACCATTTTGCCCTCCTGTTTACCTTCCTTCTTTTCTCTTAAAGCTTGGTATTCTTCTTTGAATTGGAGATATAGTTTAATGGCTTGGTCTAAATCTCCTTTTTTCTCTGCTTCTTTGGCTTTTTTTAGAAGATCAATAAAATGCTCATCTTCTTCTTTAGTGAGTTCTATTGGTTTTTTCTTTTCAACAGGAGTGGGTTCTATCTTTTCTAGTTCTTTTTTGGGTGTAAATTTTTCAAATTTTTCTGGCATAGAAGTTATTCTAATCTTAAAATTGGACCGACTATTTCAAATAAGTTTTTGTAATTCAATTTTTCTATTTCTTCATCAGTTGAAACTAAAATTAGCTGAGCTTCTTTGGGCAGATTGACTAAAATTTCATCTTTTATTTTGAAAAAATGCATCCTGCCAGTATAGGAAATCAAATAAAGTTGGTTATAAATCGCTGGATCAAGATAATGGTGTAATCTCACAAAAACAGTCAATCCTTTTTTAAGAGCCTCATCTAATTTCTCTAAAAATCCCTGAACATAAGTATCGTTATTTAATTCAAATACCGCTGTTAAATTGGAATTTTCTGTAAGACCTATTAAATCAGCCAAAGTTTCATCTTTAATTAGAATCAATCCAATATCTTTTCCACCCGAAGGTTGAACTAAAGATAAAACTTTGTAAAAATGTTTTATTTTTTCTTCATTTTTTTTCTTAAGCATATTTTTTAATTAATCCTTTGTAAACTTTTAATGAACTGCGTTTGCATTTAACTTACCTCATCTAATCTCACTTGTCAATTTTTATCTCTAACTTAATTTTTCCACTTTTTATATATTATATTGTTTTTATTATACCCCCCCTCCAGAAATTTGTCAAGTCAAATTCGCCACTTTTTCCGGGAACGCTTGATTAGAGCCAATCTTAAGAAAAAAATCATTTCACTATATCAAATTCTTTATAAAATTCTCATACATTAAATCCTCCATATTTAAATCCATTAATATCCTTTTTATCTCTTCTTGTATCTCTGTCAATTTTATATCTCGTTTTTTCACTTTTTTTACCTCTAATTCTACTGCTCTTACTTCTCTCACTTTATTAACAAACTCTCTAAATGTAAAATTATATCCTTTCTTTTTTAATAAATTCTCCAATGTGATTTGTAAAAGATAACTTAATATGCATACTAAAATATGACTTTTTATTCT
>Ga0272448_1001165_pt1 | contig 36692 bp, 35 predicted proteins | sample YNPCB0191_FD_202220 | JGI IMG/M metagenome (GOLD analysis project Ga0272448, IMG submission 202220) | Hot spring sediment microbial communities from Yellowstone National Park, WY, United States - YNP-CB-019-1 | ecosystem: Environmental > Aquatic > Thermal springs > Hot (42-90C) > Sediment...
GCGCACGTAGGCGATGCGCGTGCCGTCGGGGCCTGGCTCCAGTTTCCACAGGGCGAGAAAGACGCCGATGCCCGAATAGAGGCCCGTGCCATGCCCGCCCCGCTTGCCGATTTGGCCGAGCAAGTCGTCGCCTAGCAGGTCCACGAGCCGATAGTACACCTGCCAGTCGCGGTCCAGCCACTCGCCATTGGGGCCGGTGCCCGGATAGCGGAGCGACAGGAGATGATCCTGCCAGTCCTGCTGGTTGGGGTCGCGCCCGTGGGTAGATTGGAAATCGGCTACCCAGTCGGGGTCGGGGGGCGGTGGTGTTCCACCCTCCGCGTTTTCGCGCAACCGAAGCGGCGTGGCAATGGGCCACCCGACGAAAATCCCCAGACTGCCCTTTGCGCTCATCCTAGTCCCTCCCGCACCCCCTGGGGCGCTGCCAGAAAACCGCACTCCCATTGTACAGCACAAACGTCGGACTGTAAAGCACTTGCGCGATGCGGCGAGGTCGCCTATACTTGCCGCGTAAAACTCACGCACGACAGGAGGACGCTGGCATGGACTGGGGGATGCGGAATCGTTTGGCGCAGTTGATTCAGCCCGATGGGCATTGTTTCTTCCTGCCGATTGACCATGGCTATTTCCAGGGGCCGACGCGACGGCTGGAGAAGCCCGGCGAGACGGTGCGGCCTCTCCTGCCCTACGCCGACGCGCTGTTCGTTACGCGGGGCGTCCTGCGGGCGTGTATTGACCCCGCGAACACGAAGCCCATCATCCTGCGCGTGTCAGGTGGCACGAGCATGGTGGGCAAGGATCTGGCGCACGAGGGGGTTACCACGTCCATTGAGGACATCATCCGCCTGAATGCCGCGGCGGTGGGCGTTTCCATCTTCGTCGGCAGCGATTACGAACACGAGACCCTGATGAACCTGGCGAACCTCGTCAATGCCTGTGAGAACTACGGGATTCCCGTCATGGCCGTTACGGCGGTGGGCAAGGAACTGGAGAAGCGCGACGCGCGGTATCTGGCCCTGTGCTGCCGCATCGCTGCGGAACTGGGCGCTCGCGTCGTGAAGACCTACTGGTGCAAGGATTTTGAGAAGGTGGTGGAGGGCTGCCCAGTGCCGGTGGTGATGGCGGGCGGGCCGCGATGCGACACGGAGCGCGAGGTCTTTGATTTCGTGTACGATGGGATGCAGCGCGGGGCCATCGGGATCAACCTGGGGCGCAACGTCTGGCAGAACGATCATCCCGTGGCGATGGCGCAGGCGCTGCGGGCGATCGTGCACGAGGGAGCCACCGCCGAAGAGGCCGAGGCGATATTCCGCCGACTCGCCGCCGAATAGGCCCGATTGCGGGTGCTGACGATGGACTTGTTCACGCGCGCAACGCAGATTCTCCGCGAGTTCAAGGGCGAGCGGTACGCCTTTGGCGTCGGCGCGCTGCAGAAAACGGGGGCGCTGGCGGCGGAATTGGGGCGCCGCGTCGCGCTCGTGCGCCCGCGTTCGCACGGGTCCGATGTGGTAGGTGAGGTCTCGCAGTCGCTGGCAGACGCGGGCGTTCGCGTGGTCGGCCAGGTGGTGGGTGCAGCCCCGAACGCGCCCCGCGAGGATGTGTCGCGCATCGCCGCGGAATTGGCCGCGCTTGCGCCCGATGTCGTCGTTGCTATCGGCAGCGGGAGCACGCTGGACGCGGTCAAGGCGGCTTGCGTGCTGGGGGCGCTTGGCGGGACTGTGGACGATTACTTCGGCATCGGGCGGGTGTCGGCGCGGCTGGCCGAAACCGGCGCAGCACTGGCGCCCATGCTCGCCGTGCAGACGGCGGCCAGTTCCGGCGCCCACCTGACGAAGTACTCCAACATCACCGACGCACGCACGGGGCAGAAGAAACTCATCGTGGACGCGGCTATTGTGCCCGCGCGCGCCGCGTTTGACTACGGCGTTACCCGCTCCATGCCGCCCGACCTGACCGCCGACGGCGTGGTGGACGGGATGTCCCATGCCCTGGAGGTGCTGTACGACTCGGTGGGCAAGCCGTACTACGACACGATGACCGAAGTCGCGCGCCTGGTATTCGGACTTGCCGTGAACTTCGCCGAGCGCGCGGTCAGAAATCCAGCGGACTTGGAGGCGCGCGTGGCCCTGGGCCTGGCGACCGACCTGGGGGCCTACGCCATCATGCTGGGGGGAACCGGCGGCGCGCATCTGACCAGTTTCTCCCTGGTGGACATCTTGAGCCACGGGCGCGCGTGTGGCATCATGAACCCGTACTACGCGGTGTTCTTCGCGCCGGCTGTAGAAGGCCCGCTTCGGATTGTGGGCGAAGTGTTCCGCGAGGCCGGCATCACCGACGCGCCCCTGGCCCGCCTGCACGGGCGCGACCTGGGCATTGCGGTGGCCGAGGCCATGATGGCGTTCCATCGGCGCATTGGATTGCCGACCGCGCTCGGGCAAGTCCCTGGCTTCTCGCAAGCGCACATTGAGCGGGCGCTGCAGGCCGCGAAAGATCCCCAATTGCGGATGAAACTGGAAAACATGCCGGTGCCGCTGACGCCCGAAACGGTGGAGGAGTACATGAGGCCGTTGCTGGAGGCGGCGTGCGACGGCGACCTGACGCGCGTCAAGTCGGTTCGCTGATGGGCGATTGGGGAGGCGGTATGAGGGTGCGCCTGGCGTATGGGAAGCAAGGGCTGTGGGTGGATTTGCCCGACCGCAACGTTACGGTGGTGGAGCCGAAGTACGTGCCCGGGTTGCCCGATGAAGCCGCTGCCATCCGCGCCGCGTTGCGAGCGCCCATCGGCAGTCCGCCGCTGAAGGAGTTGGTCAAGGCCTCGGATACCGTGGCCATCGTCTTCAGCGACCTCACGCGGCCTCAACCACGCGACCGGATGCTGCCCATCCTGCTGGCCGAAATCGGCCATGTACCGCGCTCGCAGATCGTGCTCATCAACGCGCTGGGCACCCACCGACCCAACACGCCGGACGAACTCCGCGCCATGCTTGGGCGCGAGATTGCGGAGTCCTACCGGATCGTGCAGCACGACGCGTGGTCGGACGACCTGGTGTACCTGGGGCGCACGTCCTACGGGCACGAGGTTCGCGTCAATGCCGACTACATGCGTGCGGACGTGCGCATCCTCACCGGCTTCATTGAGCCGCATTTCTTCGCCGGCTTTTCCGGCGGGCCCAAGGCGGTGCTGCCGGGGATTGTCGGCGCGGATGCGGTGCTGGGCAATCACGACGCGCGGATGATCGGCGACCCGCGCGCCACCTGGGGCGTTACCGAGGGCAATCCGGTATGGGAAGAGATGCGCGAAGCGGCGCTGATGACCGCGCCGACCTTTCTCCTCAATGTAACCCTGAACCGCGACAAGCAGATTACAGGCGTCTTCGCGGGCGATATGCTCCAGGCTCACGCGGCTGGCGCGAAGTTCGCCGCCGATGCTGCGCTGGTGCCGGTTCCCTACCCCTTTGACATCGTGATCACAAGCAACTCCGGCTACCCCCTGGACTTGAACCTGTACCAGGCGGTCAAGGGGATGTCGGCCGCCGCCCAGGTGGTGAAACCCGGTGGCAGCATCATCGTTGCGGCCGAATGCTGGGACGGGATTCCCGATCACGGCGAGTTCAAGCGGCTGCTGCAACTGGCGCCCACACCGCGCGCGCTGCTGGAAATCCTCGCTTCGTTGGAATGTCCTGTGCAGGATCAGTGGGAAGCGCAGATTCAGGCGCAAATCCAGATGAAAGCCGACGTGTATGTGAGGAGCGACTACCTGGACGGCGATACGCTGCACAGCGTGATGCTGAACTCGTGCGAGTCCGTAGAGGCCACGGTGGCGCGCCTTCTGGAACGCTATGGTGCCGACGCCACCATCTGCGTCCTGCCCGAAGGCCCGATGACGATACCCTACGTCAGCGGCGGGGTGTAAACGGGCGATGGCGAAACGCCCGTCCTACCAGACCTGGCAGCGCGGGCATATGTAACTCATCGTGGCCCCCACGCGCAGTTCTTCTATCGGCGCCCCACATGCCGGGCAGGGTTGCCCTGTCCGGTAGCCTACCTGCAGATGCTCGTGGTACGTGCCTTTGTGGCCCCACACGTCTTGCTCGCCCGGCCCGCCGCCCCAGCGGATGCCCTCCTCCAAGACGCGGCGAATGGCGGCGTGCAGTCGCTGGACGTCGGCGAAATCCAGCGTATTGGCGGGGCGCAGGGGGTGCAAGCGGGCGTGCCACAGGATGTCCTGGATGTACACGTTGCCGATGCCCGCGATGAAGGACTGATCCAGCAGGTACTTCTTGATGGCGCCGCGCCGGCCCTGGAGCATGTCGGCGAGGCGCTCGGGCGTGAAATCCCCGGCCATGGGATCCGGGCCCAGTTTCCCGATCTGTGGGTGTGCGTCCAGCCCGCCGGGCGGGATCACATGCACGCTTCCGAACCACCAGAAATGAATCCACAGTTGCGCGCCGCCAGACAGGCGCAACACGACCCGCTCGCGTGCGGGGTCTGGGGTTTCGTCGGGGCCGTGCAGCCGCACCTCGCCGCCCATGCCCAGATTCAGCGCCAGGACAGGACCGCCGTCCAAAGAGGCCAGCGCCCACTTGCCCTTCTGGCCCACTGCGCCGAACACCCGCCCAAGGATGGCCTCGCGGAACCGGTCGGGCGGCAGGTTCACACACTTGGGCTGATTGACCTCCGCCTCTGTGATTGTGAGGCCGGGCAGGGCCTCGTTCATGCTGCGGACCAGAACGTAGATATCCGGATATTCGGGCACAGTGGGCCTCCTCGTTGGGCCGGTCGTGCGGTGCGGCGGGATTGACGCCCCGCCGCACCGAAAGTCTGCGCTAGGGGAGATTGCTCCACAGCACGTAGCGCGCCCAGTTCGGGTCGCCGCTGAGGTGGATGTATTCCTTTTCCAGCCGCGCCTTGTGCCCGAGTTCTTCCTGGGCCAGTTCCTCAAACATGGCCTTGGCCTCGGGGTCCCGGGTGCGTTTGACGGCGGCCTTGTAGAACGCGGCGGCCTGTTCCTCGGCGCGCACGGCGATGGCCAGGGCCTCTTTTGCTGTCGTCGTCTCCACGATGTCGGCGCTCACCTCCCCGCCGCCCAGCGCCTGAATGATGGCGCTGCAGAAGTAGGGAAGGTCGTCGGGCATGCGCGACGTGATGAGGTTTCCGTCGCGGACCACCGGCTCGTCAACCCAGGTGGCGCCGGCGTTGATCATGTCGTCCTTGATCGCGAAGAAACTGGTTACCCGCCGCCCTTTGAGAATGCCCGCGGAGATCGGCACCCAACCGGCGTGGCAGATGGCGGCGATGACCTTGCCCTGCTCAAACGCCTCGCGCACGAGTTTGAGGACAGCGGGGTAGCGGCGCATGCGGTCGGGCGCGTAGCCTCCGGGGATGATGACCGCATCAAAGTCGGCGGCGGACACCTGGTCTGCCGAGACGTCCACGGTAACCGGATACCCGTGTTTGGATGCATACGTGGGGCTACTGCCGGTGCCGACGATCTTGACCTCGGCCCCGGCCTCGCGCATTCGCAGCGTCGGATACCAGAGTTCCAGTTCTTGGTACATCTCTTCGGCCAATACAGCCACGCGTTTTCCCTTGAGCGTCATGAGCAAACCTCCTTGTGGTCGCAAGATTTGACAGAGACTGTCGCATACGTACAGTATAGCGGATACGCCACGGGGGCGCAATCGCGGGGGCGGCCCGTCGGGTTGGAAATCTAACCTACGCCGCGATTCGTTCCAGATTTCACGAATGGATTTGGCAACTGCGCCGGTTTGTGCTACAGTAGGTGGGCGCTGGTGTATGCAGGCGCGGGAGCGATGTTGACATAATCGTCCATCCGTCGCGGCGACGCTCTGCCCATCGGGCATCAAGGAGGTTGCAATGATTACGGTTACCATCTGTGTTGGAAGTTCTTGCAGCGTGCGGGGTTCGGACGAGTTTGCGGACGCGCTGGAGCGGCTGATTGAGAAGGCGGGATTGGAAGACCGCGTGCGGCTGGTGGGCGCGTTTTGCATGGAACAGTGTTCCAAAGGCATTTCGGTGAAGGTGGAAGACCAGCAATATCGGGAGATTCATTTTCTGGAGGCGGAGTCGTTCTTTGAGAAGGAGATTCTGCCCCGTCTGGAGCGTGAGAAGAACCCATGACCCATTCTGTAGTGAGCACAAACGTCGCGCGTTGCCGCGACTGTTACCGATGCGTGCGCACTTGCCCCGTGAAGGCCGTCCGAGTGCAGAGCGGGCAGGCGCAGGTTGTGCCGGAGTTGTGCATCGTGTGCGGCTCGTGCGTGCGCGTGTGCCCGCAGGGCGCCAAGAGCGTGCGCGACGACCGGCCGGCGGTGCGCGAGGCGTTGGCCGCGGGCCGGAAGGTCGTCGCCAGCGTCGCGCCCTCGGCGCCGGCCTATTTCGGCATCCAGTCCTTCGCCCAGATGGAGCAGGCCCTGCAGGCGTTGGGGTTCTCGGCGGCGCACGAGACGGCTTTCGGCGCGGAGATGGTGGGCCAGGCGCACCGCGAGGTGATGGAAGCCGAACCCAGTCGGTGGCCGGTGATCACCTCGTCCTGCCCCGTGGTGGTGAACCTGATTGAGATTTACTATCCCGACCTGATTCCGCATCTGGCGCCTGTGGTTTCGCCCATGATCGCGCACGGGCGTTGGCTGCGCCAGCGATACGGCGAGGAGACCTTCCTTGTCTTCATCGGGCCGTGCTTCGCCAAAAAGGGCGAAATCCACGAAGAGGCGGTGCGTGGCGTGATGGACGCGGCGTTGACGTTTGAGGAACTGTCGGAGTGGCTGCAGTCGGATGGGATTGCCATGCCCGCGCCCCCCGATGCGCACGAGCGCGTGCCCCGCGCCAATGCGCGCGTGTTCCCTGTGGAGGGCGGGCTGGTGGGCACGGCCAATCTGAACACGGACATCCTGGCCGGCGACATCGTTACCACATCGGGCCTGGCCGCGTGCGAAGACGTGCTCCAGAGCATCCGCGCCGGAAGTTTGAGGGCGTCGCTCGTGGAACTCATGGCATGCGAGGGTGGGTGCATCAACGGCCCTGGCATGGGCGCGGGGGTGGGCGTGTACCTGGCGCGCCAGCGGGTGCTGGAGTACGCGGCGCGGCGCCAGCCCCAACCGCTGCCGTCTCGGTCCGAGTGGCCGCCGCTCACTCGTACCTATCGGGACAAAAGCGTTCCGCTGCCAGAGTTTACCGAGGAGCAAATCCGCGAAGTGCTGCATCGGGTGGACAAGTACACGCCCGAAGACGAACTGAACTGTGGCGCGTGCGGCTATCCCACATGCCGAGACAAGGCCATCGCCACTCTGCGCGGGCTGGCGGAGGCCACCATGTGCATCCCGTACACGCGCAAGCGGGCCGAGTCGCTCCGCCAGGTGGTCATGGCCCTCACCCAGGATCCGGTTATCATCGTGGACGCACGGCTTCACATTCAGGATTTGTCGCCTTCGGCGGAGACGATGTTCCGATGCTCGCTTCCGCAGGTCGTCGGTCATCCGCTGGACGAGGTCGCTCCGCCGATGGTTCTGGAAGGGTTTGAGAAGGTACGTCGGACGGGCGAGCCGATTATTCGCCAGCGCCTGACGCTGAACGGCCTCATCGTGGAGCAGACCATTGTCGCCGTCAAGGATCAGAACCTCATCGTCGCGATCGTGCGGGACGTTACCGAGCGCGAGCAGCAGCGCGCCCAGTTGGAACGTATTCGCGAGGAGACGCTCCAGCGAACCCAAGAGGTGGTCATCAAGCAGATGCGCGTGGCGCACGAGATCGCCCAACTTTTGGGCGAAACGACGGCCGACACGAAGATCATGCTGTCGCGCCTCGCCAAGTTGTTGGAGGAAGAGTCCGAGCCATGAGGCTGTTTATTGAGATCGCGTGGAACAGCCTGGCCAAGCACGGGGAGGAACTCTGCGGCGACTGCGTGCGTGTGGCGAAGACGCCGCAATCGTTCGTGGTGGTGCTGTCCGACGGCCTGGGCAGCGGGGTGAAGGCGAACATCATGGCCACGCTCACGGCGGAGATCGCCGCCTCCATGTTCCAGCGCGGCGCGTCGGTGGAGGAGGTCATCAGCACGCTCGTGGCGACGCTGCCCGAATGCAGCGTGCGGAAACTGGCCTACGCGACCTTCGCGGTGCTGCTGGTGCAGCGCGGGCGCGACGCCTACCTCGTGGAATACGATACCCCGCCCCTGATTCTGATTCGGGAGGGGAAGATATGGGACGTGCCCCGCGTGGAGCGCGAGGTGGAGGGGCGCAAGATTCACGAGGCCCACTTCCTTCTGCAGGAAGGCGACTACATGGTGATGGTCAGCGACGGCTACGTGCACGCGGGGGTGGGCGGGCTGTACCGCCTGGGCTGGGGCTGGCAGAATATCGCCGTGTCGGTTCGCCGTTGGGCGCAGACGGCCGGGGACGCGCATAGCCTGGCGCGCGCCCTGTCCAACACGGCCCTGCGGCTGTACGATGGGAAGCCCGGCGACGACAGCACGGCGGTGGTCATGCGCGTCCGGAAGACCGTGGTGGCGTATGTGTGGACCGGGCCGCCCGGCGACCGCTCGCAGGATGAGGCCGCCGTCGCGAAACTGATGAACTCGCGCGGGGCGAAGGTCATCTGCGGGGGGACGACTGCCCAGATCGCGGCGCGCGTGTTGGGGCAGGAACTCCGCGTGGACTGGGTGCCGCCGAGCAAGCGCAAGGACGGAGCGACCCGGACGCGCGGCACGCCCCCCACCGCGCGGCTGGACGGGGTGGATTTGGTTACCGAGGGCATTCTCACGCTGGGGCAGACGGTGAGCCTGCTGGAGCACGCGCAGACGGCGAGCGACGTGCCTCCCGGAGAGGACGCGGCCAGCCGCCTCGCGCGGATTCTGCTTTCGGCGGACGAGATTCATTTTCTGGTGGGCACGGCCATCAACCCCAATCAGGTGGCGGATGTGATTCGGGGCGAGTCCATGCGGATGCTCTACGTGAAGGAGTTGGCCCGCCAGTTGGAGCAGAGGAACAAATCGGTTACACTGGAGACGATTTAGCACCGGCGGCATGCCGCGGGTGCCTGCATATCTTTTGGGAGACGTAAGATGGAGACCAAGTCGCTCGTTTGGAATCGGAGTGCGGCGTGGATGGCCGCGGCGAAGTTGGCGCTTGCCCTGGCGGCGGCCCTCGCCATCACCAACATGGGGTTGCCGCAGTACCTCACCGGCCCGCTGGTCAACGCGCTGTTGCTGTTGACGCTGGAATGGTGCGGGTTGAGCCAGGCGATTGTGGTGGGCATGGTTACGCCGATGGGCGCGGCGCTGCGGGGCATTCTGCCCCTGCCGCTGTGGGTCATGATTCCGTTCATTGCCGTGGGCAACGCGGCCTTCGTGAGCGTGTTCCGCCTGTTGCGCGAGCGCAGCCGCATCGTGGCGCTGGTGGCGGCGGCGGTGGTGAAGTTCGCCTGGCTGTACGCGGCGGTCGCGGTTCTCGTCGCATGGCCGCTGCGGGTGGCCGTCGGCGGCGATGTGGCTACGGTTGCCATTCCGCAGGCCCTTGCCAACATGATGCGCTGGCCGCAATTGGGCACGGCTCTGGCCGGCGGGGTGATCGCATTCGGCGTGCAGGCGCTCGTGGAGCTGGGCCAGCGCCGCGGTGGTCGTTCGTAGGGGGCTCGCGGTGGGCACATGCTGGATTGACTTTGAGCCGCTTGGCCTGCGGTCCGAGTGCGCTTCGGGCGAGACGCTGCTGGACGCGGCCCGGCGCGCGGGTGTCGCGCTTGCCGCGATTTGCGGCGGGACGGGGTCGTGCGGGCGCTGTCGCGTGCGCGTGATGGCCGGCGATGTCTCTTCGCCGTCCGAGACCGAGATTCGCAAACTAGGGGCTGAAGCCGTTGCGCAGGGAATGCGACTGGCGTGCCAGACGCGCGTTCGCGGCGGCGTGAAGGTGTACGTCCCCGCCGATTCCCTCAGCACCACGCAGCGCCTACAGGTGGAAGGCCAGGCCGTCCAGGTTACGCCGAACCCGCCGGTTGTGGGCTGCACGGTGGAACTGCCGCCCGCCGCGCTGACCGACCTCCGCGCCGATGCCGTTCGTCTGCGCGACGCCTTGCGCGAGACGTGCGGCTTCGCCGACGTGGCGGTGGACTTCGCGGCGTTGCGGCCATTGGCGGATCGCCTGCGGGAGCAGGGGTGGCGAGGCGTGGCGCATGTTCGCCGCGTGGGAGGCAAGGCGGAAGTGGTGCGCTTCGGCGCGCCCGACGAGCGGCCGCTGGGGCTTGCGGTTGACCTGGGCACGACGAAGATCGCCGCGCACCTGGTGGATTTGGAGAGCGGGCGGTCGCTAACTGCCGACGGCGTCATGAACCCGCAGATCGCCTTCGGCGAGGATGTGATGGCGCGCATCGGCCACGCCATGCAGGGGGAGCCGCAGGCGCGGGAACTGCAGCAAGTCGTGGTGCGTGCCATCGGGGACTTGGCGGGCGCGTTGTGTCGGCGGGTGGGGCGAACTCCCCGCGAAGTCGTGGAAGCCGTCGTCGTGGGCAATACGGCGATGCACCACCTGTTCCTGGGCCTGCCCGTGAGCCAACTGGGCGCGGCTCCCTATGTCCCCGCCGAGAGCGCCGCGCTGGATGTGAAGGCGCGCGACGTGGGTCTGGACATCGCGGAAGGGGCCTATGTGCACCTCCTGCCCAACGTGGCGGGGTTTGTGGGCGCCGATCATGTGGCGATGCTCCTGGGCACGCGCATACCGGACATGGACGGCATCGTGCTGGGGCTGGACATCGGCACCAATACGGAACTGGTGCTGAAGACGCCGTCGCGGCTCATCAGTTGCTCCACGGCGTCGGGGCCGGCCTTTGAGGGCGCGCACATTCGCGACGGGATGCGCGCGGCCTCGGGCGCCATAGAGTGGGTGAGCCTGGACGATGGCCAGGTGCACTGGCAGACGGTGGACAACGCGCCGCCCGTCGGGATATGCGGGTCCGGCGTGCTGGACGCGGTGGCGGCGCTGCGGCGGGCCGGCGTGCTCACGGCCGCGGGCAAGATGCTGGACCACCCGCGCGTCCAAAAAGGGGCCGATGGGCCTGAATTCGTGCTGGCGACGCCGGACGAGTCGGGGCATGGGCGAGCGGTCGCGCTCTCTCGCAAAGACGTGAGCGCGATTCAACTGGCGAAGGGGGCCATTCGCGCGGGCATTGAGTTGCTGATGGCCGAGGCGGGCGTCGCCGTTTCCGATGTGGACGCGGTGATCCTGGCGGGCGCGTTCGGGACGTACTTGAGCGTGGACAGCATTCTGGAGATCGGGCTTCTGCCGCCGGTGCCGGCCGCCAAGGTGCAGCAGGTGGGGAATGCGGCGGCCGTGGGCGCGCGGCTGGCGCTGGTGTCGCTGGATGAACGGGAGCGCGCGCGTGCCATCGCGGCCCGCGCGGACTACCTGGAGTTGACGATTCTGCCCGAGTTTCCGGACACGTTTGCGAAGGCCATGCTGCTTGCGCCCTAGGGTTTTCGCGAAGCCCTGCGCCCCAAGCATCCGCTGGGACGATAGCCGCGAATAGGGGACTGGAACGCGAAATCCGCGGAAGGGCGCGAAAGCACGAATGGGCGCCAATGAGATCTTCGTGCAGATTCGCGTGGCTTCGCCGTTATTTTCCTCTTGCCCGAGGCGGGGTCTTCGCAAGCGAAGCGGCGGCTTGGTGGAGGCGTGCACGCAGGCACGCAAGTGGCCGACCACGGCGCCGCGTACGCCCGCATGGATTCTACCACTTCTTCAGGGTGGCCTCCAGTTGCTGCGGCGTCATGGTCGTTGAGTGTAGGTACAGCCCAACGCCAGAAAAACTGCGGATCGACAGAGGCTTTTCGGTCTTGACCCATTGTGCCACGTCTGGTAGGATGTTACCAAACCCGCTCGTCCAATCCACAACGATCCATACCCGTCGGTGGGTCTGGGCTGCGTCTTCTACGGTCTTCACGCCTCGCATTCGGACAATCTGTGGCTTCAGTTCGGGCGCGTAGAACTCCACATGGAAAGTTGCACGCGCCACGATGGCATCGTCAGGGTCCGCATGTTGCAGCAGGTAACGTCCAAGCCCTCGCCAGTCCTGCTTGTTGTAACGGTACATGTTTGACAGCGCGCCGGACACGGTTGCGGCGGCGAAGAGGACGAGTACGACGGCGGCCGCGGTCACAACGGCATCGCCGGGTAGACGCGGCGCCAGCCGTTGCGACACGGCGCGAATGACGGACATCGCCCCCGCCGCCCCCAGGAGTATCAGCAGCGGCGCAAAGGGTAGAAATTGGCGGGTGGCGAAGAAGTAGGGTGCGGTGTAGTCCAGTATGACTACCGCTGTTAGTCCGAATAGAACGACCACAGCAAGGAGCCCTATGTTATTCCGTGCGGCCGAGCCTCCCTTGATGAATAGAACGACTCCCGCAAGTGCGGAAAGCCACACGAACCCTGCAAACCACGTGAGCGGGTGTAACAGGGTGAACTTGTAGTTTACCCCTGTGGACGCAAACGGTGCGGAAAATAAGGTGCCCACGCCCGGCATGCGAAAAGTTTGAGATGTCCTGATCGTATCCGACAGGGGCCAGGGCAGGAACAACAGTCCCGCCGCGCCCGCCGCGATGACATACGGGAGCAGGCGGTTCCACGGCAGGCGCTTCACCAGCGCCATCAGTACAAGGTACGCGCCGTGGAGAATGCCCACAATGGCCACGTAGTAGTGGGAATACATCCCGATGACCAGGGTGATCCCGTACAGCGCCCACGCCCCGCGGGTGTTCCTACTCACGGCATGGTAGAACGCAAGCGTTGTCAGCGCGATCATGAACGCGGCCAGGTTGTAGGGACGCATTTCCTGCGAGTAGTAGATGTGGGACGGAAGGATGGCGAGGAGCGCAGCGGCCAGGAATCCCGTCGTCTTGTCAAACATGCGCTTGCCGAGGAAGTAAACCGTCGCGACGGAGAGGACGCCCCAGAGCACGGCCGGCAGGCGCAGGATGCCCTCGGAGCGGCCGATGTAGTAGTACACAAAGTGGGTGATGATATACTCAATGGGCACAGCGCCGACCTCGGCCAAGACATCTTTGATCATGGCGAAGAAGGGCAAACGGCTGCGTCGGATTTGGATCAGTTCGTCAAGCCAGAAACTGTCCTGCTCCAGTTGGTACAGGCGCAGGGCGAGGGCGGCGAGGAGGATGGCGCCCAGGAGGATGACCTCATGGTGGCGTCGCAGCCATGCGAGTGGCGTATGGCGGGTTTCGGTTGTCATCGGAATCCTCCTTATGCAGTGTTGGCAGGGGCGGTGTGTGAAGTTTAGCCCACGCTGGCTCAAACGTCAAGCAGGCGACCGCACGGATGGACTGCGTCATGCCATACTGCGAGAGCCTGCAGTCGGGCCGGAAGCCCGGCCTACGGGTTCCCTGCGCGCGAGGGCATAGGCGGCGGCGAGGAGCGCCAACCCCGCCGCGTCAAAGGCGACGAACCGCATTCCCGTGGCGTGGAGGGCCGCGTGCCCGGGCGCCAGCGTCTCCAGCATCCACGCCTCGCCGGCCAGGCCGATGGCTTGCATGGCGAGGATGACCCGGAAGCAAGCGCGATGCCGTCGGGGGTCCCAGATGACGGGCAGGAACGGCACCTGCCACATGAGGAACAGGATGCCCATCCCGCGCACGAGAGCCTCGCCGCCGACGCCGCTCACCTCAAAGGCGGGGGCGTAGCGGGCCGGGGCCAGGGTGAACGGGATCGCCGCCGACAGGTTCCAGGCGCACACGACGGCCACGGCGACCCGCGCTGCCCAGATGGACCAGGCGGAGCGTTTATTTCCGACGATGGCCGACATGGGGCTATGCCTCCGCGTCGCGAATCGGGACTTGCGAGCGAAGTGTAGCACAAAGGCGCGGCAAGGCAAACCGCGAGTGGGCGCGAGGGCAAGATTCGCGTGGGTTCGCGGCTTCTCGTGAGCCTACAGGTCCTTGCGGCTGAAGTTGCGAATGGCGAACGCCAGCGCGGCGGCCAGGTACGCCAGCGTGTACACCACCATGGCGAGGCTGGGCTGCGCGTTGCTGCCGAACGGGCTGACGTTGAACGTCCGCAGGATGGGTGGCTGCATCAGGTACGCTGCCCAGCGCCAGATGGCCTCGGAGGGCATGATGAGGCTGCTGAGGATGCCGATGTTCACGACGGTCTCGTTGTGCATCATCGCGCCGAACTGCTCCATCCACCCGCCGATGAAGGCGACGCCGAACAGTCCGAGCACGAAGACGCCGTTGGCGAGCGTGGACAGGAACGTGCCGCCGAGCAGCGACAGGTGCAGCACGATGAAGCCTTCCAGGATCATCAGCAGGCTGCCGCGAAGGATGTTCGGGGGCGTGTAGTTGGTGAGGAGTCGGGTGGCCAGCACGACGCCGCCGATCATGAGAGCCGCGTACAGGACGAGCATGACGGCGAATCCCAGCCACTTGCCCAGGAGGATTTCGGCGCGGCGGATGGGCTTGGCGGCGATGGCGTGGATGGCGCCAGAGGCCACCTCGCCTGCGATGGTGTCCACCGATGTGAGGACGGTCATCACGATGATGAGGAAGTTCACCGCATACAGCGCCATCATGACCAGCATGTTGAGGCCGGTGAGCGCGCCCTGCGGGTACTGCTCCATTCCCTCCAGGATTTCGCCGCGCAGGAAGTAGAGTCCCAGCGCGTAGATGGCGAGGAAGGCCAGGCCGAGTAGGACGGCCGCCCACATGATCTTGCGACGGCGCGCCTCGTGGAACGTGAGTCGGGCGATGAGCGCGATGCGGTTCATTCGGTCTCTCCCGAAGTGCCCACAATCTGCATGAACAAGTCTTCCAGGGAGATGCGTTCGGGCGTCAGGGCATACAGGCGCGCGCCGCTCGCGACAATCCAGTTGGCGATGGCGGGCAGGCTGTCCTCTTCGTCCACGACCATGTGGATGTGCTCGCCGTCGGCGCGAATCTCGCGGCCCCAACGGTGCAGGCCGTCCAGGGTCTCGGGCGTAACGCCCGCGGCACGGATGCGCACGGCGGTCTCGCCCTGCACCAGTTGGCGCAGGCTGGCCGTGCGGACGACGACCCCCTCGCGGATGAACGCGACCCGGTCGCAGGTGATCTCCACTTCGCTGAGGAGGTGCGAGTTCAGGAACACGGTGCAGGCACGCTCGCGGAGATGGTGGATGACGTCGCGCACCATGCGCCGCCCGATGGGGTCAAGGCCCGACGTGGGTTCGTCCAGGAAGACCAGTTCGGGGTCGTTGAGCAACGCCTGGGCCAGTCCCACGCGCTGGAGCATGCCTTTGGAGAACGTTTTGATGCGCTGGTCGGCGTGGCGAAGGAGGCCCACCATGTTGAGGAGTTCGGGAATCTGGGCGCGGCAGGCGGCGTCGGTCATGCCGAGGAGCCTGCCGTGGTAGTGCAGCAACTCGCGCGCGGTGAGCCAGTCGTAGAAGCGGAAGTGCTCGGGCAGGAAGCCGACCTTGCGGCGGACTTCCATGTCGGCCAGGGGGCGGCCCAGGATTCGCCCCGCGCCCGCGGTCGGCGCGATGAGCCCCAGGAGCATCTTCACGGCGGTGGTCTTGCCTGCGCCGTTGGGGCCGAGGAACCCGAATATCTCGCCGCGCTGGACGCTCAGCGACAGGTCGGCGACGGCCACTTTGGGGCCGTACTCCTTGCGCAGGCTGTGGGTCTCAATGGCAAGCGATGTGGTCATGGCGTCAGTTTACCATAGGGCGCCTGGAATGCCAAAGGCCGAGGGTGCGGCGGCCCCTCACCCTCACCCTCTCCCAGCGGGAGAGGGTATTGTGGGTTCGCCCGCAGCGCGCACCTGTGTGCCTGCCCGACGCTGAAGCATCGGGCTGAACGGGCGAAGCCCTGCGGGCTGGTTGGCCCGCAGGGGCGACGCATGCGTTGCCTCTATGTGCCGCGGGCGGCACCCCTTACCCTAGCCCTCTCCCAGCGGGGAGGGTATTGTGGGTTCGCCCGCAGCGCGCACCTGTGTGCCTGCCCGACGCTGAAGCATCGGGCTGAACGGGCGAAGCCCTGCGGGCTGGTTGGCCCGCAGGGGCGACGCATGCGTTGCCTCTATGTGCCGCGGGCGGCACCCCTTACCCTAGCCCTCTCCCAGCGGGAGAGGGCGTTGTGGCCCCTCACGCTAGAACATGGACTCGGCGGCGGCCAGCACTTCCTGCGCCGTGGCCGCGCCCTCCAGCCCATATACGATGCCATCCTTGGCGAAGACGAGCAGGTAGTGTCTGGAAGCGTCCTCTGTGCTGTCGCTGATGAGCACGCCGCGTGCGCCCGCCACGGTTACCTCCTCGTAAGAAGCGTAGCCCAGCGGCACAGGGATGATGAGCGTGTTGGCCCAGTCAATGGCGGCGGCCATCTGGCGGGCCTGATCCGCCGGAATGCCGGCCAGGCGCAGGCCAAACTCGCCGATTTGCTGCAAGTCCAGGTTCGGCGGCAACTGAACCTCGGGCGACATGGCCTGGACTACGGTGAACCAACCTCGCTCCGATGCGTAGTTGGCGGCGAGTATCTTGGGCACGGTTACGTCCAGCACCGCCCCGTCCAACCCCGGCGGGATAGGGACGTCCGTCTTGCCCAAGGCCTCCCGAACGGCCAGCACGTAGTCCATGTCCACGCGCGCGCGGAATGCGAACTCGCCCTGGATGCTCATGCTGGGCTGGGCCGTGTATCCTTCGGGCAGTGCCGACGGAAGCCGCACCGCGAACCCCAGGGCCGCGGATGCTTCCTCGGGGGAAGCGACGGGGATCGCTGGCCCCGGCTCCTTGGTGACGGTGAGTTGATCCGAGAACGCGGATTGCAGCAGGTTCTCAAACGTCGGGTTCTCCAGCGCCGATACGTTGATGGGCACGGCGACGAACTTGCGGACGCGGAAAATGCCCAGGAAGTCCGAGGCCGCCGTCCGCAATGGCGGGTAGAAGATGAACAGCGACGCGATGACAAGGACCGCGAGTCCGATCCAGACGGGCTTCCAGCGGCCCAGGTTGTTCTGCTTTCTCATGGCAGCGTGTCTCCTTTCGTTGTGTTCGTGGACGTTGTGTTGCTGGTGGAACCGCGCGAGGGCCGCGGACGGATGGGTGGGCGCACGGTCCTCCGGGGGCTGCAGGGTGGACAGGACGGCTGCGGCGTGGCTGCGGCGGGCCTCCAGGGTCGCCAGCCGCTTGCGGCACGCGGCGCATGCCCGGAGATGCTCGGCGATGGTGCGCGTTTCTTCGGACGATGTCTGCTCGTCCAGGTATGCGCGGAGAGTGCCTTCGGGAATGTGCATCTCTGTCTCCTCTCGCAAACTTCACATGCTGCTCGGCCCGTCGCCGCGGTAGTGCCTGGCGAAGGTGCGCTCGGCGCGGGCCAGCAGCGTTCCTACCGACGAGACCTTGACCCCGACGATTTCTGCGAGTTCCGCGTAGGTGTATCCCTGGTAGCGCAAAAACAGGATCTGCGCCTGGCGGAGTGGCATTTGGGCCAGAGCCTGCTGCACCTCTCGCCGCGTCTCCTGCCGAAGGGCTTCCGCTTCCGGGTTGGCGGCGGTTTCCATCTGCTGCTGCCACACGCCCTGCCTGCGCTCGCGCCGCATGCGTTCTCGCAGTACATTGTAGCCCAGGCGCGTGGCTACGCGCATGAGCCAGGCGGCCAGGTTGTGCTCTCGTTCTGCGGCCAGCGGATGTCGGTACAGCCGCCAGAACGTCTCCTGCGCGATGTCCTCCGCCTCATCGGTGGAGCCGAGCAGGCTGCGTAGCACGCGGACCAGTGAGCCGTAGTGGCGCAGGAAGATGTCGGCAAAGGCCGTCTCGTCGCCTTCCTGCCACCGTTGTAGGAGAAGCGCGTCGGAAATGTCCACGTGCCCTTGTCCTTTCGGGTCTGCGCGCAGCGTGTCCAACGCAATAACACCGCAGGGGGCGATAATGTGACACTCGTGCTGCTGCCCGGGCTAGCGGAGGCGGGCCACAAGTTCCTGCGCTTTCTCGCGCAGGGTCTTCATGTCAAGCGGCTTGAAGAGGCATTCGTCGGCGCCGGCCTCCAGGGCTTGCTCGTAGATGCCGGGGTGCTTGTAGCCGGTGATGCACAGGATGGCAATCTTGCGCAGTTCGGGGTCGCTTCGCACCAGGCGACAGACTTCAAAGCCGTCAATCCCCGGCAACATGAGATCCAGGACCAGAAGCGCCGGCGTGAAGCGGAGCAGTTTCATGCCGGCTTCCACGCCATCGGACGCTGTTTCCATCCGCCAGCCGGGGAAGGCAGGCCGGAGGGCCAGGAGCACGACTTCCAGGATGGAAGGCTCATCGTCCACGACGAGGATGACGTTTCTGGGGCCGCGGGCATCCGTCCCGTAGTGCTCGGCCAGGAAGCGCGCCAGGTCGGACTCCGCGATGCGGTAGTGGCCGCCAGCGGTCGTGAGCGCAGGCTGCAGTTTCCCGGACTTGATCCAGTGAAGCACGGTCGTCCGGGTTACGCCGGCCCGGGTGGCTACTTCGCCAGTGCTGAGAAGATCGCCCCTTTTTGCCAATTCTCCCCCACCTGAAGCACGGACGCCAAAACACCCCGGTGCGCCCCTGCGCATCGGGGGGCTTTCCGTTTCTTACGTTTTCTATTATAGCACAACTTGCGTTTGGGGATGCAAATCACAGGAGGCGCGCGAAATGCCCCTCACCCCAGTCCAGCGAAGACCCTAAAGGTCTCGCAGACCTTTAGGGTCTTGTATCTCCACGCCGGCGGGGCGAAGCCTCTTTGGGGCTGACGAGAGCCCGCGAACACGGGCTAGCCTTTGCCATGGATCGCGCGCCAGACCATCTCGCTCGTGGCCGGTATACGATTGAGCCAGACACCTGTGGCGTCGTGGATCGCGTTGGCGATTGCGGCGGCTGTGGGCAGGGTCGGCGTCTCGCCCAGGCCCTTCGCACCGAAGGGGCCGGTCGGGTCTTCCACCTCCACGGCCAGAGAGACCAGTTCGCGCGGCATGTCCAGCACGGTCGGGATGAAGTACTCGCTGAAGCGGCGGGTGCGCGGCCGCGAGTCCTGCTGGATATACTCCTCGGTCAGGCCGTAGCCCACGCCCATGTGGACGCCGCCGGCCACCTGTCCGAAGTATTGGGCCGGATTGACCACCCTGCCCGCGTCGTGCGCGGCCCACATCTTCAAGACCTCTGTCTCTCCCGTTTCGGCGTCCACCTCAACGAGGGCGATCTCGGTGCCGTAGGAGTAGGCGATGTGCGGATTGCATTGCCCTGTCTCGGGATCGTAGGGCGTCGTGGGGCGACGGGAGCGGCCGCGGTACAAGTATCGGGCCGACACGTTCAGTTCGCCGCTTTCCTCCAGCAGGATGCGCTCGCGCTTTTCAAGCGCCGCCTTGCAAGCGCCGTACACCGCGTTGCCCGTGATGTACACATGGCGCGAGGCGGAGGAACTGCCTGCGTTGGGGACGTCGCTGGTGTCAATGAGGGCGATGCGCACCCTGGACACCGGTATGCCCAGCGTCTCGGCGGCGATTTGGGCGAGGGCGGTGGTTACACCCTGGCCTACGTCCACGGCGGCGGTCTTGACCGTGGCGCTGGCGATGCTGCCATCCATCTTGAGGCGGAGGATGACCTCGGCCTCCGACTTGTCGTCAAAGCCGAAGGAGTAGCCGACGTTCTTGTAGGCGCAGGCGATGCCGATGCCGCGCTTCTTGTGCGGGGCGGACGGCTGGCCCAGGTCGGGTTTGACCCAGTGCTCGCCTTCCTGCCGCCAGCCGGCAGCCAGGGCCGCCTGCCGCAGCGTTTCCTTGATGCCCACGCCGCCCCACATGGCGTTGCCGGTGATGCTGATGTCGCCATCGCCCAGCAGATTCTTCATGCGCAATTCCACCGGGTCCATGTGCAGGGCCTCGGCCAACTGGTCCAGCATTCTCTCGTACATGACCGGCGGCTGTGTGGCGCCGAACCCGCGCATGGCCATCGTAACCGCGTTGTTCGTGAAGACGGTGTAGGCATCCACGTGGGCGTGCGGGTACTTGTAGGGCCCGGCGGCGAAACTGGCCGCATTGTTGAGCACGGGGATGGACGTGGAGGCGTAGGCTCCGGCGTCGGAGATGAGGCGAATCTGGACGGCCGTCAGGACGCCCTCGCGCGTAGCACCCACCTTGTACCGGAAGTAGAACGGGTGGCGCTTGCCTGTGCGGGAGATGGACTCCTCGCGGTCCCACACCATCTTCACCGGGCGGCGCATGACGAAGGCGCAGAGGGCCAGGAGGTGCTGGATGTACATGTCCTCGCGCCCGCCGAATGCGCCTCCGACCGCGGGCACAATCTCCCGCACCTTGTCCTCGGGCAGGTCCAGCATGCGCGCAATCTGGTGCAGGTCGTCGTGGGGCCACTGGGCGGAGGCAATGACGGTAACGCGCCCCTCCTCGTCTATGTAGCCAATGCCCGCTTCGGGCTGCATGTAGGCGTGTTCCACAAAGGGCGTGGAGACCTCGCCTTCCACGATGACATCGGCCTGCGCGAACCCCTCTTCCACGTTGCCCTTGCGGATGGGAATATGGTGCAGAATATTGCTGGGGCGGTCTTCGTGAATGCGAGGGGCGTTCTCCTGCATGGCGGCGAACACGTCCGACACCACTGGCAGCGGTTCGTAGTCCACGCGCACCAGGTCCCGCGCCTTGTAGGCGGTGCGGCGGTCTTGGGCCACGACGATGGCGATGCGATCGCCCACCCAGCGCACCTTCCCGCCTTCGCCCACCAGCACGGGCTGGTCGGGGATGTTGATGCCGTAACTGTTGACGGGCACGTCTTTGGACGTGATGATGCGCACGACGCCCGGCAGCGCCTCCGCGGCCGACGTGTCAATGCGCCGGACGATGGCGTGAGGGTGAGCGGCCCAGACGACGGCGGCCCAGAGTTGCCCCTCCATGTTGAAGTCCTGCGGGTACTTGCGGGTCCCCTTGACTTTCGCGACGATGTCCAGGCGAGTCTGCGGCGAGCCAACGACTTTGCTCATGATTGCTCCTCCTCCGCGAGGCGTTTCGCGGCCAGGGCCACTGCGTCCACGATCTGGTAGTACCCCGTGCAGCGGCACAGGTTGCCCGATATGCCGTGCATGATCTCGTCTCGTGTGGGGTTGGGGTTCGCATCCAGCAGGGCCTTGGTGGCCATGATGAAGCCAGGGGTGCAGTATCCGCACTGCGAGGCGGTGGCGTCCACGAAGGCCTGCTGAATGACGTGCAGTTCCTTGTCCTCGCTAAGTCCCTCTATGGTAACCACACGGCGCCCGTGGGCCTTCATGGCGGGGGTGATGCAGGATGTAACCGCGACGCCGTCAATGAGCACGGTGCAGGCGCCGCATTCGCCTTCGCCGCAGGCTACCTTGGTCCCGATGAGGCCGAGCCGGTCGCGCAGAACCTCGGCGAGTGTTTCGTCCGGGTAGATGTCAACGCGGACGTCGGATCCGTTGACGTTCATCATCAGCGTGTGCATCTTATCGCCTCCCGTAGCATTGCTGGGCCGCCGCGGCGATCGCGCGCCGCACCAGCACTCCGACCATGGCCGTCCGGTATTCGCCAGAACCGCGTATCAGGCTGTCGCGCGGTCGGGCCTTGGCGGCGGCGAGTTGCCCGGCCTCGGCGAAGACCGACTCTTCCGCTTTCTTGCCGATGAGGTAGGCCTCGGCGTCGGCGGCGCGGTAGGGCGTTGGCGCGACGGGCCCGATGGCGATGCGCGCCCACTTGATGGCGTCGCCGGTCATCTCCAGCACCGCTGCCACCACGAGCGTGGGGAGCGTCAACGCTTTGCGTCGGGCCAAACGCTGGTAGTTGCATCCGCAAGCGCCCGTGAGGGGCCTGAAGCGGACGGCCGTTACCATCTCCTGGCAGGGGTTGATGGTGCAGACGCCGACGCCACGGTACACGTGGGCAATCGGTTCCCATCGCCGGCCTTCGGGGGTTGCGACTTCCAGTTCGGCGTCCAGTGCGAACAGGGCCACAGCGCCGTCGGCAGCGGGCTGTGCGTTGATCACATTGCCCACGAGGGTGCCGGCGTTTCGGATTTGAGGGCCACCCACCTGCGCGCAGGCCATGGCGAGGATGGGAGCTTTCTCGCGTATCAGGGGCGATGCGGCGATCTGGGCGTGGGTAACTTGCGCACCGATGACGATATGGCCGTCTTGCTCTTGGATGTGATTCAGGCCGGGAATGCGGATGATGTCCACCATGACGGTGGCGGGACACTCGCCGCGCTGGCTCTGGAGCACCAGGTCTGTGCCGCCCGCGATGAGTTGGGCACGCCCTTCATACCGGCTCAACAATTCCAGCGCGTGCTCTACCGAGGTCGCAAACAGGTATTCTTGCCACATGCGTTGCCCATCCTTTCGTCAGTGTCCTCCGTGCGCTGACACTGCGCCGGAGTGTGCGGTTATCGCCGATGACCTCGCCTGCGCCGCGCCGATGCCGGCTGTTGCGGCGGGGTCAGTCTTCTGCCTCTGCCTCTACGGCCTCGGCCCGCGTCGGATTGGCCAGCAGGTTGCGGAAGGCCGTGTGCGAGCCGGTTCGCACCAGCGCGAGGATCTCATCGTGAGCCTGGAGCACCGTGTCGCCTCGGGGCACCAGGATGTCGCCTTCGCGGATGGCGCCGACCAGCAGGCAGTCCTGGGGGAGCGGCAGGTCGGCCACGCGCTTGCCCTCGGCCGGCGCTCCTGGCTCCAGTTTCTCCGTAACGAGCGACATCTCTCCCTTGCGGAGCCGCAGGAGAATCATCATGTCGCCCAGCGACATCTCTTCCACGATCAGTTTGGCCAGCAAGTCCGTCTGGTTGACCGCCACGTCCACGCCCATCTCGGGCGTGAACAGCCAGGCATTGCGCGGGTTGTTGATGCGGCCGATGACACGCGGAATCTTGTAGACGGTTTTGGCCATGAGGGCGATGGCGAGATTCACCTCGTCGTCGCCTGTAACGGTTACGAGGACATCGGCGCGGTCGGCATGGGCCAAATCCAGGGTCTCGCGGCGCAAACCGTCTCCGTCCACGATGGCCTCGGTCGGGAGTTCGCGGTGAAGGCGCGACAGCACTTGGGGGCGGTTTTCCACGATGTGCACCTCATGCTGGCCTTCCAAGAGCAGCGCCGCCAGGTAAGAACCGACCTTGCCGCCACCTACGATGACGACTCTCATGACTGCCCCTCTTTCTTGAGATGCTCCAGCCAGGCTTTGAACTCGTCCAGGTAGTCCGACGCGACGGCCAGGCGCAGCCGGTCGCCTTCCGCCAGCGGCGTGTCCATCGTGGGCAGGGAAGCCGCGCCACCGTGCAGCACCGCCACATCCGTCGTCTGGCCTGGGTGGATGAACTCCTTGACGGGCCGGCCCACCAACCCCTCGGTGGCCTGAACCTCTACAACCTGAACCTCGCCGTTGCCCAGGCTACCCACGACGCTCAGGGTGGGCTGGCACAACAACTGTTCCAGGCGCAGCACCCGCCACGTTACCGATGACACGGTCGCCACGCCCATGCTCTTGTACAGCGAGGCCCGTTCGGGTTCGTAGAGCCGCGCGACGACGTTTGGGACCTTGAAGGCGAGTTTCGCAATGCGGCACACGATCATGTTGGCCGCCTCGTCGTTGGTGAGCGCGGCCAGCCCTTCGGCGTCCTGGATGCCCGCGCGCAGGAGCACATCGCGGTCAAAGGCAAGCCCCTCGTAAGTGCGCCCGCGGAACCCTGGGCCGAGCCGAGAGAACGCGCGCTCGTCCTTGTCAATGACGGCCACCTGATGCCCCTTGCGGCACAGCGACTGCGCCAGCGTTGCGCCGGTGCGCCCACACCCCACGACAATGAATTTCATCGGAATCGCCTCTACTCCTCAAGATGGAACGGGACGTCGGTTACCATAACGTCGCGCCGGAATACAAACGCCAGGTGGATGAGGATCGCCGTCTGATTGTGCAGCAGATTGTGCCACGGCCTGGCGGGGACGAATTGCGGCAACACGATGGTTACCACCTGGTCGCGGCGATTGGGTTCGTCCACCTTGTCCACGTACTCAATCAGCGGCCCGATGATGGAGCGATACTCGGATTTCAGCGTTACAAGGCGGACGCCTTCGCCCCAGTCGGCCCACTTGCGGTGCACCTTCGGCGTTTCTGCCGGATCTACTTCCACATACACGGCCGTAACGTCGTCCGAGATGGAGCGGGCATAGTTCAGGGCGGCGATGACCCCCCGATGCACGTCGGCGATGGGGACGATCACGCGGTGCCGACGGATCGGCGGGAGGCTGCCACGGTTCTCAAGGGACAGTTGCTGCGCGACCCGATGGTAGTGGCGGTGCACCGCCAGGAAGAAATAGATGAAGATGGGAATCCAGAGCAGCACGATCCACGCGCCCAGGGCGAACTTCGTCGCGGCGATCACGAGGAGCACTACGCCGGTCGCCAACGCGCCAAGCCCGTTGATGGCCGCCTTGAGTTGCCAATGGTGGGTTCTCAGGCGCCACCACCGCACCACCATCCCTGCCTGCGAGAGCGTGAACGACAGGAATACGCCGATGGCATACAGCGGGATGAGGCGGGTGGTCTGGCCGCCGAACAGCACGATGAGGGCCGACGACGCCAGCGCCAACGTGATGATCCCATTGGAGAACACGAGCCGGTCGCCCAGGTTCGCGAACTGGTGTGGCATGTAGCGGTCGCGGGCCAGGATGGACGACAGGCGCGGGAAGTCGGCGAAACTGGTGTTTGCCGCCAGCACCAGGATGAGCATGGTGGCCACCTGGAGCGCGAAGTACAGCGGCGAACCTTCGCCGAGCACGTATCGGCCCAATTGGGAGACAAGCGTCTCGTGTGTCATCTCGTTGGGTACGATGCCAAACTGGTGGGTGAGGAACGTGATGCCCAGGAACATCGTCGCCAGGAGCGTCGCCATGGCGATCAACGTCTTGCCCGCGTTGTCGGACTCGGGCGGCTTGAAGACGGGCACGCCGTCGCTGATGGCCTCAATGCCGGTGAGGGCCGCGCACCCGCTGGAGAAAGCCCGCAGAATGAGGAACAGGGACAGCCCTTGCACGGCGGGGTAGTCTATGCGCGGGGGCTGGGCGGGTGGCATTCCCGCGGCAATCCACCGCGCAAACCCCACCGCCAGCATGGATAGCATGATGGCCAGGAAGAGGTACGTGGGAATCGCGAAGATGGTGCCCGATTCGCGCACGCCGCGCAGGTTCAGGGTCATGATGAGCGCGACGAAGAAGAGCGCCAGCAGAATGCGGTGCGGATACAAGGCCGGAAACGCTGAGGTGATGGCGGCCACACCGGCGGTGATGCTCACGGACACGGTGAGCACGTAATCCGTGAGGATGGCTGCGGCAGCCGTCAGCCCGGGCAGTTGGCCCAGGTTCTCATGGGCGACAATGTATGAGCCGCCGCCTTTCGGGTAGGCATGCACCGTCTGGTAGTACGAGAACGCCACGATGACCAGAAGCGTGGCGATGCCCAGGGCGATGGGCCAGGCAAGCCCCACGGCTGCGCTACCGGCGACGATGAGCATAAGCATGATCTCTTCGGTTGCGTAGGCCACCGAAGACAGCGCGTCGGACGAGAAGACGGCCAGCGCCTTCACCTTCGTCAGGCGCTCATGTTTCATTTGGGCAGTGGCCAGCGGTCGCCCAATCAAGATGCGCCGCAGGCTAAATGAACGAGCCACGTGCTTTCCACCCGCTTCCGACTGATAGAAATACCCCGCAGGGACAGGTCCATCCATTGCCTACGGGGTACTTCATTCTAGGTCATTGTGATATCCTTGTCAAACGCGGGGCAGCCAGCGGTGTGGGGTCAGGACTTCTTTCGCCCCCACACGTACCAGATGATCCCGCCCCCGATCATGAGTACCAGGGCCGGCAGAACGCAGCACAGGCCGGCAGTCGCCGTGATCCAGCCCGAGTCGGTGTCGGTTGCCATCAGGGACGCCCCCAGCATCACCAGGGCACCCACGCCACAAGAGACGGCCCCAACGAGGATGAGGATGATGCCCGTAACGATGGCCCACGTCCGATTGTCCGACGGGCCAGGGGCGGGGCGTGGGGCCTCGGCCGGCTTTGGGGGCACGGCGGGCGTTTCCGCGGAGGGCGTGGGCTGGGCGGGTGGTGGCACGAAGGTGGGCAGGCCGCACTCGCCGCAGTACCGGTCGGTGGGGCGCAGTTCGGCGCCGCAGTTGGCGCAGCGTCGGACGGGTTGGGGCGCTTCTTCTGTCATCTCATACCTCCTTGGAGTTGGGCGGTGCTACAGGCGGGCCGCGAAATCGGCGACGACGGCGCGGGCATCGCGCAGTAGCGCCGGGCCGTGGCCGAAGCCGCACACCTCAAAGTCGTACTGGGCAATTCGCTGGATGGACCGGATGGCCTGGGCCATGTCGGTGGTGTAGGACTTCAGCGGGAGGGCCAGCCGCCCGCCGAAGTGGGTCATGGCGTCGCCGACAAACAACACCCCCTGCGCGGGAAGGCGATAGCACGCGCTGCCGGGCGAGTGGCCGGGCGTGTGGATGACCTCCAGCCCGAAGACCGAGTCGCCATCCGCGACCGGATGCGATACCGGTGTGGGCCGGGAGGGCATGAACACCCGAACCAGAGGGGCCGTGAGCCGATCGGCCCAACTCGGGTTGGTGGGGCGGCGCACCTCGCGGCCTTCCACCAGCGCGACTTCGGCCTGGTGCGCGACGACCGCAGCGCCGGTTTGCCGCACGAGCGCGTGCAGCCCTCCGATGTGATCGCCGTCGCCGTGGGTGATGCAGATGGCTTTCACCGCCGACGGCTCAAATCCCAGGCGTCGGATGTAGGCGAGCACGGCCTTGGCCGCCCATGCGATGCCCGTGTCTATCAGGATCAGCCCGTCGTTCGCCACAACCAGGTAGGCGTTGCTGACGGGCGGGATGCCTTCTATCTGGTGGACGTTCGGCGCGATTTCCACGTGGCGGCTCCAGTGAGTTTACATAATGCGATGACTGCGGCGGCTGTAGGGGATGTGGCGGACGTCGGTGCCGTAGCGCAGCAACTGGTCTAGCCGCCACACCTGGTCGTCCTGGAACACGGTCTCGCCGCAGAAGTCGCAGATGTCGGCGGTAACGTTGGGCACCACAATCAACTGGCCCTCGTGCCATTCGGCATGGGACGTTCGGCGGGTGCGAATCTGTCCGATGTGGCAGATAGGGCAGATGCGCTTGGGTTCTGAAGCGGCATTATCCTTGGACACTCTGCGCCTCCTGCATGATTTTTACACTGGCGCTGGCGCCGATGCGGTTGGCCCCTGCGGCGACCATCTGCTGAAGCGCCTCCAGCGTGCGGATGCCGCCGGCGGCCTTGACGCCCATGTCGGGGCCTACGGTGCGCCGCATGAGGGCCACGTCTTCCACGGTGGCGCCTCGCGGGCCGAAGCCGGTGGAGGTCTTCACGAAATCGGCGCCTGCCCGCTTGGCCAGGATGCAGCCCCGTATCTTCTCGTCGTCGGTGAGGTAGCAGGTTTCCAGAATCACCTTGCAGAGCGCGCCGGCGGCATGGGACACATCCACCACGGCGGCGATGTCGGCTTCCACCAGGTCATCGTCGCCCGCCTTGAGCGCGCCGATGTGGATCACCATGTCAATCTCCGACGCTCCGTCCCGTATCGCTTGCCTGGCCTCAAAGGCCTTGACTTCGGGCGTGGTGGCGCCCAGCGGGAACCCGACAACCGAGCACACCTTGACCGGGCTGCCCTTGAGCAGGTCCCAGGCGAGTTTGACATAAACAGGGTTCACGCACACCGACGCGAAGCCGTACTCCCTGGCCTCGGTGCAGAGTTGCACGATCTGCTCCGGCGTTGCCTCGGGCTTGAGCAGCGTGTGATCTATCAACGATGCGATGTTCATTTGCGTCTCCAGATGTTGCTGTTGCTGCGGTGCGCGGCGATTCGTGCCGCGTGCCCGCGATGTGAATGGTACATGAGGTTGGCGCGGTTGTCAAGCGGTTCGCCTCGCCAAGCCGAGGATTTTCGCCGGCTTCGTCGCCGGAAGCGACCGTTCCCGATGGGTCTTCGCTCTGCGCCTGGTTGCTACTTTGCGAATGCCCCCACCGTCGGCGATGCCAGGCGGGCGTAGTCGGCGTATTTCATCTTGAACGTGTCGGTATGCGTGCCGACGGCGAAGACGATCTCCTCGTTGGCGGCCAGCCCCTCGTCCACGTAGGTGGGGATGTTGTACAGGTTGCCGAAGGGGGGCATGGAGCCGACCTCGCAGTCGGCGAACAACTCGGCGAAGTCGCTTTCTCTGGCCAGCGTGATGGATTTGGCGCCCAGCATCTGCGCCGCCTTGCGCAGGTCAACCATGGCGCTGGCCTGGAGCACCAGCATCACCGGTCGCTCGTCCGCCTTGACGATGACCACCTTCGCCAGTTGCTTGCCCGATACGCCTTGTGCCGCCGCCACTTCCTGCGCGGTGTAGGCGGTCGGGTGGGTCATCGCCTTGAAGGGCACGCCTTTTTCCGTCAGGTACTGGGCAAGTCTCTCCTTGCATCTCATCTCCACTCCCTCCTGTCTGGTTGGACTGTGGAGGCGCCGCGAGCATGGTGGGCGCTGCGTGGCGATGGGTGCGTTGGGTTGGCGGGCCTCGCGCGAATCTTCTACGTTATTCTACACCCGTTGGGCGGAGTCGTCAATGGGCGATTGGGACTCGGCTTCGCCTTCGTTTGGCGCTTTGCGCGTGCCTGGATAGAATGAGCGCAAGAGGATGGGGCGCGTATGGACAAAATCCCTCTGTTCCCGCTGCGGACCGTGCTTTTCCCGGGAATGCTCATGCCGATCAACATCTTTGAGCGGCGGTATCTGGAGATGATCGCGGCCTGCCAGGCGGAAGGGCGCGTGTTCGGCGTTGTCCTCATCAAGGAGGGGCAGGAGGTGGGCGAGCCTGCCGTCCCCCATCGCGTGGGCACGTCGGCTCACGTCATCCGCGCCGAGCGGAACGCCGATGACGGGGGCCTGACCATCGTTGTAGTGGGCCGCGAGCGGTTCGTGATTCGCGAAATCCTCCAGAAGCGCCCGTACCTGGTGGGAGCGGTGGAGCCGTTCCCCCTGGAGGGCGTGGACGATCCCAGGGTCGGCCGCCTGGCGCGTCGGGTGAAGGACGACCTGCGGGCGTACATGGGGTTGCTGGGGCGGGTGTCGGGCACCGTGATCCAGGTGGAGCAGTTGCCCGATGAGCCTGACATCCTGGCATGGGTGATCGGCGTGGCGCTTCAAATCTCCGCGCTGGAGCGGCAGGAACTGCTGGAATGCGCCGATTTGCCGCGGCTGCTGGGGCGCGAGTTGCGGCTGCTGAACGTGGAGCAGAAGTTGTTGCAGTTCATGGCGCGCACCGAGGACGACCAGGAGCGCTGGAACGTGTTCCCGTTCACCCAGCGCCCGCCGAATTGACGGAGTTACGATGCGCATGAACGTTGACCTGTCGGCGGCGATGCCCTCGCCCTTATCGGCAGAGCAGATTGCGGCCCTTGCGCGCCACCCTTCGGACAACCCCCTGGTGGAGAAGCGCGCCCACTATCTCCTGCGCAGGCTGAGCAAGACCATCCGCGACTACGACATGATTCGCGGCGGCGACCGCGTGGCGGTGGCCGTGTCGGGCGGCAAGGACAGCCTGTCGCTCCTGGATTTGCTGTTGCGCCATCGGGCCATCGCCAAGGACAAGTACGAGATCATCGCCATCCACGTGGCGACGGAACCGCCGTGCGGCGGGTGTCTTGCGCCAGATGATCTGGCCGCCCTGTGTCGCGCCTACGGCGTGCCGCTGTTCGTGGAGCGTGTGGCCGAAGGCGACCTGCGCGACCGCGAGCGGGGGGAGATCACGTGTTTTGGCTGCGCGTTCCAGCGGCGCAAGGCGCTGTTCATCGCCGCGCACCGCGAGGGGTGCAACCGCATCGCCTTCGCGCACCACCGCGACGATGCGGCCACCACAGCCATGCTGAACCTGTTTCGGCATGGCATTCTGTTGGGCCTGGAACCCGTGCGGGTCATGTTCGGCGGCGTGCTGACCCTCATCCGTCCGCTGCTGGGGGTTGACGAGAGGCGGCTGGTGGAGTTCGCCCAGGCGCGGGGAATCCCGCCGCAGGTCTCACGATGCCCCAACGCGGCGACATCCGAGCGGGTGCGCATGGCGGCCATCCTGCGGGAACTGGAGCGGGAGTGCCCGTCTGCCAAAGCGAACCTACTCAAGGTCGTCGCGCGCGCTGCGGCGCCAGGCTCTCAAGACGAAGAGATTGCGCGCGAGTAGCGGCGGAGCGGGCATCGGCAACCGCGATTGCCTTCGCGCGACTTTATCTTGGCAAGGAGCGATATGGATTTCAACGAACCGACTCGGTTTGCCGTGCAGATTGCCCAGGAAGCAGGCGCGGAACTGAAGCGCCGCTTCCATGACCATCACGACGTGCGAAGCAAGTCCACGCCCAACGACCTGGTTACCGAAGCGGACGAGGTGTCGGAGAAACTCCTCGTGGAACGCATCCGTCGGCGGTTCCCCGACCACGGCATCCTCACCGAGGAGGGGACGTCCACGAGCAGCCTTGCCAGCGAATGGCTGTGGCTGCTGGATCCGCTGGACGGCACGGTGAACTACGCCCACGGCCTGCCGAGTTTCAGCGTGAGCATCGCCCTGGTTCACGAGGGGCGTGTCGTGTGCGGGGTGGTGTACAGCCCGTGCCAGGACTTGCTGTTCGTGGCCGAGCGTGGGCAAGGCGCGTGGCGAGACGGGAAGCGGCTGCACGTGTCCGAGGCGGCGTCTTTGGCCCAGGCCATGCTGAGCACGGGGTTCCCCTATCGCATGGTGGGCAATCCCGAGAACAACCTCCGCGAGTTCGTCCAGGTTGCGTTGCGGGCGCAGGCCATCCGCAGGCTGGGTGTAGCGTCGCTGGATTTGGCGTGGGTGGCGGCGGGCGTGCTGGATGGCTACTGGGAGCCCAACCTGCAGCCGTGGGATTGGGCGGCGGGGGCGCTGCTGGTGGAGGAGGCGGGGGGCCGCGTTACGGACTATGAGGGCCGCCCGTGGACTGTGGGCACGGCGCGGCTGGTGGCGACGAACGGCCGCTTCCACGACGAGTTGCTAGAGGTGCTGCGCCGCGCGGGCAGCGAGCAGCCCGGCGCTCCGTTCAACCCGTAGCCCGCTCCATCTTCCGCGCGCGGATCATGATGGACGGGATGATCCTCGCGCGGATGAATTCAGGCCACCGGTGCACGCTGACCGCTTGGAGGATGCGCTCGTACACGAAGATGGGCCCGAGCAGTGCCAGCGGCAGTTGCAGCACGAAGCCCCAGCGCGGCAGGAATCGCGGCTCCAGCCACGTTACCGCGAAGTCGTGGCGCCTGACCAGCGGACAGATTTCCGCCAGCAAATACACGTGCAGGTGAAACCCCACCGACCGCCGGCCGTGCCACAGGCGCGAGGGGGTGAAGAACAGATAGCACCCATTGGGTTTCAGCACTCGGTGGACCTCGGCGAGGTGTCGGCTCAGGTCGGCGGGGGCAAGGTGTTCTACCAGGTGCTCGCTCACCACGTAGTCAAACGACGAAGCCTCGTACCGAAGATCACGCGCATCGCCGTAGTCGTAGCGAAGATTGAGCCCCTCCTGGCCCGGCCTGGTGCGCGCCCGCTCCAGCGCGATGGTTGAGACATCAATGGAGACGACGGAATTCCCGCGTTGCGCCAGCAGGTAGGAGGTGGCCCCATCACCACAGCCCACTTCCAGCACGCGCTTCCCGGTGCCGATTTCGCGCAGCACGGCGACTCGCGAGCGGTCCATGCCGCGTGGGTTGACCCGCGCGTAGATATCTCCTTCGCCGCCTTGCTCTTCCAGAAACCAGGCGTGCAGTTCATCGTAGGCTTGCTGGAAGTCCTCGGTCGTCGGATTATGCAGCAGGCGCTCGCGCCACTTCTGTTCTATTTCGTACTCTCGCTGTGTCTTCACTCGCTGGTGGGGCATCTGCCGGCCCTCTGCGCTCTCCCATCGCATTTAGCATAGCAGAATTGTATCCTGTGCGCAAGCGCAACTTGGGCCGTTGCCATCTGCGCGAGCCGCCTGCGGGCGTGCTTGCGGATTCTTCGCCTTGACACCGGCCACGGTTCTGCTATGCTGCGGGCAAACGCGGCGTTGGGCGCGGGGAGGGCGGGATGGAAATCGCGAGCGAGTTGGAGTTTCATCCGGTAACCCCTGACCGTTGGGGAGACCTTGAGGCGCTGTTTGGCTCTCGGGGCGCATGCGGGGGGTGCTGGTGCATGTGGTGGAGGCTCACGCGGGCGGAGTTTGACCGGCAGAAGGGCGAGGGCAACCGCCTGGCGATGAAAGCCCTGGTGGAGTCGGGGCGCGTGCCGGGAATACTGGCCTATGCTGGGGGCGCGCCCGTGGGCTGGTGCTCGGTGGCCCCGCGCGAGGAGTTCGGCGCGCTGGCGCGGTCGCGGGTGCTGCGGCCGATTGACGATCAGCCGGTGTGGTCGGTGGTCTGCTTCTTCATCGCGAAGGCGTACCGGCGTCGCGGCTTGACGGTTGCCTTGCTGCGGGCTGCCGTGGACTACGCCGCGGCACATGGCGCTCGCGTCGTGGAAGGATACCCGACGGAGCCGAAGAAGGCCGATGCGCCTGCCGCTTTTCTGTACATGGGGACGGTATCGGCGTTTCGCAAAGCCGGGTTCGTGGAGGTCGCGCGCGGGTCATCGTCGCGGCCCATCATGCGGTACACGATTCGCGGCTGATGCCTTCGCCGCACGCGCGGCTCTGCGCACGGCGCTGGGGGCCTGGCTCTGTTGCCAGGCGCAATGGGAGAAACGCGAACAGGATGTTTTTCGCCGCGTATGTTGGGGAGCCGACAGGCTCGTCTGCATGGGCCGATGCTGTGCAGCGGCACGCCGCCTGGTTGGGTCTGTCGGCGTATCTGCACTCGCGCCCGTTGGCGGACGGCAGGACGTTTGCCTTTGGCTGGGTCAGCATCAGCGCGCCCGACACGGCAGCACTCGTGAGGGACGGGGCGCAACGCTGCACCATTATCCCGCTGGACACGCCAACCCGCGAGCACGCCTTGACCGAGGAGCCCCCCAAGGGCTTCGGCACCCATGCGACCCGCATGGACGTTTCGCTGGCTTCGGGGGAGGTGCGGGTAACAGTCCCCGCGATTGCTCTGGAGAAATCCTACTACGCGCGGACGGACGACGGCTGGGTACTGAGCAACGACCTGCGCCTGATTCTTCGCATCGTCGGGCTTGACATGGACGAGCGCGCGGTTTACGCGCTCTTCCAGTATGGCGCTGTCCCTTCGCCGTTGACCCTATCGCGCAACGTGCAGCGGGTGGCTCCAGGGCACACGCTGATTCTACCCGCCGACTCGGGCGAGGCGCGACTCCAACGTTTTTTCAGCATCGGCGACTTGGTGGAGGCGAGGCGGGAGCGCGACCCGGGGGAGTACGTCCTCGCCGCCATGGATACGGCGATCGCCCGCACGCAACCGCCCGTGGCAGTGCATTTCAGCGGCGGAGTGGACTCGGCACTCGTGGCGGCGCGGCTCGCGGCTCTGCGCCGCACGGACGCGCGCCTGCAGCGCTTCACCCTGGGGCCATCCGACCCATTCCACGAGATGGCTCCCGCCATGGCCCGGCACCTGGGCCTGGAGTTTGAAGAGGTGTACTGGAATCCGGCGGAGATTGTCACGATTCTGCAGAGCCTGGCGCAGGAATATGCCACGCCGCTGGCCGATCCCGCGTCACTGCCCACGTTGATGCTGATACGAGCCATGTCGCAATGGGCAAGCCTGCCCACAGCCGTGCTGACCGGCACGGGGGCGCAGTCGCTGTTCGCATCGGGGCACAAAGCGCGATTGTTCCGGCGGCTCTATGCTGTGCCACGCGCCTTGCGCCGATTGGTTGCGGCCGCGTATCCGGCCGGTTTGTGGCGCGGCACATCCAGGCTGAGTTGGTTCGCGGGCGCAATCAACAAGACGGCGCACCTGCCTCTGGAATATGCGGCGACCGGCAGCCATTCCAGCATGGACGGGTTTGCGTTTCGCGTTCCGCCGCAGGTGCGCGCCGAAATGGAACAAGCCGCACTCGCCGAAGTGGACGCGCTGGCCGAGGGCGCCGACCTGGCCGACCGCATCTCTATTTCCGGTGTGCTTCGCAATAGCATGTGCCAGTGCGGCGCGCGAGTGTTTGACCCGCTCCGCCAGCGCGGCGTGGCTGCGGTGATGCCTTTCCTGGAGCCGGAGACCGTGCGCGCTGCCTTCTCGCTCTCATGGTACGAAAAATGCCTCGGCGGGGAGCCGAAGGGGTTGCTCAAGGAACTCCTGGCGCGGCAAGTCCCGCGCGAGTGGGCCTACTGGCCCAAGGGGCGGTTCCTGCTCCCGTACTATGAGACCTTCCGGCATCCGGCTGCCCGCGATTACGTTCGGGATGTGGTGTTCGCCAGGGACAACCCCGTTCTCTCGTTCTGCAACGCCCGAAATGTGGAGGCCATTTTCCGCCGAGTGGAGGCGGGCCAGCCGATGCATGTCGGCGTGAGGCCGTTTGTGTGGACGGTTACGTTCCTGTCGGCGTGGCTACAGGGCCTGTGCGCGGGGTGAGACCAGCGAGGCGCTCTGGCGCACGTATGCAGAAGCGGCCGACAATTTGACGGAACGGCACGCTCGTCCTAGAATGTACTTACCGCCACGGGCGCGGAATCTCTTGTAGTGAGCGACCCCTATGGCCCGGTTCCCACGTCTGCTCAAGACGGAACAGCCCCTGCATCGCCCTCTCACCTGGGGCGACGCCCTGGCGTTGCTCCTGGTGGTGGTGCTCGTTTACGTAGGCGTGCGATTGGCCTTTGGCGCTCCTGTTGTGGTGGAAGGGCCGACCATCTCGCTGAGGCCGACGGCGCTGCCCTGGTATGCTGTGCTGTCGGTGGGCCGCATGTTGGCCGCCTACGCGCTGTCCATGCTGTTCTGCCTGGTCTATGGGCGATGGGCTGCCTACGACCGCCGCGCCGAGTCGGTGCTCATCCCTTTGCTGGATGTGCTGCAGAGCGTGCCCATTCTTTCGTTCCTGCCGGTGGTGCTCTTGAGTTTGAGCGCCATTCTGCCCGAGAAGGTGGCGGCGGAATTGGCTTCCATTGTCCTCATCTTCACCAGCCAGGCGTGGAACCTGACCTTCGCGTGGTACCAGTCGCTCAAGACGATTCCGCAGGAACTCCGTGAGGCCGGCACCATCTTCCGCTTCAACGGCTGGCTGCGGTTCAAGGCGCTGGAACTGCCTTTCGCAGCGATCAGCCTGATTTGGAATAGCATGATGAGTTGGGCAGGCGGGTGGTTCTTCCTGATGGCCGCGGAGATTTTCACGGTGGGCCAGCGCGACTTTCGTCTGCCCGGCCTGGGGGCGTACCTTCAGGAGGCGGCCAATCAAGGCGACGTAGGGGCTATCCTGTGGGGCGTGGCGGCGCTGGTGTTGGTGGTTGTGGCGCTGGATCAACTCGTTTGGCGGCCGCTGCTTGCGTGGTCCGATCGGTTCAAACTGGAAATGGTGGAGGGCGAGGAGCCCCCCGCATCGTGGTTCCACGACGCGGTGCGCCAATCGCGCCTTGCCGACTGGTTCGCCAGGGCCGTCTGGCATCCCATCAGCGAGCGGCTGGACGGGTATCTTGTCCGCCGCTTTCCGGCGCGGGGTGCCTCTCCGCAAGGGCAGCGACGCGCGCCGTGGGGTAGTTTCGGGGTGCTGGGAATAGCCGCGGCGGCGCTGCTCTACGGGGCCTACCGCGCGGCGCTTCTGCTGCTTGCCGTTCCGCCAGTGCAATGGCTTCACATCCTGGAAGGCGTCGGGGCGACCCTGCTGCGCGTGGGAGTAGCGCTGACGGTGGCGCTGGCGTGGACGATCCCCGTAGGCGTGGCTATCGGCACTAACCGGCGTATTGCCGCCTGGCTCCAGCCGATTGTGCAAATCGCGGCGTCGGTTCCGGCCACGGCGCTATTTCCTGTGCTGGTGCTCGCGCTCATCGGCGCGTCGGGTGGGCTGGAGGTGGCGGCCGTCCTCTTGATGCTGATGGGCACGCAGTGGTATCTGCTGTTCAACATCATCGCGGGGGCCTCGGCCATTCCGCAGGACTTGAGATACACCACAACACTGCTGGGGCTTGGGCGATGGGAACGCTGGCGCACGTTGATCTTGCCCGCGCTGTTCCCGTACATCATCACCGGCGCGATTACGGCCAGTGGCGGGGCCTGGAACGCCAGCATTGTGGCCGAACACGTGGAGTTTGCGGGCCGCACGTTGAAGACCATCGGCATCGGCGCGCTCATCGCCGAATCCACCGGCACGGGCAACTATCCGCTGCTCCTGGCCGCCACGCTGTCCATGGTGTTCGCGGTGGTTCTCATCAATCGGCTTGTCTGGCGCCGGTTCTACCGCCTGGCCGAAGAACGATATCGGATGGAGTAAACCATGGCCACAAACGGATACCTGCTTGAACTTCAGCACATCAGTCAGTATTACGGCAGTGGCTCGCGCCAGTTCATCGCTGTGGAAGACGTCAATCTGGCGTTGCGAGAGGGCGAGTTTGTGGCCCTGCTCGGACCGTCGGGCTGCGGCAAGAGCACGCTGTTGCGCATCATCGCGGGCCTGCAACGTCCCAGCGGGGGCGTGGTGCTGTATCGCGGCGCGCCTTTGCAAGGCGTGAACCCTCACGCGGCGATTGTTTTCCAGACGTTTGCCCT
>Ga0272448_1001166_pt1 | contig 36671 bp, 27 predicted proteins | sample YNPCB0191_FD_202220 | JGI IMG/M metagenome (GOLD analysis project Ga0272448, IMG submission 202220) | Hot spring sediment microbial communities from Yellowstone National Park, WY, United States - YNP-CB-019-1 | ecosystem: Environmental > Aquatic > Thermal springs > Hot (42-90C) > Sediment...
AAACCGCCGACATTGGCTTGTAGAGTAGTCATGGACCTCCTCCTGTGTGGCCGATGAGTGTGCCCGAACACATGCTCTATCGGCATGAGGAGGTCCGCCTGTTAGTGGCTTAAGTCAGCGCCATTCGCGAATGCCCCCGGAATCCAGCGGACCGCTGAATATCTCTTGAGTTCCATGTGATTATCCGTACGATTAATCACCTGACTACTCCTGATCTGGGATGCGGTGGCCTCGTGCATCGGAGGGCTAACATTTGAATTCCCCACGCAACTCGGCGCGGCTCGTTCAGGAGCTCAAGAAGCTCCGAAAGCGCGTTGGGCTCTCGCAGCAGGCGCTCGCGGTCCGGCTCGGCATCGCGCTGCCGACGGTCAGCCGATGGGAGAATAAGCGGAGTTACCCGTCGCCACTGGCACTCGAGAAGATCAAGGCATTTCTCCGGGAGATGGGCGCGGACGGCGAGGCCCTGTTCAAGGAGTTCTTTGCCGAAATGAACTGTCTGCCCGACAGGCAGGCCGGGAGGAAGGCATAGACATGGCTCGCAAGGCGAAGACAACGCAGCAGAAGAAGAAGAACAACGGCTCGAACGGGGCCACGCTCGGCTTCGAGGCCAAGCTCTGGCAGGCGGCGGACAAGCTCCGCAACAACATGGACGCCGCCGAGTACAAGCACGTCGTCCTCGGCCTGCTCTTCCTTAAGTACATTTCCGACGCCTTCGAGGGACACCGCGCCAAGCTCGTCGCCGACAAGAAAAGCGGAGCGGACCCGGAAGATCCCGACGAGTATCGAGCACAGAACATCTTCTGGGTGCCGAAGGTCGCCCGCTGGCCGCACCTCCAGGCCAACGCCAAGCAGCCCGACATCGGCAAGATAATCGACGATGCGATGGTCGCCATCGAGCGCGACAATAAGAGCCTGAAGGGTGTCCTGCCCAAGGACTACGCGCGTCCCGCGCTCGACAAGCAGCGCCTCGGCGAGCTCATCGACCTCATCGGCACAATCGGCTTGGGCGACAAGGAGAACCGTTCCAGAGACATCCTCGGCCGCGTCTACGAGTACTTCCTCTCACAGTTCGCGAGCGCCGAGGGCAAGAAGGGCGGACAGTTTTATACGCCCCGGTGCGTGGTTCAGGTGCTCGTCTCGATGCTTGCGCCCTACAAGGGCCGCGTCTACGACCCCTGCTGCGGCTCCGGCGGCATGTTCGTGCAGAGCGAGAGGTTCATCGAGGAACACGGCGGGAAGGTCGGCGACATCAGCATCTACGGCCAGGAGTCTAATCCCACCACCTGGCGGCTGGCCAAGATGAACCTCGCCATCCGGGGCATCGAGGCCAACCTCGGCCCCGAGCATGCCGACAGCTTCCACCGCGACCTGCATCCCGACCTCAAGGCCGACTACATCCTCGCCAATCCGCCGTTCAACTCGAGCGACTGGGGCGGCGAGCGCCTGCGGGAGGACAAGCGCTGGAAGTTCGGCGTGCCGCCGCCGGGCAATGCCAACTTCGCCTGGGTGCAGCACTTCATCCACCACCTCGCGCCGATGGGCCTTGCCGGCTTCGTCCTGGCCAACGGCTCGATGTCCTCGAACCAGTCGGGCGAGGGCGAGATCCGCAAGAACATCATCGAGGCGGACCTCGTGGACTGCATGGTGGCGCTGCCCGGCCAGCTCTTCTACTCCACGCAGATCCCGGTTTGTCTCTGGTTCATCGCCCGCGACAAGCGCAACGGCCGTTTCCGCGACCGGCGCGGCGAGACGCTATTCATAGACGCCCGCGAGATGGGCAGGATGATCGACCGTGTTCACCGTGAGCTGACCGAGGAGGATATCCGCAAGCTCGCCGACACCTACCACGCCTGGCGCGGAGACAAGGACTGCAAGGTCCGGTACGCCGACGTCCCCGGCTTCTGCAAGTCGGCGACGCTCGACGACATCCGCGCTCACGGCTACGTGCTCACGCCCGGTCGCTACGTCGGCGTGGCGAAGAAGGAGGACGACGGCGAGCCGTTCGAGGAGAAGATGAAGCGGCTCGTGGCCCAGCTTCGCGAGCAGCAGGCCGAGGCCCAAAAACTGGACGCCGCGATTCAGGAAAACCTTAAGGCCCTGGGATTCGGCGAGGAACAGAGATGACGAACGAAGAGGTGCAACGATTCATTTCCGCCGGCGAATCGCTCGACGTAGAGTTCAAGAGCGAAGAGCGCGGCCCCCTGTCCGATGAAGATCTGATCGAAGCTGTCGTCTGTCTGGCGAATCGTTCCTCGGACGCGCCCGGCTGGCTGCTCATCGGCGTCGAGGACGACGGCCGAGTCACCGGGGCCAGACCGCGTCACGAATCCGGCCGCACCGACCCCGTGCGCCTCGCCGCGCTCATCGCCAACCGGACCCGCCCGTCGCTCACTCCACGCGTCGCTGTGGTTCCGTTCCAGAACAAGGAGATTGTCGTTATCGAAGTTCCGCCAATGTCCGTCCCTGTCGCCACAACGTCCGGTCGCTATCTCCGGCGGGCGCTCGGCGGCGACGGCCGGCCGTGCTGCCTGCCGATGTTCTTCCACGAGATGCACGCCCGGCAGGCCGACCGCGGCGCAGAGGACTACTCGGCCTTGGTGCTCCCCGGCGCTTCCTGGGATGACCTGGACCCGCTGGAGTTCGAGCGTTTCCGCCGCAGCATCCGCGAGCACCGCGTTGGCGACCAGTCCCTCCTGGCATTGCCCGACCTCGAACTGGCCAAAGCCCTCGGCGCCGTGGAAGCCAACGGGCAGGTCCGCAGTATCCGCGTTCTGGGTCTGCTCCTGTTCGGCAAGGAAGATTCGCTGCGGCGTTTCCTGCCCACGCACGAGGCCGCCTTCCAGGTCCTTCGCGGCCAGAGCGTCGAGGTCAACGACTTCTTCCGCTGGCCGCTGTTGCGCCTCATGGAAGCATTCGAGCAACGGTTCGCTGCCCGCAACCGCGAGCAAGAAATCCTCGTCGGCATGCAGCGAGTGGCCGTTCCGGACTACCCGCCCGCCGCGTTCCGCGAGGCCCTCGCCAACGCCCTGATTCACCGCGACTACACCCGCCTGGGCGCCGTTCACGTCCAATGGCACGACGACCGCCTCGAGATTTCTAACCCCGGCGGCTTCCCGGAGGGTGTCCGCCTGGACAACCTGTTGGTGACCGCGCCCCGTCCGCGTAACCCTCTACTGGCCGACGCCTTCAAACGCGCGGGCATCGTCGAACGCACGGCCCGCGGCATTGACACCATCTTCTATGAGCAGTTGCGCAACGGCCGGCCCGCCCCCTCCTACGACCGCAGCAACGAGTCCAGCGTCGTCGTGGTCCTACCCGGCGGGCAGGCGAACCTCGACTTCGTCCGGCTGTTGGCCGAAGAAGCTCGCGCCGGCCGCGACCTGCGCCTCGATGAACTCCTGCTCCTGAACGCCCTCTGGCAGGACCGCCGCCTCACCACCGAAGAGGCCGCCCGCCTCACCCAGAAACCCGAACCCGACGTCCGTGTCGTGCTCAACCGCCTGGTGGAAGCGGGACTGGTAGAATCGCGCGGAGAGCGCAAAGGCCGCACCTGGCACCTCTCGGCGGCCACCTATCGCCGTTTGGGTCAACCTGCCGCCTACGTGCGCCAGCGCGGCTTCGAGCCTTTGCAGCAGGAACAGATGGTGTTGCAATACGTCGCGACGCACGGGCGGATCACCCGCAGCGAGGCAGCGGAACTATGCCGGCTCTCGTCCCCACAAGCACGGGACCTGCTCGCAAGATTGGTCAAGGCTGGCAAGCTTGTCCTGCACGGCACCAAGCGCGGGGCATTTTATGAACTGCCCTCCAAAATTATGGACGAGTCCAAACGTGATATGGACAAGTCCATAATTAGGTTCAAAGAATCCAAACCGGGGCGCGATTCATGATCCCCAAGAGCTGCAACTGGCCAGTGGCTGTGGACTTCCGCAATGCGAGGTCTCGTCTGTGCGATATGGTTTGCCGCGCGATTAATCACACGCGTGTGATTGCGAATCGCGCGCGCGCAAATAATACGGCGGGGCAAACGGGCGGTTATGATACAAGCTGCTTTCCTGCAACGACTTGGAGTGTGAGATGAAAATGCACCCTATGCGTTATTTTCCACTTCGAGCCGTATCAGCGGCTCTTCGAAGAGCTAGAAGAGGGGAAGGCATGACCCGGAAACTACAACCCGGCATGGCGCGCGAGCAACAGGCCGAGGCCGCCTGCCTGCGCCGATGCTTCGGCAGGCAGGCCAAGCTCGACGCCGCCATCGCCGCCAACCTCAAGGAGCTGGGCTATGGCGGGTAATTCTCGCTGCGTTGCATATGCACGCGCCCGTGGCGCCGTAATAAACGCAGCGTTTAACATGCGATCCAAACCGAGCCATGATTAACGCAGGCGAAAACAAACAATCCCGCGCTGGCCGTTACGTCCAGCAGCCTGCCGGCTACCGAGCCTTCATCCCGGCGCCACTGCCGCCTGACCCGCCGGTGGATTTGGCGGGTCCGCTACGGGCGCTGCTGTCTGAGGCTGATTACGCCCTGGGCCGACTGGACGGGGCCATCCTCACCCTGCCCAATCCGGACCTTTTCGTGTACATGTACCTCCGGAAAGAAGCTGTGCTTTCGAGCCAGATCGAAGGCACGCAGAGCTCCCTGCAAAACCTCTTGGTAGCAGAAGCGCGGCTGCACGATCCGAATGCGCCCGCCGACGTTTCCGAAGTCGTCAATTACGTCCGGGCCATGAACCACGGCTTGGCCCGCCTGGCTGAACTGCCCGTTTCCGTGCGGCTTATCCGCGAGATTCACGCCGAGCTGTTGCGCGGCGTGCGCGGCGGGCGGCTCACGCCGGGCGAACTGCGCACCTCGCAGAACTGGATCGGCCCGGCAGGCTGCACGTTGCGGGAAGCGACGTTCGTACCGCCGCCCCCGCACGAAGTGCCGCAAGCGCTTTCCGACCTCGAACGTTTCCTGCACTCCGACAGCCCCTTGCCCGTGCTCGTCCAAATCGGCTTGGCGCACGCCCAGTTCGAGACCATTCACCCCTTCCTTGACGGCAATGGTCGTCTGGGCCGCTTGCTCATCACTTTTTTGCTGACCGAGCGGAAACGACTTGCCCGTCCGGTCCTCTACCTCTCGCACTACTTCAAGCGCCATCGCGCCGAATACTATGATCGCCTCCAGGCCGTGCGCGACACGGGCGATTGGGAGGGCTGGCTCGCTTTCTTCCTGCGCGCCGTGGCCGAGGTCTCCCAACAGGCGACGCAGACCGTCGCGGCCATCCTGCGGATGCGCGAGGAGTATCGCGCACGCATCACTGAAAGACTCGGCCGTGCCGCCGGCAACGGCCACCGGATCATGGAAAGACTATTCGATCATCCCATCGTGACCGTCGGCATCGTGCGCAAGTGGCTGGATGTGACGCCCGCCGGTGCGAACCAACTCGTCAACCGTCTGGTGGAAATCGAATTGCTGCGCGAGATTACCGGTTATGCCCGCAACCGGCGCTTCCGCTTTGAACCGTATCTGCGACTGTTCGAAGAGCCTGAGGAGGGAGAGGCATGACTTGGAAACTACAACCCGGCATGGCGCGCGAGCAACAGGCCGAAGCCCGTCGGCTCGATGAAGCCATCTGGAAGAACCTGAAGGAGCTGGGCTATGACGCTTGAGGACCTTTTGAAAGCCAGACGCGAGGAAATCCTGAAGGTGTGTGCCAGGTATGGCGCCCGCAACGTACGGGTTTTTGGCTCCGTTGCGCGTGGCGAGGCCGATGAACAAAGCGACATTGACCTGATTGTTGACTTCGAGCCGGGACGCAGTCTGCTCGACCATGCCGGGCTTTGGCTTGAGCTTCAGGAGCTGCTGGGAGTCAAGGTGGATGTGGTGAGCAGTCGCGGCATCAAGCCCCGTATCCGTGAGCGAGTCCTACGAGAAGGCATTCCACTATGAGGAACCCGAAGGAGCGATTGAAGGACATTCTGGATGCCATCGCGAAAATCGAGCGTTACGCCGCTCGGGGCCGAGAAGCGTTTGAACAGGAAGAACTGATTCAAACCTGGGTCTTGTACCACATTCAGCTCATCGGAGAGGCGGCGGCGCAACTTGGCAAAGCCTTTCATCAGGCCCACCCTGAGATACCCTGGGCGCAGATAGTCGCCATGCGCAACGTGCTCGTTCACGAGTATTTCGGGGTGGATTTGCAGGAAGTGTGGAGGACCGTGGAAAGAGACCTTCCCGCTCTGAAACACCGGATCGAGGCACTCGTAAAACAGTTGGAGGACCAAGGCTGCTATGGCGGGTGAAGTATTGCCAACTGGCTATGGCGAGTTGTTAGAGAATCTCAAATCGCGCATCCGTACTGCCAGGGTACAGGCGGCGCTGGCGGTCAACCGCGAGCTTGTCCTTCTCTATTGGGATATCGGCCGCTCTATCTTAGAGCGGCAGCAGCAGGAGGGCTGGGGCGCCAAGGTCATTGAACGCCTGGCCGATGACCTGCGTCGCGAGTTTCCCGATATGAAAGGGCTTTCCCGGGCGAATCTGTTCTACATGCGGGCGTTTGCCGAGGCGTACCCCGACCGGGAATTTGTCCAGCAGGTTGCTGGACAATTGCCCTGGTTCCACAATGTCACGGTTCTGACGAAGGTCAAAGATCCCCTCGAACGGGAATGGTACCTGCGCGCCTGCACCGAACACGGCTGGAGCCGGGCGGTCCTCCTGCACCAGATCGAAAGTGGCCTTTATCATCGCCAGGGAAAGGCTCTCACCAACTTTGCCCGCTCCTATGCAAGGAGAGAAACCGTGTGGTGGTGGAGTACGCCCTGCGGGATGTGAGTAAGCCCCTCGGCGTGGCGGAGTACCGCCTGGCGCAGGCACTGCCCGCCGAACTCCAGGGTGCCCTGCCTTCGGTAGAGGAACTGGAAGCCGAGCTGGCAAAACTGGACGAAGGAAATTTGGAGGAGCTGGGATATGGCGGGTGAGTGGCGGGAAGTTACCATTGGCGACCTCGTGTGGCTGCATGACCAGCAGATCACGCCTGCGAGCGCCCCCGCTGAGCTGTTCTATCACTACAGCATTCCTGCCTACGACTCTGGCCAGAGGCCAGCTCTAGAGAGCGGCTCTGCTATCGGAAGCAATAAGTTTGTGGTTCCACGCGGGGCCGTTTTGGTCTCCAAACTCAATCCCCGACTCCCGCGAGTGTGGGCACCTGACATACCTGATAAGGCACGGGCCGTCGCCTCGACGGAGTTCCTGGTTCTGAGTCCACGTGATGGTTTTGACCGCCGTTTCTTGAAGTACCTTATGCTTTCTCCGGCTGTTCGTTCTGCGATGGAGGGGCGGGTTACAGGAACCTCGGGCAGCCACCAACGGGTACGGCCCTCCGACCTGCTGAGTATTTCTGTGGAGATACCGGTGGATCTGCAGGAACAGCGCGCCATCGCCCACATCCTCGGCACGCTGGACGACAAGATCGAGCTGAACCGGCGGATGAGCGAGACGCTGGAGGCGATGGCGCGGGCGCTGTTCAAGGCGTGGTTCGTGGACTTCCTGCCTGTGCGGGCGAAAATGGCGGCGAAAGTAAATGATCCTTCGCTGCTGCTGCCGCAGGCCGAGCCGGGCACGTGGTACGTCTACGCCATCGAATGCAACGATGGCAGTCTCTATATCGGTCAGACAGAAGACCTGCGGCAGCGATGGCTGCAACATCTCGGCGGCAAAGGTGCAAGCTGGACCATGCAACATTCGCCAGTACGAGTGCCGTATTGGGAGAAGCAGCCATCGCGCGAAGCAGCGGTGGAACGCGAAAAGTGGATGAAGACCGGATATGGGCGAAAGTGGCTGAAGAAGGAAATCGCAGCCCGCACGCAGACAGGCGAGCCGGTGCGCGCCAAGATGGAGGGTCGCCTGCCTGCGTCCGCAGGACAGGCAGGCTGGCAGCGCGGCCAGTCCCTCCCCGGCCTCCCCGCCCACCTCTACGACCTCTTCCCCGACCGCCTGGTGGACTCGGAGCTGGGGGAGATTCCGGAGGGGTGGGAGGTCGGCGCGCTCGGCCAGGTGATGGGAGAGCTTATGTCAGGAGGCAGGCCCAAAGGTGGCGCAGCGCAAGAAGGAGCACCGAGCATCGGTGCCGAGAACGTCATTGGCTTGGGCAAGTATGACTTCTCAAAGGAGAAGTACGTCCCGCGAGATTTCTTCATGGAACTCCAGCGGAAGGGTGCGACAGTGCGGCCCGGGGACGTGCTGTTGTACAAGGATGGCGCACAGATCGGGCGAAAGACCTACTTTGATTGCGGCTTTCCACACGCGGAGTGTGCCATAAATGAGCATGTGTTTATCGTCCGGGCCAAGCGTCCGTATTATCAACGGTACCTGTTCTTTTGGCTAGATCAGGATTGGATGACCCAGGAGATTATCAACCTCAACTCGAACTCCGCCCAGCCAGGAATCAACCAGCGAGGTGTGCGAGGTCTTCCGTTCCTCATTCCCCCAGATTCCGTGGTCGAGGCGTTCGACCATATCTCAAAGGCGCTTACTGACCGGCTCTTCGCAGCTTGTCTCGAGAGCCGCACTCTCGCCGCCCTGCGGGATGCACTGCTTCCCAAGCTCATCTCCGGCGAGCTGCGGGTAAAGGACGCGGAGAAGTTCCTGGAGGAGACCATATGAGTGCGGTGCTCACCGAATCCCAAGTCGAAAAGGCCGCCCTCGGATGGCTCAAAGGCCTCGGCTGGCAGGTCGCCCGTGGCCCCGCGATCGCGCCCGGCGAGCCGGGAGCCGAGCGCCAGTCGTACCAGGAGGCGATCCTCCCAGACCGCCTCCGGGATGCCCTGCTGCGGCTCAATCCCACCATCCCGCCGGAAGCCATCAAGGACGCCTTCCGCAGGGTCTCGCGCGTCGGTTCTCCTTCCCTGACCCAGGCGAACCGCCTCCTCCATCGCATGCTTGTCGACGGCGTCGATGTCGCGTACCAGGCGGAAGACCGCCTGGTCCACGACAAGGCGCGGCTGGTCGATTTCGAGAACCCCGACAACAACGACTGGCTGGCCGTCAACCAGTTCCCCGTCCAGGAAGGCCAAAACACCCGCCGGCCGGATATCGTCCTCTTCCTCAACGGCCTCCCGGTCGGCGTGATCGAGCTCAAGAACCCGACCGACGAGAACGCGACCATCTGGACCGCGTTCAACCAGCTCCAGACGTACAAGCAGGACATCCCGTCGCTGTTCGTCTACAACGAGGCCCTGGTGATCTCGGACGGGCTGGAAGCGCGGATCGGATCGCTCACGGCGAATCGGGAGTGGTTCCTCCCCTGGCGGACCATCGAGGGCGAGGAACTGGCGCCCGCATCCATGCCCCAGCTCGAGATCCTCATCAAGGGCGTCTTCGACCGAATGCGGTTCCTTCAGTTCATCCGGCATTTCATCGTGTTCGAGGAGGAGACGGGCGGCGCGCTGGTCAAGAAGCTCGCCGGCTACCACCAGTTCCACGCCGTGTTGCGGGCGGTCCAGGCCACGGTGAACGCCTCGCGCCCCGGCGGCGACAGGCGCTGCGGCGTCGTCTGGCATACCCAGGGGTCCGGCAAGAGCCTGACCATGGCCTTTTACGCCGGGCGGATCATCCTCCACCCGGCCATGGAGAATCCGACGCTCGTCGTCATCACCGACCGCAACGACCTGGACGACCAGCTGTTCGGAACCTTCGCGCGCTGCCATGAGCTTCTCCGGCAGAAACCGGTCCAGGCCCGGGATCGGGCGCACCTGCGCGAACTCCTCCAGGTGGCCTCCGGCGGAGTCGTCTTCACCACGATCCAGAAGTTCCTGCCGGAACAGAAGGGGGACAGCTTTCCGAAGCTCTCGGACCGGCGGAACGTGGTGGTCATCGCCGACGAGGCGCATCGGAGCCAGTACGACTTCATCGACGGCTTCGCCCGCCACATGCGCGACGCGCTCCCCAACGCCTCCTTCATCGGCTTCACAGGCACGCCCATTGAACTGACAGACAAGAACACGCGGGCGGTGTTCGGGGACTACATCAGCATCTACGACATCCAGCGGGCGGTGCAGGACGGCGCAACCGTCCCCATCTACTACGAAAGCCGGCTCGCCAAGCTGGAGCTCGACGATGCCGAGAAGCCCCGCCTGGACGAGGAGTTCGAGGAGATCACCGAAGGCGAGGAAGAGGAGCGGAAGGAAAAGCTCAAGACCAAGTGGGCGGCTCTCGAAGCGGTGGTGGGGACGGAGAAGCGCATCCGGCTGATCGCCCAAGACATCGTCAACCACTTCGAGCGCCGCCTGGAGGCCATGGACGGCAAGGCCATGATCGTCTGCATGAGCCGCCGGATCTGCGTGGACCTCTACAACGCCATCGTCGCGCTGCGACCCCGGTGGCACGATGAGGATGACGCCAAGGGCGTCATCAAGATCGTGATGACCGGCTCCGCCTCCGACCGGCTGGACTGGCAGCCGCACATCCGCAACAAGCCCCGGCGCGAGGCCCTGGCCAAGCGCTTCAAGGACCCCGCCGACCCATTGAAACTGGTCATTGTGCGCGACATGTGGCTCACGGGCTTCGACGCGCCGTGCCTGCACACCATGTACGTGGACAAGCCCATGCGGGGCCACGGCCTGATGCAGGCCATCGCCCGCGTGAACCGCGTCTTCAAGGATAAGCCCGGCGGGCTCGTCGTGGACTATCTGGGGCTTGCGGATCACCTACGCAAGGCGCTCGCCAACTACACGGAGAGCGGAGGCAAGGGCGCCACCGCCATCGATCAGAAAGAGGCGGTCGCCGTCATGCTGGAGAAATACGAGGTCTGCTGCGATCTCTTCCACGGCTTCGGGTGGTCGGCGTGGGTGAAAGGCACCCCCGCCCAAAGGCTCGGTCTCCTCCCTACGGCGCAGGAGCACATCTTGGCGCAGGAGGACGGCAAGGCACGGCTTCTCAAGGCCGTGACCGAGCTTTCGCAGGCGTTCGCACTGGCCGTCCCCCACGAGAAGGCCCTCGAAATCCGCGACGACGTGGCGTTCTTTCAGGCGGTCAGGGCCGCGCTCGCCAAGACGAGTGCGCCGAGTCCGAAGCCGAAAGAGGACCTCGAGCACGCCATCCGGCAACTCGTCTCCAAGGCGGTCGCATCGGACGAGGTCGTGGACATCTTCGCGGCGGCAGGGCTGAAGAAGCCGGACATCTCCATCCTCTCCGACGAGTTTCTGGCCGAGGTCCGGGGGCTGCCCCAGAAGAACCTTGCGGTCGAGCTGCTGCGCAAGCTCTTGACAGAGGAGATTCGAGCGCGATCCCGGAAGAACCTGGTGCAATCGCGTTCCTTCGCCGAGATGCTGGAGAAATCCATCCGGGCGTACCAGAACCGTGCCATCGGGACCGCCCAGGTGATCGAGGAACTGATCGCCCTTGCGAAGAACATGCGCGAGGCGAACCGCCGCGGCGAGGAACTCGGGCTGAGCGAGGAGGAGATCGCGTTCTACGACGCTTTGGAAACCAACGACAGCGCCGTCAAGGTGTTGGGCGACGAGACGCTGCGGATCATCGCCCGCGAACTGGTAGAGACGGTCCGCAGCAACGTGACCATCGACTGGACAATCAAGGAGAGCATCCGCGCCAAACTGCGCATCATGGTCAAGCGCGTCCTCCGCAAGTACGGCTACCCGCCGGACAAGCAGGAGAAGGCGACGCAGACCGTGCTGGAGCAGGCGGAACTGCTCTGCAAGGACTGGGTTCCCGCTTGATTCAAGGATAGCCGCGGAGATAAGGAAGAACTGCACCAAACCCGAAAAAAGACGGTTGCAGCATCGCCTACGTTGGTCTTCCGCACGCTCATCGAGAGACATCAGACCGCCATGGGACAGGCCACGGAGCGGAGCCGCCTGGAAAAGGTGCGGAACGACCTCCTGGCCAAGAAGCGCGAATGGGACGACGCAGCCTCACGACTGACGAAGCTCCAGGCCGAGCGGGCCGAATCGCTGAAGAAACTGCCCGAACTCCGGGATGCATGACTCGAGATGAGGGCATCCCACAATGACCCAGGGCTGCTCGGCAAGGTTCCTCGAATCGGCCCCTTGCCGCGCCGGCGGGCGGGAATTCCGCCGATTTTCGGCTAAGGAAACCGGCCCGTGCAGCAACACACTACAGAAGGCGGGGCAGGAACGTGGGACCCACAACGATGCACCGCGACGCGTTCCAGGCCTTCATGGCGTGCCGGACCACGCTCAAGGCGTACTGCCTGGCGATCGTGCGGGATCCGGACCTCGCCGAAGACGTCCTGTCCGAGGTCGGCATAGCCATCAACGATAGTTGGGAGCGCTACGACCGCTCGAGGCCCTTCGGTCCATGGGCGCGCGGCGTCGCCAGACGCGTCGCGCTCAAGGCGTTGCGGGACCGCGGCCGCCGCGATGTCGCGCTCGACGACGAAGCGCTCGAGTCCGTCGCCGCCACGCTCGAATCGATGGGTGACGAGAACGCGTTCGGGCGCCGCCGCGCGGCGCTGCGATCCTGCGTGGAGCGCCTGTCCGGGTCCGACCGCCGACTCGTCGAACTCCGCTACTTCGACGGGCTCAGCTGCTCGGACGTGGCCGCGCGCGTGGCGCGCAGCTTGAACGCGGTCTACGTCGCGCTCCACCGGATCCACCAAGCCCTCGCCAGTTGCATCGAGGCCCGTCTGAGGGGCGCGCCATGACCGACCGCGACGCCAGGACCGCCCGCACGATGATGCGATACCTCGACGGCGCGCTCGAGGGCCCCGAACTCGGCGAGTTCGGGCTCATGCTGTGCTCCGACCATGGGCTGCGGCGCGAGTTCGCGGAGCTGCTGCTCCAGCGCCTTCACTTCGCCGAGCTCGCGGCGGAGCGCGCGTCGAGTGCGCGGCCGTCGATGCGGAGGCTGCGGGAGGCGCGGCCACGGGGCGTCTGGCGCCAGGGCTGGGCGATCGCCGCGGCCGCCGCGGTCGCGGTCGCGCTGGGCATCTGGGCCGGGCTGCCCGGGACCGGTCCTGGCGCCGCTCCGGGGCGCCCCGATCCGGTGGCCCACGCGACGCGCGTGGAGGGGAAGGTCGCGCTCGATCGCGCAGGGACGCGGCAGCCGCTGGCCGCGCCGTCGGATGTCCTCTGCGGAGACCGGCTCGCCCTGACGGGCGGCGCCTCCGCGGTGCTCGCGTTCGCCGACGGCTCGAAGGTCGAGTTGTCCGAGGGATGCGAGCTGACCGTCGGCGGCGATGCCGCGGCCCCCCGACTAGCGCTCGCGCGCGGACGGCTGGACGCAACCGTCGCGCGCCGCGTCGGGCGAGGCGAGTTCGTCGCGATGACGCCGCACGTCCGCGCCACCGTCGTGGGCACCGCGTTCACACTGTGGTCCGTCGCCGGGGCCAGCAGGCTCGAGGTCGCCGAGGGCGTCGTCCGTGCCGACCGCATCAGCGACGGCGCGTCGGCGCTCGTCGCGGCATCGGAGTACCTCGACGTCGACGCCGCGGTCGCCCCGCTGCGCGTGCACAGGCGCGTGCCGCCCTCGTCGGGCGAGTTCTCCTTCCGTATCCCGTGCGCCGGCGACGACCCGTCCGAGGCCCGCTTCGACATGCGCATCGACCAGGCGATCGGGCCGACGGACCGCGTGCGGGGTGTGCTGTGCTCCGTCGACTTCCACGCAGGCGCCGCCATCCACGACGATCCCGAGTGGCGGCGCCTCGCCGCGCGCATGCGCTTCGCGATGATGCGGTACTCTCTGCCTCGCAGGGCGGCCCGGCGCGGCGAGCCCGAGGTTTCGCTCGGCGCGTCCGGCGCGGCGTCGCTCACCGAGGCGCTGCGCGAGTTCGCGAGGCAGACCGGCAGGCCCGAGATCGAATCGTGCGGCCTCGTCCTGACGGGGCTGGCGATCGCCGGCTACCAGTCGATCGTCTTCAGCGGCCTCATCCCCGAACGTGTGATCGCGGTGATCGCGAACAGCCCCTACGTCGAGCAGGGAGCCGGGGACGCGTACCCTCCGGACGTCTCTCGTCTCGGTGCCGGCGCGTTCGCGGTCCCCCATCTGATCGAGGCGGCCGGCCGCAGGTACGGGTTCCACAACACCGCGCGCATGCTCGCCGGGGCCCGCGCGCGCGGAGCGCTCTGGGGCATGTGCGTCCAGCACGGCGTCGACTGGTACATGCTCGGCGACCAGAGCTTCGCGCGGCTTTGGCTCGAGGACGTCGTCGCGCGCCGCCTCGCGGCCGACCCGCCGGCCTTCGGGCCGTGTGAGCTACGCGCGCTCACGGCCGAGGAAGGCTGGCTCGGGACCTACACCGTCGTGCACGAGCCGGATCCCGAGTGGCCCGGCGGCGTCGCCTCGACGAGGGTGATCGCCGCAGAGGTCGCCCGCGCGTCGGCCTTCGCAGGAGACCGCGCGTCCGCGGTGTGGCTGCCGTCGGAACGCGTCGCGCGGGCGTGGGTCGCCGCGATGACCGGTCGGTGAGTCAGCGTGCGGAAGGAGGCGCGTCCATGGAACGGGCCGGGATGCGAACGGCCGCGGTGGCTGCCGCGGCGGTAGGGCTGGCAACGTCGGTCGCCGGGGCGGAGTACAAGCTGTCGCTGAGGCCACTCCCGCGCGGCCTGGATGTCGCGGAGTTCGAGCTGTGGATCCCCGATACCATTCCTCCTTCGCAGCCAGTGCGCGGCGTGCTCGGCTCGAGCAACTATCACGCCGGCGCCCAGGTCTATGACGGCGCTCCGTGGCGCGAGTTCGCCGCGCGCGCAGGTCTTGCGAGCCTGAGGTATCTCCTCGCGTCCGGCGGCAAACCGATCGACACCAGTCGAGAGGCGGCGCTGGCCGTCCTTCGAGCACTCAAAGAACTGGCTCCACTCGCCGGACGACCGGAACTCGAATACGCGTGCTTCATCCCGACGGGTATCTCGTGGGCAGCCAACCAGGTCTGCCGCTTCGTGCAGTTCGTCCCCGACCGGGTCATCGCGGCGGTAGCGTTCCGCGCGACCGAGGCCGACATCAGGGCGGCCGCGGCCACGCCGGCATCGAGGCAGGTACCGCTGCTGCATCTCGGCGCCGGGTGCGAGCACTTCGGCGGGTACCGCCCGTCGGAGTCGGCGAAGGCGTTCGAGTCGTTGCCGAAGCAGTGGGCGCCCCACGCGAACCTGCTTCAGGCCGGCGAGCCGCATCACACGCTCGGCGATCCGGCGTTCACCATCCTCTGGCTGGAGTCCATCGTCGAGCTGCGCCTGCCCCGCGCGATGCCTGCGCGCGGCCCGTGTCAGCTCAGGCCCGTCGTCGAGCACGCCGGCTGGTCTGGCACGTACGAGATAGCGCTCTCGGTCGCGGGCGAGCCTTGGAAGGGCGGCCAGGCGATGACCTCGGCGGCCGTCCGGCCATACCTGCGGGTGCAGGGGGGGGTGATGCGTCCTCCCGAGATCCGCGCCTGGCTGCCGAGCGAGCGCGTAGCGAGGGCGTGGGTGGAGCTCGCAAACACCGGGCGGATGGGCGCGGGCGACTGCGCCGCCCGCTGAGCTCGCGAGGAGGTACCCGATGAAGCGACACGCGATAGCTCTGGCGCTCGCCGCATCGGCGGCCGCGCCCACGCCGGGCGCCGAATACTACTGGGAGATGGACGCCGCGACTCGGCCCGCCGGGCTGGCCGAGGCGCGCTTCGAGCTCTGGATCCCCGATACTATTCCCCCGTCGCGGCCCGTGCGCGGCGTGATCGGCTCGAGCAACTACCACGCCGGCGCGGGCGTCTACGATGCCAACGAGGGCGCCGCCTGGCGCGCGATGGCCGTACGCCAGGACCTCGCGATCATGCGCTACACGCTCAACTCCAGCGACGGGCTCGACACCTCGGAGGGCGGTGCGCGCGCGATCGCTATGGCGCTCGACCACTTCGCCGCGTCGACGGGCCGCGCCGAGCTGGCGCACGCGGGCATAGTGCCGACCGGGTTGTCCTGGGGCGCGATGCAGGTCTGCCGATACTCGCGCTATCTGCCGGCGCGGACGATCGCCGCGCTGCCGTTCAGGGCCACGGCCAACGACATCAACTCGGCCGGCGCCACCGCCGAGGCCCGCAAGGTGCCGCTGCTGCACGTCTCTGCCGGCCGCGAGAGCAACAACGGGTACAAGCCGATGCAGTCCCAGACCGCCTTCCCGACGCAGTGCGCGCAGGGGGCGCGGTTCGCGATGATCGTGCAGCCGAACGACGAGCATCACACGCTGTCGACGAGCGACGTTCGCTACGTGCTGCGCTGGCTCGAGACGATGATCGAGGCCCGCGTGCCCATGACGATCGTACCGGGGACCGCCTACAGCCTGATCGAGCCGCCGGAAGCGCCGGCGTTCAGCGGCGCGTTCGAGATCGCGCAACTCGCGGATCGCCAGGTGATGACGAACTCGTCGGTGACGGCGTTCGCCACGGTCTCGGAGCGGCCGGCGGACATGAAGTCGTACTTCCCTACGCGGTATCTCGCCGACGCGTGGGACTACTACGCGAAGAACACGGCCCTGCTCGCCGACACGACCCCGCCGGTCGCCGCGCCTACGGGACTCGTCGTCACCCGCGTCACGTCCAGATCGATCGAGCTCCGCTGGGACCCCATGCCCGGCGGCAGCGATCCCGAGAGCTGCATCTTCGGCTACCGCGTCTGGCGCAGGGTCGTCGGCCAGCAGACCGAGACCGAACTCGCCGTGACCGGGCGCTTCGCGACGACCTTCCTCGACGACGGCCTCGCGGGGAATACGGCATACTCATACCAGGTCGCGGCGGTCAACGGCGAGGGACTCGTCGGACCGCGCTGCGGAGCGGTCATCGCGTCCACGGACGTGGACCGCGCCCCGCCGGCGATCGTGCGCGCGCACGCCAGGGCCGCGACGCAGGTCGTCGTTGTCTTCGACGAGCAGGTCGAGGTCGCATCGGCGCAGGTCTCCGCGAACTACGCCCTCTCGGGAGGCACGATCGTCTCCGCCGCGTCGCTCGCCGCCGACGGCGTCACGGTGACGCTCACGACCTCCGCGCTGACCGACGGCCAGGCGTACACGCTGACCGTCAGGAACGTCCGCGACCGCGCAGCGCCGCCCAACGCGATCCCGGCGTCGGGCATTCAGGCGACGTTCACGTTCGTCGCGGTGCTCGATGGCCTGACGTACCAGTACTACGAGGGCTCCTGGTCGGCCCTGCCCAACTTCGCGCAGTTGACGCCCAAGACGGTCGGTATCGCGTCACACATCGACGTGTCCAAGCGCGAGCGCGACGACAATTTCGCCCTCCGTTTCAGCGGCCTGCTCGACGTTCCGTCGAGCGGGGCGTGGACGTTCTCGACCGTGTCCGACGACGGCAGTGCGCTGTACATCGACGGTGCGCAGGTCGTGTCGAACGACGGCCTCCACGGTCCGGTCGAGCGGTCGGGCACCGTCAGTCTCGGTGCCGGGCTCCACGGCATAGTGGTGACGTTTTTCGAGGCCGCTGGCGGCGAGTCGCTGGCCGCGTACTGGCAGCCCGCTGGCGGGCCGAAGCTCGAGATCCCCGCCTCGGCGCTACTGAGGCCGGCGGCCGGCGGGTCTGCCAATCTCCCGCCGATGGCGAGCCTTCTCGCGACGCCTTCGTCAGGCGCGCCGCCGCTGACGGTGAGTTTCGACGCCCGTTCGTGGGATCCGGACGGCAGCGTCCTCGCGCACGAGTGGGACTGGGAGTACGCGGGGAGCTTCTCGGCCGACCTGTCGTCGGGCACCGAGAAGACCGCGACCCACACGTACTCGTCGCCGGGGACCTTCACGGCCGCAGTGCGCGTCTCCGACGGCGCCGGCGGCGTGGTCGTGAGCATCGCGACCGTCACCGTCGGCGGCGGCACGACGAACGTGCCGCCGGTCGCCGACGCGGGCGCGGACCGCATGATCCTCGACGACGACCTCGACGGCTCTGTCGACGTTACGCTCGACGGTTCGGGCTCCTGCGACTCCGACGGCACGGTGGTCGCCTGGGTGTGGCGCGAGGGGGGCACGATCATCGCCACCGGCGAGACGGCGACCGTCGCCCTGGCCGTGGGCACTCACACCATCGTCTTGACGGTGACCGACGACCGCGGTGCGACCGGCACCGACACGCTCGTCGTGGTCGTCAGGCCGCGCGACGATGATGCCGACGGGCTGCCGGACGCGTGGGAGATCCTCCACTTCGGCGGCACGGACGAGCCGCCCGAGGGCGACTTCGACGGCGACGGCGCGACCAACGCGGCGGAGTACTCGGCCGGGACCGACCCGACCGACGCCGCGTCGGTGCCCACGCAATCCTCCGGCGAGGTCGGGTTCTCGTGCGTACCTGGCGCGCGCGTCGGCGCGGCCAGTCTTGCCGCGGCGCCCGTCGCGATGCTCCTCGCCGCGCTCATGGTCGCTGCGCGAGGTCGGCGTGCGGGAGCCCGGCGCGCCTCGACCAGGTGAACGTCCACGCGGGCGATGCAGCGCTCAGGGTGGGGCCGCTAGACGAGACGTGCGGCGCGGCGGGAGCCCCGCCGGGGCGGGGGCGGGCCCCGAGGTGTCTGCTTCGACCAGTGTTCTGAGTCAACCCGATAGGCGTATCCGAGGATGACCCTGCCACGGCCCTGTCCGCGCTGGCGGCTCGGGCGCGGGCGATGTAGCATCTTCGTCCGGAGGGCGGATTCCGCCGCCGGGCCTCCGGGCTCGGCCGAGGTCCCGCCCTTGCGGGAGGAGACCCGCTCGTGTGCGGGATAGTGGGTTACACCGGCCGCTCGGACGCGGTCGCGGCCGTCCTGGAGGGCCTCGCACGGCTCGAGTACCGGGGCTACGACTCCGCCGGGATCGCGCTCGTTTCGGGCGGGCGCCTGGAGGTCCGGCGCTCGGCCGGGAAGGTGGCTGCGCTCGGCGCCAGGGTCCGCGGGGAGCGCCTCGCCGCGCCCTGCGCGATCGGCCACACGCGCTGGGCCACGCACGGCGCGCCCACCGAGGACAACGCCCACCCGCATCGCGACTGCTCCGGGCGGCTGGCGGTCGTCCACAACGGGATCGTCGAGAACTACGCGCGCCTCCGCGACGAGCTCTCCTCGCGCGGGCACCGCTTCGCCTCCGAGACCGACACCGAGGTGATCGCCCACCTGGTGGAGGAGAGGCTCGACCAGGGGCTGCTGGAGGCCGTGCGCCTGGCTGCGCGCGAGCTCTCCGGGACGTACGCCTTCGCCGTGGTTTCGGCGACCGAGCCGGGCGTGATCTGCGCGGCGCGCCGCGAGAGCCCGCTCGCGATCGGCCTGGCCGACGGCGCGACGATGCTCGCCTCCGACCCCGTGCCGATCCTCGCCCACACCCGGCGCGTGATCTTCCTCGAGGACGGCCAGGTTGCGCGGCTCGAGCCCTCGGGCGTCCTGGTCTGGAACGCCTCCGGCGCGGAGGTCCGCGCGGACGTGCGGACGCTCGACTGGGACCCCGAGCGCGCCGAGAAGGGCGGCTACGAGCACTTCATGCTCAAGGAGATATTCGAGCAGCCCTGGGCGATCCGCGAGACGGTCCACGGCCGCGTGGACCTCAGGCGCGAGGAGGCGGCGCTCGGGGAGCTCGGAGTAGCGGCGGACAGGCTCCGTTCGTTCGACCGCGTGGTGATCGTCGGCTGCGGCACGGCCTGGCACGCGGGGCTCATCGGCAGGAACATGATCGAGCGCACGTCGCGCGTGCCGGTACAGGTGGACTACGCGGCCGAGTTCCGCTACCGCGACCCGATCGTGGACGAGCGGACGCTCCTCATAGCGATCAGCCAGTCCGGCGAGACCGCGGACACCCTCGGCGCGCTGCGGGAGGGCCGCTCGCGCGGGGCGTTCGCGCTCGGGATCGTGAACGTGCCCGGGAGCTCCATCGCCCGCGAGTGCGACGCGCTCCTCCCCACGCGGGCTGGACCCGAGATCGGCGTGGCCTCGACGAAGGCGTTCACGTCGCAGATCGTGGCGCTCTACCTCTTCGCGATCTACTTCGGCAGGCTGCGCGGGACGCTTCCGGAGGACGAGTCGCGCCGTCGCGTGCGCGACGTGCTAGGCGTTGCGGACGGCGTCCAGGCGTTCCTGTCGAGCCACGCCGAGGACGTGAAGAGGATCGCGCTCAAGTACGTGGGCGCGACGAACGCCCTCTTCCTCGGCAGGGGCACAGGCTACCCCCTCGCCCTGGAGGGCGCGCTCAAACTCAAGGAGATCTCCTACATCCACGCCGAGGGACTGCACGCGGCGGAGATGAAGCACGGGCCGATCGCGCTCATAGACCGCGAGATGCCGGTCGTGGTGCTCGCGCTCCAGGGCAGGCGCTACCCGAAGATCAGGAGCAACATCGAAGAGGTGCGCTCCCGCGGCGGGCGCGTGATCGCCGTGGCCTCCGACGGAGACACCGACATCCGCACGGTCGCCGAGGATGTGATCTACCTGCGGGCCGAGTCGGGCATCATGAACTCGGTCCTGGCTGCGGTGCCGCTCCAGCTCTTCGCCTACTACATCGCCGCAGCGCGCGGGCTCGACGTGGACCGTCCGCGCAACCTGGCGAAGAGCGTCACCGTGGAGTGAGCCGGTGAGCGAACCATCCCCCGCCCCGGGTCCGGCCGAGCCCTCGCGGGAGACGAGCCTCGCAGGCCCCGCCCCCTGGGGCCTCCTGGACGCGGCGGCGATCGTGTGCTTCGACGCGGGCGCGATCGGCGTGGGGGCGTGGATTCGCAAGCTCTTGCCTGGCGGGGCTGGTGGCATCCTCGCCGCGCTCGCCAGGCCCGCCATTGTAGTGCCGGCGGTGCTCGTGATCGCCGCGCGTTCGTGGCGCGCGAGTCCGGCCGAACTCGGGCTCGCGCCGCCCGCGAGGGGCTCCTGGCGATGGTTCCTGCGGAGTTCCTTCGCGCTCGCCCTCGCGTACCTGGCGCTGGGGGCCGGGCTCGTGCTCGCGTTCCGCGGCGGCGTGAACGTGCCGGCCCAGGCGGCGGTCGCCCGGGCGACCTTCAGGTCCTGGGGCGGCGCCTGGGCGATCTCGGCGTCGTGGCTCGTCTCGGCGCCGCTCGCCGAGGAGCTGGTCTTCCGCGGCGTTCTCTACCGGACGCTCCGCGACAGGCTCGGTCCGCGCGCGGCCGTGCTCGCCTCCGCGGCGATCTTCGCGGGCATGCACCCGCTCTGGTCCTGGAGGCTCTTCGTGCCCGTGACCCAGTTCCTGGGGGGGCTCGTCTTCGCCTGGGCCTACGAGAGGACGCGCTCGCTCCTCCACCCGGCGCTCTTCCACGCGATCGGCAACCTGGCGGTGCTCGCCTGGAACGGCGCCCTGGTCTTGCGTCCGGCCTGGGTCGAGATCGTCCTCGGCTCGGCGCGGGCGTGACGGCGCGACGCCCCCCCCGCAGCCGCGAGGCGCTAGCAACGCGGCTCAGGCCGCCTTCGGGAGCGCAGCGTCCGCCGCGGCCGGCAGCGCCTCCACCTGGACGAGCCACTCCGCGCCCATCCGCAGGAAGCTCACGCCGCAGTCGGCGCAGCGCCAGACGTCGGCGAGCGACTCTTCCTGCGCGAGGATGCTCTCGCAGGACGGGCAGCGGGGCCTGGCGTTCGCCATCATCGCCCGGCGGCGCGCCCTGGCGCGCTCCCTCTGGCGCCTGCGGTTCTCGCGGCTCGTGCGGCTCCTGATCCCCATCGCATCCCCTTTCGAAGCTGAACGCCTTCTCGTCGAGGCTCACCTCTCCACCGGCCATATCCATATATCGGCAGATGAGGACGCAGGCTTGACGGTCGCCGGACGACGCGGTCGAATCCCGTGCTGCGCGCGTCGGTCGGGGGGCTGGCGAGGAACATGGTCAACACGGTGTGTATAGTTTGCGTCGCGGCGCTTGCGGCGCAGGGGAGGATGGACATGGTCGATGCGGCGGGGCGGATACCCATAGGCGACGCCGAGACGATCGCCTTCTACGGAGACAGCATAACCGAACAGAACCTCTACACCGCCTACGTGGAGACCTATCTGCTCTCGCGCCTCCCCGGGAAGAGGCTGCTCTTCTACAACTTCGGCTGGGGCGGCGACACCGCGCCGGGAGGGCGCGCCCGGTTCGAGCGCGACGTCGCCCCTGTCTCGCCGACGACGGTGTTCGTCAACTTCGGCATGAATGACGGGGGCTATGTCCTCCCAGACAGGACCATCCACGAACGCTATGTCAAGGGCCAGCGCGACCTGGCCGCCGCGATCAGGCGGTGCGGGGCGAGGGAGGTCCTCCTGACCACCTCGCCCGTGGACTACGATATCCAGCCGGTCTACAACGAGACGCTCTCCCGTTTCGCCGACGCGGTGATCGCCCTGGGGGAGGAGCTGGGGCTGCCCGTCGTGGACATCTTCCACCCCATGAGCGAGTCCCAGCGGCGAGCGAAGGCCCGGGAGCCGCGCTTCACGATGATCCCAGACGGCGTCCACCCGGACCCTGTGGGGCACCTCGTGATGGCCTACTGCATCCTCAGGCGGCTCGACGTACCGGGCTCGCTCGGGGAGATCGAGATATCCCGGGGAAAGGCGAGCGCACGCGGCGCGCTCCGGCTCGACGGCTTCGGCTCGGCGGACTCGCGGATCGAGTTCGATCTCGCGCTGCCGTTCATCCCGTTCTACGTCCCGCCCGAGGCGAGGAAGGCCCTGGAGCTCGTCCCCTTCCAGGACGAGCTCAACCTGTTCAGGTTGAAGATCGCGGATTGGGACCCCTCGGTTCGCTGCCAGCTCACGATCGACGGGAAGGAGGCGGCCACCTTCACCGCCGAGGCCCTGGCGAGGGGCGTGGACCTCGCGCTCGTCGACGGCGCGGGCTGGGCCGCGCAGGGGCGAGCGCTCTGGCAGATGGCGCAGTACAGGTGGAGGAAGCATTTCGAGGCCTGGCGCGAGATGGCCCTGGGCACGGACGGATTCCTGAAGGGCCTGGGCTCCTTCGCCGCCCTTCAGAAGGCCCAGGCGGAGTTCGTGAGGGAGCTCGGCCCCGCCATGGCCGAGCTCGTGCGGCCGAGGACGTACAGGGTCTGCCTCGCCGAGACGAATGTCCTCGACCTGTGGGGCCTGGAGCTCTCGCCGCTCTACCCCTTCGACAACGACTTCGCGTCGAGACGTCCTCCCGAGCTCAATGCGGAGGCCGTCGCGTGGAAGGCCGTCAGGTTCGAGAACCACGTCATGGATCTCGCGAAGCTCCTCGGCAACCCCACCAACTGCGTGGTCTACGGCAGGGCGTTCCTGGAGGCGGAGTCCGACTGCAAGCTGCACCTCACGCTCGGGAGCGACGACGGCATAGAGGTCTTCGTGAACGGTCGGTCGATCCTCGCGAGGAACGTGATGAGACCGCTCAACCTCGGCGACGACGAGGCCATGGCGGAGCTCTCGCGCGGACGCAACACGCTCCTGTTCAAGGTCACGCAGGGCGTGGGGGGCTACGCCCTGGCCGTCAAGGCCAGGGTCTACGGCCGGGCCCGGGTGAGGCAGCTCGATGCCGCGCGATGACGCGCTCGGGACGTGCCTGGGGTTTCAGGGGGGCTCGCCATGAGGCCAGACGCCTCGCATATCAGGCGGATCGAGGTCGTGTCGAACACGCACTGGGACCGCGAGTTCCGCCAGTCATTCGAGAAGACGCGCCGCCGGCTCCTGACGATGATGGACGTGACGCTCGGGATTCTCGAATCCGACCCAGAGTACCACTCCTTCACGCTCGACGGCCACTCCATCCTGCTCGACGACTACCTGGAGCTCCGCCCGGAGAGGAGGCCGCTCGTCGAGCGTCTGCTCCGGGAGGGCAGGCTGGTCGCCGGGCCCTGGTACACGCTCGCGGAGGAGTTCAGCATCTCTCACGAGCCGCTCGTCCGGAACCTGCTCTGGGGCCGGAAGACCGTCGAGAAGTACGGGGGCCGGTGCGGCACCGTGGCTTATACCCCGTCCTCGTGGGGCCAGACGGGCCAGCTCCCGCAGATACTCGCGGATTTCGGCCTGAAGAGGATGATGTTCTACAGGGGCATATCCCACGACGAGGCGGACGCCGAGTGGATCTGGGAGGCCCCCGACGGCACCAGGGTGCTCGCCAGTCGCTTCGCCATCTATGCCCGGTACAACTGGTACTACCAGGTCCATCGCGCCGTGACGTCGGGGCGGGTCTTCGAGAAGGACTACCGCTGGGGCGAGCGCGACGACGTCCCCTTCAGGATCTCCGACGGCCTGGCCGGGGAGGACGCCTCGTTCGACTGCCTCTCGCCCGAGATCCGCTACGACAGATCGCGGCTCCGCGAGGCCGTCGAGAAGATGGTCGAACGCGAGGGCTCGCACTTCACGACGCCGGTCTTCCTCGCCATGAACGGCCACGACATCTCCGTGGCGTGGCCGCTGGAGTCCAGGGTCATCGCGGACGCGAAGGAGCTGTTCGCCGGACGCTACGAGATCGAGCACACGGACCTGGAGGGCTTCTGGCGCGAGGCGGAGAAGTATCTCGACGCGGCCTCGCTCCCGGTCCTCAAGGGAGAGCGGCGATCGTACCTCAGGAAGGGGATGTGGACCTATCTCTTCCCCTCTACCATCAGCGCGAGGACGTATCTCAAGCAGAGAGACTTCGACGCGACGACGCGGCTCGTCTACTCGGCGGAGCCGATGGCGGCCCTGGCCTTCGCCTTCGGCGCAGGCCCGCAGAAGGAGTACCTCGAGCGCGCCTGGCGCTATCTCCTCTCGAACCACACCCACGACGCGAACGGCGGCTGCGCCCCGGACGCGGTCTGCGTGGACATGGAATACCGCTACAGGAAGGTCTGCGACATCGCCGACATCGTCGTCGATGACGCGATGGCGCACGTGGCGCAGGGGCTGTCGCCCGAGGGCGAGACCCCTGACGCCATGCACCTCCTCGTCTTCAATCCGCTGCCGTTCGAGCGCGACGCCGTCGTGACGCTCGACCTGGAGATCCCGCGGGGGCACGGCGCGCGGGCGGCGAGGCTCGCGAGCGCGTCCGATCCGGAGCCCGCCCGGCAACCCGTCTCCGCCGCGCGTTCGAGCGCGTTCGTCGACAGCATCTGGGACGTGCCGAGGATACTGGAATCGGATAGGGTCGTCTTCCACGCGAGGCTCTCGCGCCTGCCCCCGCTCGGCTGGCGGGTATACGGGATAGCACCCGAGAAGGACGAGCTCCGCGGCGCAGGCACGCTCCTGACCGGGCCGTGTTCCATGGAGAACGAGCACCTCCGCGTGCGCGTGAACCCGAACGGCACGGTCGATCTCGCCTGCAAGGCGACGGGGAGGGAGTATCGCGGCCTCAACTACCTGACCGACCAGGGCGAGTGCGGGAACGCCTGGCGGCACGTCCCCCCGCGGTTCGACAGGGTCTATTCCAGCCTGGGCGTCGCCGCCAGGGTGGCGGTGGCGGAGAGCGGGCCGCTCGTCTCCGTCATCGAGGCCGAGTACGAGCTCGAGGTCCCCGAGGACTACGGCGACGGAACCGCTCGGAGCAGGAGGCTCGTCGCGCTGCCCGTCAGGGTGGCGTACAGGCTGGAGGCCGGCTCTCGAAGCCTGCGCGTCGCCGTGGAACTGGACAACCGCGCCAGGGATCACTGGCTCCGGGCGAACTTCCCCACGGGGCTCGCGACGGACGTCTCCTGGGCCGACAGCCACTTCGACGTCGTGAGCCGCCCGATCCGCGTGCCGGACTCGACGGGCTGGGTCGAGCAGGCGTTCGGGACGCATCCGCTGCGGACGTTCGTGTGCCTCACGGACGGCCGCGACGGCCTGTCGCTCATGCCCAGGGGCCTCTTCGAGTACGAGGCGCTCGACGACCCCGCGCGGACGCTATCGCTCACGCTCCTGCGCGCATGCCGGATCAAGCTCGCCGTGAGCGAGGAGAAGCAGGCGGAGCTCCCCGACCGCGGCATCCAGTGCGAGGGGCGAGGACGCTTCGAGTACGCGATCTCGGCCCATGCCGGCGACTGGCGGGACGCGGGTATCCTGAACGAGGCCGCGAGCCTCTACGTACCGGTCCGGGCGGCCATGGCGGGCCGCGGCAAGGGCGCGCTCCCGCACGAGGCGGCGCTCCTCTCGCTCGGCAACCGCCGGCTCCATGTCACCTGCGTGAAGCCCGCGGAGGACGGACGCGGCCTGATCGTGAGGCTCTTCAACCCCCTCGACGAGGCGCAGGAGGCCGAACTCGTCTTCGGGCGAGAGCTCGCCGGGCTCGAGCTCTCCAGGATGGACGAGAGTCCCCTGCGCGCGCTAGAGGCGGCGGGCGCACGCGCGCGAATGACGCTCGGCCCCAAGAAGATCGCCACGCTTCGCGTGCTCCTCGCGCCCGGACCCGGCCGCTGAGCGGAGGACGCGCGCGGTCTCGCACCGCCCGCTCGCGGCCATCTTGCCCGTACGAGAGCGCAGGCTATCATGGCGCTCGTGGGGGGCGTTCCGCGGGCGAGGGGGCGCCGGGTCTCCGCGGCTCGAGCGGCCCCGTCGCGCCCAGCGATGCGCCCCGGGGACGCCAGACGACCTGGAGGCCGGCATGCAGGCCGAATCCCCCGGCCCGCCGCAAGGAGCCGCCGGTCCGGATGCGGTCGCTCGAGGCGAGACCTCGCCCCCGCGCGGCCGCAGGCCTGGTGAGGTGGACCTGGGCCCGCTCCCGCGCCGGCTAGGGCGCTACGAGGTCCTCGAACGTATCGGCGCCGGAGGCATGGGCACCGTCTTCCGGGCGCGGCAGCTCCCGATCGACCGGATAGTCGCGCTCAAGCTCCTCGCGCCGGACCTCGCCGCGGACCGCCGGTACCTGCGCCGCTTCGTCAGGGAGGCCCGGGCGGCCGGGGCCCTGGACCATCCCAACATAGTTCGCGTCTACGACGTCGGCAGCGCCGAGGGGCACCCATATATCTGCATGGAATACGTGGCCGGGCCGTCGCTCGAGAGGCTCCTGCGCGAGCGGATCAGGCTCCCGCCTGCCGAGGCGGTCCGGATAGCGCTGCAGCTCGCCCAAGCCCTGGATTACGCCCACCGTTCCGGGGTGATCCACTGCGACGTCAAGCCCGACAACGTGCTCCTGGCCCCCGGCGGCGCGGCCAAGCTCGCCGACCTGGGCCTGGCCCGGATGTTCGGCCAGGGCCGGGAGGGATCGTCCCGGCGCGAGCCCGGCATGGGCACGCCCCACTACGTGGCCGTCGAACAGGCGCGCGACGCAGCCCGCGCCGACTCCCGGAGCGACATCTACTCGCTCGGGGCAACGCTGTACCACATGCTCACGGGGCGCGTGCCCTTCGACGGGAGCTCGACCGCCGAGATCCTGACGCACGCCGCGCGCGACCCGCTCGTGAGCCCGCGCGCGCTCGTCCCGGAGATACCGGAGTCACTCTCGGCGGTGGTGGAGCGGATGATGGCCAGGTCGCCCGAGGACCGCTACCGCAGCGCGGCCGAGGTCCTGCACGACCTGCGCGAGGTGGAGAGGGAGCTCGCCGGACTCGTCCCCGCCGCGCTCCTGGCGAAGACCGCGCCGGCGCGCGCACCCCGGGGGCCCGAGGCGATGCTTTCCAGGCTCGCCGTCGCGCTCGCGGCGGTCACGGCTGCCGCCCTCGTGGCGCTCGGGCTCCGCCCGCCGGGGGAGCCGGAGCGGCAGGTCCCCGCCTGGCGGCCGCCGCCGGCCGCGCCCGCCCCGCCGCCCCAGGCGGAGGGGCCCGCCGTGGTCGACGCGAAGGCCGACCCCGCGCCCTCGGAGCGGCGCTCGGCGCCGGCCGAGGATCGTCCCCAGCGTGCCACGCGCGCGGCGGACAGGGACGTCGCGCAGGCCGGCACGAAGGCCGATGACGCCGCCGCGCCGGTCGCGACGCTCGACGAGGTCCTGAGGCGATCCGCATGGTCGGCGCGAGCCGCCAGGTACGGGGAGGCCGAGGCGGTCCTGCGGGATTTCGCCGCCTCCGCCCCCGAGGGGGCCCGCGCGGGCGCGCTCGAGGCGCTCCATGCGCTCCACGAGAGGGCGGAGAGGGAGTCCGAGGCGACGCTCGCGCTCGCCCGCGAGCTCGCGGCGGCCGGGAGGACCCGGAGGGCGGTCGCGCTCCTCTCCTGGGCGCTCTCGTCGTGGGGGCTGCCAGTCCTCGAGGCGCGCGCCGAGGAAGCGCTCCGCCAGATCGAGGCCGAGAGGCTGCGCGCCTCGGCCCGCGAGGAGGCCCGCGGCCGCGCCGAGGCCGCCGCGAAGAGGCTCGCGGAGTCCGCGGAGGACCTCGCCCGCAGGCGGCGCTTCGCGGAGGCGGCGCGGCGGCTCGAGGCCGCGCTCGGCGAGCTGGACGGGCTCGGCGAGCCCGGAGGCGCGCTCGCGGGAGAGCTGCGCAGGCGCCTCACGGCGCTGGAGGCGCTCGATGCCGTCCACGCCGCGATCCGCGAGACCCTCGCGCGCGGCGAGCTGCGCCCACTGGCGAGGGACGTCTTCACCGGCTGGGGTTCGCCCGATGCGGTCCTCACGGGCGCGGACGGGGAGCGCCTCTATGTGGAGCTCGGCTCGAGCCAGGGCGGGGCCCCGGCCAGGGCCGCCAGGCGCTGGGAGGACCTGACCGCAGAAGAGTACGCCCGGCTCGCGAGTCTCTGCGCGAGACCCCGCTCGGGCCTGGAGGTCCTCGGAGCGGGTCTCGCGTGGCTCGAGGCCGGTAGGCCCCAGGAGGCCGTCAAGCTCTGGAAGGTCGCCGGTCCGCGGCAGGACGCCGCGGGCTGGCTGCGGAGGCCCGTCGCGCTGGGGGAGCTCGACGCGGCCCTGCGCCGCTCGCGGGCGCTCGACGAGATCGGGAGGGAGCGCGAGGCGCTCCGCGAGCTCGAGGCCGCCGCCGAGGCCCTGGGCGACGGCGCGGTCCGCTCGGGCGAGCTCGACCGCTTGATGCTCTCCCTCGCGCGGGACGTCGACAGGTCGTGCGGCACGGGCGCGTTGGTGCGCGCGGGGCCGGGGGAGACCGAGGAACTGTTCTATGACTTCTCGCTGGAGAGCTCGCGCAGGGACTGGCGCCTCTCCGGTTCGAGACTCAGGCAGGGGGAACAGGGTGTCGTGTCGCCCTCGGGGGGGAACTGCCTCCTGGAGTTCGACGGCGCGTTCGTCGCGGGCGGCGAGATCGAGTTGACGTTCAGGTTCCTGGACGATGCGCTCTCGCGCGTCGAGATCGTGCTCGTTCCGGAGCTCGAGCCGCACGATGCGGCGCGGCGGGCGTCCGATGGCGAGCCCGCGTCAGTTCCAGCGGCCCCGACCGCGGCCGCGGCGCTCTCAGTGGAGGACCTGGCGGGGCACGGTGCTCTTGCGAGGAGCGCCCTCCGTGTGGTAGCTTATCGTCGGTGGAGGGAGTTCCCCTGGAGCGCCCTGACTGCGGGGGGCGAGGTGGTCGCCCGGGGCGTTCGCACCGGACAGGCACCGCACGGGCCTGAGCGGCCGGTGATCGCGCTCGCCGGCTGGGTGGAGCTCCGTTCCGCGAGGCTGCGCGGATGCCTCGACCCCGAATGGCGCGCCTCCCGCAGGCGCGAGCGGGAGTCGAATGCCGCCCAGGCGCTCAAGCGCGCGCTGGCGGTGCCGGACCCCGGGGAACGCTCGCGGGAGCTGGAGCGCGTGAGGAGCGAGTTCGCAGACTGCCGCCGCTGCGGCGCGCTGGCGCTACGGCAGGCTGCGGCTGCGCAGCTCGAGGCGGGCAGGCAGGCGTCCGCCGCGTCGATGCTGCGCCTGTGTGCGAGGCTGTACCCCGATCTCCCCGAGGAGGCCGGGGCCTGTGCCGAGGAGGCGTTCCGCCTGCTCGGCGCGCCTCCCGAGTAGGCAGGATCGGGCCGCTTGGTTCTGCGGGGCCCTCGCGTCCTCGCCGCGAGGGGCCGCAGCGGAGGTCGAGGTCGTGGCTCTGGAGTTTGATTTCAATACCCTGACCGAACTCATGTCGAGCCCCTCCTGGGAGCAGCGACGCGATGCGGCCGAGGACCTGGGCCTGTACAGGGCGCCTGAGGCGATCCCGTACCTGATGAGGGGACTGAGCGATCCCGTCGGGGCGGTACAGTACGCCTCGGCGGTCGCCCTGGGGCAGATCGGGACCGAGCAGGTCGTGCAGCCGCTCCTCGCGTGCCTCGACAATCCCAACTTCAAGTTCCCGGCCCCGGTCCTGGAGGCCCTCGGGAACCTGCGGGTCAAGAAGGCCATCCCCTACCTGATCCGCTATCTGCGCCACCCGGACCCCCACGTGAGAGGGATAGCGAACACGTCCCTCATGGTCACCACCGGCAAGGCTATGGGCTTCCATGCGACCGCTGATGAGGCGCAGCGCGAGGCAGCGGTCCAGAAATGGGAGCGCTGGTGGAAGCAGAACGAGGCGACCTTCCAGCCCCCCGGCCGCGGCACGGCGCCGCGGCGGACCTGACCCACCGCCGGGACTGCTCAGTCGAGAACGCGCGCTCTTGCGCTTTCGGTATCGAGGCCTTCGCGAGCGTCCAGAGCCGCCATGGCGAATGCGGCGATCCCGTCGCCTCGGAGGGCCGGACTTAATAGTCTCACCGCCGCGAACTCTGCTGGCGGATACGACCCGAGGAGAATTGAACGACCCTCCATGGAGACCGTAGCCCTTTGCGGTGCCGCGCGTCCCTGGTAATATCTCTACCATGGGTGGCTTTTTCGAGAGGGCGCTTTCCTTCAGGCTGGCGCTGGACCCCGGCTCATCCTGCGTGCGGGCGTGTCTCCCAGGCAATCCGGTTCTGGAGACGCCGAGCCTCGTAGCGCTCGCCGCCCGGGAGGCCGGGCAGGGGGCGGCGCAGCTCGATCTTCGCGGCCGCCCGTTCTGGAGTGCGCTCTGGGGAGACGTCTTCCGCGTCGGCGAGGAAGCGAGGTTGCTCGCGCTCAAGGGTGGGGAGCGCGTCCGCGTCGTCAAGCCCCTCTCGCGCGGGGCGGTGGCCGATCAGGCGGCGGCGGTCCACCTGTTCGAGTGCGTCTTTCAGGGCGTCCCGGGGCGCGGCTGGAAGACCCGCCCGAGCGTCCTGTGCGGCGCGGGGCTCTCCCTCACGCCGGTGGAGCTGCGCACGCTCGCCGAGACGCTCCACGCCGCAGGCGCGAGGAGGGTGCGCCTGGTGCCTGGGATGCTGGCGTGCTCGCTCGCGGCGGATCGCGCCGAATCCAGGCCGCCCGCCGTGCGCCTGATAGCTGAGCTCGGCGCCGACCGCATCGACGTCGCGATCACCTCCCGCTCCGGCGTGCTGGCCGGGTCGAGCCTTCCCTTCGGCCTGAGGGAGCTCGACAGGGCCTTCGCCGCCCGCCTGAGGAGGCTCGGGCTGCCGCTGGGCCGTCCCCGCACGGCCGAGCGGGCCGAACCGCCGTGGAACTCGACCAGAGATGCGAGCCTCGGTCCTGCGGTCGAGGACCCAGCGGAGGAGGCGGCGCGCTCGCTGCGCGAGGGGCTCGGCCTGCCGGAGGTCGTCCGCCCGCAGAGTGGCGAGCCCTCGGCGCCCGATGCAGATGCCGCGGCGCAGGTCGCCCGCCTCTCGCGCCTGGGTACCGATGCGGCTCGCGCGCCTGTGCCACTGGACCTCGAGGACGTGCTCCCGCGCCACGTAGGCGAGACGCTCGCGCCCTTCCTCGCGAGGATAGCCGACGAGGCGCTCGCGCTCCTCGCCGGGTCGAGCGAAGGGGCGGCGGAGGACGTCGCGTCCGGCGGCATGCTGCTCGCCGGGGGAGGGGCGCTCACGCCGGGCCTCGCCGGATTCCTCGCTCGGGAACTGGGCCTCCCGGTGCGCGCGGCTGACGATCCGGCGACGCTCCGCGTCAGGGGGCTGGCGCTGCTCTTCGAGGAAGAACTCCTCCTCGACGAGGTGGCCATCGAGCTCTGAGCCGCCGCGGGGGGAACGCGCGATCGCCTCCTTGCGGAAAGGGCGGCGGCAGGTAGGATAACTGCCGACCGAAGGGCGATCGACAGGAGACGGTCCGCAGTGGGCAAGGAATACACTGCCGAGAACATCAAGGTCCTGAGCGGCAACGAGGCGGTCCGCCAGCGGCCCGCCATGTACATCGGCGACACCGGGAGCCGCGGCTACCACCACCTGGCGTTCGAGGCGATCGACAACGCGGTGGACGAGGCCCTGGCCGGGTACTGCAAGAACATCGATGTGGAGATCCACGCCGACGGCTCCATCTCTGTGACCGACGATGGCCGGGGGATACCCGTCGGCATCCACAGGCAGATGGGCAAGCCCGCGCTCGAGGTGGTGATGACCACGCTCCACGCAGGCGCCAAGTTCGACCGCGAGGGCTACCGCATCTCGGGCGGGCTCCACGGGGTGGGCATAAGCTGCACGAACGCGCTCTCCGAATGGCTCGAGGCCGAGATCAGTCGCGACGGCGGCATCTGGTTCCAGAAATACGAGCGCGGCGTGCCCAGGTGCGAGCTCAAGCGGCTCGGGGACACGAAGCGCACCGGCACCAGGATCAGCTTCAAGCCCGACCCGCTCATCTTCGGCGAGGAGAAGTTCAAGTACGACATCCTCGCCGGGAGGCTCCGCGAGCTCTCCTTCCTGACCCCGGGCCTCAGGCTCCGGATCGTCGACGAGCGGACCGAACCTCGCAAGGAAGAGGTCTTCTACGACGAACGCGGCCTCAAGGGGTTCGTGTCCCTGCTGAACGAGGGCCGGACACCGCTCCATTCGGACGTGATATACTTCAGGACCTGTAGCGAGTCGGTCGAGGTCGAATGCGCGCTCCAGTATCACGACGCCTACAACGAGACCGTCTTCTGCTTCGCCAACAACATACGCACGGACGCCGGCGGCACGCACCTGACGGGCTTCCGCTCGGCCCTCACGAGGGTCGTGAACCTGTTGGCCAGGCGCGAGGGGCTCCTCAAGGAAGGCGACACGGCCCCCACTGGCGACGACGTCCGCGAGGGCCTGACCGCGGTCGTCTCCGTGAGGCTCCCTAATCCACAGTTCGAGGGCCAGACGAAGGCGAAGCTCGGCAACCCGGAGGTCGAGGGGATCACCGAGAGCGTCTGTTACGACGGGCTCCTTGCGTACTTCGACGCCCACTCCGGCGTGGCCCGCACGATCGTGGGCAAGGCGATCCAGGCGGCCTCGGCGCGCGAGGCTGCCCGCAAGGCGCGCGAGCTCGCCAGGCGGAAGGGGGCCATGGGCTCGGCCAACCTCCCCGGCAAGCTCGCCGATTGCCAGTCGCGCGACGTGGAATCGACAGAGCTCTTCCTGGTCGAGGGCGACTCGGCCGGCGGCAGCGCCATCTCGGGCAGGGACAGGCGGTTCCAGGCCATACTCCCCCTGCAGGGCAAGATACTGAACGTCGAGAAGGCCCGGCTCGACAAGGTCCTCGGACACAGGGACATCGCCACGATCATCTCGGCCATCGGGACGAACGTCTCCACGGACTACGACCCCTCGGGGCTGCGTTACGGCAAGATCATCATCATGACCGATGCGGACGTGGACGGGAGCCACATCCGCACGCTGCTACTCACCTTCTTCTTCAGGCAGATGCCCGACCTGATCGAGGCCGGGCGGCTCTACGTCGCCCAGCCGCCGCTCTACCGGGTGAAGAGAAAGAACAAAGAGGAATACGTCGCCACCGAGGAGGAAATGCACAGGGTCCTCCTGGAGCTCGGGCTCGACGGGGCGGGGCTCCGCGTGAACGGACCCGGTCCGTCTCGCGAGTTCCGCGGGGAGGACCTGCGCAGGCTCGTCTCGGCGCTCGTGGAGCTCGAGCGCCTCTGCGGGGCGCTGAGACGCAAGGGCGTGGACCCGAGCCGCTACCTCAAGCTCGAGCGCGGAGGGGAGTTCCCGGCGTACCGAGTCTCCGCGAACGGCGAGGAGTACTACTTCTACACCGAGGACGAGCTCGGCGAGTTCCTCAGGGAGCGGCCGGCCGACGCCGTCGCCGCCGCCGGGGCGGACGCCTCCCAAGAGGGCGATGAGGAGCCGACGGGCGCGCACCTCGTTCGGCAGGAGATATTCGAGAGCCGCGAGATCAATAAGGCCCTCTCGGCGCTCTCGGAGTTCGGCTTCGGAGTGGAGGACTACTTCGGTCGCGCGACCGAGTGCGCGCCCGGCGAGGAGACCGCCCCGCCCTTCGCACTCCTCGCGGACGGCGAGGTCCATCCGGCGAGGTCCCTCGCGGAGGTGGTCGCGCGCACCAGGGAGGTCGGCCGGAAAGGGCTCGACATCCAGCGCTACAAGGGCCTCGGCGAGATGAACCCGTCCCAGCTCTGGGAGACCACGATGGACCCGGCCCGGCGCACGCTCCGCAGGGTGCGGCTGGAGGACGGCGCGCGCGCCGACCATATATTCAGTCTGCTCATGGGCGAGGAGGTCGGGCCGCGGCGGGCCTTCATCGAGCGGCACGCCCTGGAGATCACCAGCCTCGACGTCTGACGCGGCCGCCGATCGGCTGGCGGCCTCCTGCGTCCGCAGGCCGCGGGGAGGGCCGAGATGCCGGGACTCACCCCGGGTCCGCGCACCAGGCGCGAGGTCGCGGCGGGGTTCGGCGTCGTAGCGGCGAGCGCCGCGCTCGTCGCGGCCCTTCACCCGCCGGGGGGCGAATCGCACCTGGGCCTGTGGTTCCATGACGCCGCGTTCGCCGCGCGCGGAAGGCAGAGCCCGGACCCTCGCGTCCTGATCGCGGCCATCGACGAGAAGACGACCTCGGAGATGTCGATCCGGCTCCGCGACTGGACCAGGGCGCACACGGCCGAACTCGTCGAACGCCTGGCGGAGTCGGGCGCCGCGGTGATAGGGCTGGACCTCGTGCTCGCGGCGCGCGCGACCGAGGAGGAGGACGCGCGCCTCGCCGAGGCCCTGGACCGCTCGACGGCGGTCCTCGCCTGCCACCTGGACGAGACCACCGGCGAGCTCGAGGACCCCATCGCGCTCTTCCACGACCCCGCGGCCGATCGAGGTGCGGTCGACATAGGGCACATCAACTGGCGGCTCGACGCCGACGGCAAGGTGAGACGCCTCACGTATCTGGTGGGCTCGGGCGCCGAGCGCCGCTACGCCCTCTCGCTGAGGCTCGTCGGCGTGCACGAGACGCTGCGCGCTCAGGACCTCCCGGGCCAGCCGCCCGTGCCCGACCCCTACATAGACGAGACGCGCCCCGACGGCCTCGGCTGGGGTCGGCATGTGCTGCCGTATCCGGAGCTGGTCCTGGACTTCGCCGGGCCCGCCGGCACGTACCAGACGGTGAGCGCCGTCGACATCCTCAAGGGGAGAACACCGCGCGAGGCCGTCGCGGGACGCATCGTGCTTGTGGGCGTGACGCACAAGCTCGGCAAGGACCTCTTCGCGACGCCCGTGGATAGGAAGCTTCCCGGCGTCGAGCTGCACGCGACAGCGATAGGCAATGTGCTCTCCGACCGGCTGATCGCGCGGCTCTCCAGGCGGACGGAGCTCGTGTTGCTGGGAGCCGCTGGCCTCGCGCTCTCGGCCGCCTTCGGCCTGCTCGGGCTGCCGGTCTGGGCGCTCTCGGCCGGCGCGTGCGCCGCGGCGGCGGCGAGCCTGGGGGCGTGGGCCGTGGCGTTCGTCAAGTGGAGGACGCTGCTAGACCCCTGCCCGTTCCTCGTGATGGTGCTCGTCACGTCGAGCACGGGAGGGGCGTACCACTGGGTCCTCGCCCGCAAGAAGGCGAGCGAGGTGAGGCTGCTCTTCTCGCGGCACGTCTCGAGGAACGTGGTCGATGCGATGCTCAGGGGCGAGGCGCCGGTGGCCCTGGAGGGCCGGCGGAAGCAGCTCACCGTCCTCTTCAGCGACATCCGGGGCTTCACCTCGATCTCGGAGACCCTGCCGCCCGCCGAGGTGGCGGCGTTCCTCAACCGCTACTTCGGCGAGATGATCGGTCTCGTGTTCGAGGCGGCTGGCACGCTCAACAAGCTCATGGGTGACGCGATCATGGCGTTCTTCGGCGACCCGGCCCCCATGGAGGACCATGCCCGCCGGGCCTGCCAGTGCGCCCTGGCGATGTCGGCGAAGCTCGACGAGATCCGGCTGCGCGGCTCGGGCACGGTTCTCGGCGGGATAGACATCGGCATCGGCGTGAACACCGGCGAGGTCCTCGTCGGCAACCTGGGCTCGAAGGACTTCGTCGACTACACGGTGATCGGCGACGAGGTGAATCTCGCCAGCCGTCTGGAGGGGCTGACGCGCCTCTACGAAGTCAGGACCATCGCGAGCGATTCGGCGAGGTCCGCCGCGGGACCCGGCTTCGTCTGGAGGACTCTCGACACCGTCGCCGTGAAGGGCAAGACGAAGCCCGTGGGGATCCACGAGCTCGTGGGGGAGTCCGGGGCGGTGTCGCCTGAGCGCTCGCGGCTCGTGGAGCGCTTCGAACAGATGCTCGCACGCTATCGGGAGCGGAAGTTTCACGAGGCGGCGAGGGGGTTCGAGTCTCTCCTCGTCGACTACCCCAGGGACGGTCCGTCGAAGCTATATCTGGCGCGCTGCCGCGAGTTCATCGAGACCCCCCCGCCGCCGGACTGGCACGGGGTCACCGTGATGCACTCCAAGTAGAGGGCCTGCGCGGACACTTCCTGGCGCCGACAAACCGGCCGTCGCCACCATCATGGGGGTATGGTCGGGCTCGCCCGCGGTCGAGCGGAGAGGCTGGGAAAGAGGCGATGGGACAGATAGTGAGATGGAAATCAGGAAGTGCTCCGAATGGCGCTGACTTAAGCCACTAACAGGCGGACCTCCTCATGCCGATAGAGTATGTGTTCGGGCACACTCATCGGCCACACAGGAGGAGGTCCATGACTACTCTACAAGCCAATGTCGGCGGTT
>Ga0272448_1001167_pt1 | contig 36663 bp, 31 predicted proteins | sample YNPCB0191_FD_202220 | JGI IMG/M metagenome (GOLD analysis project Ga0272448, IMG submission 202220) | Hot spring sediment microbial communities from Yellowstone National Park, WY, United States - YNP-CB-019-1 | ecosystem: Environmental > Aquatic > Thermal springs > Hot (42-90C) > Sediment...
AAAACCCCTGAGGAGGTATATTCTAAGAAGAGGGACGCAACATCAAAGATAAATATGACCCCTGAAAGGGAGGAGACCAAACTTAAAAAGGGCTCTTTTTTGTCTTGACAATGGGGGAAAGTTTACTCCCTCCTTTCATAAAGTGGTCTTCCTCAAAAAAAACTTCGCTCTGCACATTTCACCTTTCCGACACACCACCTCCCCCACGATTTCACAGAAAACCACCGGTTTCTTTTTTCATCTTACCATTCCTGAAACGAAAGTCAACCTACCCGAGAAAAGGAGAAAACCAACCTGAACGAGGAATAAAAAGAAGGGGAGGTCTCTTTCAAGGGAAAGAGGTGATGCACATGAGAAACATTCTGTTCATAGTTATGACCCTGGCAATTGCTTTTCTGAGGATTCAGAATGCTTTCGCCCAGGAAAAACCAAAGAACTGGGAAAAGGCCACCTTTGCCGGTGGATGCTTCTGGTGCATAGAGAGCGTTTTCGAGAAAATTCCCGGTGTGGTCGAGGCTGTCTCTGGATATACCGGAGGGCACAAAGAAAACCCCACCTATGAGGAGGTTTGTTCCGGTAAAACCGGTCACTTCGAAGCCGTCCAGGTGACCTACGATCCGGAAAAAATCACCTATGAAGAGCTTCTTGAGTTTTTCTGGCAGAACATCGACCCTACCGACTCAGGCGGTCAGTTCGTGGACCGGGGTTCCCAGTACCGTACCGCCATTTTTTACCACAACGAGGCACAGCGCATCGCAGCAGAGAAATCAAAAGCAGCCTTAGAGCAATCAGGGAAATTCAAGAAACCGATCGTCACCGAAATTCTTCCTGCCTCCACCTTTTACCAGGCCGAAGAATACCACCAGGATTACTACAAGAAATGCCCGGTGCGTTATGAACTCTACCGCTCCCACTCCGGCCGAGACGAGTTCCAGAAAAAACACTGGCAGAAATCCTGGAAAAATTTTCAAAAACCATCTCCTGAAATCTTACGTCAGAAACTCACTCCCCTCGCGTTCCGGGTCACCCAGGAAAACGCCACCGAACCACCTTTTCAGAACGAGTACTGGAATAATAAGCGGGAAGGAATTTACGTGGACGTTGTTTCCGGAGAACCCCTCTTCAGTTCCCTGGATAAATTCGACTCCGGAACCGGATGGCCCAGCTTCACCCGGCCTCTTGAGCCGGAAAATATCATCGAAGTTGAAGACCGTAGCCACTTCATGGTGCGCACCGAGGTCCGCAGTCGCTATGCCGATTCTCACCTGGGGCACGTTTTTGACGATGGACCCCCACCCACCGGAAAACGCTACTGCATCAATTCTGCTGCCTTACGGTTCATTCCCAAAGAGGACTTAGAAAAAGAGGGGTACGGCGAGTACCTGAAACTCTTCGAAAAGTAGCCTTTTGACCACCCTGGAAGGCAAACCTTCCCGGGTGGTCTCTACAGATAGAGAGTTTGACCCTCCATTCTGGTGAACAGGGCTAACCGCACAAACCAACAGGAAGGAAACCTCCTCCGGCAAAATTACAAACACCAGAAACTCCACCAGTTCACTTTCCCAAAAAGGCTCTATCGTGTTACCCTCTACACACGCTCTCACAGAGAAGGTTTGGTAAGAGTGAAACAGAAAAACGCTCAAAAGCGGTGGCCGGGGAGGAAACCGGAAGGTAGTCAGGAATGTCTTGTAACGGTGGAGAATCCAGGGAAGATACCAGGGAACAAGGCGAGCGTCGATTTTCTGTGCCACCCTGGTAGTAAAAAGTCCGGGTTGTTGCCATTGAGAACGGAACTGGTGAACCAAATCACCCCCCACCTCCAAACTGTTCCTGGAAAGCGCTCAGAAGAACCGTTCCCTTTTGCATATCGATACCCGGTGTTCCATCCAGGGAAACATCCATCGTCACGACCAGAGAACCACCTGGACGAAGCACTCGGTGGAATTCTCTGGCAATCTTTTCGTAATCTCCGGTATGCTCGAGAACTGAAATACAGTAAATCAGGTTAAACCAATCACTTGCGTAGGGAAGATGGCGGAGATCAGCAACAGAGAACAGCACCTTGTTTTCTCTCCCCTTATTGAGCTGACATACCTCTCATCCTCAAAATGATAGTGGGGCATATGGTGGGTTATATTGAGTAATCACTATTTCTTGAGATTGAGGCTTCGGTGTCGGGGCATCGGTTAACATCTGTCAATTCTCGGTCGGCTGTGAGAGCACCGATACGCGCCTCCAGTCTGGAGATGAGAAGAGCCTCCCTGCAAACAAAGAGCGAGGGGTTCTCCTGTTTGTAGGTCTGGAACTGCTGATAAGCCGGCTAAATCCGAATGCCGCAGAGTACCTCGATCTCCCTTACCAGAATGGTGCTCAACTGCCCAGGGTCCTTACACAGAGCGAATGCCCATCGCCCGAACTCCCCGTGGTGGTTCACCGCCCTCACCCACCGCCTCGCAGCGGCCCCCTTCTGCCGGTCTTGCTCCGTCTCGAAACCTTTCACCTCCAGAATGATTTTCACCTCCCGCCCATCGCTGCAGCGCCAGCGGATGAGATAGTCCGGATGATACTCGTATCGCGCCCCCTGCCATTCATAGGGGATGGTGAAGTCGAGATGGTCGTTGCGCGCATAAGCGATCACCTCTCGCATCCGTTCAAGCTGATACGCCACGCTGTGCTCCCACGTGGGCGCATCGAGCACAACGTGGCTGATATGGCTTTTGGTTGTGCCCACGCAGGGGCGAACAGTGCGGAAAAGCACCTCCGACGTGGACCCAATCGGGCGAAAGCGCTCGATGATGGGCAGGATGGGCGGTTCGCCGGCTTCCGTGTCTGGCTCGATGGCCTCGGTCAGCCGCTCGATGATTCGCTGCTTGTATTTGAGAAGAGCGATCTCTTCCACAGGCACATCTCTTTCAACGACAACGCGCTCTTCCAGGTAGCGCCATACAGCATCGAGCACCTGGGGAAAGAGGACGTGCCGCAGGTTCCACTCCTCCCTCTTTTCCTTGAGTCTGTGGGTGAGTTCAGCAGCAATCTCATATACTGTCGCCTGGAGCCGCTTGTCGCGATGGAAGGGATTGCGGTCGTGCACGACTTCGAGGCCAGGTCCCAGCCGATCCGGCCGCCCAATCCGGTACCCGACCGCAGGCTTGACCATTACTTCGGTGGGCTCACTGCTCGGGTCGATCTCCAGATAGGGAATGCCCTCCAGGTTCAGCCGGATGCGGTTTTGCACATCCACGACATACCCTTCCACCCGTGGGAAGATGATTTCGAGGTGCTTCCGTTCTGGCAGCGCCCTTACGAGCGTGGGAACCTTCACGACCTCGGTTCGGCTGACGGGCTTCTTCTTGACAGGGATGACCTCGAACGGAACGCCATAGACGTCCACGTACTCGGGCTCGGAGAAGTCGTCGTAATTCAGCCGCCTCAGGCCGCGTCCCACAACTTGCTCGCACAAGAGTTGAGACGTGAAAGCCCTTAGCCCCAGGATCTGGGTCACATTCTGAGCATCCCAATCTTCGGTAAGCATCCCGACCGACACGACACAGCGGATGTGCTTGCCCGGCGGATCGCCTTCCCCTTCCCATTCGGTCTTGCCGATGGTGTCCACCACCTTGCGCAGCCGCTCGGAAACTTCTGCTTTTGTCTCCCCCTCCAGCGCTGCCTCTGCTTCGGTGAGCAGTTTCGTGTCAATACGGAAGGTCACTTCTCCGTTGCGCTCGTTGTTTTCCAGCTCCCGAAGGATGTTCCCTCTGGCAATGTGCTCGTGAACCAGCTTGGACAAGTCTGTGTTGTCGCAGACGACGATCATGACAGGAGGCACAGGGGAGCCTGAGCGCTGGAATTCGTCGAAGGTCTTCTTCCACTCGGAGGCGAGGGTAACAATCGCGCCTTCGGCTTCACGCAACACCGATTCAGGCTTGGCGCGACGGCGGGCGGTCTGCCGCTCGGAGGCGGGCAGCGCCTGGTTGATCGCCTCCCACAAACGGAAGTACTTGGGGATGAGTGCGCCGGTGTTATCGTCCACCGGCACGCGCGGGATTTTCACGATGCCCGACTCGATAGCATCTACCAGGCCGAAGTCCGATATGATCCAGAGAAATGGAGCTCCCTCTTCGTAACCACTACCTTTGATGTAAAAGGGTGTTGCAGAAAAGTCGGCACAGAAGTTGATGCCGCGGGCGCTGGCGATACGATCCAGCCCGCTCACCCACACGGTGGCCTCCTCGCGCTCCGCGATCTCGTCAGCGGAGAGCTTCTCCCGTCGTTCCTCGGGCAGGGGAGCAGGGCGGTAGGCATGGTGGGCTTCGTCGTTGATGACCAGGATATTTTGCTTATTACCCAGCTCTTCGAGCACGCGGCGGCAAAAGGCGGCATCAGTTTCTATACCCCGCTGCACAACACTTCTGGAGCGGCTGTCGTCCTTCGGCTGGAACAGATGCCAGTTGGTGATTTCAAACTTTCCCTGCTGTAGCCGTTCCAGTATCCCGCGCGGCACAAGGTCGAATCTGTCGTAGTAATTACCTGGCTTCCAGGGGAGAAGCACCTGCAGACGCTCCCGGATGGTCAGGTTCGGGCAGACGAGCAACACGGCATCGGAGAAGCGACGGTCTTGGGGATTTACCAGCTTGTTCAGCACCTGCCAGGCGATGACCAGTCCCATGACGACGGTCTTGCCGGAGCCGGTGGCCATCTTGAAGGCATAGCGGGTGAGGTTACCCCCAACCCCGTTTACGGGGCGGGGGATGGCTATGCCCTGCTTTTCTGCAGGGGAGGCTTCCACCAGCCAGATGAGGGTCTCGACGGCTTCGCGCTGGCAGAAGAAGAGTTTGCGCTCCCGCTCCGGATTGTTCCAGTGCTGAAGGAGCTGGCGGGTGATGGGTGTCACGCCGGGGTAGCCGCGCTCCCGCCATGCCTTAACCCGTTCGCGGACGGTGTTGACCAGCTCCAGCGGGACGAACTCTTCCTCCAGCATGGCCATTTGTAGCCCGCGCGTGCGCATCTTGAGGTAATAACCCGCCGGCCGACGCCCTTCCTTGAGCACCGGCTGGCCTTCCTCATACGCCCAGTAGCGCGTGGGCTCTTCAAAGGGCGAGTTGAGGATGGTATTGTCAACGAGAAGGGACATCTTTACACCTTACCCTCCTGAAGAGCCTTCCTTCCTCGTTCTGAGATCTCCCAGATGCCCCGAGGTGAGTCGCTCTTCAACAGCCCCTCTCGGACCATCGTATTCCGACACCACTGCGCCGTGTTGCGCCAACGGATGGTCTTAGGGTCCGAAGGTAAAGACTGGGTAAAGACTGATAGTCATAATCGTTCAAGATTCCTTGCATCTTTTTCTCCACAAGATCCAACACCTTAGACATCTCCGGTCGCCCTTCCAATTCTACTAGAGCTTCCAGGATCGGCTTCCGAAAGGCATCTTCGCTTGTTCTTAACCCTCTTTTGAGTCTCTTCAAACGTCCTCTACCCCCAAGCGCTTTAACTCCTTGCGGATTTCGCCTATTACTTCTCTGTTAAAAACTTGCTTCACGCCACCTTTCTCGGTAACCGAAAACACGATGAACACCTTGCCACCCTGCTCCCGCTCAAACCTTTCGTGTGACTCTCGCATCCACTCTCGCCATTTATGCACTTCTGGCGTCTGCGTGTAGGTGATAGGTTTGATTTGGATACCGATCGTTTTGTTGCCGATTGGGATGTAGAAGTCCACATTGTATCTGCGATCCCACTTGTCGGGCGCTGAATGCAGTTTGACTCCTAATGCACGCTCCAGTTGCTCGTAAACCGTTTGTTTTTCGGTAACATAGCCTTCGTAGGTTCGGCGAATAACGACCTCACGCACATAAGCGATGCAATCGTCCTCAGTTATTGCTTCTACTTCCGCCCTCAATTGCTCGCTGATTTTCGCGTAAAGTCGTCGCCCTATTTCTTCTAAGTGTTCATCCATGTCGTTCCCAAACATTTGCCAACCTGGCGTCACATGCTTTTGCGGGAGTAGTTCGCAGTAATAGCGCTCCCAATCTTCCAGCGATTTTGGAGCACACTCTCGGATTGCTTCCGCTAATTTGCCCACATATTTGGGACGGTTGAATTGCCATCGGTTAAAAGCGATGTTGAGCACCCACTCTTTCGCAGCCCTTTGCTTAGCCATTGCGCTCCGCCTCCACTTGCAAAAACCTCTCTCGGTAACGATGCCACACTGTTCGGTCAGCGTTTACCAAGCCCATCTCAATCATCTTGCGATTGACAAACAGGCGGTTGGTCAGATAAAGATAGGCGGGCACTGGTGCCCCATTTTGTTCTGGTGGTCTATCAAAACGGAGCAAAACCCGTTTGCCTAAGACGAACCGTTGTAAATAAGTGATGGCTTGCCGGCGACGCTCTGGTGGAACGGAAATGCCGAGCAACTGGATGACCAAGCCGTTATCCATCTGCAATGTTCGCTCGTCAACAATGGCAGCAACTTTGTATGTCACTTCCTCTCCGAACTTTAACCGCTTAGGGTCAACAAGCGGTTGGGCGTCTTTCACTCGTGGCACATAGTCAGCAGGTGGCTCAAGGGGCGGTAAAGGTTCCTCACGACGCACAACGGTCACTGGCAACGGAATCAAAGCGTTTTCCGAAATACCAAGTTTCTGTCGAATGAGTGGTTCAAATTCGGGTTGGATTTCGTAGCCTATGGCACTACGCCTTAACTCTAAAGCAACCTTGACCGTTGTCCCGCTACCGAGAAACGGATCAAGAACCGTTTCACCGACGAAGGAGAACATGCGTATAAGCCTTCGCGGCAACTCTTCAGGGAACATGGCTTCGTGCAGCGCTTGCCGCTCACCTGCAAATTCCCAATGACCGCTGAAAAACTCTTTCCACTCATCACGGGTCAGTTTTGATACTTCTTTGACTACCTGGGGCACTACGTCCCTTGTCCCTCGTTCTCCGTCCCGCTCTGGCTTTTTGAACAACAGGATGAACTCGTAATCCAACTCAACGATGCCATTCGGTGGATACGGGAACGAGCCCATGACGACGGCGCCGCCTGTCGTCCTCATTGTCGTCTTCTTCCGCCAAATGATTGCGCCCATGTAATCAAAACCAATGCTTTCACACTGGGCAATGATTTCAGCATGGATTGGGATGACCTTGTAGCGACCATAGACGACCGCACGGGCAAATTGGTCGCCGATATTAATGCAGAGCCGCCGTCCCGGCTTCAGCACCCGCCAGCACTCACGCCAAACCCGACTCAAATCCAGCAAGTATTCGTGAAGTGTCTGCCCGTAGCCGATTTGCCCTTCCACCTCGTAGTCCTTGATGTGCCAGTAGGGTGGCGAGGTTACGATGAGGTGCACACTTTCGTCGGCTATTTCCGACATGTTACGGCTATCGGCGATATAGACAATGCCTTTCAGTTCAGCGCCCATCTTGATTTTCTTCCTCTCGTCATGTATGGTCCTGATCTCCGACATTGCCTTCGGCATCACGCTCATGGATGTAGCTTGAGACGCCGTCCACCTCGAAGGAGGTGTGCTCCGCCTTGCCCGCCCAGACAAGCTGCGGGTCCAGATGGGGGTCATAGGCATATCGCTTGGTCTGGCGCTCACGGGATTCGTAGGTCGGCGCGACACTGGCAGGCGGGTTGTTCACGCGCTTTGCAGAATCATGGCGAAAATCTTTAACCCCGTTCGCTTCACTTCCCGCCCGTTTCTTCTTTAAAGACATGATTCACCTCTCGCTTTTCCTTCCCTTTCTTCCATTCCCGGCGGTCTTTCTCAACTATATCCCGGATAATGGACACAATGGAGGCGTTCTGATTCTACCTCCGAAGCTCCAGGACCTTCTCCTTCAGGAAAAATACCACTCCTCGGTAAGTTCAATGGTCGTCTTCCTCATATTCGCTTTGCTTCCAGCTTACACAATGCGGTTTCTCAGTTTAGCCATATCGCTATAACTATATGAATATAGCCTAAAAAGGTCAAGGGGGAATTTTTCTTATGTCTTCTTATGTCTTCTCCATACCCTTAAACCTCGCTATGAGTAGAGGGGCAATTCATCTTTGCTCCGACGAAACATGAGCAATCATAAACTTTTGAGGAGTGAGAAGAGTATGATGAACGTAACCGGGCCTTTGATGTCCATTGACGAAAGCTTCGCCTATGCGGATACGATGGTCTATACCAAGGGGAAGGGGATCAACTACAGCAGGTAGTATCCTATCCCCGGAAACCCCAGAACCGCTAATCAGCTTCAGAGTAGAGACTACTTCACCACGGCGGTAGCGGCCTGGCAGGCAGAGGATCAGACTACCAAAGATGCCTGGAATCAGGCGGCAAGCGGAAAACCACTCTCCGGATTCAACCTTTATGTGGGTGAATATGTAAGCTACAGGATCGCCAACGGCGGGGCAATGCCTCCGTCTCCGTTCTTGCTAAGCTAATCATCCGGGCCGGGCAGTTCTGGTCAAAGCCCCTGCATTTACTTTTGAGGTGCCGGGCTTTTTCTTTTTACGGGGACACCTAACAGGTTGTTGAAAAACGGGTGATATGTCTCTGATCACATCCAGCCCTACCAACAGCAGGAACTCTTGAGCCCCGTCCTCCACAAGGCCATCCTTGCCCCGGACAGCATAAAAATAGCCCTATATGGGCGTCCACCCCAAATAGGGCTATTTTCTTTATGTGAATTTGAGATACGCTCTCAGACACCAAGATGGCTCCCCGGGCAGGACTCGAACCTGCAACCCTCCGGTTAACAGCCGGATGCTCCACCATTGAGCTACCGAGGAGCGCTCGCTTACCAATTATAGAAAAACCTACTCTGTTTCGTCAAGATAGTCGCGCAATTTTCTGCTTCGAGAAGGGTGGCGGAGTTTACGCAGCGCTTTCGCTTCGATCTGGCGGATTCGTTCCCTGGTAACCCCGAAAATCTGCCCTACTTCTTCTAAGGTATGGGGTTTCCCATCTTCCAGGCCGAAGCGGAGTTTCAGAACCCGGCGTTCCCGGTCGGTCAGGGTGTTCAGGACGTTATCCAGTTGCTCCTTCAATAAAGAATATGAAGCCGCCTGAGGTGGAGCAAGGACTCCGGTGTCCTCAATGAAATCGCCCAGGTGACTGTCTTCCTCTTCGCCTATCGGCGTTTCCAGAGAAAGGGGTTCCTGAGCGGTTTTCAGAATTTCCCGTACTTTTTCCGCAGTCATACCCATTCTTTCGGCGATCTCTTCGGGGGTCGGTTCTCTACCCAGCTCCTGGGTGAGCTGGCGAGAAGTCCGCACCAGCTTATTGATGGTCTCCACCATATGCACCGGGATCCGGATGGTCCGGGCCTGATCGGCAATAGCCCGGGTGATAGCCTGCCTGATCCACCAGGTCGCATAGGTACTGAATTTGTAACCCTTACGGTAGTCGAATTTTTCCACCGCCCGGATGAGACCGAGGTTTCCCTCCTGAATGAGGTCCAGAAAGAGCATGCCCCGCCCCACGTAGCGCTTGGCGATACTCACCACAAGGCGCAAATTCGCCTCGATGAGTTTTTTCTTGGCTTCGGCGTCGCCCTTTTCGATCTTTTTGGCCAGTTCTACCTCTTCTTCCGGGGTCAAAAGAGAGACCTGACCGATTTCCTTCAAATACATCTTGACCGGGTCATCGACGCCAATGCCTTTAATCTCTTCAAAATGCAGATCTTCGGTCTCTAACGAGGGTACTTCTTCCCGAAAAATCTCCTCATCCGAGACCTCGATACCCAATTCGGAAAGGGTGCTGTAAAGGTCGTCGAGCTTATCGACGTTCACCGCATCGTCTCCCAGAACGTCATTCAGCTCCTTAAAGGTAATATAACCTTTCCGCTTTCCACTCTCCACCAGCGAAGAAATACCACCCGACAATCGATTTTTACCATTTGTGCTCAATGTTGATTTCGCCCCCTCATCCAATTCGTCTCAACCGTTCCCGTTCTCTATAAAGTTTATTGAGCTCCCTCAACTTGGTAGGGTCTTCCCCACGAGAAAGTTCCCGACGCAACGCTAAAATCTTTCGCTCCAGAGCCGCCAATCTCACCCGGCGCACCAGGCTCTCCACAGCCTCGTCGTTCTGACACACCCCCTGCAGATCCTCACGAGTAGCGATCTCGGTAACCAGAGATTGCAAGGTGGCTTCACCAGGAAAAATATCCACCAGTTTCGATACCAAAAGGCCATCCTCCTCAGGTAAGTTCAAAAGGGCCTGAAAAATACGCTGGTGCTCTCCTTCCGAAAAACACTCTTTCTGGAGTGCCTCTTTGATTCTTTCGCGCCACTTCTTCTCTTCCATCATCACCCGAAGCAACATCTTTTCAGCTTTCAGTGTGCCGTGTTCTTTGTTCTCCCGTGGAGGTAAAAATTCATGCTTTATTGAGGTACCTTCCTCGCTCAATAGCCGCTGCACAAAGGATTCATCAACCTGGATTTTTTGCGCTAAAGAAGCTACCTTCAGAGCTCGCTCTATTGGGTCTTTGATACTGACGAGAAAAGGAAACATTCCCCGAATAATTTTTGCCTTTGATTCCAGAGAGTTATAACCACAATTCTTCACCAATAATTCCAGTTGGTACTCAAAAAGTGAGGGAGATTTTTGGAGAATTTCCCAAAATTTATCTTTCCCCTCTTTCCTCAAAAAGGAATCGGGGTCATGGGGAGCAGGAAGAAGTACAATCCGCACGGTCAGACCCTTTTCCTGAAGAATGGTCATTCCCCGTAAAGTAGCCATTTGTCCCGCCTGATCCGAGTCATAGGAAATAAAAACTTCATCCACATATCGCTTGAGAAGACCGGCCTGGTCCCTGGTGAGTGCCGTCCCCATGGAAGCTACGCAGTTCTTGATGCCGTATTCAAAGAGAGTCAGAAAATCCATGTACCCCTCAACGAGCACCGCGGCACGAGTTTTTTGCAGGTGTTCTCTGGTAGCAAAAAGCCCATACAGGTAATGCCCTTTGGAAAAAACCGGCGTATCCGAAACATTCAGGTACTTGGGTTCACCTTTCTCCAGGACCCTCCCTGCAAAACCGGCAATCCTTCCCTGAATATCATGAAAGGCAAAGGTGATTCGACCCCGAAAACGATCCAGAAGTTCTCCGGCTTTTGTGACTACTCCCACTCCCGCCTTGAGAATCTCCTGTCCAGAAAATCCTTCTTTGAGAAGAAAAGCTATGGATGTCTTTCCGGAAGATGGAGAAAACCCGATCCCGAAACGTTCCCAGGTCTCCGGTTGAATTCCCCGTTTCACCAGGAGGTACTCCCGAGCACGCCTCTCTTCTTCTTGTCCACTACGGAGGCAGTGCATATAGTAGCGATTCAGAGTTTCGTTGAGACGATACAACCGTTCTCTTTCTTCCAGGGCATGGGTAGTGACTTTCCTGGCCTGAGAAACATGAATGTCCACCCCGCACTTCTCTGCCAGAAAAAGCACTGCCTCAGGGAAAGTCAGGTTTTCTATGCGCATCACAAAGTTAAAAATATTTCCCCCTACCCCACATCCAAAACAGTGGAAAATCCCTTTCTCCCGCGAAACCACAAAGGACGGGGTTTTTTCTTCGTGGAAGGGACAGAGACCTTTAAAGTTCCTCCCTGCAGGTTTCAGGTCAACATACCGGGCAATAAACTCTACAAGATCTATCCGGCTTTTGATTTCCTCAAGGTACTCTTCGCCGATGAACAAAGGGCAACACCTTCGATAGGAAAAATAAACCCGGAAGCCAGAGACTTCCGGGTAGTTTTTCAAGAAGTGCGACGACTACCGTATGAAAAGAGGTGCAAAAACCAGAGCTACAATCGACATGAGTTTGATCAGGATGTTCAAGGACGGTCCAGAGGTATCCTTGAAAGGATCACCGACCGTGTCACCCACCACTGCAGCGGCATGGGTGGGTGTCCCTTTGCCACCCAGTTTTCCACTCTCGATGTACTTCTTGGCGTTATCCCAGGCTCCTCCGGCATTAGCCATCATGATAGCCAGAAGCAACCCCGAGACAATCGCTCCACCCAGAAGACCACCCAGGGCCTCAGGACCAAGAATCACACCCACCAGAATCGGAATGATTACCGCCAGAAGTCCGGGAAGAATCATCTGGGTAATGGCACCTCGGGTACTGATATCCACGCAGCGAGCATAGTCAGGACGGGCTTTCCCTTCCATAAGACCCTTGATTTCCCGGAACTGCCGACGGACCTCTTCGACCATCCGGAAAGCTGCCCTACCGACCGCCTTCATGGTAATGGAACAGAAGAGGAAGGGCATCATCCCGCCAATGAAAAGACCGACCACCGCGTAAGGATGGAGAAGGTCAATGGCCTGAATTTTGACCGTCTGGGAATACGCCACAAAGAGTGCCATGGCAGTTAAAGCAGCCGAAGCAATGGCAAAGCCCTTTCCGATGGCTGCAGTCGTATTGCCCAGCGCATCCAGAGAGTCGGTGATTTTACGCACCTTGGGGTCTAAACCGGCCATTTCGGCGATACCACCGGCATTGTCCGCTACCGGTCCGTAGGCATCGATGGCCACGGTAATACCGGTAATGGAGAGCATACCAATTCCGGCAATGGCGATCCCGTACATCCCTGCTGCCCAGTAGGCAACGAGGATTGCCGCACACACCAGAATGAGGGGCAAAACGGTACTCTCCATTCCCAGGGCCAATCCGTTGATGATTACCGTGGCCGGACCGGTTTGCGCTGTTTCTGCCAGATTCTGCACCGGCTTGAAGTGGCTATCGGTGTAGTACTCCGAAGCCAAGCCTATAGCAATACCGGCGATCAAACCAGCCACCGTGGCCACAAATGGACCTACCGTTTTCAAAATGAGGAGCGAAGCCACCAAACTGAAAACGATCACAAAGACTGTGCTCATGTAGGTTCCCCGGTTTAAGGCTGCCGTCAGACCCTTTTCATCTTTAGCCTGGACGAAGAAAGTTCCCAAGATGGAAGCAATAACCCCGGTTCCTGCCAGGATCAACGGGTACAACGCCCCACCGATTCCAAAGACGGCCACGCCCAAAATCATGGCCGCGATGATGGAACCAACATAGGATTCGAAAAGGTCTGCACCCATACCAGCCACGTCCCCCACATTATCACCGACGTTATCGGCAATCACCGCCGGGTTACGGGGGTCGTCTTCGGGAATACCGGCTTCGACCTTACCGACCAGATCCGCACCCACATCGGCCGCTTTGGTGTAAATACCACCACCGACACGAGCAAAGAGAGCGATAGAGCTGGCTCCCAGCGCAAATCCGTTGACCACGGTGGGATCCTTGATGATCAGGTAGAGAATCCCAAGACCCAGAAGTCCAAAACCCACCACACACATTCCCATGACCGTTCCGGCCGAAAACGCTACCCGCAGTGCTGCGTTTAAACCTTCCGTGGCAGCCTGAGTGGTGCGAGCGTTACTCCGGGTTGCTACCCGCATCCCCACAAACCCTGCCATAACCGAGCAGAAGGCTCCGATCACAAAACAGATTGCCTCCACCGGCCCACGGGCAAAGAAAAGCACCACAAACATGCCGATCACAAAGAAAACCAGGAAGGTGTACTCCCGCTTGAGAAAAGCCATGGCACCTTCCTGAATTGCCTGGGAAATCTCCTGCATCTTTTCATTACCAGGACTGAAACGGTTAATTTTTTGAACCAGGGACCATGCGAATAATGCGGCAATAAGTCCGGCAATAGGGGTAAAAATTGCTAAGTTCATGATTTTTGAATCCTCCTTTCTCAGTTTTCTATTTCTTTCCCTCTTCCTTTCTGAGGCCAGGGAGAAGGAACAAAATACTTCTGGAACATGAATAGAGCATAACGATCCGTCATCCCGGATATGAAATCACATACTATTTTACCCAAATCTTCCTCTCTTTCCCACCATCCTGTGCGGTATTCCTGCCGTAAAACGGCAGGTTTTTCCACAAAAAAAGAAAAGAGAGATTTCACTAGGAGCTTTGCTTTCTCCCGCTCCGCCCCCTGTTCCGGTCCAAAATACACTCGCCGAAAAAGAAATTCCCGGAGCGTTTCCGTAGCCTGACGTACCGGATCGCTCATCCGCACCCAGGGATGGCCAAAACTTTCTCGAACCATATCCTGCACCATGCAGTTAATTCGCTCACGGTGCGTTTTTCCTAAAACTGCTATGGCCTCCTGAGGAAGCTCGCCCTCTTCGATAATCCCGCTCCGGAGTGCATCGTCGATGTCGTGATTGACGTAGGCAATGATATCTGCAAAACGAACCACCTGTCCTTCCAGGGTAGAGGGAAGTTCGACAGGAACACACTGAAGGCTCATGGAACGGGTCTTGGAATGCTTCAAAATCCCATCTCGCACTTCCCAGGTCAGGTTGAGCCCCTTCCCTTCGTTCTCCAGGACCTCCACCACCCGCAGGCTCTGCTCGTTATGCTTAAATCCCCCGTGGTAGGCTTCATCCAGCGCTTCTTCTCCGGCATGCCCAAAGGGGGTGTGGCCCAGGTCATGACCCAGGCTAATCGCCTCTACCAGATCCTCGTTCAGGCGCAGGGCTCGAGCAATGGTCCGAGCAATCTGGGAAACCTCCAGAGTATGGGTGAGGCGAGTTCGGTAATGATCTCCCTCGGGACTTAAAAAAACCTGACTTTTATGTTTCAGGCGACGGAAAGCTTTGCTATGAATAATGCGGTCCCGGTCACGCTGGAAACAGGTCCGGATTTCGCACTCTTTCTCAGGTCTTTCTCTCCCCCGACTCTGAGTGCTCAAAACGGCAAAGGGGAAAAGGGTTACTTTCTCCCGTTCTTCCCAAAACGTTTTGACCTCAGTGAATTCCACAACCCATCACCCGGAAGGGGGCGGCCCAGGGACCGCCCCATATCGTGACTATAAGTCGAACTTCTTCTCGTCCTTCTTCGATTCCTCTTCAATCACGGCATGAGCCGCAGCAAGTCGAGCTAAAGGCACCCGGAACGGAGAACAACTCACATAGTTTAAACCAACCTGATGGCAGAACTTCACCGATTTGGGCTCTCCACCGTGTTCTCCACAAATCCCACACTTGAGGTTGGGACGGGTTTTGCGGCCTTTTTCCACACCCATCCGCATAAGCTGCCCCACGCCTTCCTGATCAAGCACCTGGAAGGGATCCTCCGGCAAAATACCGTTTTCTTCGTAGAAGAAGAGGAATTTCCCTTCCGCATCATCTCGGCTGTATCCAAAGGTCATCTGAGTGAGGTCGTTGGTTCCAAACGAGAAGAACTCGGCGTCTTCGGCGATCTGATCGGCCACCAGCGCTGCTCGGGGCACTTCAATCATGGTGCCAAAACTGTAGGAAATATTCACGCCATAGTTCTTGATAACTTGCTGAGCCACTTCGTCGAGCTTTTCTTTGAGAACTTTGATTTCGTTTCGGTGACCCACAAGCGGAATCATGATCTCCGGAATGACCTGTACACCTTCTTTAACCAGCTCACAGGCTGCTTCCATGATTGCCCGCACCTGCATCTCCACGATTTCCGGATACAGGATTCCCAGACGGCAACCGCGCAGGCCCAGCATGGGGTTCGCCTCATGGAGATTACGAACTACTTTTAGCAGTTTCTCCTTTTCCTCGAGTTCCGGACCGGTGACACCTTTGACACGAAGCGTGGTCACCTCTACCAGAAGATCTTCGAGTTTGGGCAGGAATTCATGGAGCGGTGGGTCGATGAGACGAATGGTAACCGGCTTCCCGGCCATAATGCGGAAAATATCCTTGAAGTCACCCTTCTGCATGGGCTCGATGTGAGCCAGAGCTTCTTTTCTCTCCTCCAAGGTCTGGGCCATGATCATCTTCTGCACCCAGGGAAGACGGTCCAATGCCATGAACATGTGCTCGGTTCGGCAAAGCCCAATACCCTCGGCACCAAAATCGAGCGCTTTCTGCGCATCTACCGGCGTGTCAGCATTGGCCCGTACGCCGAGTTTGCGGATCTTATCGGCCCAGGAAAGCAAAGTCTTGAAATCATCGGATAAAAGGGGCGGAATGGTCTTGACCTGACCCAGGATGACTTCACCGGTTCCCCCATCGATGGTAATATAATCGCCATCCTTCACCACCACACCGTTGACCACGAATTCGCGCTTATCAAGGTCAATCTTAATGGCTTCGCAGCCGGCCACACAGGGTTTCCCCATTCCTCTGGCCACGACCGCAGCGTGGCTGGTCATACCACCGCGACTGGTGAGAATTCCCTGAGCCGCGACCACGCCATGGATATCATCAGGGGTGGTCTCGGGACGAACCAGAATAACCTTTTCACCGTTGTTGCCCAGCTGTTCCGCCTCATCGGCATCAAAGACCACTTTCCCGTAGGCTGCTCCAGGAGAAGCGGGAAGCCCTTTGGCCAGAACTTTCAAGGGCTGACTCCGGTCAATCTGAGGATGGAGAAGCTGGTTGAGCTGGTTGGGCTCCACCCGCTTGACCGCAGTCTTTTCATCAATAAGGCCCTCCTTGACCATGTCGACGGCGATTTTAATCGCTGCCTGGGCAGTTCGTTTTCCGGTTCGAGTTTGCAGGAGGTAGAGTTTTCCTTTCTCAATGGTGAACTCGAAGTCCTGCATGTCCTTATAATGTTTCTCCAAAATCTCGTACACTTTCTTTAGCTCTTCAAAGGCATGGGGCAGTTCTTTCTCCATCTCTTTGATGGGTTTTGGGGTTCTGATACCAGCCACCACGTCTTCACCCTGGGCATTGAGGAGATACTCACCGTAGTACTCCTTGACACCGGTAGACGGGTTACGGGTGAAACCGACACCGGTTCCAGAGTCAAAACCCATGTTGCCGAAGACCATGGTCTGCACGTTGACTGCGGTTCCCCAGTCCTCAGGAATCTTGTGGATCTTCCGATAGGTAATGGCACGTTTGTTGTTCCAGGAGGCAAATACAGCATTAATGGCGCGACGGAGCTGTTCGTAGGGTTCCTGGGGGAAATCTTCTCCGGTGTGCTTTTTATAAAGTTCTTTGTATTTGGCGATGACTTTGCGGAGTGCCTGGGCATCAAGGTCGGTATCAACCTTGGCTCCAACTTCTTCTTTGACTTCATCAAGGATAGCCTCAAAATGTGCATGGTCTACTCCCATAACCACATTCCCAAACATCTGGATGAAACGACGATAGCAGTCACAGGCAAAGCGTTCATTCTGGGTGAGCTTGGCCAAACTCTCCATGACCACGTCGTTCAAGCCCAGATTCAGAATGGTGTCCATCATTCCCGGCATGGAAGCAGGAGCTCCGGAACGAACCGACACAAGAAGTGGATTCGTGGGATCCCCGAATTTCTTGCCGGTCTTTTCTTCCAGAGCGGCCAGGTTTTTCTTTACCTCTTCCTCTAATCCTTCTGGCCAGGCCTGGTTGTTCTTGTAGAAGTGAGCACACGCCTCGGTAGAAATGGTGAAACCAGGGGGGACAGGAAGACCGATGCGGGTCATTTCGGCCAGATTGGCACCTTTCCCACCCAAAAGGAGCTTCATAGAAGCGTCTCCTTCACCAAAGAAATACACGTACTTCTTCATGTTCTTTCCTCCCTCTTTCTAAGTTGTTCCCAAATCCGGTTCACAACTTCCTCGCTACTCAGACGAGTAATATCCACGACTTCGCAACCGAGTTTTTCATAAATTGCCTGAGCGAAATCAAGCTCTTTCCTGACCGCGTCGACCTGTGCCTTTTCTGCCAGGCAATTTAAACCCAAGGCTCTAATTCTTTCCAAGCGTAAAGCGCTCAGGTATTCAGGATCCATCCTGATACCCACCAGTAGACTTTTGGATGCTCGACCAACCACCTCCTCCAGATCCATAGGCAAGGGAAGATGTGGATCCAGAATCACATAACCACACTTAACACCCTTCTCGGCCAATCGCAGGACACATTCATCCTTATGCGGATACCAGATGGTAAGAAGAATGACGTCCGCCTTATCCAGATTCGAAACACTGAAACCGGTGCTCTTTTCCAGAGCATATTCGATGGCCTCCAGACGTTCGGTAACCCTCTCCTCGGAACGCTGAAAAAGCCCTGGTACTCCTCGAGGGCTGCGAGAACTGACTCTTTTCAGAAGGTCAACCAGCGGTCCTAAAATATCTAGAGCAATAACGCCGCGGTTTGCCGCTTCAACGCGGAGGATTTCGGCCAGTTCTTCGTTCACCACGGTGTAAACCACGATATCTTTCTGGACCCGCACCATATCCATGATACTGTAAATTTCTTCTTTATCTCTTACATTCGTAAAGCGCAGGATGCTCACCCGAGGAAGCTCAAATTGCAACAGTGCAGCTTGTACCACCGAGAAAGCAGTTTTCCCCGTCCCATCAGAAATAACAAAGATGTTAAAATCATCACTCACGGAATAGCTGTTCAAAAAAAATCACCTCAAGCACCCTCGACAACCAAAAGGGAAAGATTGGCAAAATCCTCCCACATGTTGACCACTTCCCTCATGAGAAGCAAACGATTCTTTCGCAATGCTTCTTCCTCACACATGACCAGCACCTTATCAAAAAAGGTATTCAAAACTGGAAGAAGACCGGCAAAACTTTTGACCGCCTGCCGATATTCTCCATGCCGGATCCGCCATGTAAACTCATCGCGCAATTTGATCAGATGCTCGTACAGTTCCCTCTCCGCCTCTTCCCTGAAGAGTTCCGGCCGGATCTCCCCCATCTCCGAAAAATTACGACTGATGTTTTTTGCTCGAGTAAATCCGGTCACAACTTCACTCAGGAAACCCTTCTCCTTTTTTAAGAGTTCGTCCAGGAACTCGATCCGCCCGAACGCCTCATAAACGTCATCGACTGCGGTGGCCAGAACAGCGTTAATGACCGAATAGTTGACACCTTCTGCCAGCAAGCGAAAACGAAAACGATTCAAGATAAATTCCCGGACCCCATCGATGATCTGGGAAGAAGCCTGAATGAATTCTTGCTCTTCCAGAAGCTCCAGGTTCAATCGGATCCATTCCGAAAGATTCACGTAAAAACGGCGATGGAGAAGGATATCCACGATCCCCTGGGCCATCCGACGCAATCCTAACGGATCGAAAGAACCGCTGGGAACCCGCCCCAAAGCAAAGCTCGACACCAGAGTATCCATTTTGTCAGCCAGCGCCAGCACCGCTCCAGGCAGTGTTTCCGGATAATTGTCTTTGCCGGGAAGGGGGAAATAACTCTCTTCAATGGCCAGAGCCACCTCTTCCTTTTCCCCATCGAGAAGCGCATACACCTTTCCCATGTACCCCTGGAGTTCGGGAAATTCTTTAACCATTTCCGAAACCAAATCTGCCTTAGAAAGAAACGCTGCTCTTTCCAGAGAAGCGGTTTCTTCCTCATCAAGCTTGAAAGTTCTGGCCAGATAGCGAGAGATCCTCACTAATCGATCGGTCTTCTCCCGCATGGTGCCCAGGTCTTCCTGAAAAACAATTCCCTCAAGAAGCCCAACCCGTTCTGCCAGAGTTTTTTTCCGATCTTCCTTGAAGAAAAAGAGTGCGTCTTCCAATCGAGCCCTGAGGACCCGCTCGTTACCATGAATGATTTTCTGCGCGTTGTCTCTGGAGCGATTCAAAATGACCAGAAAATAAGGGAGGAGTTTCCCCTGATCATCCACACAGGCAAAGTATTTCTGATGATGTTTCATCACTGTGATGAGAACCTGAGGAGGTAATTCCAGATACCTGGTATCAAAGCGACCGGTCACCGCTTCCGGATATTCCACCAGAAAAGTAACCTCTTCGATCAGAGCTTCATCTCGCAACCAGTGCCCCCGCAGTAACGACGCTTCTCGTTCCAGACACTCTTCGATTCTCCTGCGCCGCTCCTTCGGATCAACGATGACCCCTGCTTCTTGCAAGGAAGAATGGTAAAGCGAAGCCGAAGGGATGGTAACGGGAAGAGGAGAGCGAAAACGATGCCCAAAGCTCTGACGCGATGCCCACACCCCTGCCACCGGAAAACGGACTTCTTCTTCCCCAAAGAGAGCTACCACCCAGCGGATAGGCCGGACAAAACGAAAATCACCCTCTCCCCAGAGCATGGTCCGGGGAAATTCCAGAGAAGCAATCAGTTCCGGAAGGAGATGCGGCAAAATTTGTATCGTAGGTTTTCCCTCTTCTTCTTTCCTCCCAAAAATATAAACACCCTTTTCGGTTTCTTTCACAAAAAGCTGCGCAGGGTCAATCCCCTGGGAACGGGCAAAGGCCAGAGCAGGAGGAAGCCAGGTTCCGTCGTCGGCCATCCCCACCTTCTTTGCCGGACCTTTGATTTCCGTAAAAAGAGGAGCCTGTTTCCCTTCCAATCCCTCTACATAGACCACCATCCGACGGGGTGTGCCCCATACCCACAGGTGGGTATACTTGATGCGAGCTTCAGAGAATGCTTTTTTCGATTTCTCCTCTAGCTCCTGGAAGATGGTTCCAATAAGACTGGTGGGAAGTTCTTCGACACCGATTTCTAAAAGCAAGTCTCTTGCTTCCATCACTTTGCTCCTACGGATTCCCGGCACAACCAGGGAAAACCCAAAGATTCACGCGTACGAAGATACAGTTGAGCACAACGATTGGCAAGCTGGCGGATTCTACCCATATACTGACTTCTTTCGATTACACTGATGCCTCCCCGAGCGTCAAGGAGGTTAAAAAGGTGAGAACACTTTAAGATGTAGTCGTAAGCAGGGAAAACGAGCTCCCTATCCAGTAGACGCCGAGCCTCTTTTTCACAAAGCTCAAACAGCGCAAAAAGGGTCTCCTTATCACTTTCATCAAAGCTATAAATAGAATGTTCTCTTTCTTCTTGAAGCCGGATATCTCCATAGGTGAACCGTTCATTCCACCTGACTTCAAAAACGTTTTCCTTTTCCTGGAGATACATGGCAATACGTTCTAATCCGTAGGTGATCTCCACCGAGACCGGCTTGAGATCGATTCCTCCTGCTTGCTGAAAATAGGTGAACTGGGTAATCTCCATCCCGTCGAGCCATACTTCCCAGCCCAACCCCCAGGCCCCTAAAGTGGGAGATTCCCAGTTGTCCTCCACAAAACGAATATCGTGTTCTTGAGGGTCAATACCCAGATCAAAAAGACTCTGGAGATACAGCTCCTGAATATCAGAAGGCGAAGGCTTAATAATCACCTGAAACTGATAATGTTCATAAAGCCGATTGGGATTTTCCCCGTACCTCCCGTCGGTAGGACGACGGGACGGTTCACAGTAGGCTACCCGCCAGGGTTCAGGGCCCAAAACCCGCAGGAATGTTGCCGGATTCATCGTTCCTGCTCCAACTTCGATATCGTAGGGTTGAACCAGCACACAACCCTGCCTTTTCCAGTAATCACTCAGGGTTAAAATGATGTCCTGAAAAAACACGCCTCTACCTCCAGAAAAACACATCGAAGATAAACTATATCAACCAGAAAAGCTCCTGTCAACTCAAACTCAAAGAACCAAAAATAAAATAGGAGAAGCGCAAATCCTCTCCAGAATTATTTTTTCGTTAACGGGTACATGTTCTACGAACATGTACCCTTGAGCATGTTACTTATTCTTTTTGTTTTCTTTTGGACGGTACTTCCCGTAGCTACCGGAAAAGATTTTGCCTCTTCTGGTGCGCCGATCGCCTTTTCCCATCTCTGTACCCCCTTTCAAGGTCGAAAGTTACACAAAATTGTATCAAAGAATCTCAGGGATTTTTCCTCATTTGTTCCAGAAAACGCCCCAGAGGAAAAATTTTCTTTTCCAGGTGGTATGACAAATAGAGCGATACCAGTTCATCCAGGACTTGAAACTGGTCAATGGTGAGCGATAATTTTAAAATGCTCTCGCAGGGCGAAGAGAATACATATCCCAAGACTGCCCCCAGGAAAGGAGAAAGAAGGAGTACCTCTTCTCCGGTATCCCTGCATTCCCGACACAACCGTCCACCCCGGGAGAGACTCAAAAAACTCTCTTCGTGGCCGATCTTCCTTCCGCACTGCATACACACCGAAAGCTGCGGGGAAAGGCCAGAAAAAAGCAAAAGCACCACCCGAAACCGGAGTGTCAGGAGGTAACACTTGAGTTGCGCATCCTGCAAGGCCAGCATTTTTTCCCACAGACTCAAAAGTTCCTCCAGGATGCTTTCTTCGGGTCTTTCAAACTCAAACACTTTGTCAACCAGATAGAGCAAATATTCTCCACTGATCCATTTTTCCCGTCTTTCGAACAAATCCCGGAACGAACGCTCCACCTTAGCCTGGACAAGGTTGGTCATACCCGAAGCCGTGTAAAGAAAGAATTCGCAGAAATTAAAGAGATCCAGAGAGGCACCAAAACGGTTCCCAAGCTTACGGGCACCCCTGGCAATGACCTGAAACTTACCCCGTCGACGGGTAAAGAGGGTGAGGATCAAGTCCATTTCGCTAAATTCCGTCCGCCTGATTACGATCCCTTCATCACGAGCATAACGACTGGTGGTATTCACCGGACCCGATAGCCCCACCTTCGCAGAACATCCTCTCGTTTTCGCCAGTTCTTTTCCACCTTTACCCAGAGATCCAGGAAAACCTTGCGCCCCCATTGCGCTTCAATTTCTTCCCGGGCACTTTGTCCGATCTTCTTGAGTGTTTTGCCTCCTTCTCCGATGACGATTTTCTTGTGTGACTCTCTCTCCACGTATATCAGGGCTCGAATGTAAAGCACCTCGTTTTTCTCTTTGAACTCCTCAACCTGGACCTCTACCCCGTAGGGGACTTCCTCAAAGGTATACCACCACACCTTTTCTCGAATGATCTCTGCTGCAATGTCGCGCTCAAAAGCATCCGAAAGCACACCTTCTTCGTAGTAGGGAGGCCCCGGGGGGAGATACTCGACGATCTTTTGTACCACGCCTTCAATGCCCTCGCCGGTTAAAGCGGAAACGGTCATTTTTTCCCGGAAAGGGAAATGTTCTCCCAGGCGCTGGAAAATTCTTCGCGCCACCTCCTCTGCAGGAAGCAGATCTTTTTTATTCAAGATAAGAAACACCGGTTTCTCGAAAGATTCCAGCCACGACAAATACTCCGTTTCCTCCTCAACCTTTACAAAAGGATCGACCAGGTAACAGAGGAGATCCAGATCCACCAGGGCATCCCTGGCTTCCTGGAGCATAAATTTGCCTAATCCGTCCTGAGGAACATGCAAACCAGGAGTATCCACAAAAACAATCTGGGCGTCTTCCCGGTGGAGAATTCCTTTGATGAGCTTGCGGGTGGTCTGCGGTTTTGAAGAGACAATGGCAACCTTCTGTCCCAGAACCTGATTGAGAAAAGTTGATTTTCCAACGTTTGGTCTTCCCCAGATTCCCACGAAACCCGATTTAAAACTCATCGTACCCCATCCCCGTCAAAATGAAAACCGTACGGCAGAAGTTCATCAAGGCGAAAAACCTGAAAATCCAGAGAACAGGAGGCGCTAATAACCTCAAGAGAAGGAGCGAATTCAAAGAGCACCTGCCGGCACGCCCCACAGGGAAAGCAGAAATCGGATGAATCAGACACCACGGCTAGTTTCCGAAACGTCCTCACCCCTACACTGATCGCTTTGACCAGCGCCACTCTTTCGGCACAGATGGTTAAACCAAACGAAACGTTTTCCACGTTACAGCCGGTAAAAACTTCTTCATTGTTTCCAAGCAACGCTGCACCGACCCGAAAATGCGAGTACGGAGCATAGGCGAAATTTCTGGCCTGGTAAGCTTTCTTGACTAAAGTCTTCCGCAACTGCCATTCTGTAAAAAGACGGAAAAGTTCTGTAACCCTTCTGTCCATTATCTCCCTTGCCTCTTCGGTGTCATCTCGATAACCCAGAAGATGGAGCAATCCATGGATGAAAAGAAAGAGAATTTCCTCCTTGACCTCGTGTCCCTGCTCTCGAGCCTGTTCCTGGGCCACAGGAACACAAATTAAAATTTCCCCCCATACCCTATCCCGTTCACCCTCTCCATAGCCGAAAGCAATGACGTCGGTATAAACATCCTGATGGAAAAACTGTTTTTTGACAGCCCTGATTGCTTCTTTCTCCAGGAAACTGACACTTAAAATCCCTTCCGGAGAAACCTTTTCATTCTGAAAGACGATCTTTGCTACATCCTGGAGCAACTGCCGATTTATCCCGGTTCCTCCGGCGTTACCCGTCAACGCGATTTGTAAGGTTCCCTTTTTTACCATTCCTGGTTTCCGCAATCTCCGGATATGCAACCCGGGTATGGAAAAGCCCGTTGATGACCACTATAAACTTCTGAGCCACCCGATGAAGTTCCTGCAAGGTCAAGGAAGACTCATTTAACTGTCCATCACGTAAGTAATTTTCAATAATCCCGTTAACCATATTCTCGATGCGTTTCGGTGAAGGATTATCGATACAGTGTATCGCCGCCTCAATACTGTCCGCCAGAAAAACCAGCACCTCTTCTTTGGTATGCGGAAGGGGCCCACCGTAGCGGAATTCTATCTCCTCAACCTTTCGCTCTTCTTTCTCCAGCGCCTTGTTGTAGAAATAGCGAATCAGGCTCTTTCCATGGTGACGGCGAATAATCTCGCGAACCTCCAAAGGCAATCTATACTGAACGGCGAGCTCCAGGCCATCCTTCACGTGTTTCTGAATTACCAGAGCACTCAGTGTAGGAGAAAGACGGTCATGGATGTTGTTCCCCGCCAGCTGGTTCTCGACAAAAAAATACGGTCTCTTCAGCTTGCCGATATCATGATAATATGCCCCTACCCTCACCAGGAGCGGATTCGCGCCCACCTCTTCAGAAGCAGCTTCGGCCAGGTTGGCCACCATGAGACTATGGCTATACGTACCCGGCGCTTCCATCAAGAGTTTTTGAAGGAGCGGATAGGTCGGGTTCAGAAATTCCACCAGGTGCAGGTCAGAAGTAAAACGGAAAGTATTTTCCAGAAAAGAAATCCCTCCCAGCGCTATAATTGCAGCCAGCACCCCTCCTCCCCATCCGTAGAGAGCATTGCCCAGAACGGTACCCCAAGCATCTCCTTCCTGAAAATCGAACAACATATTGAAGGCCAGGTTGACCAGCGCTATCTCCAACCCAACCCGTATCAGGTCTTTCCTCTTTAGCGTCTTCCCCAGCAGAAAAATAGGCAAAAGGAGATTCAGATAGAGGTAGATGGCTTGAAAGGAATCGGCACGCATACCCCATACCATCAGGGGGAGAATGATCAGCGACTCACCCAGAGCGAAATTCCGCCCCAAAAGCGTAAAGAGGATAAGTGGCACCGCACCCAGAATCATTAAACGGTCTGAAAAGCGCAAGAGAAAACTATTGAGCGTCAGTACCCCGGCCACAACCGTCAATCGAAGCAAGAGAAAGGTGTAATGATCCAAAAGTGCAGATTCAAAACGTTTCAGATAATAAAACTCCACCACCAAACTCCCACCAATGAGAAGAACGAGCACCAGAAGACGCACCCAGAGATTTGTTTCACCCAGAAGCCCCAAAGTTTCAAGAATTTTTATGTTCTCGGTGGTGACTACCGTTCCCCGGGGAATGATCACCGCTCCTCGGGGAATGATTCTTAAAACCGGCTTCACAGACTGCAAAACTTCCAGACGTTTTCTCTGAGTCGCTTCAACATCCATCACCGCATTGGGCTTCAGAAAACGGTAGAAGAGAAAGCTCACCACCAGGCTTACGTCCACCGGGTAACTCATCCGTTCCAGTTCCGCGTTGACTTCCAGAATGGTCTTTCCAAAGTCTTCCTGTCGAATCGGTTGAGCAAGATAGCGAGTGAAGAGTTCCAAAAAAGTATTCTTGATCTTCTGGTACTCTTCTTCTCGCGAAAAAATCAGTTTTTCCAGAGTCCCCCGTGTAATTTTCCATTTGCTACAAAAAGCATCCTGTACCTGTGGAGCAATTTCCGCCGAACCCAAACGGATTTCCTCGACAGCAGCAAAAAATTCACTCACTTCTCTCTGGAGATCTCTATTGACATTCGCATCGACCTGATACTCAGGAACTAAACTCGAAAGCGCCTGTCGCTTTAATTCCTCAGTCCTTTCCACATCCACAATCTCTACCGTCTTGTTGGCAACGACGTTAAAGTCGACTACCCGGCCCTCCTGGAGGTGGAGACCCTGAAAAGAATAGAAAAACCAGAAGACCAGAAACAGCGTTATTCCATAGAGAGGAAAATGAAGCGTTCGCAAGGATAAAAAGGAGAGTTTACTTCTTAAGGCTTCTTTCAAACTTTTCATAGGCCAGAATGATTTCCTGAACCAGATGGTGACGTACCACGTCTTTCTCGCTCAGATAAACAAATTCAATCCCAGGAATATCCTTCAAAATCTCTTGGATCACCACTAAACCAGATCTTTTCCCGGCAGGCAGGTCCACCTGAGTGATATCCCCCGTCACGACCACCTTGGAACCGAAACCCATTCTGGTTAAAAACATCTTCATCTGTTCCGGAGTGGTATTCTGAGCTTCATCGAGCACGATAAAGGAATCATTGAGCGTCCGCCCCCGCATATAGGCAAGAGGAGCAACTTCAATAATACCCTTTTCACTGTACTTCTGAAACCTTTCCGGAGAAAGCATCTCATAGAGCGCATCGTAGAGCGGACGTAAATAGGGTTCGATTTTCTCCTTCAGGTCTCCAGGTAAATACCCCAAACTCTCTCCCGCTTCCACCGCCGGTCGCACCAGAACGATTCTACTCACTTCCTTTTTTTGCAAAGCGTTACAGGCCATGGCCATGGCCAAATAGGTTTTTCCGGTTCCGGCCGGACCGATGCAGAAGGTAATCTCCCGCTCCTTGATAGCTCTCACATATTGCAATTGTCCCAGGGTTTTCGCCCGAATTGCCTTATGGGAAGCAGTCACAAAAATAGTTTCTTGCAAAGCACTCTTCCACCACGCATTCTGATTCTCTTTGAAGCTCAAAGCCATCTTTCGCAGGTCTTCAGGGGTTATGGACGTTTCTTCCTGGAGAAAAACCACCAGCTCTTTTAAAAATTCACCCGCTACCGGGAGGAGTTCTGGTTTCTTATGACCTCTTACAACCAGAAAGCCACCTTCTACGTGAACTTCAACTCCGAAAACGTCTTCTAAAACTTGAACATTGACATCCAGGCGCCCGAAAATTTTCTGTGCTTCCGCGACGCTTCCCAGGAGAATACGAAATTCATGGTTCTGCAAAGCAGCTTCTGCAGACAAGTTTTGCCATCACCCCATATTCATTTCTTGACGAACTACTGCAGAAACCACGTGACCTTCTGCTCTCCCCTGCACGCGAGCCATAACTTCCTTCATCACCGTGCCAAAGGAAGTACCCCCAGGATATAATTGCAGCACCTCCCGGACAATGCCGGCAATCTCTTCTGGAGAAAGCTGAGGTGGAAGAAACTCCTTCAATATCTCTATTTCTCGACGAGCTTTTTCCAAAAGCTCTGGCCGATTGCCTTTCTCAAAATATACCATACTTTCTTCTCTCTTTTTAATTCCTTTTCGAATGAGTGCAATAATCTCCTCTGCTTCGAGCAGACCCCTCTTCTCTATCTCCGCGTTCTTAATCTCAGCTAAAACCAGACGCACCGTGTCGAGCCTTACCTGGTCTTTCGCCCGCAGAGCTTCCTTCATCGCTGCAAGAAGGCGCTCCTTGAGAAAAGGACCACTTTCGGTCATCTTCTCTTTTTCCTCCGCGCTGCCTGTGCTCGCTTTCGCTTTTTTTCACTGGGCTTTTCGTAATGTTCCCTGCGCTTCATTTCCGAAATGATACCATTACGCTGGCACTTCCTCTTGAACCTTTTCAATGCTTCGTCGATACTCTCGCCTTGACCAACCCGAACCTCGGTCACCCTCATTCCTCCCTCAATCAAAAGTAAAAACATTATAGAAAATTCAAAGAAGCCTGTCAATGAAAGTGAGACTCTCGATGAAAAATGGACGTCCCTAAAAACCAGAGAAAACCCCTCCGGTAGTCCATACTTTTTTCAAACACGCGAGAACCGTTATCCACCACAATAGGCCGAAAGCGTCTTGCTCCAGAGGTCATTTCCTCGCTCAAGAGTTTCAATCTTTAAACCCTGTACCAATCCAGCACGTAGCGTTATAGATGCAGGAGCTGAAATGGTATCCTGCTGTAGGAAAAGATGAGTGCGAAATCCAGCCCATCAAAGATGCGTCCTTCCTGCTTCAAAACAGAGCTTCACGCAGAGAATCCGTTCTCCTTTAGGGACTACAGTAAAAGGCAATCACGAGCCACTTCTTCAACGATCTGCATAAGAGCGATTTTTTAGTTTAAAACTGCACCACCCATTCCTGGGTAATCCTTCGTTCCCAATTTCCAGAGAGTTAAGCCACGTCGGTAATACCTTCTCAGTACGCGTATATCTTTCCATAAGGACGGACGGTGAGCGGAGAAATGGTCGTAAACTCCCGAGGCGAGAAAGCACAGGGGATACCCAGATCCCGACAGTATTCTTCAAGGTGGGGTATCACCTCTTCCCATTCTGCAGAAGTGGTATTTTCGGATTTGATACCGGCTCCCAGCCACCGCTTCTCAATTTCACCCCGGACGAGAATCTTTCCTCCGTGCATACCGGAAGCGATGAAGTGCCCCTCTACCGGTTTGGAACGCTCCAGACCCAGAACCACGATGAGTCCACCGGCCATGTATTCCCCCAGGAAATCGCCGCTTGCGCCACCTATGATGATCACCGGATATTCGTCAAGATACGATTTCATGTGGATACCCACCCGGTAACCAACGTCTCCCCGGACAAAGATTTTGCCTCCCCGTATGGAAAAACCCACAATATCGCGGGCGTCACCCTCCACGATGATTTTTCCGGCACTCATGGTATTCCCCACACCGTCCTGGGCATTCCCTTTCACCCGAATGGTAGCTCCATTCAGGAACATTCCCAGATCATCCCCTGGAACTCCTTCGATAACCATCAAACCTTCCGAAAAACCCCGACCGAGGTAACGCTGACCGTTAACTCCCCGTAAGGTTACCTCCCGGATCCCTTCCCGCCACAAAGCTTCCAGAAGTTCGTTGACCTCTTTGTAGTGCTTGCCACGACAGTCGAGAACCTTCATACCTCCATACCGACTCCTTCCACCCAGCTTTTTCGGTACTCCCTGGGCAAATTGACCAGTCCAAACCGAGGATCCAAAAGCCTCTCTTTAAATTCGGTGACCGGAATTCGTTCCCGCAACAGGCGAATATAGAGGCCGCTCTTTTCAATTCTCCCCAGCATAATGAGACCCACGATTCGTTCCTCCGCAAGAACCACTTTCATGTAGGCATGCTTTTCCCGGCGTACCAGAACTTCAAACGGTGCTCCCTCAGGAGGATTAACGATACCAGCTGAAACCAGAGCCAAACCCCCCAGGTCCAGAGCGTTGAGCGGGAGACTTCCAGGGTAAGGGATTCTTTCCCCGGTCATGTTCATTCCCGCCACCTTTCCCTGCCGCACAGCTTCCGGCCATATGGCTACCACATTCCATTCTCCGGTCAGGAGATTCCTGGTCTCGGCCACATCTCCGGCGGCGAAAATTCCCGTCTGGGAAGTTTCCTGAAAGGCATCCACCACCACCCCCCGTCTTACGGTTATTCCCGAGTCGCTGAGCCAGGCCACATTCGGCCGGACACCCACTGCTACCACCGCACAATCTACCGGAAGGTGTGCGCCACTCTGGAGGGTAGCCCGGGTGAGCTTCTCGCCGTTTCCCTCCAGGCCCTGTATCGTTTCTTTCAGGACTACCTGTACTCCGGTTTTGCGGAGCGCATCTTCAAGATACCGGGAAGCCTCTTCATCAAGCATAAGAGGGAGCAATCGGGAAGCAAGCTCCACCAGTGTAATTTCAAGACCAAGGTGCATGAAAGCCTCGCAGGTTTTAAGCCCAATGAATCCACCCCCCAAAATGAGCACCCTCTTGGGATTGGTGCGACGTAAAAACTCCTGCATAGCCATAAGGTCTCGACGTCCGGTAAAGGTGAAGACCCCTTCGTTGGTGAGCCCTTGAATGGGCGGCACTACCGGTACACCACCGGTGGCAATAAGGGCCCGGTCAAAAAGAACCTTTTTCCCCGAACGCAAAAAAGCCATCCGGTTTTGGGTGTCCAGGTGTTCCACCCGATCACCACTCAAAAAGGTGAAGGGAGCTCCCTCAGGAACTTTAAGGCGGTGCTCTATGCTCTGGGATTTACCTCCTAAAAAGTAGGTAATGAGGGGACGAGAGTAAAAACCATCTTCATCGCTTACCGCCACAATGGAAGCTTCGGGGTCTTTTTGCCAGATGGTCCGAGCCCCCCAGAGTCCTGCCACCGAAAAACCGACGATGAGGTAAGGAGTTCGGATTTCATTCATAGGTCAACGCCTCATTGGGACAGTTTTCCACACAAGGGGGTACCTCCCCCTTTTTCACGCACCCGTCACACTTACTGCCGATATGGGTGTGCTCTGCGTTCCGTTCTGCAACCCCAAAGGGGCAGCTCATGATGCACATCCAGCATCCCACACACCGGTCTTCGTCGCAGAGTACCACCCCGGTTTCTTCATCCCGGTACATGGCCCCGGTGAGGCAATTTTCCACGCAGGGAGCATCGTCACAGTGCCGGCACTGGAGGGCGAAGGAGACGTAACCTTCTTCCTCCACGCGCACCCGGGGAGCCGGACGGTTTGTGTCTCGAAAGGTTTTAATGAGTTTCCCCGAAGGGGAGTGCTTCACCACGCAGGTGATCTCACAGAGGTGACACCCGATACAGTACTCTTCGTGAATACGAATCTTTTTCATCACTACCAGCCCTCCCCTGCCATTTTGACTCCCAGAAGACGAGCTTCTTCCTCCCGCAGACCCACCGCCCGCAGCTGTTCCCGGTTTCCCCGCAGACTCTCGATAGCGTTGATACCCATACCTCCAAGGATCTCTTTCATCTCCAGTGCCCAGGCCCGCATGAGGTTTACCAGTCTCCGTTTCCCGATTCGGGGGTTGAGACGCTTGGTCAGTAGCGGATCCTGGGTAGCGATCCCCCAGTTACATCGCCCGGTATAGCATTTCTGACACAGATGACATCCCAGAGCCAGCAGGGCTGCAGTACCGACATAGACGGCATCGGCACCCAGGGCAATGGCTTTGATGACATCGCTACTGGAGCGAATACCGCCGGCTACCACAATGGAAGCCCGGTGCCGGATTCCTTCCCGGCGCAGACGCTCATCCACCTGTGCCAGGGCCAGTTCAATGGGAATTCCCACGTTATCCCGGATTACCTGTGGGGCAGCCCCGGTTCCTCCTCGAATCCCATCGATGGCCACGATATCGGCACCGGCCCGTACACATCCTGAGGCAATAGCTGCCACATTATGCACCGCGGCGATTTTCACCGAAACGGGCTTCCGGTAACCGGTGGCTTCCTTGATGGCAAAGACCAGACGTTCCAGGTCCTCGATGGAGTAGATGTCGTGATGAGGAGCCGGAGAAATGGCATCGCTTCCCACCGGGATCCGGCGGGTGCGAGAGATCTCCGGAGAGACCTTCTCCCCGGGCAGGTGTCCCCCGATTCCGGGCTTGGCCCCCTGACCGATTTTGATTTCGATGGCCTTGGCCACCCCGAGATACTCGGGCGTCACCCCAAAGCGCCCTGAAGCCACCTGGACGATGATGTGTTCCCCAAAGGAATAAAAGTCGGGATGGAGACCCCCCTCACCGCTATTACAGAGGGTGCCTATTTCCTGTGCTGCTTCGACAATGGAACGGAAAGCGTTATAACTGATGGAACCATAGGACATCGCCGAAAAGAGCACCGGGAGCGATAGTTCCAGTTGCGGGGCAAGTTTCGTCTTGAGGGACAGGTTTTCCCAATCCACATCAAGCGAAGCCTCTTTGCGTCCCAGAAAGGTACGGATTTCAATGGGCTCCCGCAGGGGATCGATGGAGGGATTGGTTACCTGACTGGCGTTGAGGAGAAGATGATCCCAGTAAATGGTATAGGGGCGATCGCATCCCATACTGGCAAGGACGATTCCCCCCGTTTCAGCCTGCTTATAGAGACGGTGCAAGAAAGCTGGCTCCCAATTGGCATTTTCCCGGAAACCCACTTCCCGCCGTCGCACCTCCAGGGCTCCGGTCGGACAGAGGGTGACACAGCGCTGACATCCTACACAACGTTCCTCTTCACTCCACAGGGTGTCATCGTCTTCTTCGTAGGAATGAACCGCATTGGCACACTGCCGTACGCAAACCTGACAGGCGATGCACCGCTTTGCATCTCGTTCAATCTTAAATTCGGGAAACAGCAAACTCTTGGCCATGGTAAACACCTTCTTTGACGGTACCGATCATCACTTCTCCTGCCTTCAGCGCCCGGATCTCGTTGAGGTGAGGTGCAATTTCACGGATGGCACTCTCTTCACTGGCCAGATAAAAGGTATCTTTATCCCATCCCCCCACCATGGGGCGCAGCTTAATCCGATCCACCAAACCCAGCATCCCTCCCTCAAAACCCACGATAATGCTGAAAGGACCGTTGAGCAGTGCACCCCCGTAGGTCAACCGGATAGCCTTATAGAAACTCCGCTGTGGCTCTTCCATGGCATCGATTTCCGACCAGAAAGGACTGGCAAAAATAGCCCCCAGCATTGCAGGAGGTACTTTATGACGACGCAGGAGTAGGTCCAGGAGGTAAGCGATCACTTCCGTATCGGTCTGCAGGGTACAGAAGTAACCAAAATTTTCCAGGTAACGACGGTTAATTCCATAAGAGGACAGTTCCCCGTTGTGTACCACCGAAAAGTTGAGGAGATTAAAGGGATGAGCCCCTCCCCACCAACCGACACTATTGGTGGGAAAACGCCCATGAGCAATCCAGCAGTACCCCTGGTATTCATCCAGCCGGAAGAACTCCCCAATGTCTTCGGGATAACCCACCCCCTTGAAGACCCCCATATTCTTGCCGCTTGATATCACATATGCTCCCTCGACACGGGCATTAACGGTCATCACCGTCTGAACCACCAGCTCCTCTTCATCCTCAGACCCTCGAGGACGCAAAAAGTAACGGATGAACACTGGATAATCGGTGATCGGAGAATGTTCCCAGAAAGGGATGGCCTCCTGGTGTTCGATCACGAAATTCTTCTGCAGAATAGCCTCAACGTCGTCGGCACTCTCCAGAGAATCATAGAGGAGATGGAAAGCATAGAGCTCGGCGAAATCGGGATAGATTCCGTACCCGGCAAAACCACCCCCGAGACCGTTGGAGCGTTCGTGCATCACCCGCATCGCCCTGATAATGGTTTCGCCTCCCACTGGTTGCCCCGTCCAAGAGAGAACGCCTGCTACTGCACAACCGGAGGGAATCCGTTCCCGTTCTCGCATGTTTTTTTCCTCCTTCCTCAGAGAATGGGGAGATACCGTTCTACTTCGTAAGGATGAACCACCAGACGGTATTCATCCCATTCGATACGTTTACTTTCAATCAGATACTCAAAAATGTGTTCCCCAAGGGTTTCCCGCAGAAGCTTACTCTCGCAAGCAAAATCGATGGCTTCCTTGAGACTCCCGGGCAACGAAGCAATCCCCAGCCTTTCACGCTCTTCATTACTCATGTGGTATACATCTTTCTCGATGGGTTCTGGAAGGTCGTAGTTCCCTTCGATTCCGGCCAGCCCTGCCGCTAACATCACCGAAAAGGCGAGATACGGATTACAGGCCGGGTCGGGATGACGGACCTCAATACGGGTGGCTTTTTCGCGCCCGGGTTTGTACATCGGTACCCGCACCAGAGCAGAGCGATTTCTCCGGGCCCAACAAATGTAGACCGGAGCCTCATATCCGGGTACCAGACGTTTATAGGAGTTCACCCACTGGTTTGTCACCAGAGCCATCTCCGGAGCATGGCGCAAGATTCCGGCAATGTACTTCCTGGCGATATCCGAGAGATAGAAGGGATCGTCGGCATCAAAAAAGGCATTCCGGTCACCCTCGAAAAGGGACTGGTGCGTATGCATCCCTGAACCGTTGATTCCCGCAATAGGTTTAGGCATAAAGGTAGCATAGAAACCGTACTGGGAAGCAATCTCCTTGACCACAATGCGGTAGGTCATCACGTTATCAGCCATGGTAAGGGCATCAGCATAACGGAGATCGATTTCATGCTGCGAGAACGCTACTTCGTGATGGCTGTACTCTACCCGGATACCCATGTCCTCCAAGGTCCTGATGGTGTCACGTCGGAGATCGGATGCAGCATCCAGGGTGGTGAGGTCAAAGTATCCTCCCTGGTCGAGAGGCACCGGTTCCCTCTCGCTCCTGAAGTAGAAGAATTCGAGTTCCGGACCCACGTAATAGGTAAAACCCTTTGTGGCCAGTTTTTGCAGGTTTCGCTTCAGGACGTAGCGGGGATCTCCGGCAAAAGGAGACCCATCAGGGTTCAAAATGTCACAGAACATCCGACCGACTTTTTCGGTCCCGCTTCGCCAGGGAAGAATCTGGAATGTACACGGATCGGGCATGGCGATCATGTCGCTCTCGTCAATACGGGCAAATCCCTTGATGGAAGACCCATCAAAACCCATCCCCTCGAAAAGTGCGTTCTCGAGCTCCTCGAAAGGTATGGCAAAACTTTTCAAACTTCCCAGAACATCGGTAAACCACAGCCGGACGAATTTCACACCATTTTCCTTACAAAAATCCAGTACTTCTTCTTTGCTTTTGAGCGTGCACGGCATTTCAGTCAACCTCCCCACGGCAAAATAAAAAGGCGCTCTGTCTCCTTCTTCGGAGACAAAGCGCCTTCACAGGCTATTCGTTGCCCACCATTAGGCTTTTTCAGAGTAAATGCATTATAGAGGACCCAAGAGGTTTTTGTCAATACCCCGAATTGAATCATCTAAAATCTTGATGAACTCCTATCGTTGCCTCAACTAAAAATCTTGATATAAACTATTCTACCTCCAACAGGAGGTAACGAAATGGAGCTCACCATGAATACCAGAAGGGAAATCATTAAGAAAATGGCACCTGAGTATCAAAAAGCCACTAAGAAAGATCTGAGATGAACTCGTCCATCTCACTGGATACACCCGGACGTATGCCTCCTGGCTCCTTTCTCATCATGGACGGAAAGTCTATCTCACCGGACGAAACGTCAAAAAGCATCGAGTCATTGGATCCATCACCAAGGTAAAAAGGAACCGAAAAAAGATCCATGATGAGGAAGTCCTTTCTTCTTTAAAAAAGATCTGGTTCATCTTTGACTGTCCCTGTGGGAAAAGACTTGCTCCCGCACTTCCTTGGATGATCGAAAAGCTGGAAAAGCATGAGGAACTGGTTCTCTCCCAAGAGGTGAGAAGGAAGCTCCTGGCCATATCTCCAGCCACCATGGATCGGCTTCTCCAAAAGGAAAAACCAAAGCTCACCCCCATCTCCCGGTCCTACACCAAACCCGGGACTCTCCTGAAACACCAGATTCTAGTTCATACCTTTGCCGATTGGGATGAGAAAAGACCAGGATTCTGTGAAATTGATCTGGTTGCCCACGATGGCGGAAACCCCGGTGGGGTTTCTCACAAACTCTTGATGTGACCGATGTCTTGACCGGCTGGACTGAAAACTCAAGCGGTCAAAAACAAAGCGAGAGATAGGGTCTTTGAAGCCCGAGAGATTTGAGCAAGGCTTCCCTTTCCTCTTTTGGGGATCGATTCTGATAACGGTGGGGAGTTCATCAATCACCAACTCATTCGGTACTGTCAGAAAGAACAGATCACCTTCACCCGGTCTCGACCTTCCAAAAAGAATGATAACTGTTAGGTCGAACAAAAGAACTGGACCATGGTGAGAAAAACGGTTGGCTCTCTTCGCTATGAGACCGAAGACGAACTCCTCCTTCTCCACCAACTCTATTCCCTTCTTCCTCTCTATACTCACTTCTTCCCACCGGTTACCAAACTGGTTTTCAAAGAGCGAGTGCATAGTAAAGTCAAGAAACACTATGATGAACCCAAAACCCCATTGAGGCGAGTGATTGACTCACCATTGATTGATAACTCCATGAAACAAGCTCTCCAAGATCAATATGAAGAACTCAATCCAGCCGAACCCAAACGACAGATCGTCAAAATACAGAACCAATTGATCGAGATGGTGACCTTTAAAAATGATTCGGTTCCTTACCCCAAGGAGGTGAATTTGGTATAGATTTTAAATGAGACAACGAATCCATTTCATCAAGATTTTTAGGTGAGGCATCACTTACCTTGACATTCATAATTTCTCCGAAAAAATGTACTATTAATGGACACAATGAAAGGAGAGCGAAAGAGTATTTTCCGGGAAATCTACGGTAACATCCCGGTGACTAAGAAAGCAGCGAATGTTTTACGCATGACACTCAAAACCCTGACGCAAAGTAGATCCTGGGTTTCTCGTGATATGAAGACCGCAATCTGGATGAGCAAGGGAAAAGAAGGTAGATCAAAAAATGAAACCATGGAGAGGGTTTGATAGTGTCAAGAATTTTGTGTCAGAACACATACTCCTTTTTCTCCCCCTTTCTCATACCTCTTATTCCTCATGTTGAAGAGTTCCTCTTGCGGAGAAGGAAGTTTGGTAAGGTTTTCTCTGCATGCTGCTCGTTTCGCTCTATGCAGACAAGGTAGAGGAGCTTCTCGAA